>OIED01001212.1_pt1 | contig 11050 bp, 6 predicted proteins | sample 1581771 | NCBI WGS metagenome assembly OIED01 (sample SAMEA3882546, study PRJEB24775) | human gut metagenome | biome: human-associated habitat; feature: intestine environment; material: feces | place: Netherlands | collected 2009/2010 | reverse complement strand
TGGGTGCGCCGCACGATGCTTTGAGGGCGTCCAATGCGGGAGTATCTTTAAGGGTGCCAGTGGTCATGGCCAACAGAGTGCCGCCCTGTTTCTGAACAACGCCTGTTTCGCTCCCTCCGCGTAGGAGATCCTGGCGGGCGCTGTTCTCTGGCTCACACCGGCACGAACGTACCTGTCTGCTGTATGACGCGCAAAGTGCGCTTTTTCAAGAAACATGGGCATATAGGCCCGCAGCCGATGTCAATACTCTTGACAGCAGCTGCCAGTCTATATAAAACCCACAGCGGCAGCGCAAGGGGGATACGCCGCCGCTGTGGGCGGAGGGGGCTAAACCGTGTAGGACTTACTTGCGGAGGAAAGCGGCTACCATATCAATGAACTGCGCGTTCGTCGGTGGCTGCGACAACGGGTGGCCTGCAATACGCTCAAGTAAGCGGTGGTCAGGCTGCCTCCAACACGCCTGCACAAGGGTTCGGAGATTTCTTTCCACGCAGTAGGCGGTAGTATGAAAATATTGTGCCGTCTGACTGTAGAGCCTTTTCGTGATCAGCAGGACATACTCCGGCTTCTCCTGCACCTGTTCCAACATGTACACGGCAAAGTAAAACCCAGACAGCTTTCCGGATACACCCAGAAGACGCAGCAAACGTTCAGCGTCCAAAGACACGTTCTTATCAAGTTCCGAAACGTAACAAACTAAAGGCACTGATGTTCCCTCCTGTCCTGTGTATTTTGAAAGCCAACGCTCGGCGATCCGCGGCGGGCCTCTTGCCGGTGTACATACGCCGTTTTGTTCTTGATATGCTAATTTTACACGACTTTTGGGCATTTGTGTTATATAATCGTTCTACAATGGTCTACGTGAATGCGATGTTTTTTGTATGGAATTGTCGATTTTTTGAACTTCTATGATAAAAGGCACCGCCAGCAAAGCAGCGTGATTGCCGCTTTGCTGGCGGTGCTTTCATTATTGTGATAAAGTTGCTGTTTCAGCTTGGTCGCTTCAGCTTAGGTTTCGTTACCACGAGAATCCCACGTCTGCGCCAAAGTTACAGGTATACAGCCATTCGACCGCCCTGCACGAACTTCCCGTTGACCGTAAACGTCCATCCGGATTCTGAGCCTACTGCGCCTTCGGGAATACCGGCGATGGAACTAATATATCCAGACGAATCCGCCTCGAAAACAATATCCCTCTTGTTACACGCCTTCCTCAGCGCGTCGTATACCGTCTCACCGTTCGATATGGACACTTCCGCAGAAGAGAGTACCGCACCATCACCCGGCACTTTGCTCCACACCTCTGCATCACAGGTGTCTTTATTATTCAGAATGGTGGCGCAGGAGATTGAAACCGTAACTACTTTTTTCACAGAGGGCGTCGCCGTGCCGGAAGCGGACGTATCGTTATCCTTCGGTGTGTCTGCCTTTTCCGCAGGCGTTTTCTCCACAGATGTTTCTTTCTTCTCAGATGTATCGTCCTTTGCGTCAGGCACGGTGTCCTTTTCCTCTGCAGTATCTTTCCTGACCGCATTGCCCTCCACCGGCTGCTTATCTGCCGTCTGCTCCTGCCGCTGATTGGACTCCTCCGGCTGTGCCGTCGTATTGCCGCAGCCGGCACAGGCAAACAACAGGGTCAGTGCCGTCAGCAGGGAAAGAACTCTAATTACGCTTTTCTTTTTGGCTTTTCTCATAGTCTTGCTCCTTCTCATCAATCATTATTCCTATCCACCGACTGCCATGTCACCACCGATATCATAGCCCAGGTCACAGGTATAACGCCACTCCACCACGTCGCCGTCCTTCACCTGGTAGCGGGAGCAGCCGTAGTTGGGATACCAGCCGTTGACGTTGTACATCCAGCCGGACAAACTGCCCACGTCGAACTCATAGAGGTTATTGATCCCCTCTACATAGGCGCTGTTATATACCGGAGTCCAGTCGGATTCCATGTGGATGGCATTGTCCCTGCAAACCCGCTGGAGGACATCGAATACGCTTTCGCCCTCGCTGAACTCTGCCTTCGTGGCAGGAAAGATAACGCCGTCCGCCGGCACGAGAAACTTCTTGCTCTCCACGCACTTATCCATGTTGTCCAGGATCGTTTCGCAGGAGATGGAGAAGGTGCAGGTATGTGTTGTGGTGGTATCCACCGTCGTGTCCTGTGGCTCTACTGGATTAGGTTTCCCCTCTGGGACAGGCTCAGTCATGTACTGATCCTTATCGCCGGTGTCCTCCGGCTGTTCCACCTGCGTCTGTCCGCAGGCCGCGCAGGACAGCAGCAGGAAAAGTGCCAAGAGCAGAGAAAGGATATGCTTGTACTTCGCTCTCATGTCACTGCTCCTTCTTGATGCGGCGGTAGCGGCGGATCATACCGAAGGCCAACAGTGCGACGATGATGACGGCCAGCAATATCACTCCCAGCGGCGTTTCCTTTAAGGCAGAGCCAACGATCTCGAATACACTATTGCCCTTGCCGTCCGGGCCGAACTTGCCGTTCTCGGCGGCTTGGAGGTAGGTTAAGGCAGAGACAGTGCTTGTTACACCCATCGTTGTTTTATACTCCAGCGTATCCAGGCCGTCCAGCGGCGCGTCCACCTCAAAATCGCTGATGAACCCTACGCCGTCCACATAGAACGTCCGCATGGCGTCCGCCACGGTGTTCCCATTCTTAACGAACCGCTCATCGTCTATGGAGATATCCAGCTTATCCATCAGGCTCAGCATCGACAGCGTCACTGCGCCGTTGGGCGTGTCCCCCCAACACTCAAAGCTGCCGTCAGCCAGCTGCACGGAGGACAGGTATGTCAGTCCGGCCTCAATCGCCGCAGCGACATTTTCCTTGTCCCTGTACAAAGCCAACGCACTGAGCGCGCTGATCGTCTCGGGTACGCTGCCCTGCCCAATGACTGTTTGTCCCTCTTTCGCTGTGGCCACGCTGTAACCATAGAAATCATCAAAGCCGCCGTCCAAGGTCTGATCTGCCAGTACGCGGGTGATGAACTGCTCTGCCAGCATATCGCCGTCCACGCCGCGGGAGCGCCACACCTCCGGATCAATGGAAGCAATGTCGTACAGATAGCTGTTGAAATTCTGAGTAGATGTAGGCGCCGCTTTAGAGGTATTCGTCAGGGGCACTATGTAATCCAGCCCGTTGATGTCGCCGGGGTCCATGCCCAGATACTGCATGGCGCGCACCGCGCCGGCAGCGTAGGTGTAAGAAGCCCTGCCCAGATAGGTTTCACCGCCGGCACCCACTATGACAGCCATGATTTCCCGCAGCTTCGCCTGCTCCTCCTCGGTCATTTTGATATTCATTTTTTCCCGTGCCAGTAGTTGACTGGAGAACGTGCTGATCTGACTGGAGGTTATATAGTGGGAGCCACCGTCCAGCAGATAGCTGTATTCCTCGATGAGCTTTTTCACCGACAGCTCTTCTGCCAATTCCCCCGACTTTTCTGTGATAAGCTGTTTGTAATCCAGCTCCGCGCTGACACCACCGATGCCTCCGCTCGGAGCGGTGATGCTGCCGCCGACAACGGGGGCCGCCTGCAGCATGACCCGCAGCTGCGCAAGACCGGGAAAGGCCGTTTCATTGATGTAAATTCGTTCCTTCACATGTTCGTCAGGGTCATCTGGGTCATCCATTGTCCTCCATGACGTTATAGCCCATCCTACCGGAAAATATTTTCCAGTAGAATACGACCATCCTATCAGCTCACGGTAAAAGCCCTGTCCGGGGGTCCTCGCCTGCTCCGCATACGTACTCTGATACCAGCCCATCATACCGTCCAGCACGGTGCGGTCGTCCTTGGTGAAGCGCTCGTCCGCGAGGGAAATGCCCAGTGCCGCCAGCATTTCCAGCACCGCAGCGTCCTCCTCCACGTCCTCGTCGCCGTACTTGACGAAGCCGCCGCTGGGGAGCTGCTGCTCGGAGAGATAAGTCAGTGCGTTGCTGACAGCCGCGGAGACCTCTGGCCGGTCCATATAAGGAGTGAGTGCCTGCACCGACTTAGCCGTGAGCAGGATGCAAGCAAAGCGTTCGGGATAGTCATCCAAATTATGGTCATCCCGCATCAGTTTAGGCCACTTGGTATAGCTGAACCTGCCATCGCTCTGCTGGCGGGCCAGCACCTTCGCCAGCATAGTCTCCCTTGCGGTGTTGAGTTCATCCGTTTTGCCGGCATCACCGGCGGCGTCTAGATCCAGCAACATATCCACCTGATCCTCGTCCGCATCCACCAGTTCCGGCCTCTGCATGGCGGCCAGAAGGTCATGACCGGCAAAGTCGGTCACATCCAGCCCCATAGCCGCCACCGTGCGGACAGCACCGGGGACATAGCCCGCCTTGCCGCGCTTTGCCGCAATGTCCATCCAGTTCGCCAACGCCTGTAGGTACTCGTCATAGAATCCGTCCGGCACGTCTGCGCCGGAGGTCCACAGGGCGTAGACGTTTTTCGCGTTCTCCTCCTGTGTGGCCGCGGCGAGGTAGTCCTTGCTTTCGGTGACACGCTGGATGACCAGTTGCGTCACCGTCTGATATGCCTGCTCCGCCTCGTCCGTCCAGCCGTCCGCAGGGGCGGCCTGCACAGTCGCGGGCAGGAGCATGATTGCTGCCAGCAGGGCGGCCAGCAGCTTCGCCATGTGTTTTTTCATATTACTGCTCCTTCTTGATGCGGCGGTAGCGGCGGATCATGCCGAAAGCCAACAGCACGACGATGATGACGGCCAGCAGTATCGCTCCCAGCGGCGTTTCCGTTAAAGCAGAGCCTACGATCTCGAACACACTATTGCCTTTGCCGTCGGGGCCGAATGTGCCGTTCTCGGCGGCTTGGAGGTAGGTCAGGGCGGAGATGGTGGAATAATTCCCCATGACCGGGTTTTCATAGACCGGTAGGCGGCTCAGATCATCCAGCGGTGCCTCCACCTCGAAGCTGGAGAGAAAGCCCACGCCGTCTATATAAAAGGTCTTCATGGCGTCTGCCACGGTATTTCCGTTCTTCACGAAGCGTGGGTCGTCCAGAGAAATATCCAGCGCTTCCATCATCTTCAGCACGGTAAGGGTCGCCCCGCCGTCCGAATCTCCGGTCATGCCCGGAAAGCTGCCGTCCGAGAGCTGCACGGAGGAAAGGTAGTCCACGGCGCGGTCTATCGCCTTGGCAATATACTCCTTGTCGCGATATGGCGCTAACACAGTAATCGTTTTCGCAGTATAGATAGTATCATCACGCCAAGAAGTATTTGTATCTCCCTGCGCTATATTCACGCCATAAGAGTTATCAAAGCCTCCGTCAGGAGTTTGGTCTGCAAGGATACGTACTGCATAGCTGTCTACAAGCGTCCCTACATCAATGCCGCGAGAACGCCATACTTGTGCACTCACGGATTCGATGTCCCTTAAATAGCTGTTGAAATCGTATGTTGAAGTAGCCTCCAACTTGCCGGTATTTGCCAGCACCGCCAAATAATCCAGCCCATTGACATTTGCAGGATCCATGCCAAGATACTGCATGGCGCGTACTGCACCGGCTGAGTAGGTGGAGGAGGTGCGCCCCAAATAGTAGTCCCCACTGGCGCCCACCATGACCGTCATGATCTCCTGCAGCTTTTCCTTTTCCGCTTTTGTCAATTCTGCATTTGCGTTCTGCAAAGCCAGTATCTGTGAGGAATAGCCGGCAATCTCTCCGGCTGTGATCTCGCGTGCTTCTGTCAATAGATACTCGTAGTTGGCAATAACTCGTTCGACCATCCCGTCCGTTTTTTGTTTCAGGAGCTGCTTGTAATCCGGTTTCACATCTGTGTCGCTGTGGGAAGGAACGACGAGATCCGCTGTGGAGGTGTTCCACGTCTGCGCCGCCGTACGAAACAGGGAAAAACCTGAAAATGCGGCTTCATTTATGTATTTCCGCTCTATGACACATTTATCCGGATTATCCGGATCGTCAGGGTCATACATACTGCCCCATGACGACTTTACCCATCCAAGAGGCTCATAGTAAGAGTAAGTGTTGTAGCCCCAATTTGCGTTCTCCCGGTAGAACCCCTGTCCGGGTGCAGGCGCACTGCTGGAATATTTCCCCTGATACCACCCCATCATACCATCCGGCACGGTATTGCCGTTCTTCACAAAGCGCTCGTCGTCGGGCGAAATACCCAGCGCCTGCATCATCTCCAGCACGACGGCGTCCTCTTCCACATCCTCGCCATATCTGAGGAAGCCGCCGCTGGCCAACTGCTGCGCTGAAAGGTAGTCTATCGCCTTTTCTATGGCGGTCCCCACCTCCGCACGGCTCCGGTAAGGCGCCAGCGCCTGCGCGGACTTTGCTGTCAGCAGGATGTAGTCAAACCGATCCGGCTCAGCAGCCACACCCTTCCGCTTCAACTCGGCAGGCCACTTGGAGGTGTAGCGGAACTCACCGCTGCTCTGCTGGCGTGCCAGCGCCTCGGTGATCAGGGTCTCCCGCAGCGCGTTGAACTCGTCCGTTTTGCCGGCATCGCCTGCGGCGTCCAAGTCCAGCAGCATATCCAGCCTGTCCTCGTCCGCCTCCACCATCTCCGGCCTCCGCAGCGGCTCCAGCAGGTCGTGGCCGGCGAAGTCCGTCATATCCAGCCCCATGGCCGCCACCGTGCGGATCGCGCCGGGGATGTAGGCCGTCTTGCCCCGCTTGACCGCAAGATCCAGCCAGTCTGCCAGCGCCTGCAAATACTCGTTGTAGAAGCCCTCCGGCACGTCGGCGCCGGAGGCCCACAGCGCGTACACCGCCTTGGCGTTGGTTTCCTGCCGTGCGGCGGATAGGTAGTCCCTGCTCTCGCTGACGGAGTCCGCCACCAGTCCGGACACCGTTTGGTACGCCGCCTCCAGCTCCGCTGTCCAGCCGTCCCATGCAGGCGCGGCCTGCGCCGTCACCGGCAGCAGCAGGATCACAGCCAGCAACGCGGTCAGCAGCCGCGTCAGTTGTCGTTTCATTTGCTCTCCCTCCTGCGGCGGACGAGGATGCTGCCGCCGATCATCACCACTGCCGCGCCGCCGATGCACAGCAGCAGCGTCCGCTGCGCCGCGTCCGTCTGCGCCTTTACCGCCAGCACCGCATCCCAGCTCTCCACCAGCTCCCTGTCGTGTTCAGACAGCGTGCGGTACCGCTTCACGATACCGTCCACGATGGGCTTTTCCTTCAAGCCGGCGTCGGTCATAGGCAATATCTCCGCGGCGATATCCGCGTTCAGGCTCTCGATCTCCGCGTACAGCGCGTCAATCTTCTCCTGCGCCGCCGTCAGCTTCTCCATGTACCTGTCATAGCCGTCAAATTCACGGCTCATCTTCAACCGCTCCAGCAGGAAGGCCACCTCCTCCGCGTCCTCCGTGGACAACGCGTCGGGCAGCGCGTCCACGCGGCTTTGCAGCTCCTGCGTAAACTCATAGCTGCCGGCGAAGGACACCTCGCTCTCCTCCGGCGTCAGTATCTTGGCGGACACGCTGCCGGGGCGGAAATCGTACAGGATGCTCATGCCCTGCGCCTGCCGCCACACGGCTACCAGCGCCAGCAGAGCTTGGTCGGTGGCGATGCTGTTGCTCTCGCCGGGGATGGCGGAGGGATTGCCGGGGTCAGACTCATAAGAGTGGGCAAAGCCCCCGTCCTCCTGCTGGTAGTAGAACAGCGCGTCCAGCAGATTGATGCCGTTCTTGATGAACCGCGAGTCGTTCTGCGGATCAACGCCGATGGAGCACAGCGACACGATGATCTGCGATACGGACTCGGAGTTCCGTGTGCCCCAGCTGCGGAAGTCGCCGGTGTCCAGCTGCAATTCGGACAAACAATCCAGTGCCTTGTCCACCGGGTCCTTCACGTTGAAGGTCGAATTTCGGTAGTACGGCGCAAGGGCCTGTATCGCCATGGCCGTGATGTCCGGATCTGCGGTGCTGCCCTGTGCAAAGCGCAGGTTGAATCCGTCGTCCGGGAGCTGGAAGGACAGTATCCTCTTGATCATCTCCGTGCGAGTGTAGGACGAGCCTGCGGGGATGTTGTACTTCATGCTGTCCAGCGTGATAAGCCCCCACAGCCAGCCGTTCAAGCCCTGCGCCCCGATGTCCACGGTCTTGCCGCGGTCGTACACACCGTCCGCGATGAGGTTGATGTCGTTCCCGCTTTCATCCTTGCCGAAGTGGGTGGGATCGCCGCCGCAGGCCAGCACAGCAAGGGAGATACGATGCCACTCGGTGGCCTTCACCCGATCCAGCTTGTCCGGCTCACGGTACTTCTGCTCGACGTAGGTCTGCAAGGCCGCAAGGTAGGCGTCATAGTCATCCTCCACACCGCAGCGGCTCAGGCCAATGGGCAGCCAGTCCGTGGCGGAGCTGCCTGCGTAGATCAGCTCGTCCCCGGAAAGGAGATTATCAGTTTCAGACAGTCCCAGCGCAGAGCGCTTCTGCGTCATAATGCCCTGAATGGCCTCGGAGATCTGTGCCACCGTGTACTTGCCCTGCGGTACAACTTGGCGCTGGTTCTGCTTCTGCGCCGCCTCCGACTGTGCTGCCGTCATGGGACTGACGGTGATGCTTACATCGCCGGTGAACGTACCGTTCTTGAATTGCACCCGGCCAATGATATTGGAACTCTCTACCGGCGTGATGCTGCCCCATGTTTCCTCGGTCCACTGGGCATCCTTACCCACCTGTATCTCCACCGTGCCGGTGAAGAAGTCCGGGTGGTCCAGCGTCACGGACTGCACATAGTACATCCCATTGATGGAGATACCGCAGGAGGCCTCTCCGTCCTTGCCTTTGCCCACTGCCAGCGACACACGCGACACCCTGCCTGCCGGCAGGCCATGGCTCTCGCCGGCAGTAAGATACCGCACGTCCGCGCTGTCTACGCCCACTTTTTCAAATACCCAATAGGGCAGGGCGTTCCCTGTCGGGGCGTTGACGGAGATGCTGTATCCCGCCGCGTAAGCTGCCGGTATCATGCCCAATACCAGCACCAGCGCCAACAGAAACGCTGTCCAATTCTGTACTTTTCTTCTCACAGAGGCATCTCTCCCATTTCCGTTTATATAGCCGTATTCGCGTGGACGGAAATTCCGCCCACGCGAATCGGCAGACTGCTCCCCTAAGAGCCGTCTATTTCACTTATTTCTTGCTGGCCACATCGTCACGCTCATCGCGCTTGACCTTGTGGTAACGGCGCACCGCGCCCACGATGACCAAGGCTGTAACCACGGCCACGATGCTCCAGACGATGATGGGATTCTCCCGCACCACCGTGCCGATGACCTCCCACACGGAGTTGCCGCTGGCACCGCCCTCGGTATCCTGTCCGTCCGGCACATCCTCCGGCGCTTCAGTGGTCTGAGTGTCGTCAGGCTCGGCGTCAGGCTCCTCCGCGTTCTCGGACAGGCTCTCCATCGTCACCTGCTGGGAGTCCAGCCACACCGGGAAGGTCATAGACGTGCCGCTGGCCTCCCACTTGCTGTACAGACGGTCTGCCAGTGCCGCAAGACTGCTGGCGTACTGGCCGTAGATGCTCTCGTAGGTGCCGCTGGCCATGCCGCCGCCACCGGTCAGCCACGCGCTGAACACCTCCTCGCTGCCGGAGTCGATGTACTTCTGCAGCGCCTTGGCAATGGTGTCGCCGTCCTTGCCGTCCACGCCGGTGTGCTCGTTGAGGCTGGCCAGCAGCAGAGCCGCCAGATCCTTGGCCTCATCGGTCTTCTTACCCACGGCCGCGGTGGCCATGTTGTCCAGACTGTTGGTCAGCAGAGCGCGGACCACGTTGGGATTTTCTTCCAGCCACTTCTGGAAGGACTTGTTCCCGCCGTTGGAGCCCCACTCGGCGTAGGCGCCCAGCACAAGGCCCTTGATGTCGTACTCCACATCCATATTCAGGCCGTCCTGCAGGCCCTCGTCGTCCTTATCGCCGGTGCCGGTACCGTCGCCGCTGCCGCCGTAGTAGTAACCACCGTTACCGCCGGTGCCAACGCTGGCAAATTCGGCGTGGATAGTACCATTGCTCTCTGCGGGCATGACGATGTTCGTCGTGCCCTTAGCAGGCAGAACATCAGTCTGGCCGTTATGCGTCCATGTCAGGGACTTCAGGCCGAAGGTGTTGTCCTTGGGTGTGGCCTTGATGGTCACGCTGGTACCCGCAGGCCCATAGACTGCATTATCCGCATCCTTGGTACTGGTATAGCCCAGACTACTATCAAGCGTTACCGCACCGCCAGTGCCGCAGTCCACGTCTGTACGGTAGTACCGCTTGCTCATGTCGGGGTTGTCCAGCAGTGTCGGATACTTGTCATCCTTGTCCTGCTTCCACCAGCCGAGCTTGGCATCCTGGTCGGTACCGCCCTGAGAGCCTTCGCCCTTGCCGCCGACGCCCCACGCCACCTTGCCGCTGGCGAAGTCAGCCAGCGTAGCGTATTCGCCTGCGCTGCTAACCGCTGTAGCACTGCTTGCAAGGTAATAACTATTCGTCACTTTACCTTTGGCCAAAGTGTTGGGCGCAAGTGCAATGTCCTTTCCTGCGACATAGCTGAAGGAATATTTAATGGTGCATTTGATATTATTTGTTGCCGCAAATATACCATACGCCCGTTTAGCCGAAACACCGCCCGCTGTAGCTTCAATAGCGCCCGTATTACTGCAGAACGAGATCCTCAGAACATAACCTGTCGCAATACCGGCAGCTACTCCACCATTTACGAAACCTGTATTACTGCATTTTTCAATGTTTACTCCGTTTCCGATACCGCAAGCATGCGATACTGCAGAAATTGCGCCACTATTCTGGCAGTTTTCAATTTTGCCAGCACCATTTGCGATACCCGCAGCGTGACTATCAGCACCACTCGCGATAATCGTCCCGCTGTTTATGCAGCCGGTAAAGCTGTTCAGCCGGTTACCTTCGGAGCATGCTTGAATACCGGCAGCCCTGCCACCATAAGTTGCGGTACTGGATACATCAGCTCGATTAACACAATCTATGAATGTTCCATAAGTATCCCCGCTCGAACCCGCGACTAAGCCGCCAACCATACCGTCGCCGCTTACGCT
>OIED01001208.1_pt1 | contig 11083 bp, 7 predicted proteins | sample 1581771 | NCBI WGS metagenome assembly OIED01 (sample SAMEA3882546, study PRJEB24775) | human gut metagenome | biome: human-associated habitat; feature: intestine environment; material: feces | place: Netherlands | collected 2009/2010 | reverse complement strand
GGCCGTCATGGACGAGACGGGAAAGCTCCTGGACCACGGCGTGGTCTTTCCCACCAAGCCCCGCCACGACGTCGCCGGCACCAAGCGCGAGCTTGCCCGACTGGTCAAGAAGGACCAGGTCAACACCATCGTCATCGGCAACGGCACCGCCAGTCGAGAGACCGAGGAGGTCGTGAGCGAGTTCATCGGAGAGTCCGCGCCCGACCTGCGCTACACAATAGTCAACGAGGCCGGCGCCTCGGTCTACTCCGCCTCCGAGCTCGCGAGCCAGGAATACCCCGACCTGGACGTCACCGTGCGCGGCGCCATGAGCCTGGGCCGCCGCCTGCAAGACCCGCTGGCAGAGCTCGTCAAGATCCCGCCCCAGTCCATCGGCGTGGGCCAGTACCAGCACGACCTTGACCAGGCCGAACTCTCGCGCACCCTGGGCCACGTGGTAGAGGACGTCGTCAACCGCGTGGGCGTCGACGTCAACACCGCGAGCGCAAGCCTGCTGGGATACGTATCGGGCATCACACCGAGCGTGGCCAAGAACATCGTGGCCTACCGCGAGGAAAACGGTGCCTTTACCGATCGCCGCCAGCTCAAGAAGGTCCCCAAGCTGGGACCCAAGGCATATCTCAACGCCGCGGGCTTCCTGCGCATCAGCGGCGGCAAGAACCCGCTCGACGCGACAAGCGTCCACCCCGAGAGCTACGAGGTGGCGACGGCCGTCCTGGAGAGTGCCGGCGTTAAAGCCAGCGAGCTCAGCCGCGGCGGCGTGCCCGACATCGAGCGCCGTCTGGGCAGCATCTCGGCGCTGGCAAGCGACCTGAACTGCGGCACCCTCACGCTCATCGACATCGTCAACGAGCTCAAGAAGCCCGGCCGCGACCCGCGCGACGACGCGCCCGAGGTGGTCTTTAGCCGCTCGGCGCTTTCCATCGACGACCTGGAACCCGGCATGGAACTCAAGGGCACGGTGCGCAACGTTGTGGACTTTGGCGCCTTCGTCGACGTGGGCGTGCACCAGGACGGCCTCGTGCACATCTCCAAACTGGCCAACCGCTTCGTCAAGCACCCCAGCGACGTGGTGCGCGTCGGTGACACGGTCAAGGTGTGGGTCGAAAAGGTCGATCGCGACCGCAAGAAGATCTCGCTCACCATGGTGCAGGGAAAGTAAACCGCCAAAGCAAGGGTACCCCCTGTAGCGACGTGCAAAATCGCGAGTATTCTGCAATTTCCGCCGTTCCGAACGCCCCACAGAGACAATAACGCCAAAAACAGCCCCCGTTTTAGCGACATTAGAGCCAGAACGGGGGCTGTTCCGTGCTTCACCCAACTGGTAAAAGCCTTTACCTTGCTGAATACTCTCAATTTTGCACGGCGCAGGCGGGGGTACCTTTGCCCACGGCAGGATATGGAAGCCAAGCGCCAACCTACTGGCAAGCTCGTGTCGGCAGCCCACGGCGTAGCCAGTGTTCGCGTTACGGCAGAATATGGAAGCCCAAAGCGGCGATATCCTTGGCAAAGCCGCGGACGGTATCGAGCGAAACCTCGTACGGATCACGGCCGATGTTCTTGCGCTTGGCCAGGATGCTGTTGGGCACCGTGATGATTTGGCAACCGCAGGCTTCGGCCTGGTAAATGTTGATGAGCTCGCGCGTGGATGCCCATAGGACCTCGCAGTTGGGCTTGATGGCGGCCTTCTTGACCGACTCCGTCATAAACGGAATGGGATCGACGCCGGTGTCGGCGATGCGGCCGGCAAAGAGCGAAATGATGGACGGCGTCTCGGCGTCAACGGCCTCGACCATCTCGTCGACCTGCGTAGGCGTAAAGATGGTAGTGACGTTGACCTTGATGCCGTCGGCCGAAAGCTTGCGCACCAGCTCGGCGGTTGACTCGCCCTTGGTGGTCACGCACGGAATCTTGACGTAGACGTTCTCGGCCCAGGTAGCGATCTCGCGGGCCTCGACCTCCATGGTCTCGACGTCGTCGGCAAAGACCTCAAACGAGACGGATACATCGGTGATGTGGGCCAGGACCTCCTTGGCAAACGCGCGGTAATCCGTCACGCCGCCCTTCTTCATAAGGGACGGGTTGGTCGTGAAACCCTGAACGTTGCCGTTCTCGTACATGTCGAGCATGCCCTCGAGGTTTGCACCGTCAGCGAACACCTTGATTGCCATCTGCCTGATTCCTTTCGTTAGCATACGGCCGATAAACTGCTAAACACTTTACCTACGTTTATCAAGGCGTGAACTGCGGTTTTTTATCTTCTCGGCGAACGGTATGAACACCTCAGTGTTTGGATTGATAAATCGATTGAGCATGCAAAAGCAAAGAGTCGCAGTTTGAGCAAACGTCAGAACGCGGGATTCATTAGATGAGGCCGAAATGCTGCATCGCTGTGACGGTGCCGTCGTGTGCGACATCGTCGGTCACGTAGTCGGCGACCGCCTTGACCTCGGGCATGGCGTTGCCCATGGCCACGGCCGTCTCGACAGCAGCGAGCATACCCAGATCGTTGCCGGAATCACCAAAGCCAAAGGTGCGCGCGTTGCCGGTGCGACCCAGGTATTCCAGCGCTCGCGCCACGCCCACGCCCTTGTCGATGCCCTTGGGGCTCAGCTCGCGATTCTGACCACCGGTGTTGCACAGCTCAAACTCGCGATCGATAAAGCCATCATCGTTGGCTACGCGAGCCAAACTGGGCGCAGTGAGGCCTACCTTGCCCACGCGCAGACTGCCGTCGACGCGCATCTCCTCGGTGCTGTGCGCCACAGAAGTGCCGATCAGAGACGACCGCTCAACACCCGCGGGTTCCAGGGCAAAAGTAGCCACGTTGGTCTCGAAAAAGGCCTCAATCCCTGCCGCGGCCATACGGCGCGCAAGCTCCTCGATAACGTCCTCGTCAAAGCAGTCCTCATACACCACGCGGCCCTCGACCTCGAGCGTGGCGCCCGCCATGGCAACGACGCCCGCGGGGTCGAGCGCACGCAGGCTATCGGCGATAAGCCACAGGGGGCGGCCCGTGCAGATAAATGCCTGGTGTCCCGCGTTGCGCAGACGATGAAACGCCTCGACGACCGCCTGCGAGGGGTGAACCGCCGAAAAGTCCTTGTCGGTCATGTTGTCGGGATCGAACGACGTCAGCGTGCCGTCCACGTCAAAAAAGAGCACAGCGGGTTCGGGACACGCATCAATCATATGGGTTCCTTTCGAGGATAAGGGCAAACGAAGCATCCATCATATAATGGAGCGACGCAACCAGAGAGGTCACCCATGGAATTTTACGCAAGCTGCCCCGAAGGCTTTGAGTCCGCACTCGCCGATGAGCTTAAACGCCTCGGGCTTTCGCATGTTCGCCGGCTGAAGGGCCGCGCCACGTTTGAGGGCGAGCTCGAAGAAGGCTACCGCGCCTGTCTGTGGTCGCGCCTAGCGAGCCGCGTGTTTGCGGTGCTCGGGCGCTTTGAGGCGCAGGATGCCGATGAGCTGTACGATAGCGTTTACGACATTGCCTGGGAGAGCATCGTCCGCCCCGGCGCCACCATCGCCATCACAGCCCGCGGCGTGACCGAGCAGCTGCGCAACACGCGCTTCTCGGCCCTGCGCGCCAAGGACGCGCTGTGCGACCGTCTGGCCGAGACCACGGGCCGTCGCGCCGATGTCGACGCTGCCGATCCCGACGTTCACCTGTTGCTTTCGCTGCGCCAGCGCCGCGCGAGCATCAGCCTGGACCTTTCGGGCGACCCGCTGTTCAAGCGCCTGCCGCCCGCCGCGACCCGCGCCGGCGAGGGCACGCACGTGCTGCGCCCCGACTACGCCGCCCTGGTGCTGGCGCAGGTCGGCTGGACCGCACTGTGCGAGCGCGAGTTGACGGCCGACGATTACGAGAATGAAGCCCTTCCCACGCTAATCGATGCCTCGTGCGCCGGCGGCGGCCTGTTGCTGGAAGCCGTGAACATTCTGACCGACCGCGCCCCGGGCGCCGCACGCGAGCGCTGGGGCTTTGAGGGCTGGCAGCTACACGACGCCGCTCTGTGGGAGCAGCTGCTTGCCGAGGCGCGCGAGCGCGAGGCGGCAGCGCGCGAGCGCCAGGCGCGCATCGTGGCCATGGACATTGACCCCACCGCCCGCAAGACCGCTGAGCGCATGGTCAAGTGCGCCGGCTACAAGCGCTTTGTCGATTTTTGCGCCGCTAAGTCCGCCACCGTGCTGGACCACGCGGGCACTGTCGCCGGTGCCGCCCTCGTCGCGGATACGACCGAGACACCGCTTTCACTCATGCACGATGCCATGACGCTCATCGGCGAGCTGCGCCGCGCCCCCGAGCTCGCTTCGGCGCCGGTCGCCGCGCTCACCCGCGACGGATTGCTGACACGCGCGCTCCACGCCGAGCCCAAGCGCTCGATCGCCGTCATGCCCAACAACGAGGAGGCGGCTATTGAGGTTTGGCCCTCGCTCGACCACGCCGCCGCGGCATTTGAAGCAGCGATCAGCGCAGATGCCGAGGAACAGACCGCAGACGCTCATGACGAAGCCGCCGACACCCTCATGCCCGAACCTACCGCCACGCTCGACTTGGGCGACGGCAAGCCGCTGCCCGTGCTCATCCCCGAGTCCGAGCAGTTCGCCAACCGCCTGCGCAAGAACGCCCGTCTGCGTCGAAAGTGGGCAAAGCGCGAGGGCGTGAGCTGCTACCGCGTCTACGATGCCGACCTGCCCGATTACTCCGCCGCCATCGATCTGTACGAGGGCTGCCCGCAGACGCCGGGCCGCTGGCTCGTCATCGCCGAATACGCCGCGCCCAAGACCATCGACCCCGCACTGGCCCAGGCCCGCATGCTCGACATCTTGGCCATCGCGCCGCGCATCCTGGATGTTCCGGCCGAACACGTGCACGCCAAGGCCCGCATGCGTTCGCGCGGCGGCTCGCAGTACGGCAAACAGGGTGCCGGCAAGGGCGGCTCGGGCGAGCGCGCCAACATCGCACGCCGTCGCCTCCCGCTCATCGAAGAGGGCGGCCTTACCTTTGCCGTCAACTTTGACGACTACCTGGATGTGGGCATCTTCCTGGATCACCGCGTCACCCGCAACCTGGTGCGCGAGCACGCCAAGCAGGCGCGTCGTTTCCTCAACCTGTTTGCCTACACCGGCACCGCCACGTGCTATGCGGCAGACGGCGGCGTCGAGGAAACTGTGACGGTCGACCTTTCCAACACCTACCTGGACTGGGCCGAGCGCAACATGCGCCAGAACGGCTTTGTGGGTCCGCAGCATCACTTTGTGCGCGACGACGTGCTTGCCTGGATTCGCGACCAGCGCCAGACGCGCAACCGCTGGGACCTGATCTTTGTCGACCCGCCCACGTTTTCGAACTCGTCCAAGATGGGCCGCCGCACCTGGGATGTCCAGCGCGACCATGTTGAGCTTTTGGCCGGCGTGTCGCGCCTGCTCGCACAGGGCGGACATGCCATCTTTAGCTGCAACCTGCGCGGCTTCCGCCCCGAAACGCGCAAGCTCGCGCGTGCGGGCGTGGTGTTGGAGGACATTACGGCGCAGACCATCCCCGAGGATTTCGCACGCAACCAGAAGGTGCATCATTGCTATATCGTGCGCCGCCTGCCCATCGAGGACGCCATGGCCGAGGTCGGCTTTAGCGCCGAGGAAATTGCCGAGCGCGTCGAGGAACTGCGTAACCCCGAGGCCCGCAAGCCCCGTGCGGCAGTACCCGCGCACGCGCAGGCCGGCAACGGCAAGTCCAACTTTGCCGGCAAACCCTCTCCTGCCGGCAAGCCCAAAAAGAAGAAGTTCTACGCCAGCAAGCCCAAGGGCAAATAGACAAAGTTGCGGTGGAATAGTTCCTAAAAATGCCTGGTAAAGGCCCAAACAGGAACTATTTCACCGCAACTCATATTGAGATGGTGGTTGGCGATCTAGCCTTGGGTGACCAGTCGGTAACCGATACCCACGTGCGTTTGGATATAGCGCGGATGCGCGGGGTCGGACTCGATCTTCTTACGCAACGTGCCCATAAAGACACGCAGGCTCGCCAGGTCGCTCTTGGTCGCCGTGCCCCAAATCTCGTGCAGGATAAACTGGTGCGTCAGTACCTTGTCGGCGTTATGCGCCAGCAGGCACAGAAGCTTATACTCGATCGGCGTCAGATGCAGTTCCTCGCCATCCATCGTGGCGATGCCGGCATCAAAATCGATATGCAGCTCACCGGCATCGAACGAGCCCTCGGAGGAAACACCGCCCGTCTGAGCATACGAAAGGCGCCTGAGCGTCGTGCGAATGCGCGCGAGCAGTTCTTCGACCGAAAACGGCTTGGTCAGATAGTCGTCGGCACCGGCATCAAGCGCGCGGATTTTGTCCGCATCCTCGCTGCGCGCCGAGACCACGATAATCGGCATGCCCGACCATGCGCGCACCGACTCCACCACCTTGACGCCGTCCATATCGGGCAGGCCCAAATCGAGAAGCACGATGCTCGGCGTCTGCGATGAGGCGGCAGCGATGGCGGCATGGGCGGTCTCCACGGCCATATGGCGCAAGCCGTGCGCCTCGAGCGCGGCAACGATTAAGTTGCGAACGGCGGGGTCGTCCTCAACGACCAAGATGAGCGGTTTTACGGCAGAGTTCGGCACAGCGCTACTCCTTATCAAACGAAACGTCGGCGGCGGGAAGTTCAATCGTAAAGACCGAACCGTGCGGGTCCGCCGCGGCAACCTCTATGCTACCGCCATGCGCTAACGCAATGGAGCGGCAGAGCGAAAGTCCCAGGCCCACGCTGCGGTGGCTGTCGGCCAAACCGTGGTTGGCGGTGTAGAACGACTCAAAGATCCGCTCGCAATCCTCGGGCGCAATGCCCGGGCCATCATCGGCCACCGAGCACGTCACGTGCCCATCGTCGACGCCAATCGAAATCACGATATGCGAGCCTGCGGGCGTATAGGTGATGGCGTTGTTCACCAGATTGACCACCAGCTGCACCATCAGGCGTGCATCGACGTTGACGAGCGCCGGCTCATCGCACGCCACCACCTTAAGGTCGTGCTCGCGCACGGCAGGGTTCACGTGGCGCAGCGCCTCCTCGACGATATCGTCCATGAGCTCGAGCGTGGTCGACAGGCGCATACCGCCACCCTCGAGCTTGGTGATGGCGAGCAGATTCTCGACGGTGGCGTTGAGCCACAGCGCATCCGAGCGAATGGATAGAAGCAGGCCGCGGCGCGTCTGGGCATCGAGCACCGCGGTGCCGGTCGAGCCCTGATCGAGCAGCACGTCGGCATTACCCGAAATACTGGTGAGCGGTGTGCGCAGGTCGTGCGAGATGGAGCGCAGCAGGTTGGCGCGCAGCTGCTCATTTTTGGCAAGCACCGCCGCTTCCTCGCGGGCCTCCATGGCGCGGGCGCGGTCGAGCGCCAGCTCGCCTTCGCTCACGATGGCATCGGCAAGTGTCCGCTCCTCATGCGTCAGCACGTCGGGCTCGGCAACGATAGCCAGCACGCCCACCACCGAGGCGGGGTCGCCCGAGCGGACGAAGCCGTCGCCCGTGCGAACCGTCAGGTAGATGCCATAAAACGCCGAGCCGCCAAACGTGGCGTCGAGCGGCGTTCCCACATAGGCGGACGCCGAGAGCCGCGGCGGCATCTGCGGCGCCAGTTCGTGCACCGGCGCGGCATCGCCCACGGCCGTGTATGTCGCACGCGGCAGCAGGTCATCGCCCTCGGCGTCGGCGCTGTACCACACGACCGGACAGCCCGAAAGACGCGCCAGCTGCGTGGCCATGGCGTGGACGATCTGCTGTTCGTCGGCGCAGCGCTGCAACATGCGGTTGGTCTCGAGCACCATATGCGTGCGGCGATCGCTGGCGGCAGCCTGTGCCAGGGCGCGGCGCAGGGCCAACGCAATCGAGCTCGACACAAGCGAGACCACGAACATGATGAAGAACATGCCGGGATAGACACGGTCGATAAACGACAGCGAGCAGCGCGGGTCGACAAACAAGAAGTTGTAGAGCGCCACGGCGGCAGCCGAGCTCAGCAAGCAATACAGGCGACTGCAGGTAAAGAATGCGCACAGCTGAACGGCGAACACATAGACAATCATGATGCTCGGCGCGAGACCCGGATGGTCGAGCAGCGCGCCCACAATCGTCGCCGTGACCAGCAGCCCCACCGACACGCAGGCGTCATACAGAGGAGTGCGGCGCGTCAGCGTTGTGCGCCGCCACCAAAAGCTATCGGCAATATCGCCGTCCGTACGGACGTCCATCAGCGCCCCGCCCCTCTCTCAAAAACAAAAACCACCACAAAGGGACAGGCACCTTTGTGGTGGTTTCCCTTGTGGTGGTTCCAAGTGTATAGCCTTTGCTACCGGCGGTCGCTAGACAAACAGCACGTGCGCGAGCAGGGCACACACGCACACCGCTCCAAATACCAGTGCCACGATCGAGATCACGCGGTCGGCCATGTCCATGTTGGCACGGTTCGTCAAAAACCGATCTTCGGCGGCGTCGGCGCGTGCCTCACGTACCAGCTCGGCAACCACCTCGCGGCCATCAAGCATCTTTGCATCCATGTTTGCCTCCCCGGTCTCAATCTTGTCCATCGAAAACCAACTCCGTGCAACCTGTCGGCGCCTACGGGCGCTCGTTGGGAGCCAGGCGTTGCATCTTGTTCACGGCCTTGAACTTGGTGAACAGCGGCACGTACTCAAAGCTCACGTTGGAGTTCTCCAGGCCATACCAACGTGCGGGCGTGCCGGCGGCGCGGCGGATGATGTACTTGAGCGTGATGGCCGTACGCTCGCTCGGCTCCACATCGCTTTCGGGCGCCAGCAGCTTACGGATCAGGACGAACTTGAACGTACCGATGTTACCCGGATCCTTGTAGACCGAGTAGTCATGCGTCTGCGGCGGCAGCTCGCCGGTGGCAGCCAGGTCCTGAACAACCTGACGCAGGTAGGCATTGACGCGCTGGTTGATCTTGTAGCCCAGGTACAGATGCACGCGGAACACGTAGTCGGTGCCGAACGTCTCGACCGAATAGGCAAAGGTGTGCGGTTCGTCCATGGTCTCGACGTTCACAAACCACCAGGCGTGGGCACGCTTGGGATGCTTGTCCAAGATCGAGTAGACGATATCGCGGTCGATGTAGTCGGTATGGGTGTCCTTGGTCAGGTACACGACGTTGTCGCTCATGCGCTCGTAACGGTCGTCGTCGCGCAGGCGCTTGAGCTGCGGCAGGTAGCTGCGCAGCGGCAGCAGCGTAAACTGGCGCTGCTCAACAGCCGTGCCGTTGTACCAGCACACCATAATGCCCATGATGAGTGCAGCCATGAGGATGGTGAAGTAGCCGCCGTGGAAGAACTTGGTGAGCGAGCTCACGAAGAAGAAGCCTTCGAGCAAAAGGAAGAAGGCCGCGAAGATCCACGGAGCAACCTTGAGCTTGCGCTCCTCGTGCAGGTAGAAGAAGAGCAGCAGCGTGGTGCACATCATAGTCAGCGTAATGGCAAGGCCGTAGGCGGCCTCCATGTGCGCCGAGCTCTGGAACAGCAGCACCACGATGACGCAGCCCACGAGCATGACGTTGTTGACCATGGGAATATAGAGTTGGCCCTTGGTCTCGGCAGGATAGAAGACCTGCATGTGCGGCATGAGGTCCAGGCGACTGGCCTCGGACACCAGCGAGAATGCGCCGGTGATGAGCGCCTGCGAGGCAATGATGGCCGCAACGGTGGAAAGGCCGACGGCAAACGGACGCAGGCCCGGGGCGAGCATCTGGTAGAACGGGTTGAGGTCGGCAATGCCCATGAGCTCGGGGTTGGCAGCGTTGTTCATAAGCCAAGCGCCCTGGCCCATATAGGAAAGCAGCAGGCAGCACTTAACGAACGGCCAGGTAGCGTAGATGTTGCCGCGGCCGACGTGGCCCATGTCGGAGTAGAGCGCCTCGGCACCGGTGGTGGCGAGGAAGCAGCTGCCCAGAATCATGATGCCCGCATGGTTGTTGGGGCTCAGCAAAAAGGCGATGCCGCGCACCGGGTTGAGGCACAGCAGCACCGCGGGGTACTGGAAGACAAAGAACAGGCCCGTACCGCCCAGGAACAGAAACCACAGCGTCATGATGGGGCCAAAGGCGTGACCGATCTTGGCCGTACCGATGCGCTGTACCAAGAAGAGCACGATGATGATGGCGAGCAGCGCGACCATCATCACCTTCGTCACGCGCTCGACGCCGTTTTTCAGGCCCGCGCGCGTCGTGATCACGCCGATTGCCACGATAATCAGCATGTAAATCGTCATTTGGACAGGATCGGCTAGAAGCTGACCGAACACGCTTGCGACATGTTCGGTGCTCGCACCGTTGAACTCGCCCATCGCGCTTTTCACCATGAAGGCGAGCATCCAGCCCGCCACCACCGTGTAGAACATCATGAGCAGGTAGTTGCCCGCAAGGCCGACCCACTTGAAGCGATGCCACTTCGAACCCTGCGGCTCCAGAGCCTCGTAGCTACGCGCTAGCGAACGATAGCTGGCGCGGCCCATGGCAAACTCCATCACCAGCAGCGGCACGCCAAGCACCACCAGGAAAAACAGGATGAGAAGAACGAATGCCGCACCGCCGTATTCGCCCGTGATGTAGGGAAAGCGCCAGATATTGCCCAAGCCGATAGCGCAACCAGCGCTGATGAGAATGAACCCGAGGCGGCTTGAGAACTTCTCACGCCCCTCGTCTACGATTTCTTTATCTGCCACGGCAGTTTCTCCTCTGCTTTGAATTGCAATGTTCGAAGTATACGCTCTTGCACTCTAGCGCAAGAGCCCTAAGCCGCCGAATCGTCTCGGCAGGCAAGAGCCGAGTGGCCCGCTACATATTCAGCCAGAACGTGATTTTGGGCACCCATCCTGCTACGAAAATAACGATGATCAGCAGCGGCACACCGTAACGAGTCCAAACGTACAGGAACTTCGGATACGCCATACCTTTGCCTTCGTTTGCCTCGGCAAGGAAGTTCTTCCAACCCCAACCAGAGCGGCGGGTACAGAACAGGGCGAATACCAAAGCGCCCAACACCAGGAAGTTATTGGAAA
>OIED01001203.1_pt1 | contig 11119 bp, 7 predicted proteins | sample 1581771 | NCBI WGS metagenome assembly OIED01 (sample SAMEA3882546, study PRJEB24775) | human gut metagenome | biome: human-associated habitat; feature: intestine environment; material: feces | place: Netherlands | collected 2009/2010 | reverse complement strand
CCGCAACCGTACCGCTGCCGACCTGCGCCACTACTTCGACAAGAACGGCGGCAACTTGGGCGCTATGGGCTGTGTGGCTTTCCTGTTCAGCCAGAAGGGTGTCATCGACATCTCTCTGGAGGACAAGGACGCCGACGAGGCCATGATGGATGCTCTGGACGCCGGTGCCGAGGACTTTGACGCCAGCGAGGACGCTGCCGAGATCACCACCGATCCCGAGAACTACTCCGCTGTGGTCAAGGCTCTGGAGGAGAAGGGCTACGAGATCCTGTCCGACGACCTGGCCATGGTGCCCATGACCACCACTCGTCTGACCGACCCCGACCAGCTGAAGGCCATGGGCAAGCTGCTGGACGCTCTGGAGGAGAACGACGACGTGCAGAACGTCTGGCACAGCCTGGAGAACGAAGAGGACCTGCCGGAATAACCGGGAGCGCTTCGGAATAAGAACGGAAAAAGCTGCTTTTTGCGTGCACTGCACGGGAAGGGCAGCTTTTTTGTTTGCAGTGCCGGCGATTGAATTGAATGGTGCTTTGTTCTGGGGCACGCAGCGGCGTTTCCAGAAACTTTCATGAAAGAACACCGGACGTGACGCATTTTCAGGCGTCGAATTTGTATGAAAACCATATCCTTTTGCGGGGGCCTGTGGTATACTTCAGGAGAGAGGAACCAGAAAAAGGACAAGCGTGGAGGAAGTGCGGATGAGTGAACAGGAGCGGATCATGAACGTTGCCCTGCTGTGGGGCGGCTGTTTCTGCCTGACGGCGGCGTTCTGCCTGTCCATGGGAAATGACCACAACCGGGAAAAACGCAACTGGCTGCTCTGGATGGAGCTTTCGGCGGCTGCGATGCTGTGCTGCGATGCGGCCGCCTGGTTCGTGCAGGGCACGCCGGGGGAAGCAAGCCACCTCATCATGGTCGCCACCAACTTTGTGGTGTATGCGGGGCTGTATCTGGTGCTGTTCCTGTTCAACCACTATGTGGGCTGCTACCTGCGGGAGGACGGCCGTCTTTGCGCTCCGAAACGCAGCCGGACGGTGGACATTACCTGCGCCGTGGGCATCGGGCTGGTGTTCGTGTCCCAGTTCAGCCCACTGCTCTACTACATCGACGCCCAGAACATCTACCACCGCAGCGATACCTTCCCGCTGTCCATGGTGCTGCTGCTCATCGGCATGGGCACAGAGACCACCATGATGGCCCAGTTTTACCAGAAACTCACGATGGGACGCCGGATCGCCATGTTCGGCTGTGTGGTCCTGCCGCTGTCGGTGGCAGCGTGTCAGGTGTTCCAGGACGACATTTCCCTCATCAGCCTGTCGGTGGGGGCATCCATGATCCTGCTGTTCGTGGTGGCCACCAGCGCCCAGAACCGGGAGCTGGCCGTCTCAGAGCGGACCAAGGAGCAGATCCGCCAGCGTCTGGAGATCGCCACCATGCTGAACAGCTGCGTGGGCAAGCTGAACTCCGACACCGACATCGACGTGGGCATCAACAACCTGCTGGCCACTGTGAACGACTATTTTCAGGCCGACCGCACCTATGTGTTTGAGATCGACCCGGACCGGGACGTGCTCATCAACACCTTTGAGTACATCTGCGGGCAGGAGGTAAGTGCCCAGATGGACAATCTGCAGGAGGTGCCTGTTTCGGTCATCGAGGTCTGGATGCAGAACTTCCGGCAGGGCCGTTCCTATTATATGTCCGATCTGGAGCAGGAGCGGGGCCAGCCCAGCTATGAGATGCTGAAGGCGCAGCAGGTGTGGCGCCTGCTGGCCGTGCCGTTGATGAAAGGCGGAGCCATGGTGGGCTTTCTGGGTGTGGACAACCCCCGCGCGCACTACGATGACGCGACCCTGCTGGCGTCCATCCAGTTCTTTGTGACCAACAGTCTGGACCGCAAAAAGCAGCAGGCCTATCTGGAAAAGCTCAGCTACCGCGACATGCTCACCGGCCTGTACAACCGCAACCGATACATCGAGCGGCTGGAAGCCTACAAGCAGGTGCAGGATCAGCAGATCGGTGCCATCTACATCGACCTGAACGGCCTGAAAAAGGTGAATGACGAGCAGGGCCACCGCGCCGGTGACGAGCTGATCGTGCGGGCGGCGGGCACCATTGCGGGCATTTTTGCCGAGGACGCCTACCGGGTGGGCGGTGACGAGTTCGTGGTGATCCTGCTGGATGTGAGCCGCGAGGATTTTGCCCGCAAGACCGAGCAGCTGCGCCGCCAGATGCAGGAAAACAGCGTGGATGCGTCCATCGGCGGGGTATGGCAGGCCAGCACCGAGAACCTGGAGAACCTGCTGCGCCGGGCCGATGAGAACATGTACAGGGAAAAGAAGCGCTACTACAGCCAGGCCGATGCCGCCCGGAAACCGGAAAGCTGACCGGCCTGCATGGACAAAGGACGAAGAAATCCGACAAAAGTATTCTATTCTACTCATGCTTTGTCATAGTAGAGTGAATGATTTTCATCTAAATTGACAAATTTCAACCTGATTACTATAATTAAAAAAGTGTTTCTCGGTTATGGACGATGGTGTTTATGCAGCCGCAAGATGCCATCGTTTTTCTATTCGCTTTTTCTGTCCGTGTGCCAAGGACAGACGTCTGCACGGTGAGACGCAGATGCGGGAAAGTGCCTGGCTCAGACCGGGAACGCCAAAATAGTATTTCATTGATAGGAATGGAGTGGCATCAAACGATGGCAAAGTACATCATCAAGCGTGTCGCAATGGGCATCTTCAGCATCTTCATTGTGGCCACGGTTACCTTTTTTGTCATGAACTTGGTCCCCGGCGGCCCGTTCGTGGCAGAAAAGTCCATCAGTGCGGCTGCTCAGCAGGCACTGGCCGAGAAATACGGCCTGGACAAGCCGCTGGGTGTGCAGTACGTCAATTACATGAAGAGCCTGCTGCACGGCGACCTGGGCCTGAGCCTGCGTCAGCGTGGCCGCACGGTCAACGAGATCATCGCCAGCAAGCTGCCGGTGTCCTGCCGCCTGGCAGGCGTGGCGGTGCTGGTGGCCCTGTGCATCGGCATCCCGCTGGGCTGTATCTCGGCTTACAACCGCGGCAAGTGGCTGGACAACACCATCATCGTGTTCGCAACCTGCGGCATTGCGATCCCGAGCTTTATTTCCAGCGTGCTGCTGCTGTATGAGTTCGGTATGAACCTCAAGCTGCTGCCCACCGTGGGCCTGAACAGCGCTGCAGCGTATATCATGCCGGTCACCGCACTGGCGATCTACCCCTCTGCATACATCACCCGCCTGATGCGTTCCAGCCTGCTGGACGTCATGGGTCAGGACTACATGCGCACCGCCCGTGCCAAGGGCGTGTCCCAGTTCATGATCCTGTTCAAGCATGCGCTGCGCAATGCCATCCTGCCGGTCATCACCTACGTCGGCCCCATGCTGGCCAGCCTGATGACGGGCTCCTTCGTGGTGGAGAAGATCTTCTCCGTGCCCGGCCTGGGCCGCGACTTCGTGTCTGCCATCACCAACCGTGACTATACCCTGATCATGGGCACCACCATCCTGCTGTCCAGCATGGTCATTATCGCCAACGTGGTCGTTGATATCCTGTACAAGATCATCGACCCGCGCATCAAGCTGCAGTAAAAAAGGAGGAACGCGTTATGGAAAACATCAAAAAGAATCCTCTCAGCCTGCAGCTGAACGCTGACGACTTTCTGCCTGCCAGCAACGAGGAAAAGCAGAGCCTTGTGATCATGCGCGAGAGCGTCAACTTCTGGAAGGACGGTCTGCGCCGCCTGAAGAAGAACAAGATCGCCATGGTCAGCTTTGTGTTCATCATCGCCATTGCCATTTTTGCCTACCTGCTGCCTGCCGTGTGGCCCTACAGCTACGCCGAGCAGGTGAAGGGCAGCAACAATCTGGCACCGTTCGAGTACTCTGCCTCTGAGCAGGCCCGCATCGACGCCGGCGAAAAGGTATTCCCGCACATTCTGGGCACCGACCGTATGGGCCGTGACTTTGCAGTGCGTATCATGATGGGCACCCGCGTGTCCCTGTCCGTCGGCCTGATCGCCTCGGTCCTGGTGCTGATCATCGGTGCCACCTACGGTGCTGTGTCGGCCTTTGCCGGCGGCTGGGTGGACAACATCATGATGCGTATCACGGATATCCTGTACACCATCCCGGATATCCTGCTGATCATCCTGCTGGGCATGGCCCTGAAGGAGCCCCTGGAAAGTCTGGCCACCAAGCCCGGCTTCAAGTGGATGCAGACCCTGGGCCCCAACATGATCTCCATCTTCATCATCTTTGCTCTGCTGTACTGGGTGGGCATGGCGCGTATCGTGCGCAGCCAGATCCTGATCCTGAAGGAGAGCGAGTACGTCACCGCTGCCCGCGCACTGGGCGCTTCCAGCGGCCGTATCATCAAGAAGCACCTGCTGACCAACTGCATCGGCACCCTGATCGTGACCACCACCCTGCAGATCCCGGCTTCCATCTTCACCGAGAGCTACCTGAGCTTCATCGGTCTGGGTGTTGCAGCCCCGCTGCCGTCTCTGGGTTCTCTGGCCACCGATGCCGTCAAGGGCATGAACACCTACCCCCACCTGCTGATCGCCCCTGCGGTGATGATCAGTGTGATGATCCTGGTGTTCAACCTGTTCGGCGACGGCCTGCGCGATGCTTTCGACCCGAAGCTGAAGAATTGATGAGGTGAACGAAGATGAGCGAAAAAATTCTTGATATCAAGGAAGAGCGCCTTTCCTTCTTCACCCCTGCCGGTGAGGTCAAGGCACTGAACGGCGTTTCCTTTGCGATGAACCAGGGCGACGTGCTGGGCATCGTGGGCGAGTCCGGTTCCGGCAAGTCCGTTACCGCTTACTCGGTCATGGGCCTGACCGCCTACCCCGGCAAGCTGGTGGGCGGCACCGTGTGGTTCAACGGCCACGAGATCGAGAAGATGAAGGAGAAGGACTTCCGCAAGATCCGCGGCAACGAAGTCTCCATCATCTTCCAGGACCCCATGACCAGCCTGAACCCGGTGTACACCATCGGCAACCAGATCGTGGAGGTCATCCGCCTGCACACCAAAAAGAACAAGCAGGAAGCCTGGGCACGCGCCGAGGAGCTGCTGGAGCTGGTCGGCATCAACGAGCCGGAAAAGCGCCTGAAGCAGTACCCCCACGAGCTGTCCGGCGGTATGCGCCAGCGTGTGATGATCGCCATTGCACTGGCCTGTGAGCCTAAGCTGCTGATCGCCGACGAGCCCACCACCGCACTGGATGTGACCATTCAGGCACAGATCCTTGAGCTGATGCAGGATCTGCGCAAGAAGCTGGGCATGAGCATCATCATGATCACCCACGATCTGGGCGTTGTGGCTTCCATGTGCGAGAAGATCGCCGTCATGTACGCCGGCCACATCGTGGAGTACGGCACCACCGACGAGATCTTCTACCAGCCGGGCCACGAGTACACCAAGGGCCTGATCAACTCCATCCCCAAGCTGAACACCGAGGTGCGTGAGCGTCTGGTGCCCATTGAGGGTACCCCTGTGGACCTGCTGAATCCGCCGGCCGGCTGCCCCTTTGCGCCCCGTTGCAAGAACTGCATGAAGATCTGTCTGAGCAAGATGCCCCCGCGCACCGAGCTCAGCGATACCCACTATACCTACTGCTGGCTGCAGCAGAAGGCTGCATTTGAGAAAGGGGAAAAGGCAGAATGAGTGAACACAAGACGCTGGTCGAAGTCCAGCACCTGCAGCAGTATTTCCCCGCCGGCGGTGTGGGCAAGAACCGCAAGTACGTTCAGGCTGTGGATGACGTAAGCTTTGCCATCCGCAAGGGCGAGACCCTTGGTCTGGTAGGCGAGTCCGGTTGTGGCAAGACCACCACCGGCCGCACCCTGCTGCGCCTGTACGAGCCCACCGGCGGTAAGATCTACTATGACGGCAACCTGCTGTTCGATAAGGACAACAAGATCGCAGTGGATATGCTGCCCTACCGCCGCCGGATGCAGATCGTTTTTCAGGATCCCTACGCAAGTCTGGACCCCCGCATGACCATTGGCGACATCGTGGGTGAGGGCATTGATATCCATCATCTGGCCGAGAACGAAAAGGACCGCCACGATAAGATCATCGCTCTGCTGGAGCGCGTTGGCCTGAACAGCGAGCACGCAAACCGCTACTGCCACGAGTTCTCCGGCGGTCAGCGTCAGCGCGTGGGCATTGCCCGTGCACTGGCCGTGAACCCCGAGTTCATCGTTTGTGACGAGCCTGTCTCTGCACTGGACGTTTCCATTCAGGCTCAGGTCGTCAATATGTTCGAGGATCTGCAGCAGGAGATGGGTCTGACCTACCTGTTCATCGCCCATGACCTGAGCGTTGTGAAGCACATCTCCAACCGCATCGGCGTGATGTATCTGGGCAAGATGGTGGAGCTGGCCGACAGCTACGAGCTGATCGCCCACAGCATCCACCCCTACACCCGCAGCCTGATCTCTGCCATCCCGGTGGCAGACCCCATCACGGCACGCCAGTCCAAGCGCATCGTGCTGCAGGGCGACGTGCCCAGCCCCCTGAACCCGCCGTCCGGCTGCCGCTTCCGCACCCGCTGCCCCTACGCAGACGAGCGGTGCGCCGCCGAGGTGCCGGAGTTCAAGGAGGTCACCTCCGGCCACTGGGCAGCCTGCCATCATCTGGACAAGGTGAAGTAAAAACACTTCATTCTCCTGAAAGATGAACACATCTCATCTTCCGGCTGAAATATTGTAACGAAATGGTTACAGACACCCGTTGGGACTTGTAACCGGTGCGAGAACGCATTATACTATTCGTGTTCCTCCGGAGGACGGGCTGTTTTGGCAGACCGTGCTCCGGATCGAATATAGAGGCGGCTGGGGGAACCTGGCACACTCAATTTGATTTAAGGGAAGGATAATTATTATGAAACGCATTTCTCGTCGTAATTTCCTCAAGGTTGCAGGCGTGGGTGCCGCTGCTCTGGGTCTGGCAGCCTGTGGCGGCAGCAAGTCCGGTTCTACCGCAACCTCCGGTTCTGCTTCTTCTGCTGCTGGTTCTTCTACCGGCAGTGTCAACACCGCTGGCTTCACCGTCCAGTACGGTCCCAACCCCGAGACCCTGGATCCGGCTCTGAACTCCGCGATTGATGCCTCTAACACCATCATCACCATCTTCGAGCCCCTGCTGCTGATCAACGAGAACAACGAAGTGATTGGCGGCCAGGCTGAGAGCTGGGAAGCAAGCGAGGACGGCCTGACCTGGACCTTCACCATGCGTGACGGCCTGAAGTGGAGCGACGGCACCGACCTGACTGCTAAGGACTTCGAGTACAGCTTCAAGCGTATGGCAAACCCTGATACCGCAGCTCCCTACGCAGCAACCTGCCTGGGCATGATCGATGGTTTTGACGCAGCACAGGCCGGTGATACCGATGCTCTGAACGTCAAGGCAAGCGACGACGGCAAGACCCTGACCATCGTTCTGGCTTATCCCTGCTCCTACTTCGACAAGATGGCTGCATTCGCCGCTATGAGCCCTGTGCAGCAGGCAACTGTTGAGGCAAACGGCGACAGCTGGTGCACCTCCGCCGACACCTTCGTCTCCAACGGCCCCTACATGATCACCGACTGGACCCCGTCCGAGCGCATCGTGCTGACCAAGAACCCCAACTACGTTGGCGGCTGGGACAACTCCAAGATCGTCTCTGACACCATCACCCTGCTGCTGCTGGAGGACTCTTCCGCTGCCTTCGCTGCTTACAACAGCGGTGAGGCTGTCCTGATCAAGGACGTGCCCACCGACGAGATCCCCAGCCTGACCAAGGCAGAGGATGGCGGCGACTTCTATGTTGACACCATTCTGGGCACCTACTACGTCAGCATGAACCTGCAGCGCGATGCCTTCCAGGATGCCAAGGTCCGCAAGGCTCTGGCTCTGTCCATCGACCGTGACTACGTTGCCAACACCATCATGCAGGGCACCTACTCTGCTGCTTCCAACATTGTCGGCCCTGGCATCGTGGACGAGAACGGTTACTTCTACGACAACGCAAACGGCGGCTCTCCCTACATTGCGGATGACTACGAGGCAAATCTGGCCGAGGCTAAGAAGCTGCTGGAAGAGGCTGGCTACCCCAATGGCGAGGGCTACCCCACCATCGAGTACAGCACCAACGATGCCGGCTACCATGTGCCTCTGGCAGAGTACCTGCAGCAGGCTTGGGGCGATCTGGGCATCACCCTGACCATCAACAAGATGGAGTGGTCCTCCTTCACCCCCGCTCGTCGTGCAGGCGAGTACGATGTTGCCCGTAACGGCTGGGTCATGGACTACAACGATCCTTCCAACATGGTCGAGCTGTTCTGCACCGACAACGGCAACAACGATGGTAAGTACTCCAACCCCGACTTCGATGCTGCAATCGAGGCTTCCAAGGTTGCTGATGCTGCCGAGCACTTTGCACAGCTGCATAAGGCTGAGGACATCCTGATGGAGGATATGGGCTGCATCCCCGTTGCTTACTACAACGACTTCTGGCTGCAGAGCCCCGCTCTGAAGGGCACCTGGCACAGCCCCTATGGCTACTGGTACCTGCAGTACGGCTACATCGAGGGCTAATCGCCTCGGTGCGGCGTACAGCGTGAGCTGAACCGTAAATCACAGGCACCCCGCTTACCGGAAACGGCAGGCGGGGTGCCTTTTTGCGTGCAGGACCGAAAAACGGACGTCTTGCACACCCCGATGGGCTATGATACAATAAAAGATGATCAAAGCACAAAGGGGAGAGAAGAATGGAGCAAAAACGCCTGTGTCCGTACTGCATGGGGGAGCTGCCCCCCGCCGCCGACAGCTGTGTGCACTGCGGCAAGGTGTTTGCGGGGCGCAACCCCGCCGGCTGCCTGCCCGTGGGCACGGTGCTGGCCGGGCGCTACACCGTGGGCGAGATGCGGAGCCTGGACGGGGAGGGCATCCTGTACCGGGGCGTGGAGAACCTGGGCTGCTTCCGGGTGACCATTAAGGAATATCTGCCGGTGACCCTGTCTGCCGAGCGGGGCGCGGACTGCATCCTGCAGCCCAAGACCGGCAGCGAGGTGCTGTTCAAGACCACCCGTATGGATTTTGCAGATCTGTACCACTCCATCCAGCGCATCACACCGGCAAACGGTCTGGAAGCGGTGCTGGACGTGGTGGAAACGAACAACACCGTCTATGCCGTGATGGAGAATCTGGGCGGCACCCCGCTGGACCAGTGGCTGGAAGCGCAGGGCGCGCCGCTGCGCCCGGACGACGCCTGTGCCATGCTGCAGCCGGTGTTTGAGGGCGTGGCCGCCATGCACAAGATCGGGCTGGTGCACCGGGGCATCTGCCCGGAGAACCTCCGGGTGATGGCCGACGGCCGGTGCCGTCTGGCGGGTTACGCCACGGTGGGCCTGCGCACCGCCGGAAGCGGCCTGCGCGAGCAGCTGTACGAGGGGTATTCGGCCCCGGAGCAGTATTCCACCGCCGAGTTTGAGGGCCGCTATACCGACGAATACGGCCTTGCAGCGGTGTTCTACCGCATGGTGTGCGGGCAGGCCCCGGTGCCGGCCGCCCAGCGTATGGTGTCGGACTCCAACCCCCGCGCCCGCACCGTGAACAGCGCCGTGCCGGGCTATGTGTCGGACGTGCTGCAGATGGGCCTGCGGCTCAAGCCCATGGAGCGCATCCAGACCGTGCCGCAGCTGGTGCAGGCGCTCTCCTCCAAAGAGTACACCGAGGAGCTGGGCCGCACCATGAAGCCCGAGACCCCGGTGGGCCAACCGGAAGAAAAGGCCCATCTGCTCAGCATCAAGGGCCTGCTGGCGGGCATCCTGATCCTGCTGGCCATTCTGCTGGTGCTCATGGTGTGGACCATGGTGAGCCACCGCCTGCCCTCGGCGTCGTCGGGATCGGTGGAGTCGGAACCGGCCAGCAGCGAGGTGCTGGAGCCCCAGAATCTGGTGCCCAGCTTCGTCGGCATGGATTACGCCCAGGTGCAGAACAACCGGGAGTACACCGGCATGTACCTGTTCTACGTCACCGAGGAGTACAGCGACACCGTCCCGGCCGGGCAGATCATGACCCAGGAACCGGCGGCGGACACGGTGCTCAAGGCAGGGGAGACCATTCGTCTGGTGGTCAGCAAGGGCCCGCAGAAGGTGGAAATGCCCACCATCATCGGCTTCAGCCAGGACGCCGCCGTGCAGACGCTGCAGAGCCGCGGCCTGCTGGCCAGCTGCTTTATGGTGGTGAACGACGGCTCCTATGCCGCCGGATGCGTGGTGTCGGCCAGTGAACCGGCGGGCGCACAGGTGTACGTGGGCACGGTGATCACCGTGTATATCGCGGCGGACCCCAGCGTGGAGATCACCACCCCGCCCGAGGAACCGGCAGCCACCGAACCCACCACGACCCCGGCTGACCCGGAGACCCCCGCAGACGGCGGGGACCCTGCCGCCGACCCGGAGCAGGGGACCAAGTGAGCACGGAAGGATCGTTTTAAATCTGCAAATCCGGCAGGGCTGCGGCCTTGCCGGGTTTGTTTTTTGCCGGAGGGGAGCGCCGTTGCTGCGGCAGGCAAAACGGCTTCTGCGCGCAGAACGGGCGGCGGCCCCAGTGCTCCCTATAGTTCCGGGGTGGGAAACTGCGGCGGGCCATTTGTCCGCTTTTTTGTGTTTGCAGTGCAACAAAAACGTTCCCATCCGCAACAAATGTGCAATTCAAAAACTGCGAAAATCGTTCATTTTTTCGTGCAATTTTGCCATTTTGGGGCCGGTCTGTCCGTCAATCAGCCGAAATTTCCGTGCAGGCTTTTTTTCGTGCAATTTGCCCCCTTGAAATTTTTGGAAAACGTATATAATATAGAATTATAAGGACTGCCCAGCGGGCGTCTATTTTGTGCTGGAGATTTCTGAAAAGTTGTGCGAGGAACACAGTCTCTAGTAAAGTGAGGATGACGATTATGAGAAAAAAGTCCAAGAAGAAGCAGATCGTTGCGATGACGCTGGCCCTTTCGGTGCTCAGCAGCTCGGTTGGCATGTGCGGTGCCTCCGCAGCCGAAGCCCTGCCCGACACGGATGACTCCGGCCTGCAGG
>OIED01001196.1_pt1 | contig 11201 bp, 10 predicted proteins | sample 1581771 | NCBI WGS metagenome assembly OIED01 (sample SAMEA3882546, study PRJEB24775) | human gut metagenome | biome: human-associated habitat; feature: intestine environment; material: feces | place: Netherlands | collected 2009/2010 | reverse complement strand
CCGCCTACGGCAAGGAGATCGACACCTCCCGCGTCACCGACGTGGAGGAACTTGGCGGCCACGGCGTGACCGCCAAGGTGGACGGCAAGCCCGTTGCCGCCGGCAACGCCCGTCTGATGGAGCGGCTGGGCCTTTCTGCCCCCGCCGTGAGCGAGACCGGCACCGTCGTGCACGTTGCCATCGACGGCAGATACGCCGGTTGCCTGCTCATCGCCGACGTGGTCAAACCCCACAGTGCCGAGGCCATCCGGGCCCTGAAGGCCGCCGGAGTGCGCAAGACCGTCATGCTCACCGGCGACGCCGAGCCGGTGGCCAAGGCCGTTTCTGCCCAGCTGGGTCTGGACGAATACCACGCCGGTCTGCTGCCCGGCGACAAGGTGGACCAGATCGAAACACTCATCGCCGCCAAGAAGTCCAAGGAGAATCTGGCCTTTGTGGGCGACGGCATCAACGACGCCCCGGTGCTGTCCCGCGCCGATGTGGGCATCGCCATGGGTGCCCTGGGTTCCGACGCCGCCATTGAGGCCGCCGACGTGGTGCTGATGGACGATGACCCGGCCAAGATCGCACTGGCCATGCGCATCGCCCGCCGCACCCTGCGCATCGTGTACGAGAACATCGTGTTCGCGCTGGCGGTCAAGTTTGCCTGCCTGCTGCTGGGTGCCATCGGTATGGCCAGCATGTGGACAGCCATCTTTGCCGACGTGGGCGTCATGGTCATTGCCGTGCTCAACGCCACCCGCGCCCTGTACACCAAAGATCTTGTCAAGAAGAGCCACCCGTAACGCTGCTGCTTTCCATAAAAAATGCCTGACCGCCAACGACAGCGGTCAGGCATTTTTGTGTTTTCCGGGGTTCAGATGTCCCACAGCTCCGGGGCAGAGGTGGACACCGCCGAGGCACCGGCCCGCATGGCGGCCATGACGTCGGCCTTGTCCCGCAGCAGACCGCCCGCGATCACCGGCACCCGGGTGCGGGTACTGATCTCGGTGATGACCCGGGGCATGATGCCGGGCAGGATCTCCACAAAGTCCGGCTTGCCTTGTTCCAGCTGGCCGGAAAGGTTGTTCAGGGAAAGGGAGTCCAGGATGAACGCCCGCTGGATGGTCAGCAGGCCCTGATGGCGCGCCCGCCGGATCAGGGACGGGTGGGTGGAAATGATACCGTCCGGGTGGCACAGCGCAATGAGGGAATTCACGGCAACTTCCCGCGCCGAAAGGCCGTCCACAAGGTCGATGTGCACGACGGCCAGCTTTCCGGCCGCGTGGATGCGCCGGACCAGCTCCCCCACATTGAGCAGGGTGCTCGCCAGCAGAAAGACCGTGCTGCAGGGCGAGGCCAAGGCGGCCGTCAGAGCGTCATCCGTCTTGACGGCTGCGATCACCGGCTCGTCCAGCAGAGTTTCAGCAAGTGGATGCATCGGGCAGGACTCCTTTTCTCTCAGATGGTTCTCATTATCGCACAAAGGGGCCGCACTGTAAAGTGCAGCCCCAGTCTGCGGTTGTGCTTATGCCTGGAAATAGATCGCGGTGTTGGCCACGGTCATCATGGTCATCAGGATGGTATTCAGGAAGGCCGCAACGTACACGCTGCCGGTCTTTTTGTACAGGTACTTGGCCAGGCAGGATGCAATGGCCAGCGAGGGCACCAGCGCAAACAGCAGGATGCCGCCAAGGGCCTGTCCCGGGTAGAAGGCAACGCCGGTACGGAACAGGGTGCCGTACTGCAGCACCAGCCAGAGGAGGATGCCGCCCATGTTGGTCAGAGCAGCCAGCAGGTAGCCCCAGCCGCCCTGCAGCTTTTCGCTGCTGGTGTTGGAGATGGCGGCGGCGCCGCTGACAAAGTAGTACACAAAGAAGAACGGCATATACTTGACCGCCGCCGGGATGGCGCTGGCTTCAAAGGTCTTGAAGGCGAAGGTCCAGATGCGGAAGTCGGTCTTAAAGATGGCATCCACGGCAAACAGGCAGGCGTAGGCGATCACGCACACCAGCAGTGCCACGCAGAAGGCTGCGGCCACAGACACCGGCTTTGCGGCAATGCCGTACTGTTCCAGCGTGATGCCCTTCTGCTTGCGGCCGCCGAACAGGTAGACGCAGACCATGGTCACGATGGAGATGCAGGCGCAGATGAGAGCCCAGGTCACGATGCTGTTGACGGTGGGGCCCTGCCAGGTGGCATTGGTCTCGAAGATGTTCTTGGTCACCAGCACACGCAGGACGATGGAAGCGATCAGGACGCACACCGAGCCGGACAGCCAGGTCTTGCGGTCGTCCTCGGTGCTGCGGGCTGCCAGAACGATGCCCACCACCGACAGGAGCAGGGCAATGTCACTGGCGTAGCGCATCCAGCGGATGGGCTCTGCGGTCAGACTGCCGTCGTACACGGCGGGGAAGATGATGGCCGGGATCAGCATACCCACCACGAACAGGCTGATCGTGCCAAGCTTGCCGGACAGGGTGCCGACGGCCGGGGTGGGTGCTGCGACGGCCTGCTTTGCATTGGACAGGAAGGGCAGCTTCATCAGCAGCAGGGCAAGAGGTGCCAGCATGAGCAGGAAGCCCACCAGAGCGACCAGCTCAAAGACTTCTTTCCAGTACCAGATCTGGCTGGTGGAAGCAATGTTCTGCACCAGACCGGACTGGTCGGCAAATGCAGTGGCGTAGAACTCGATGGCATCCTTGGTGGAAGCCTTGGAGAAGTGGTTCCAGGGGTGGATCTCACGCGGCTGGTAAATGATGCGCTGGCCGCCGTCCGAGCCGGTGTACCAGGTGTCAGCCTGCGGAGCTTCCTGCTCCAGCAGGGTCTTGCCAGCGGTGGTGGCAACATAGTCCTTGTGGTAGACGGTGCCGCTCTTCGTGGGAGGCTCGTCGGCCGCAAAGAAGAACTCGTCGTACTGGCCGCAGATCTTGCCGATGGTGCGTCCGCCGAAGGTGGCAACCGCAGCCTCTTCGTCCAGGCTCAGGTAGGAGGTCCAGGAGTAATCGGCACCCATGCTCAAACCGGCCTTGATGATGCGGTAACCGGCGGCAGCGTAGTTCTGCTCATCCAGATAGATGGCCATCTCGGAGGAGAAGCCGCCCATGGAGTGGCCGCTGACCGCGATCTGACCGTTGCCCTGTGCATCCTTGGCAACGTAGTCCTGGCTGTACATGTACTGTGCGGCATCCCACAGCGAAGTGGGCCAGAAGTTGAAGAAGCCGCCGGTATTGTCGGCGTTCCCGTGGGAATGGCCGTGGTCATACATATCCAGTGCCAGCACGACATAGCCGCGGCGGGACATCTCGATGGCGGTCTCGTCCTGCATCTCGGCACTGTTCAGGTAGCCGTGGGTGGTCACGATGGTGGGGTGCGGGTTGGAGGCGTCCACGCCCTTGGGCATATACAACAGGCCCGAAAGGGTGCCGGAGTCGGTATCAAAGGAAATGCGGGAGACCTTGACCTTGTAGAATGAGGTGTTGAACATCTGGGCAAAAATGCTGCCCAGCAGCATCAACGCCACAGCGATCGCCAGCACAACGACCGTGCGCGAACGCTTTTCGGTGGCCTTTGCGGTGCTTTTCATGGGGATCCTCCTTCTTTTTTCAGGGACATGCCCGGCGGCTGCACTTCCAGAACCAGCCCCCGGAACAGATGTGAACGGGCGGACAAGGGGGTGCGATGGGAACAAAAAATGGGGACGCACTGCGGTCGTGTGGCACAGTGCATCCCCATCTCAATTCTCTTGGGATGCTTTCAGTATACCATTTCTCAACGGTTTGTCAACAGACAATTCACAAATTACGCGATTTTTTGTTGGAAGTAGTCAAAATCCAGACAAATTCTTTTCATGCTCTGCCCAGTCACTGCTGCGGCCCACGGCCTTGTGCCAGCCGGACAGCAGCCGTGCGCGCTCGGCCTCCGGCATAGCGGGGGTAAAGGTCATGTTGCAGTGCCACAGGCTGCGGATCTCGTCCCGGTCCTTCCACACGCCGGTGGCAAGGCCTGCCAGATAGGCAGCGCCCAGGGCCGTGGTCTCCCGGATGGCCGGGCGCAGAACGTCCTTGTTCAGGATGTCGGCCTGGAACTGCATCAGGAACTGGTCGCGGGAAGCACCGCCGTCCACCTTCAGGGAGGTGATGGGCACACCGGTGTCCTTTTCCATGGCGGCCACAAGGTCGGCGCTCTGGTAGGCGATGGACTCCTCCGCCGCCCGGATGATGTGGTTCTGGGTGGTGCCGCGGGTGATGCCCACGATGGCACCGCGGGCGTACATATCCCAATAGGGCGCACCGAGACCGGTGAAGGCGGGCACGATGTAGATGCCGCCGTTGTCCGGCACCTTCTGGGCATAGTATTCGGCGTCGCGGCTCTCCTGGATCATCCGCAGGCCGTCGCGCACCCACTGGATGACGGCACCGCCCACAAAGACACTGCCCTCCAGAGCATACTCCACCTTACCGTTCAGGCTGATGCCGATGGTGGAGATCAGGCCGTTCTGACTGCGGCAGATGGTGTCACCGGTGTTCATCAGCAAGAAGCAGCCGGTGCCGTAGGTGTTCTTGGCCTCACCCTTGGCAAAGCACCCCTGCCCGAACAGTGCAGCCTGCTGGTCCCCGGCAATGCCGGCCACCGGCACCTGCACCCCGCACAGGTCGGTGGTGCCGTAGACCTCGCTGGAATCCGCCACGCGGGGCAGGATGCAGCGGGGGATATCCAGCGCTTTGAGCAGGGTGTCATCCCAGTCCAGGGTGCGGATGTTGTAGAGCATGGTGCGGCTGGCGTTGGTGCGGTCGGTCACATGGACTTTGCCGCCGGTGAGCTTCCACACCAGCCAGGTGTCCACGGTGCCGAACAGGATCTCGCCCGCCTCGGCCCGCTCCCGCGCGCCGGGCACGTTATCCAAGATCCACTTGATCTTTGTGGCGGAAAAATAGGCATCCGGCATCAGGCCGGTATTCTCGCGGATGTATTCCGTCATGCCGGGCTGCTGCACCAGCTCGTCCACCAGCGGGGCGGTGCGGCGGCACTGCCAGACGATGGCATTATAGATGGGGCGGCCGGTGGCCTTTTCCCACAGGATGGTGGTCTCGCGCTGGTTGGTGATGCCGATGGCGGCAATGTCATGGACATCCACGCCGCTCTGGGCCACCACCTCGTTCATGACCCCGTACTGGGTGGACCAGATCTCCATGGGGTTGTGCTCCACCCAGCCCTGCTGCGGGTAGATCTGCTCAAACTCCCGCTGCTGCACCGCGATGATGTTCTGCTCGTTGTCAAACAGGATGGCGCGGCTGCTGGTGGTTCCCTGGTCCAGTGCAAGAACATACTTTGTCGACATGGTTCAACGACCTCCGTTTCGCTCAGGGGCGGTTTTACAGGTCCCGTGTGGCTACGACATCCACACCGGTGCCGCAGACGTCGGTCAGCACGACCTGCCCGGTGCGGATGGGTGCGTGCAGCGTGACGCCGTCCAGCGCAGCCATGACCTGCACGATCTTTTCTTTGGGCACCGCCTGCGCGGTCTTGACCGGGCAGCGCGGATAGCGCCCGCCCTCGGCCCGCACCGTACTGGTCAGGATACGGGTGGGGTGGGTCAGTTCTTCCTTGCCATAGGCGGCACCGTTGGGGCAGGCATTGCCGGTTACATTATAATCGTTTTCCGGGTCCACCTGCAAGTGGCAGCCACGGGGGCAGCAGATACAAATGATCTCACGCTTTTTGTTCATTTTGCTACGACCTCCTCTACTGCAACGGTCAGCGGGCCGTCGGCCTTTGCCAGCAGGACCCCGGGCAGGGTGATGTGCTCCATCTCGCCGGGTGCCATCCGCTGGCGCTTGAACCGGGCCAGCTGCTTCTCCCCGCAGGTGATGGTGATCTGGCTGGGGCCGTAATTCTGCCGCACCCGGAACGAGATCTCCACGCCCTTGTCCACGTCCACCGGGCGCACCCGCTGGGGGACGGTATAGCCCACGCCATTGCCCGGGACAAGGTCCAGCACGGCCGCGTCCGGGGTCTCACCGTGGAGCACATAGGCGGCGGCTGCGGCTCCGGCCCGGTCGCTCTCGCCGGAAACAAAGTCCACCAGATCGTGCACATGCACCACGTTGCCGCAGGCAAACACGCCGGGAATGCCGGTCTCCATATTCTCGTAGACCACGGCTCCCTTGGTGTGGGGGTCCATCGGGATGCCGGCCTGCCGGGTCAGCTCGTTTTCCGGGATCAGGCCCACACTGAGCAGGATGGTGTCCACGTCAAACTCCATCTCGGTGCCCGGAATGGGGCGGCGGTTCTCGTCCACCTTGGCCACAATGGCCTTTTCCACCCGGGTATCGCCCTGAATGTCCACGATGGTGTGGGACAGGTACAGCGGGATGTCAAAATCCTGCAGGCACTGCACAATGTTGCGGGTCAGGCCGCCGGAATAGGGCATGACCTCCACGCAGGCCAGCACCTTGGCCCCTTCCAGCGTCATCCGCCGGGCCATGATCAGGCCGATGTCTCCGCTGCCCAGAATGAGCACCCGTTTGCCTACCAGATAGCCCTCCATGTTGACATAGCGCTGGGCGGCACCGGCGGTGTAGATGCCGGCCGGGCGGGTGCCCGGGATGCCGATGGCCCCGCGGGTGCGCTCCCGGCAGCCCATGCAGAGGATGACGCTCTTTGCTTCGAGGATCTGGTAGCCCTTCTCCTTGCTGACACAGTGGATCTTTTTATCCGGCGTGACCTCCAGCACCATGGTGCCCAGCTCCACCCGGACGCCGGTGGAGCGCAGCATTTCAATGTAGCGCCCGGCGTACTCCGGGCCGGTGAGCTGCTCGCCGAAACGGTGCAGCCCGAAGCCGTTGTGGATGCACTGGTTCAGGATGCCGCCCAGCTCGTTGTCACGCTCCAAAATCAGAATATCGCGCAGGCCGTGCTGCCATGCGCTGTAGGCTGCGGCAAGGCCTGCAGGGCCGCCGCCGACGATGACCAGATCAATCATGGTTGGTTCCCTCCTGCTTGGTTTCGCACAGTAAGACGTTGCTGCCTGCCTTGTCCTGCAGGACGTCCAGCGGGTCGATGCCCCGCGTCCGGCTGATGAGCTCCAGCACCCGGGGCCCGCAGAAGCCGCCCTGACAGCGGCCCATCCCGGCGTTGCAGCGGCGCTTGACGCCGTCGATGGTGGTGGCCGGGATCTCGGTGTGCAGGGCGTCCAGGATCTCGCCCTCGGTGATGGTCTCGCAGCGGCAGATTACCCGGCCGTAGGCGGGGTTCCGGGCAATGAGCTTTGCCTTTTCTTCCGGCGGCAGCTCCTTGAACCGCACCCGGGTGCGGCCGTCCCGGTAATCCGTTTTGGCCGCAGGCAGATCCCCGTGGCCTTCCAGAATGCGGACCACCTCTTTGGCAACGGCCGGTGCGCTGGACAGGCCCGGCGATTTCATACCGGCCAGGTCGATGAAGCCGGGTGCACCTTCCGCCTCGCCGATGACGAAATCCCCGGTGTCCACATTGGCGCGGACGCCTGCAAAGTTGCGGATGGACTCGCCGAAGCGGATGTCCGGCACGCTGCGGCGTGCGGCCGCGCTGACAAAGGCCAGCCCGGCGGCGGTGCAGGCGGTGTTGTCGCCCGCCACCGGCTCGGCATTGGGTCCGACGATCAGGTTGCCGTGAACGGTAGGTGCCACCAGCACGCCCTTGCCGTTTTCGTTGGGGCACTGGAAGATGACATGCTGCACCCGCGTGCCTTCCGATTTGTCCAGAAGGTAATATTCGCCGCGGGTAGGCTGGATGGTAAATTGATGCGGAGCGGCCATGTCGTGCACGGCATCGGCCCGGATGCCGGCGGCGTTGACAACGTAGCGGGCCTCCACCACGCCGGACGGCGTGGTCAGCGCCCAGCCGGATGCGGTTTTCTGAATGCCGGTGACCGGGCTGCTGAGGTGGAGTTCCACCCCGTTGCGCACCGCCACCTCCGCCATGGCCAGCGCATATTCCCACGGGCTGACGATGGCCGCGCTGGGTGCATACAGCGCTCCGGCCACCTCCGGCGAAAGACCGGGCTCCATGGCCCGTGTTTCCTCTGCCGACAGCAGCCGGATGCCCGGCACCCCATTGGCAAGGCCGTTTTCGTACAGCTTCTGCAGATGCGGCAGCTCCGCCGGGCTGAGGGCCAGCACCAGACTGCCGCACTGCCGGTACGGCACATCCAGCCGGGCACAGATCTCTTTGGCCAGTGCAACGCCCTCCACATTGAGCCGTGCCATCCGGGTGCCCGGCTCGGGGTCGTACCCAGCGTGCAGAATGGCACTGTTGGCCTTGGTGGTGCAGTCGGCCACATCGTTCTCGGCCTCAAAAATTGCAGTGTGCAGCGGATAATGCGAGAGCTCATAGGCGGCAGCCGCGCCAACGACACCGCAGCCGATGATTGCTACATCCAGCATAAAAACCTCCTGATCTTCTGCCTGTCACAGCATGCTCGTTTGCGTAGCGGGAACAAAAAAGAGCAGAGCAAACAAAAGGGAACAGGCTCCCTCTTGTTTGTTCTGCTCGCTTCTCTGAACAAACACTTGATGGCTTTATGATAATGCAGATTGCACAAGATGTCAAGCATTTGTGGAAAATAAATGCATCTTTCGTGTCGGAACGGTTCAGGATTTGCGCAGCAGGTCGGTGAACCAGGCACTGACCTGACGGTAGATCTCCGGGTCTGTGACCGACAGGTCGAACGGATAGGTCCCGTCCTCGGCCAGCACGGCACAGGCCGCCCGGACCTTCTGCATAGCCTGCGGATCAAAGGCCTTATCCCGCCGCCCGGAAAGGCAGTTCATCAGGACGTCATCCTTCCAGCTCAGCAAGAACTCAAATGCTTCTGTGTTGTTCATTCCAAAATTTCTCCTGTCAGATGGGTTTCCTCAGCGGCAAGGTCCGCCGCCATGGCGTTCAGGATGCTCTGCAGCGCGGGCCGGACATCCGCCGTGTCCAGGATCAGCCCGGCTGCGTGGGGGTGACCGCCGCCGCCAAAGGGCAGGAAGTAGCGGCTCACATCCAGTTCCGTTTCGTTCGTGCGGGCAGAAAAGCGCCAGTGGCCGGGCCCCTGTTCCAGAGCGGCCAGCGCGATGCGGATATCCGAGCAGTCCGCCATCTGGTAAGCAGCCTTCTTCATGTCCTCATAGGACACCTGCAGTTCCGCAGCCTGCGCCGCGCTCAGGCACAGATATCCCACCCTGCCGTCGGCGGCAGTCCGGGCCTGTGCAAGCAGTCCGCCCTGATGGCAGCATTCGTGCAGGGTGCGCACATCCATCGTCTTGACCAGCTCGTCGTGGTCCACCCCGCCGAACAGAAGTTTTGCCGCGACGCCCAGCGTCCTTCCGCCGGAAATGTGCGAAAAGCGGCGGGTATCGTGCAGGATGCCCAGGTACAGGTAATCTGCCGCTGTGCGCAGCCCCTGCTCATGCGCACGCTGCGCCACAGGGACCAGCTCGTCCGAATCCATCATCTGGGCGATCATCTCCGCGCAGGAGGAAAGCGGCTCGATGCAGCCGATGTCCCCGTAACCAGTATTGGTTTCGTGGTGGTCCAGCGTCACCCGGACCGCTGCCCGCCGGAACCATTCCTCACCGGCAATGCGGTCCGGCGCTGCGCAGTCGCAGGCAATGGCAACATAGGGCCTGTCCTTCGGGACGCGCCCTTCCAGCAGTGCAAAGGGGTCAAACGTCGTGTCCTGCTCCACATAGTTCTGCACCCCTTTGGCAAGGCCCGGGGCCGTGTAGGGGATGATTTCCCGGAACTTGCAGGGGAAATTCTCCCGCAGGTAATAGGCAACGCCCATGACCGAACCGACGGCGTCCCCGTCCGGGTTGATGTGGCCCAGGATCACCGCCGTGTCGACCTCCGTGTTGCACAAGGTCATAAAAAGCTCTCGCAGGGTCTTGTAGGTTTCCATCCGTCTTTTCCTCCTGTTCCGTTACATGCCGCATTTTCTGTTCCCATTGTAAGGGTTTCTTCCAGCGGATGTCAACCGTTTTTTCGTCGATTCTCTCATACTGAAATGCAGGAAGTCCCTGCAGAGCGTGCCGCACATCCGGGCTTCTTGTCTCTCCGCCCGAATATGCTATAATGGAAGCTGCCAATCTCCTCACACCTTTTTCTCGTGCCGATCAACGGGAGGTATTTTGTCGATGAACTATAAAGCAGAATCCCTTAATCGCCTTGCTTTTCCCTTAAAATTCGGAGATAGACCTTGCCGCATTTACGGCGAAGCCCATGCAGAATACCTACTGCTCCAAATGACCGGCGAACACGAGCTGCAAAGCATGGACAGCGAGGTTGCCGCTATTGCACAGAGTGCGCACCACTTTTTGTTTGCGGCCATCCCGGTGGAAAGCTGGAACGATGCACTTTCCCCGTGGGAAGCTCCTGCGGTATGGGGCAAAGAGAGTTTCGGCGGCAATGCTGCGGACACCCTGCGCTTTCTGACGGAACAGGTCATTCCGTCACTGAAACAACAGTTTAATCTCCCGGAAAACGTCAAAATCATTCTGGGTGGCTACTCACTGGCCGGACTGTTTGCTTTGTGGGCATCCACCCAGACTGATCTGTTCTACGGTGTCGCCGCCGCCTCGCCCTCGGTGTGGTTTCCGGACTGGATGGAGTTTGAACAGCAGCGCCCGATACAGACGCAGCACATTTATCTGAGCCTTGGTGACAAGGAAGAGCACACGAAAAACGCTGTCATGGCTGTGGTGGGGGATAATATCCGCACTCTGCACAGTCGGCTTGCAGAGCGTGGCGCAGACTGCACCCTCGAATGGAACAGCGGCGGGCATTTCAAAGACGCCGATTTGCGTACCGCAAGAGCATTTCGGTGGGTGATGGAGGAAAGCCGATGAATATTTTGATCGATGCAGACGGCTGCCCGGTCGTCGATCTGACGTTGCAGATTGCAAAGCGGTTCGGCATCTCGGTCATCATCCTGTGCGACACAGCTCACCAGATCGAGCGAGAAGGTGCGCAGACGCTGGTGTTCGACAAAGGAGCGGACAGCGTGGATTTTGCTCTCGTCAACCGGGTAAAACCGGGAGATGTGGTTGTGACGCAGGACTACGGGCTGGCGAGTATGTGCCTTGCCAAGTGCGCCCGGGTGCTGAACCAGAACGGTTTGGAATACACCGCCGACAACATAGACGCTCTCATGCTGCGGCGTTATGAAAACAAAAAGCTCCTCCGTGCCGGAAAGCACC
>OIED01001192.1_pt1 | contig 11226 bp, 11 predicted proteins | sample 1581771 | NCBI WGS metagenome assembly OIED01 (sample SAMEA3882546, study PRJEB24775) | human gut metagenome | biome: human-associated habitat; feature: intestine environment; material: feces | place: Netherlands | collected 2009/2010 | reverse complement strand
GTTTTCGTGGTACACTCCGCTTGTCGGACAAATCCGTACGGTTTTGTCCCGACGCTCCGAGACTCGGGGCGCGCCGGACCGAACGCGGCGAGACGCGCCCCACGCTAGAGAGGACGCGACCCATGCGCACGATAGCCATTTCCAACTACAAGGGCGGCGTCGGCAAGACGACGACCGCCGTGAACCTGGCGGCCATCTTCGCCGCCAGGGGCCTTCGGACCCTGCTCGTCGACCTCGACCCGCAGGCGTCTGCCACCGACTTCTTCGGCCTCTACGACCGCGCCGCCTCCGAGCGCCGCACCTCGGTCGAGCTGCTCTACGGCGGCGCGCCCGTGGAGGAGGTCGCCTACGCCGCCGGGGAGGGCCTCGACGTGGTGGCCTCGACCATCGACCTCGTCGACCAGAACGAGATGCTCCTGCGCGAGCAGCGCCTCAAGTTCGCCCTCGACGACGCCTCGGGCTCCTACGACGCCTGCCTGATCGACTGCAGCCCTGTGATGCGCAGGCTCGCCTTCAACGCCTACCTCGCCGCAACGGAGGGCGGCATGGTCGTCATCCCCGTGAAGCTCGACTCCACCGTGATGCGCGGCACGGCGCTCACCGTGGAGGCGACGCGCTCCATCGCGGACGCTCTGCGCATGCCCACGCCCAGATGGAAGATACTGCGCACCTGCGTGCCCGGCCGCATGACCAACGCCGAGGCCACGGGCGCGGCCGTGCTCGACGGGTTCTTCCCGGGCGAGCAGTTCGAGACGGTCATCCACGCGAGCAGCAAGGTCTGCGAGGGCAGCTGGCAATGGAAGCCGGTGGCGGCCTTCGAGCCGGGGAGCCGCCCCGCACGCGACTACGAAGCTCTCGCCGACGAGGTGTCCCGTGAGCTCGCCTAGCCAGGTGGCCGCGGGCTTCACCATCACGGGGCTTCTCGACGGCGCGTCGCGCACCCGCGGGCGCTACCCGGTGTCCGAGATCGCGGTGGCCGACATCGCCGACCACCCGGCGAACGCCGCCTTCTCCATGGACCCAACGGGGATAGCCGAGCTCGCCGAGTCCATACGCGAGGACGGCCTCACCGACCTGCCGCTCGTGCGCAAGGTCGGCGACGGCTCGTGGCAGATGGTCTCCGGGCACCGGCGCAAGGCCGCCTACGCGCTGCTCGCCAAGGACGACCCCGCCTACGAGAAGATGCCCTGCCGCGTGATAGAGGGCATCGACGACGAGCGGGCGGTGACGCTGCTCCACGCCGCGAACTACTTCACCCGCGCGCTCACCGTGACCGAGCGCGCCGCAGCGACCGAGGCGCTCAGGGGCGACGCCGTGCGCCTGCGCTCCGAGGACCCGTCGCTTTCCGGCATGCGCGTCGACGACGTGAAGGCCGCCATCATCGAGCGGCAGACGGGCCGCAAGGTCTCCGGCAAGACCATCGCGCGCGAGGAGAGGCTTGCCCGCCGCATCGCCGAGGACCTCTCGCCCGAGTGGGCCGCCGAGGCCGACCGCGGCAACCTCAGCGCCGAGGCGGTGCGCACGCTCGCGGGCATGCCGAAGGAGCGCCAGGCGGAGATGCACGCCGCGATGGAGCCCTGGCGGCGCACCAAGCGCGAGCTCTCCGACTACGTGAGGAGCGAGGGGAAGGCCCAGGCCGGCCCCGACGGGCGCATCGCCAAGGCCGCGAGGCTCGTCGCCGACTTCCTGGAGAGCCCGCCCGAGAGCCCGAGCCCGGCCGACCTCTCGCTGCTGCGGGAGATGGCGCTCATGACCGCGCCCTACACGGATGCGGGCACCGATGCCCGAAAGCGCCGCAGAAGGGCCTCAGGCCCGAAATCCAGCAAGTAGCCTATGGCGTCCGACATCGCGTCGGGCGTCCATAGCACTTGGGGACCGGGCGGCCTCGGACCCGTCATGCCGCGGGCCGTTCGGGAGCCCGCTTTCGCGAGGCCCGGTCCCAGAGGCGGCGCCCGAGCCGGGCCGCCGCCTGCGGGGGATCCCCCGCGCCCCTAGAGAGACGCGCCCGCCGCGCGGCGGGCCCGAGGAAAGGAATCCGCCATGGAAGAGGAAGCCGGCGCCGCCAAAGGCAAGGAGCGCCGCGTCACGTTCCGCATGGAGGGAGGCGACTACGACGCGCTCTGCGAGCGGTGCGAGCGTGCCGGCCTCAGCAAGTCGGAGTACCTGCGCTACCTCGTTCGCATACCGCTGTCGACGGAGGCCAACGCGGGAGACGAGCACCGCATACTCGTGGACCGCAGAGCCCTGTGGGCGATGTCGCGAGAGCTCACGAAGTGGGGCTACCACTACAACCAGGCCGTGCACGCGATGAACCTCATCAACTTCCACGCCCGCCACGGGCACGTCGACCGCGACCTCGTCGCGGATAGCATCCCGACGATCGAGCGCGAGCTCGCCGACGTGAACGCCGCGGCCCGAGAGATGGCGGCGGAGCTCGGTCGCATCGGCGCCGACTCGCTCGTGGAGGGCTCGCCATGCCGATCCTGAAGCCGATAAGCGGCCACGGCTCGACGGGCGGCATCCGCCGCTACCTCGAGAAGGGAGGCCGCGCCCTGGCGCGCGACCTGTTCAACCTGAGCTACGACGAGCGCGACGCCGGCGCGCTGGGGGAAGACGCCAAGGAGGCCTGCGCCTGGGACGCCGAGATGGACGCCACGCGCGCCGCGTTCGGCACGGACGCACCCTGGAGGGGCAAGCCCGCGCGCACGTTCAAGCACTTCGTGCTCTCGCCGGACCCCGGCGACGACATCGACCTGGCGACGCTGCGCGAGCTCGCGTGCTCGTGGGCGCTCAGGCACTTCGACGACCACGAGATCGCCATCGTCTACCACGACGACAACGCCCGCGGCATACCGCACGCGCACATCGTCGTGAACAACGCCAACCTCCGCACCGGCTACCGCATGCAGACCCAGCACCCCGAGGACCTCAACCGAGACCTGCAGGACATGGCGCGCGAGCGCGGGCTGTCGGGGCTCTCCAACGACCGGGCGCCCGAATCTCCGTCGAAGGCGCGCGGGCGGGCAGGTGCGGGCGGGCCCAGGAGCCGCAGGAGCGTCTACCTGGGCCGGGCCGAGAAGGAGATCATGCGCTCGGGCGGCTACTCGTGGGTCGGCGACATCCGCGCCCGCGTCGCGCTCGCCAAGACCACGGCGCGCGACGAGGCGGAGTTCTTCGGCATCCTCGACGCCCTGGGCGTGCACGTCGCCGACAACTCGGCCAAGGCGCGGCGGGACGACTGGGTGTTCAGCCTGGCGGAGGAACCGTCCAAGAAGGTAACCGGCGAGCGCCTGGGGTTCGTCTACGGCAAGGAGATGCTGCGCCGGCGCTTCGAGCGCGAAGGCGCCTACCGCCCCACGGACGCGAGCGCCGCGCGGATCCGCGAGGCCGCCGAGCGAGCCCTCGAGCTCAACGACCTCTCGGAGCTGAGCAGGCTCTCCTCGGCGCTCGAGACGTGCGCGAAGTTCGACGTCGAGTCCATCGAGGAGTTCGGGCTCAGGATGGCGACGCTCGAGCCGGGCGGCGAGGGATACCGTCGCCTCGAGGCCGCCCGCGCCTACATGGCCGAGAACGGGCTCATGCCGCTCAAGACCCGCTACGGGGACGGTGAAGGGCGCGACGATGCCAGCGGCAATTCGCGCCAGTGCCACCGAGCGGACGAGCAACAGCGCATCCTCGCCGCCGAGCGGCAGCGGGCCCAGCAGGACCAGCGCAGGGAGAGGGGCCGGAGATGATGGTGAGGATAGAGTACGAGGGCGGCAGGACGACGCTGTTCGACACGCTCTCGTTCACGGAGGGGTCGCCGTTCTCCGGCGCGAACATGCTCACGGAGTTCGAGCTCGAGATGCGGGAGGAGCCCGAGAAGGGGCTCTGGCTCACGGCGAACTGGCACCAGGTGCGCGACGACTGGCGCGCCGACGCGCCCGCGGACGGCATACCGGCCGCGCGCAGGTCCCGCGGCTGGCGCTTCATGCTGGCCTCGGAGGCCGAGCTGGGGCGAGCCCGCCGCGTCCTGCTCGACGGCGACGAGGCGTTCGCCCGGGTGCGGGGCTTCCTGTGCGACGCGGCCGCGATCGGCGCCTGCTACCGCGAGCACGTGGGCCCTCCCTCAAAGCCGCTGAAGTCGCAGATAAGGGACCTGCAGCGCGCTCTGGGGAGGGCGGAGGTCCCGGGCGTGCCCGACGAGCTGGCGAGGCTGCTCGCGGAAGAGAAGGAAGAGGGCGCCCGCAAGGTCAAGGAAGATTGGGGTGACGTCGATGAAGAGGCTTGGTAGGTTCCTCATGGCGGCGCTTAAGGTCACGCTGGGCTTTTTCGTCTGGCTGTTCCGTGCCGTGTTCAAGTGGGTGATGTGAGAAGAGGCGGGCAATTGCCCGCCTCTTTCCGTTGTGCGATTTCGATTTCCCACGGCTAGTCCCGGTCGTCGTCGCCGGCTGCGCAGCAGGCGTAGGCCGTGAGCGTGAGGAGCCCCATGAGGAGCCCTATTCCGAAGGGCGCGAATCCCATCCTTCCACCTCCTTCGCGTAGACGACGGTGCGCGAGTTGCTCGTCTGGTAGCTGCACGTCACGAAGGCCCAGGCCTGCGCGATGTCCGCCGGCTCTTCCAGGACGACCTCGCACCGGGACAATTTGTCCCCGAGGTAGGCGGCGAGCTCCGCCGCGTCGGCGAAGTCGGTCCGCTTGCCCTCCGAGGTCGCGTCGACCACGTCGGCCGCGAAGACCTTGAGCTCGATCGCCTTCTCGCGGGTGTAGATCCGGATGGTGCGGTGCCCCTCGGCGAAGTCGCGCGACGAGTACTGCGCGAGCGGCGCGAACATGGTGCCGTCGGACATGTGGTGCCCGTAGACGATGACGAGCGGGCTCTCGGCACCCTGCGCGCACCCGGCATCTATGTAGGGAGCGCCCCACGCGGATCTTTCGCCGCCGGCGTCGTGCGTGAGGTAGAAGTCGGGCGATTCGGGCCGGCCCTGGACGATCGGGTAGTCGACGGTCGTGCCCGGCACGCGCACCCAAGCGATGACGGAGGCGGGAAGGGCGTCCCAGTCGATGCCGCCTCCCGTCTCTTGAGCCTCCATTGTCGCGTCCTCTTCCGCAGTAGGCACCTCGTGCACCTCGTAAGGGTTCCTCTCGGACAGCGGCAGGACGGCGAGCGCCCCCATCGCCAGCAACGCCACGGCAATGGCGAGCGCCGTGGCGGCTTTCCCTTTGTTCATGTCCTCCCCCGTTCGCAGGGGAGGCCCCGGGCGAGCGCCCAGGGCCTCCGGTTCGGTATCGATGCGGCGCCGCTACTCTTCCGGCTCTTCGTCTGCCGCGTCCTTGCTTGCGCCGGCCGTCTTGCGCTTGCGGTACGCGAGCGCCCCGCCCGCACCCGCCGCAGCTGCCAGAGCGATGCCCGCGGCCACGGCGTAGCCGGTGCCGTCGGGGGCGTCGGCCCCGGTCTTGGCGTAGGGCTCCTCGGGGACCTCGGGCGTGCCGGGGTTGTCCACGACGACGCTCTGCTCGGCGGAGTCGATGTCCTCGTGGGCCGCCACGACGTTGCCGGCGGAGTCCAGGACCTTCTCGAAGACGACGAGCTCGTCTCCCTCGGCCAGGCCCTCGGTGTCGAACTCGAAGGTCACCTCGACGGTGCCGGAGGGTGCCTCGGGCTCGAAGGGCGTGCGCGCGGTCACCTCGTTGCCGTCCTTGTCGAGGAACGGCTCTCCGGTGCCCTTGTCCATGAGCGTGCCCACGGCGATGTAGGTCTCGCCGGGGACGAGGCCCTTGTAGGCCACCGTGTCGATGACCTTGGCCTTGCCGGCCTCGATGACCTGGTCGCCGTCGGCGGCGTCGGCCGCCTGCGTGCCCACCTCGACGGCGACGTGGACTGTCTGGCCCTCGTCGGAGAGGTCCGCGTGCGACGCCACCTCGGCCTCGTCCTTGCGTAGGCTCTCGAACGCGACCAGGTCGCGGCCGCCGAGCAGGCTCGCGTCGAAGGCGATCTCGACGTCCTGGCTGCCGGTCGAGAGCGCGGGGGCGAACTCGGCCTTGGCCTCCACGGGCACGCCCGAGGCGTCGGCCACGGGCTCGCCGGTCGCCTTGTCGACGAGGGTGGCCGAGAGCTCGTACTCCTCGCCGGCCTTCAGGCCCTCGTAGGCGACGGTGTCGACGACCTTGGCCTCGGCGTCGGCCGAGACGTCCTTGTCGCCGTCCGCCCCGTCCTTTGCCGTGGTGGAGATGCGCGGGCCCTCCTGGTCGTCGAGGCCCATCCACACGGCCTTCGCGACCGTCGAGTCGCGATCGACCCAGAAGCTCCTCGTGATGAGCTCGAGGCCCTCGTTGGCATCGCAGCGCAGCTCGGTCATGGTGTAGGCGCCGTACGGCAGGGCCGCCAGCGAGTCGTCGACCGGCGCCGAGGAGCCGTCCTCGCCGAGCGAGAACCAGATGCCGGCCTTCGGGTCCATGTCGGCGGCCCCGATCGGGCCCTCATGGCCGAGCAGGGCGTCGTTGGCGTTGGTGTCCCTCGAGTGCTTGTTCCAGCTGCTCGCGGTCGACGCGTCGCCGTTGCGGTCCGTGACCAGCACGTGAGTCTCGCCGGTGGCCGCGTTCTCGATGGCGAACGGGACCATGAGGCCGGCGTTGTCGGACTCGCTCTTCTTGGAGAGCTCGAGGTCGTTGCGCACCACCTGGTCGCGGAACTCGAGCGCGGCGCCGTCCGCGGAGGCGCTCACGATCTCGCCGCCGGCGCGGACCTCGAAGGTGCGGGGCTCGCCGTCGGTCAGCAGGTAGCTCCCGTTCGTCGCCGTCTCCCGCACGTCGTAGGTCCCGTACGGCAGTGCGTCGGCCGCGGTCTGCGCGGTGTAGGCGCCGGCCTCGTCGTTCCATACGGTGGTCAGCGTGGCCACGGCCTCGCCCGGCTCGCGCCATTCGCCGTCAACGAGGACCTTGTGCGCCGAGCGGTTCGTGACGGTGAACTCGATCCCGTCGAGGCCGGGGTGCTCGCCAGGCGCCTCCTTGTGGCCGCTGCCCGCGAGCGCCTCGGACGCCTGCAGCTCCTTGTCGGACTTGGTCACCTGCACGCCGCCGCGGAAGACCTCGTCGGTCACGGGGTCGCCCGTGAGGTCGCGCACCTCGTCGGCCTTCACGGCGAACGCGACGGAGGCGTCGCTGGCGTCGTAGCCCTCGGGCGCGCCGGACTCGACGATGCGGTAATTGCCCGCGGGGAGGGTGTCGGCGCCGGTCGCGGCGACGTGCGACCCGTCCTCGGGCGCGGTCTTGATCGTGGCGCATACCTCGCCGTCGGCGTAGTACTTGCCGCCGACCAGCACGTAGCGGCCGGTCTCGTTAACGACGGAGAAGCTCGCGCCGTCGAGCGAGGCGTCGCCCTGGGGCTCCGCGCCCGCCTCGGAGTCCGTTTTGGCGACCTTGACTCCGCCCGTGGACCAGCTGAAGCTCACGAGCGTCTGAGAGCCGCCGCCGGTCCTGACGCAGAATGCCTCGAACCCGGCGGATACCTTGCCGGCGCCCGCCTTCATCTTGGCGAAGGTCCCGCCGATCAGCTCGGATTTCGCCCAGGAGGCGAACTCGGCGCTCGTGCCGTGCGTGGCAGCCGACTCGGACCCAGAGTAGGCGTAGGCGATGAGCACATGGCTCGCCGCGGCGTACTTCGCGTCGTCCCAGCCGCCGCCGTCGTACCAGCTGCCCGGGAACATCGACGCGTCGAAGCCGGGAGAGCCGAACGAGTACCAGATCGCCGCAGTCACGTCGCCGCTCGGCACGGGGCTCGTCGAGTAGGAGCCCGGCGCGGGCGTCGGTGACGAGGGCTCGGCGCAGTAGGCGATGTTCCCGTCGGCGCTCATCCAAGTGGTGGCGAAGCCGCCGTATGGGATCTTGCCGCCGATGGACACGTCGACCGTGCTCGGCGCGGCGTAGGCGGGCGAGGCCGCCACGGAGGCGAGCAGCGCCCCCGCCGCCAGGATGAGCGCCATGGCGCATCGGAGGAGCTTTTCCTGCAGGGTGCAGTCTTTCGCTGCTTTCATCTTTCCGCCTCCCTATCTCTCGACGCTTCGCTGTGCGCGGGGCGCCTCGTGCTCGGCGGCGCGGCTCGCCTGGCGGGCGTGCTCGGCGCGCTCCGCGAGGTAGCGCGAGCGCCCTGCGTCAACGGCCTCCTTGAGCTGCGCCGGCATGACCTTCACGGTGTCCTTGACCGTTCGGCCGTCCTCGTCGAGCTCGGGCTGGCCGTCCGGGCCCATCACCGTCTTCCTCAGCCACACCTCGCGGTTCGCGAGCAGCGGTATGTCTCGGAAGTCGGCCCCCTTGAAGCGGCTCTCGTTCACGAACATGGGGCTGAACTCGTAGCCTCCCACGTCCACGCCGTCGACGACGGTGCCCTTGGGAAGGGTCGCCGAGTTGAAGGTCCTGGCCTCGCCGGTCGCGCGGTCGGTGTACTCGATGCCCTCGCGCACGAAGCTCTTGTGCAGCGAGAGGTACACGTTCTTCCTCTCTTCCATGTCTTTCCTCCTTTTCGTTTTCAATCGGTCCTTGTCTTCTTCCGCCGGGACGCGTGCCCCGGCGCGGCGCCCCTATCTCATGGCGACCGCCCCCTTCCTCGCTTTTCCGTTAGAAGCCGCTCACGATGTCGCGCGCCCAGGAGCCGCTCTTCACGAGGGCCAGGATGAGCAGCACGCACATGGCCAGGTACTGCAGCGCGTAGGTGAGCCCGTTCGCGACCGCGTCGGCCGGGGTGCCCGTCCCGGGGTTCGCCCCGGTGAGCCCGCCGAGCACGAGCGGGAACGATATGAGCAGAACGAGGATGATGACGCCGGCGATGCAGACCGCCCCGAAGCTCTTCAGGTAGCCGAGGCCTATCTGGCGCGTGGCGTCCATGCCGAGGAACGCCAGCGGGATCGGGGCGAACGCGGCCATGATGTAGAGCTGGAGCGCGCGGGCCCAGCAGACCACGAGGGCGACGACGTAGGCCGCCAGCACCACGACCCAGCTGATGAGGCTCACGACGAGCATGGCGATGAGCGACGGGACGTCGTCGTCGGTGGTGACGACGGACACCTCGGGCAGGTCGAGCGCGCCACCGGCGCCGAAGAGCGCCTCGACTCGGTCGATGGCGAGCCCGCAGACCTCGTAGATCGACGCCATCAGGTCGAAGCTGTTCTGTATGAGGAACAGGAACACGGCGAAGAACACGAGGAGGAACACGACCTCCTTGACGCCGGGAAGGCTCTGGCTGCCGTCCATGCGCTGGGATATCTCGATGAGCTTCAGGGTGAAGACCAGGCCGAGCACCCCGCACCCGATCGGCAGGATGGCCACCTGCCACACGCCGCGGGCGACGTCGTGCATGGTCAGGTCGCTCGAGCTCGTTAGCATGTGCGCGAAGTCGGCCGAGAGGATCCCGTTCGCGCCGATCGACCCGAGCACGCCCGTCTGCGCCTTGAACATCCAGTTGCAGCAGTCGCGCAGAAGGCCGCACAGCCAATCGTTGACGTCCCCGGCTATGTCGGCGTATGCCGGCTGCGCGGGGACGAGCAGGAGCGCGCAGAGGGCGAACGCCGTCGCGGCGGAGACGGCGAACGCCCTTCGGCGTCGCGCCTTGAGCGCCCCCATGGCTACATCGCCTCCAGCGAGCCGCCGCGCGAGACCACGGTGACCACCGTCGAGGCGGGGTCGTCGAGCGTGAAGGTCGTCGACGCGACGTTCCCGGCGTAGTCGAGCCACACCTCCTTGTCCCAGGAGGCACCCGCCGCCTGCGGGGACACCTCCGCCGCCTTCCCGGCGACGGCCTCCTCGATGGCGGCGGCATCCGCGCCCAGCGCCTCGGAGAGGCGGTCGTCGGTGCCGGTGACGGAGAACGCGCCGCCGCGCACCTTCTGGGGCGTGTACGCCTGCGTCAGGAGGTCGCAGGCCAGGGTGCGGGCGTCCCCGTCGCCCGAGACCTGGATGAGCGAGAGGCCTCCCGGCTTCTCCTTGGTTCCCTTGACGTCGATGGGCACGCTGAGCACGCCGCCGGCCTCGGAGGGCTCCTCGGCCGAGAAGAACCAGGCGCGCTCGGTGCCGCCCGCGCTCTCCACCATGGCGCCCTCGACGATCCGCAGCGTGGCTGTCGGGTCGTCGGCGCCCGTCCATGCGGTGTTCCAGAGCGCCTCGGCGCCCGAGGCGGCCTTCCCGGTTGCCGCGTCGGCGCCTGCAGCCGCGGGCTGCTCTTGCTCCTGGGGACTATCCTGCGCGCCTTCCTGCGGGGCGATGGCGCAGCGCGCCGCGCCCGCGCCGAGCGCCACGGTGAGCGCGCCTGCCGCGACGGCGGCCATGACCCTTGACTTTCCCTGCATTGGTTTCTCCTATCTCGCGGTGAGCGCGCAGCTGAAGCTGCCGATGCCGCTCGCTATGCGGCACACGTCGCCCGTTCGCGGCTCGTGTATGTACCTGTCGTCGCCGATGTAGATGGCCACGTGGCCCGAGCGGTAGAGGATGTCGCCGGGCTTCGCCTCCGAGAGCGGTATGCGCCTGAGCTCCTCGTACTGGGAACCCGTGTAGTGGCTTATGCGGATGCCCGCCTGCGCGTAGCAGTACTGCGTGAGCCCGCTGCAGTCGAGCGCCTTGCCGGGGGTCGAGCCTCCCCACACGTAGGGCACGCCGAGCTGGCTGTACGCCGCCTCGACGATCGCGTTCCCGTTCGCGGTCGAGTCCTTCAGGTCCTCGACCGTCATGGAGTCGAACCTGTAGAGGCCCCATTGCGCCATGATCGACTTCAGGGACTCGACGTAGGACGAGTCGGTCGCCCAGCCGGCGTCCTTGAGCCCCTCGGCCATCCTGTCCGAGTCGTGCCTCTCGATCGCCTCCTGGATGAGGGCGTTGCCCGAGTAGCGCTCCGCCTGCAGGAAGACCCTGCTGCGGAAGCGGATGCACTCGGCGTCGCCGGTGAAGCGGATGAAGCTCGCCGTGATCTGGGTGTGCTCGCCGGGCACGTACTCCTCGCTGGTGGCCCAGTTCGCCTTGCCGGCCACCTCGGGGCAGCCCGCGTAGCCCGACCACCACTTCATGCCGAAGAGGTTGTGGTCGCGCTCTGCGAGCTGGCTCATGCGGTCGCCCTGGCCGGACTCCTGGATGATCTGCGCGATGGTGCAGCCCGCCGGGTGCCCGTACTCCTCCTGGCACTCGAGCGCCGCCTCGACCATCTCGTAGGTGATGTAGGGAGGCAGTCCCTCCATGGCCTGCTTGTCCGCCTCGTTCTCCCAGAAT
>OIED01001184.1_pt1 | contig 11285 bp, 8 predicted proteins | sample 1581771 | NCBI WGS metagenome assembly OIED01 (sample SAMEA3882546, study PRJEB24775) | human gut metagenome | biome: human-associated habitat; feature: intestine environment; material: feces | place: Netherlands | collected 2009/2010 | reverse complement strand
CCTCTTTTCGAGGGAGCTTCCTGCATGTATGAAACTAGAATTCCGGTCCGGTGCAGACGTTCCGGGGTTCCTCCGTGGGGGGAAGCGCCCGGAGCTTCTTGCTGCCCCGCACGCCCTGAACCAGCTCTACAATCGCCCAGATGTGCAGCAGGAAATCCACCAGCTTGCCCATGGGGCTATCATACAGAGCAAAGGTAATGACCACCAGCGCCACGGTATCGACGATGAACAGCACCAGCGCCGCCGTCAGCCAACCGGCATGCTTCTTGCTCAGCAGCCAGCACAGCAGATACACCGCCACAATGACCAGCGCGATGACCAGACCCGTGTAGGTGAGCGTCCCTTTGACATTCCAGGCACCGTCCACAAAGCCGTTCTCTATGCCCATCCCCACGAATACCAGATAGTACGGTACGGAAGCGGAGAACAGGAAATATGTGTTCGTGTCCAGAATCGTCATGATCAGATTGACCACCGTGAGAATGACGATCAGCAACAGACTGTAACGTCCGTTGGCCACCTGCCGCAGCAGGTACTCCCGGGAGTTCTTGTCCACCTGGGTGTTATTTTTTGCCATAAACTACCATCTCCTTGTTGTTGTGTGCCGTGTCATAATATCAGATATTCAGGGGAAATGCAACCTTGACTTTTCTGCCGCCAATGTGTATAATAAGAGAAATTTCATAGGACAGTTCGTGACCATCCTGTCGGTAAACAAAACTAGGGATTTCCGATGGGCGCTATGCGCTCATTTTTTGTTGGGGACGGTCTTGCGCTGTCCCCAATTTCTGTTTTGGAGGAACACCATGTCGAAAAATACCAGATTTCTGACCCATGCCGCCGTCATTGCGGCGCTGTACGCTGTACTGACCCACCTGCAGAATGTTCTGCTTCCCGGTTCCACCACATGGGCGATCCAAATGCGGCTGTCCGAAGCGCTGTGCGTGCTTTCCTTTTTCACCCCGGCAGCGATTCCCGGATTGACGGTGGGCTGTCTGGTTTTCAACATCACCTATGCCGCCGCGCTGCCGCTGGATTTTCTCGTGGGCAGTCTTGCGACGCTTCTGGCGGCCGGGGGGATGTGGCTGACCCGGCGGGTCACGGTGAAGGGCTATCCTCTGGTGGGGATGGCGATGCCCGCACTGTTCAACGCACTGCTGGTAGGCTGGGAACTGACGGTATACATCGGCGGCGGTTTCTTCCTCAACGCGCTGTACGTGGCGCTGGGAGAGCTGGCGGTGCTCCTGACCTTTGGCACGGTGCTGTTTTACGCCGTCAAAAAGCGGCATCTGGACACAAAGGTGTTCGGCGCGTAAAGCAATCAAAATTCCCCCGCCGCACGGATGTTCTGACGCGGCGGGGGAATTCTTCACAGCTCCAATTTCAGGTCGTTTTCCCCGATCCAGCCCCATTTCCGGAGGATCAGGCAGAAAACCCAGCTCAGCACCGCCGGAAGAACGAAGCAGATCAGCGCCATGCCCGTCCAGTCCATGGCGGTGATGGCCGTCTTTGCGCCGTTGGCAATATCGTTGATCCAGCCCGTGTAAACGCCGATCTGCCCGACAAAGCCGCAGGTACCCATGCCGGAGGAGACCGCCGTGCCGTTCATCTCCAGATGGAACAGGCATGTGGCAAGCGGCCCCGTGATGGCCGATGCCAGTGTGGGCGGTATCCAGATACGGGGGTTCTTCACAATGTTGGGCATTTGCAGCATGCTGGTGCCGATGCCCTGAGCGACCAGACCGCCCCAGCCGTTTTCCCGGAAGCTCATCACCGCGAAGCCCACCATCTGGGCGCAGCATCCGGCCACGGCGGCGCCGCCGGCAAGCCCTGTCAGTCCCAGCGCTGCGCAGATGGCGGCGGAGGAAATGGGCAGCGTCAGCGCCACGCCCACGGCGACGGATACCACAATGCCCATGAAAAAGGGCTGAAGCACCGTTGCCCACTTGATGAAGCTGCCTACGGCGCTGGCCGCCGTACCGATGGGCGCTGCTACCAGACGCGCAATGCCGATGCCGGCCAGAACCGTCATGATGGGTGTCACCAGAATGTCGATTTTGGTCTCCTTTGCCACCAGCTTGCCGCATTCCGCCGCGACGATGGCGACGACGTATACCGCCAGCGGTCCGCCCGCGCCGCCCATGGCGTTGGCGGCAAAGCCCACGGGGATCAGGGAAAACAGCACCAGCGTCGGGCAGTGCAGCGCAAATCCGATGGCCACGGCAATGCCGGGGCCGACCATGGCGGAGGCAAGGCCGCCGATGGTATAGCCCACTGCGCCCTCACCCTTGCCCACGGTGACGATGATCCGTGTCAAAAAACCGATGCCGAACTGCTGCCCCAGAGTATTGAGGATGGTTCCCACCAGCAGCGTGCAGAACAATCCCTGTGCCATGGCCCCCAGCGCATCGATCCCGTAGCGCTGGAGGGTAAACACCACGTCTTTGCGCGCCAGAAATTGCCTGATCTTCTCCAAAGGTACCCCTTCTTTCCGAAGTGTATGAATGTAACCTATTATACAGGAAACCTTTTCCGCACGCAAGCTGAAAGGGAAAGATTCTCCTTGCAAATGCCGTGCATCATGCTAAAATAGAAGAGGAACGTTGCGAGGAGGGATTTGTCATGGATATTTGGAAAGAACTGGAAGCTGAGGGCGTGAACAGGCACCTGCTTGCAGAAGTCCGTTCCTTCCGGGACGCCCACGGCGTTGCGGAGGAAGTACGCGGCCGGATTCCAAACCCCCGATTTGTATACTACGGCAAGGAAGTCTGGGAAGCCGCCGCGGCGGCGGTGCTGTGCGGGGAGAACCTGCTTCTCGCAGGCCCCAAGGCCACCGGAAAAAACGTACTGGCGGAGAATCTGGCCGCCCTGTTCGGCCGCCCGGTGTGGGACATTTCCATGCACATCAACGTGGACGCGGCGTCCCTCATCGGTACCGATACGCTGAAGGGAGGCGAGGTCTGCTTCCGGGAAGGCCCCGTGTGCCAGTGCGCGAGACTGGGCGGCTTCGGCATTCTGGACGAGGTGAATATGGCGAAAAACGAGGCGCTGGCCGTGCTCCACGCCACCCTGGATTTCCGCCGGGTCATTGATATTCCGGGTTACCGCCGGGTAACGCTGGACGACGCGACCCGGTTTATCGGCACCATGAACTACGGCTACGCCGGGACCCGGGAGCTGAACGAAGCGCTGGTTTCCCGGTTCGTGGTGGTGGATATGCCGGTGATCGGGCAGGACGATCTGTGCAAACTCCTGCTGCGGGGCTTCCCGAGCCTGAAAAAGAGCTGGGCGCAGCAGCTGGCGGCGTTGTTCGACGATCTGCGCGCCAAGTGCAGCAGCGGGGAGATCTCCGCCCGGGCGCTGGACCTGCGGGGACTGCTGACTGCCCTGCGGCTGATGGAACGGGGACTTTCCCCGGAAGCCGCGCTGGAAATGGGCATCATCAACAAGGCATTCGACCCCTTCGAGCGGCAGCTCACCGCCGACGTGGTCTGGGCGCGTGTCCCCAGAACGGCGAAAGCGGACGAGTTCTTCGGAGACTGATATGGACATCGGGGAACAGGAAGCCCGCCGGGCGGACAATCAGATCTGGAACGCCGCGGGCGCTTACGGCTTCGCCACGGGCAGCCGGGGCTATGAACCCAACGGAGAAGCGTCGCTGTATTTCAACACCGCCATCGGCCTTGTGCGGCAGCTGTATGATTACAAGAAGCTGGAGCTGCTGTTCACCGCACTGGAGCGCCACTCCGGGGGAGAGCTGCAAAGTGAGCTGCTCTGGCTGGGGCTGGAACGGTGCGCCTATCTCAGGTGCCGGGACGCCCGTCCGGCGCTTGATTCCCTGCGCCGGGACTATGCCGAACGGCAGTTACAGCAGGATTTTTCCGTGAACAGCGAGCAGGATCGGCTGAAAATCGGCTGGTTCCGCCGGGCGCTGGGGCTGCCCAGCGAGGAATCTGACCGGGAAAAGCAGATTCTGGACGCGCTGGAATTTGACCCCGACTGGGACGCCGAGGCCATCCAGACGCGGATGGAGCAGATCGTCCTCAAATCGCTTAACAACGTCGTCAACAGAACGATAGCAGCGGTAAAACGTCGATTTCGAGGTGTGCGCGAGCCTCAGCACATCGGTCACCTTGATCGCCTGTACCGGCGTCGTCCCCATAAGCTCAAAAACGGCATCCTCGATGCGGGCGCTGATATCGTTCTTTGCATCTAGCGGCATAACAGTCTCCCCTGTTGGCAATCAGCCCTATCCTACATGAAAGATATGCTCTTTGAGGACAATTTGGGGCACGAAACGCGCTGCGCACGAGATGACGCTGCCATCGTATTCGGCGAACGAAACCTTCCAGCCGTCAGGCAGTCCGTCCTTGCCGGGATCAACCGAAAAACCGCTCCCCTGCGCTTTGAGAACGGCTTCGATGCGTGTCCATACCTGACACATGCGACGGCAACGTTCCCGCCGATTGCCCACCGCGTCAATCCATGCACGCTCCTCGGTAGTTGCCATTCGACTAACCGCCAGGGGCGATACCTCATCCATCGACTCAATATCTACGCCTATAGGTCCTCCAGATAACTGCGCGGCCTCAGAAACAGCAAGAACGACCGTACCGGCGGCATGCGAAATCGAGATGGAGGGGGCGTTAGCGTCAGCAAGTTCAGGTTTGCCAAATGAAGAGCGCACAAGCTGCGTATCCTCGTAGACACCCAAAACGTCACGAAGAAGCGCACCCACACCGGCAGCCTCTCGGCGAGCAGAAATCGGAAGGTCATCGTTTAGGGCGCGAGCGGCATAATGAGGTGCCATCGGCGCAAGATCAATGATCGCACGGGGATCGACCATAGAAACGCGGGCGACGTGCACGGTTATGATCAAAATAATCATCTCCCCACGAGACCAAGAGGCAATTAGCGACAAATTATGCTGAGCAGCAATTACGTCGTGGAAAAGCGGCCGTTGTCGATAATTTGATGACATATCATGTGTATTTATAGCAAAACAGTCCAGAAGCAAAGCCTCTGGACTGCGAACATTTGGTGGGCGTTAGAAGATTTGAACTTCTGACCTCTTCCGTGTCAGGGAAGCGCTCTCCCCCTGAGCTAAACGCCCAAATGGAGCGGACAACGGGGCTCGAACCCGCGACCCCAACCTTGGCAAGGTTGTGCTCTACCAACTGAGCCATGTCCGCTTACGAGGATTAATCTTACGTGATGCCCGCATCCTATGCAAGAACTTTTTTTGAAAAGTTTTGCGACGCCCTCGCGAGCCTCGCGAGGGCATCAGCCGCCGCGGAAGGTACAGGCAAACGCAAACTCTCCGCAAGAGGCACCTACATCTCACCGAGCATGATCCAAGCAGAGCTGTCCTGCGCGAGTCTGCCGTCTGCAAGCGGTGATGAGGCGAGCAGGACCCTGCCCGCCGGCAGCTCCACGGGTGCTGCACCAAAGTTCGTCACACACGCCCAGCCGTTGTCACGGCGATAGGCGATGACGCCGCCCTCAGCGCCCTCGGCACCATCCGCAAGACCGGTGCGCCCGTCAAGATCGAGCCACGAAAGATCGTTGGTACACCCGCGCAGTTTGCGCCGCAGCCAGAGGGCGTCACGATAGAGCGCAAGCATCGATGTCGGGTCCGCCTCTTCCCTATCGGCAGCGTAATCGGAAAACCATGCAGGCTGTGGCAGATGGGGCGCCACATCGGCGTCCGCCGGCGAAAACCCAAACGATCCGCCCTGCGCGGGATCGTCCGCCGCTATCCACGGCAGGGGCACACGACAGCCGTCGCGCCCCTTCTCGCGCTTCGGTCCGTGCGTATTGGTCGCAGTAGGGTCTTCGAGTGCAGCCCACGGGATATCAGCCACCTCAAAAAGGCCGAGCTCCTCACCCTGATACACGTATGCCGAGCCCGGAAGCGCCAGTTCAAGCAAAAGGGCCGCCCGCGCGCGGCGCTCGCCGAGTTCACGGTCCTCGTCATAAGACGACCCGTCGCGCAAGAGCCAGTCGAGCGCAATCTGGTGGTAGCGCGTCGCCTTGATTTGCGGCAGGGCATAGCGTGTCGCCACGCGCGGCACGTCGTGGTTGGAGAGTACCCAGGTCGAGGCGGAATCGGATTCGACGGCTGCCTTCAAGCCCTTCTCGATTGCAGTGTGCATGTCATCATAGGTCCAAGTGGCCTTGGCAAACTCAAAGTTGAATGTCTGGCCAAGCTCGCTGGGACGCGCGTAGAGATACTGGCGCTCGGGCAGCACCCACGCCTCGGCAACGGCACTGCGCGGCGGATTATAGCGGTCGAACACGCGGCGCCACTCGCGATAGATCTCGTGGACCTCATTGCGGTCCCACAGCGGATGGGTGCCGTCGTCAACCATGTCATCGCCCTCGGCGAGATGCCACCGGTCGAGGTCATCGCGGTCGAGATCCTTGGCGAGACCCTGCGCCACATCAATGCGAAAGCCGTCGACGCCTCGATCGCTCCAAAACGCCAGGACGTCGCAAAAGAGCGCATGAACCTCGGGGCATGACCAGTCAAAGTCCGGCTGCTCGGGCGTAAACATGTGCAGATACCACTGACCGTCCGCAACACGCGTCCATGCGGGGCCGCCAAAGTTGGCATTCCAATTGGTGGGAGGCAGCTCGCCATGCTCGCCGCGACCATCGCGGAAGATATAACGGGCGCGCTCGGGCGATCCGGGGCCGGCGGCAAGAGCGGCTTTGAACCAGGGGTGCTGGCTGGATGAATGGTTGGGCACGATGTCGACGATGACCTTGATGCCGCGCGCGTGAGCCGCAGCGATCATGTCATCGAAGTCGTCAAGCGAGCCGAGACGTGGATCGACATCGCAGTAGTCCGCCACATCATAGCCACCATCGACAAGAGGCGATGGGTAAAACGGGCTCAGCCAGATGGCCTCGATACCCAGCCGCTCAAGATAGTCCATCTTCTGGGTAATGCCCGCGATATCGCCCAGACCCGAACCAGTCGAATCCTTAAACGAGCGCGGGTAGATCTGATAGATCGCGGCGTCGGACATCCATGAGCGCGAAGAAGACTTTTCTGTAGCCATGGGGCGTATCTCCCTTGCAACGAGGTTATGCGAGATGCCCACGATGATACGCCCAAAGCGGACATTCGCGGCAAACAACGCCACAGCCACGCCCCAAAACGCTCGCTCCCTCTCGGGTTCGAGCCCGGGCGATGAGCATAAAAAAGCCCGGCTACCGTGGTAGTCGGGCTGTTGCGCTTGGAGCGGACAACGGGGCTCGAACCCGCGACCCCAACCTTGGCAAGGTTGTGCTCTACCAACTGAGCCATGTCCGCTTGCGGGTTATTAATTTACGCGAGTTATCCAAAAGACGCAAGTACTTTTTTCAAAAAAGTTGCCGGCCGCGTGTTCTTGGTGGCTAAACGCGCTAAAGCGATTGGCTAGGCACGCGATTCCAGTGCTCCGCTAAATAGCTTCACCATCTGCACGCGCGTGCCGGTGCCGTCTGTGCGACGAGCAACCTCCACGTTATCGACGAGCATACGCATAAGCTTGATACCACGGCCGCGTTCCTCAGATGCGACCGGTTCGCTCGCTCCATCGATAGAATAGCCGGCACCCCGATCAAGCACCTCAACCACGACGCGATCGCCATAGGCCTGAACCGTCAGGACGCACCCGATACCGCCCGCATGGTCATAGGCATTACCCAGCGCCTCCCCCGACGCCAACGCGACATCGTAGCGCTCGTCGCGGCGCAACGGAAGCGATTCAAGGAGTTCGGCGATGCGATGTCGATAGTATGGAAGATTCTCGATACCCTGTCGGACCTCGACGCTCTTGCTCCATCGTGGCAACTCTCCCACCGGAATAGCGGGAATCGACTCACGCGCCGGACCCGCAACATGAAGGATGTCGACAAGTCGGGCAATCTCCAAAAAGCGAATGACCTCATCGGAGGCGTTAACGAGCGAAAGCAGGCCCTCTCGCCTCATGAGCTCTCTGGCGCGTGTAAGCAAAAACGCCAAACCCGTCGAGTCGATAAAGCCCACAGCTTGGCAATTGATGACAACGCGACGCACGCCCCGGTCGATCAAATTATCCAACCGTCGGCGCAGCACGGACACCGAGGCGATGTCGACATCACCCGGTGGCGTCAGAACCGCTATGTCATTCCACTCATTCATACGACCATGGTTCCCCAAAAGAGCTCGCTCGATGCATACGTATCTGCAACCGCGCAGATTTTGCCCGTCAAGCATCGCGGTCTACGATCGACCCCGTAAAAACTCAAGGGAAACCAGCGCGATGTCATCGTCCAGCGCCGACTCGGTAAAGCGGTCAAGCTCTCCCAAGACCTTACCGCAGATTCCCGATACGCCCTCACCCGAGACAGAGAGCAGAAGGTCACGAAGGCGCTGCTCGCCAAAGAAAGCACCCGAGCGATCACGTGCTTCGATTGTTCCGTCGGTATACATGAATAGCATGTCACCAGGAGCGAACGTAAACACGCCTGTCTCGTACACCATGCTCTCAAAGGCACCGATCACGCCCGATTGGCACCCAAGGAGCTCCACTTCTCCCCCTCGGGTTTCTCCACCGCCAAGCGGCGTCGACGACGGTCTAATGACCATAGTGGGAGGATGTCCCGCAGAGCAATAGGTAGCGCGACCCGCTTTAAGATCAATCTTGGCGATAAACGCCGTCACGAACGTCTCGACTCTCGAAAAGCCCATGAGCATGCTATTGAGCGAGCGGGCCATACGGGCGGGCCCCGCACCCTCCCAGGCATAGGCCGTCAGCGCCGTCTTGACGAGCGCTGACATCGACGCCGCCTCGATTCCTTTGCCGGATACATCGCCCAAAATCATAACGGCGCAATCGTCGGGAAGACGGACGAGCGTATAAAAGTCGCCGCCGACCAACGCCGAATTCGTTGCCGAAAGGTATACCGAATCGGTCGCGATACCCGGAACGTCACCAAGCGAATTTCTCATGCCAATCTGGAGGGTCTGAGCGATATGGCGCTCCTCGCGCTTTTGAGATTCGCCCTCGTAGATCAGTTCAAAGTCATGCGCCAAGTGCACCAAGTAGTCATATTCAAGGTCATCAATCGGCTCTTGACTACCGTCACGAAGCAGCAGCGCGCGCGTCGTCGGGCCTTTCGCAACAGAAGCAGGAACGATCGCGTCGTTGCTGTGCTTGCCATCACCCTCAGAGCGCGGGCGCCCCGCCTCGATGCCGGTGTCGACGTAGAGACCCTGGCAAGGCAGACCATGCGCCCTAAGCCAGCCTCCCATAGGCATCGATTCGTCAACGCGAGTTATACGGACGTGTTTAAGATCCTCGGCACTCGTGCCGCCCAAAACAGACGCCTCAAAGCCATCAGAGCCAACCCCCAAACGTGCCGCTGGCGCCGTCGTGGAAAAGAAAAGTTTCTCGGGATCGTCCGGCAAAGCAACGCGACTGCCGCCTTCAAAATCTATGACATAGGAGCCCAGACTGACGTCATACTCAACAGGGCAAAAATGACAGTTGAGCATATTGCAAATCTCGGACGATACCGCCTGGGTAGCCGCAGCGGAATCGTCTAGAAAGGTAAACAACTCATCACGTAAGACATTGAGCGAGCGGCCGAGCTCGGCCGTGCGACGAGAGCGAAGGCTCGATGCCATGCCGACCAGCTGGATAGACAGGTAATCGCAAATGACCTCGAGTACATTAACGTCATAGGCGAGCGGTGCCTGAGGGCGCTTCCAACCAACTTCCAGCACGCCAAGGATCTGCGTACCGTAAAAAACGGGAAGACAGATCTCGCTGCGGTACGGAGGCATATCCTGCACGCGCAACAGGTGCTTAGAACGATTGTCCAGGTCCATGAACATACCGGAGGCAGCCCTATCACCCTCAAGGTCCTGTTGAATCGACAAACGACAGGCACGCGACTCGCGAAGCACATACGTCGGAATGCCAGCGCCATACGGCAAAAACTCGGGCAGGTAGCTGTCGTGCAGCTCCTTGGAAACACCGCGAAGCTTAAAACCGCCGCTCTCAGAAAAATAAATAGCGGCACCCGAAGCATCGAGCGTTCCTACAAGCTGGTTCAAAACGGTATCTAACAAACTAGGCAGCTCATCGGAGCCCACCGTGCTCATAATGACCGACAAAGTGCCCGAAAGGCGCTTATTCGCCACTCTAAGCTCCGAAAGCGCACGCTTGAGCTGGCGGTCGTGCGAGTACTGCTCTTCGATGCTATGAAGCGCCACCAGAACACGCGGCGCGCGGCGCCCAAAAATACGAGGCGGTGTAACCGAGCCGGCACAAACCAAGACGGGAATAAAGGAGCCGTCACTCAGCTTGAGCATCAACTCGCTCTCGGTTCCATTGGTCTCAAAAGGAAGACGATGCTCTGACGCGCGTTCAAATGCTGATGAGTACAAGAGGTCTTTAACGTCCCCGTTGATCACATCGGAACGCTCCTCGCACATCAAGTCGAGCAAGCGGTTATTCACATGCAGAATGGTTCCGTCGAGCTCACAAATGATGACAGCATCGCTCGTGATCTCGACCAGTTGGGCAACGTCCGCCCACTCGTTGCGCTCAAGCGTTTCCATCGTGAACCTCACCGTCTATCGGTAACAAAAAAGCCTCCGAAGAGGCTTCTCAAATGCGATGGTGTCGGAGGCGGGACTTGAACCCGCATGACCAAAAAGCGGTCACTAGCACCTCAAGCTAGCGCGTCTGCCAATTCCGCCACTCCGACATGCTATGTTGTTGATTCGCGGTTCGTTTTGTTGAACCCGCGCGTTCAACGAGGAAGATAATAACCTATGTTTCGAGAACTGCGCAAGCACTTTTTTGAAAAAAGTTTACGAATTTGTAAATGCACTGGTAGACGCTTATGTTCGGGCCGGAGCGGGGTCAGCTTCCCAACGCGTCCTCGGGCATGCGGTACATTTTGATTCGCGCTTCGCGCTACAAAATGTACCGCCCCCTGCGGAATGCGTTGGGAAGCTGACCCCGTTCCGGCCCTACGTCCACGTACTCCAGGCACCGTTCTCAAACATGTTCTGAGAGCTGATATAAATTTGGTGGCTCGGCTTTGCCGAGCCCCTATATGGGGAGGCCGGAGCCAAGGCTCCGGCCTCACACAATTCCCTATCAGATTAAGCGAGCGATCAGGGAATCGCACTCCCCCTGCCGAGTTAACGTAGGGCCCGCCCTGGTGTTACTTTTCAGAACACTCCGCACTGATATCTTCTGTATTGAAGACGTCGATGGTGCACCCGTATACCATTG
>OIED01001166.1_pt1 | contig 11348 bp, 10 predicted proteins | sample 1581771 | NCBI WGS metagenome assembly OIED01 (sample SAMEA3882546, study PRJEB24775) | human gut metagenome | biome: human-associated habitat; feature: intestine environment; material: feces | place: Netherlands | collected 2009/2010 | reverse complement strand
TGCATCAGCCCCTTTTGGCTGAAAGCTGTCGGAACAAAAGGCTTCCCCCGATCGGGGGAAGCCTTTAGCGGAACCTGTTAAGCTTGCAGCTGTGCAATAACACCCGGAGGGTCGGCTTTATTTGTGTTCTGCGCTCCGTGCCCCGGTCTTGGTCAGCAGCTGCTGGAACTTGCGGGCGGCGGTGTTCAGCGGGCGGTGATGGTCGTACACAAGGCAGATGGAGCGGGAGGGGATGATCTCCTGCAAATGCAGCTGCACCAGCTCTCCGTTGGCCAGCAGGGGTGCTGCCATGGGCTCCGGCACAAAGGCAAGACCCAGCTCGCTTTTGACCAACGTGAGCATCTGGTCGGTGGTGGCGGCCTCGGTGTCCGGCTTCAGCACCGCGTCATGTTCCAAAAAGAATTGCCAGTAAAAGCTGCGGGTCATGCTCTCCTCGTTCAGGCAGATCAGGGGATAACCGGCCAGTTCCTTCAGGTTCAAGGTCTGGCTGGCCAGTGCCGTAAAGGTCTTTCCGCCCACGAGGACTTCATAAAAGGGCATCAGCTCTACCATTTTCAGTCCGTTTTCCACCTCTGCGGGGGTGGTCACGATGGCAAAATCCACCTCGCCGTTGCGTACCGCCTGCACCGCCTGCGGAGTGGAGTGGTTGGAGATGCGCAGCCGGATGCCCGGGTACTCGGTATGGAAAGCGCGCAGCTTTTCGGACAGGTAGATGTTCAAAGCGGTCTCGGTGGTGCTGATGCTGATGGCACCGTGCTCCAGCGTGGCGGTGGCGCTCAGTTCCTCCTCGGCATCCTGTATCTGCACCGCTGCTGAGGCAATGCGGGAATACAGCAGCTCTCCCTCCGGCGTTAAGGTGACGCCCCGGTTGGAGCGGATGAACAGCACGCAGTTCAGCTGGCTTTCCAGCCGGTTCATGGCGTGGGTGATGTTGGGCTGATTATTGCCCAGCACCCGCGCCGCGCGGGTAAAGTTCTGATACTTTGCCACATAGTAAAAGATTTTGTAGTATTCCCAGTCCACATACATAGGTGCGGCCCTCTTTCCTGTCGGGCTTCCGGCGCGGCCAGCGGCAGAAGCGGCTTTATGCTCTTCTTGTATCATAGCACGGCGCGCCGGAATTGCAAGCGCTTTTTACGGCTTGGCTGTGCCGGATGCGGGCAGCAGCCTCTGCAATGTAAAAAACATATTGCTGCTATACACAGGATACTTTTTACATATTCTCTGCACGCTCGTATAATAGACACCGCGAACAGGAAACAAGAATGAAAAGAAGGTAAATGAAGTTTATGCTGACCGCTGTTACTGGAATCAACTGGGGCGATGAGGGCAAGGGCCGCGTCATCGACCTGCTGGCCGAAAATGCCGATATCGTTGCGCGCTATCAGGGCGGCAACAATGCCGGCCATACCGTTGTGACCGAGAAGGGCAAGTTCATCCTGAACCTGCTGCCCTCCGGCATCCTGCACCCGGAGGTGACCTGCGTGCTGGGCACCGGTATGGTGATCGACCTCGAGCATCTGGCCGGAGAGATGGAGGCCATTGAAGCGCGCGGCGTAAAGGTGGAGCCGGAGAACCTGAAGCTCTCCGATAAGGCTACCATCTCCATGCCGTGGCACAAGGTACAGGATGGGCTGGAAGAGGACCGCCTTGCCAAAAAGGGCGGCGCGTTCGGCTCTACCCGGCGCGGCATTGCTTACGCTTACAGCGACAAGTACCGCAAAAAGACCCTGCGTCTGGGTGACCTTTTGCATCTGGACGAGGAGCGCACCCAGAACCGCCTGCACATGATTTTGGACGCCAAAAACATGGAGCTGGCGGGCTGCTATCATCAGGAGCCCATGAGCTACGATGCCCTGCTGAACTGGTGCAGGCAGCAGGCAGCGTACTTTGCGCCCTTCATCTGTGATGTAGGCGCTTTCTTGCAGCAGGCGCACGACAGCGGCAAGCGCATCGTACTGGAAGCGCAGCTGGGCGCAATGCGGGATATCGACTACGGCATCTTCCCGTTCACTTCCAGCTCTAACACGCTGGCGGCCTACGCGCCGCTGGGTGCGGGCATCCCCAACTGCAAGCTGGACCATGTGGTGGGCGTGCTGAAAGCCTACTCCACCTGCGTGGGTGCCGGCCCCTTTGCGGCCGAGAACGCCATGGGCGAAGTGTGGAACGAGCAGCTGCGCAAGGCAGGCGGCGAGTACGGTGCCGCCACCGGCCGCCCGCGCCGGGTGGGCCCCTTTGACTGTGTGGCCAGCCGCTATGGCCTTGCCATGCAGGGTGCCGACAAGATCGCCCTGACCAAGCTGGACGTGCTCAGCAGCCTGAAGGAGATCCCGGTCATCACCGGTTACAAGCTGGACGGTGTGGAGGTCCCCGCCTTCGACCCGCTGTCCGACCTGGACCGTGTGGAGCCGGTGGTTACCATGCTGCCCGGCTGGGAGCAGGATATTTCCGGCTGTACCAGCTGGGACGAGCTTCCCGAAGCAGCAAAGAACTATGTGCAGTTCCTGGAAAAGCAGCTGGACCATGAGATCCAGTTCGTTTCCACCGGTGCCGAGCGCGAGAAGTTCGTGTTGAAAGGAGCATGGCTGTGAGACATTTTATTGAACCGAACAGCTTTTCACGGAACGAGCAGCTGGCCCTGCTGGACCTTGCCGACCGGATGGAAGCAAACCCCGCACCCTACGCCCACCTGTGCGACGGGCGCATCCTGGCCACCCTGTTCTATGAGCCATCCACCCGCACCCGGCTTTCTTTCGAGTCGGCCATGCTGCGTCTGGGCGGCAAAACGCTGGGCTTTGCAGGGGCACAGCTTTCTTCCGCCAGCAAGGGCGAGACGGTGGAGGACACCGCCCGCGTGGTGAGCAACTACGCCGATGTGATCGCCATGCGCCATCCCAAAGAGGGCGCACCGCTGCGGGCATCCCTTTCTGCACGTGTGCCGGTGATCAATGCAGGCGACGGTGGGCACGCGCATCCCAGCCAGACGATGATCGACCTCATGACGATCCGCCAGCGCAAGGGGCGGCTGGATCATTTGACTATCGGCTTCTGCGGCGACCTCAAGTTTGGCCGCACGGTCCACTCCCTGACCGCTGCGCTGAGCCAGTTTGAGGGCAACCGGTTCGTGTTCATCTCGCCGGAAGATCTGCGCCTGCCGCAGTATGTGAAGAATGAATCGCTGGAGCCGACCCATCAGATCTATAAGGAAACGGCTGACCTTGAAGCCGAGCTGCCGCATCTGGATGTGCTGTACATGACTCGTATCCAGCAGGAGCGCTTTTTCAACGAGGAAGAATACCTGCGCCTGAAAGGCTGCTACCAGCTGGACGAAGCGCTGCTGCAGAAGGCACCGCAGGATATGCCGGTGCTGCATCCGCTGCCCCGCATCGACGAGATCAAAAAGGATGTGGATGACGACCCGCGTGCCGCCTACTTTGATCAAGTGCACAATGGTGTGTATATCCGCATGGCCATCATTCTGGCATTGCTTGATATCCCTGATCCAGTTACCGGCAAAAAGGTGCTGGAAGCATGATATAAACCTCTTCCCCGAATCCTAAAAAGAAAGCCGGGCAGACCGCAGTCTGCCCGGCTTTCTGATATTACTTTAATCCACCACCGGAATGTTCAGCCCGAATTCCAGCGGGCGGAAGCGGGGGCAGACGTTCTCGGTGATGCAGATGACCGATGCGGCCAGTCGGCTGCCGATCTCGCAGGACTCGGCCAGCGTTTTGCCGTAGGTCAGGCCGATGGTGGTGCCGGCAAAGAAGGCATCGCCTGCGCCGGTGGTGTCGATCACATCCACCTTCTTGGCAGGCACCACGCCGCACTCGCCGTTGGCGCGGGCATATACGGCACCCTGACCGCCCATGGTGATCACCATACTGGGAATGTTGGCGCTGTGCACATTGGCGGCCAGAACCCTGCACATCTCGTCCGGGGCCAGATGGCCGTAATCATCGGAGAACAGCAGCCCGGCTTCCTGCTGGTTGCACACAAAGCAATCGATCTGCTGCAGGAAATCCCGGCGCTCCATGGCAATACTCATGTTGGAAATGGCCGCAAAAACCTTTTTGTTGTACTTTTTGGCGTAGTGCAGCACCTGTTTTACAGTATCTTTTTCCAGATCCAGCTCCAGCGCAATGGCATCGCAGTCGGCAAAGATCTCGTCGCCCTTTTCCTTTAAAAGGCCGGTGAGGGGAGTGGTGTCCGGCCGCTTGGAAATGGCTGCATGCACATCGCCGTCGTTGTCAAAGATGGCCAGCCAGGTGCCCATGCCGTCCGGCACGCGCTGGATGTACTTGGTGTTCACCTTGTGGTTCTCCAGCTTGTTGATCACATCCTGTCCCATGCCGGTGTCGTCCACCAGACTGACAAAGGTAGGGCGCAGCTCTACATTGGCGATATCCTCCACCACATTGCGGCTCACCCCGCCGTGTACCTGCTCAATGCGGCCGGCATTGCGCCCGCCCGGAATATAGGCGGAAAGGGGATAGCCTTTGATATCCACAAAAACAGCACCGAGCACAACGATTCCCATAGCAAAAAACCTTTCTGAACAAGAAATATTTACGTCTATTATACCGTATTCTGACACAATGCGCCATCCCTTTTGCGCAAAAACTCCGCAAAGGTCAGGCAAGGGCTGTCTGCGCTGTGCGCACCAGATATTCCATGGCCTGCATCGGGTACTGTCCGGCAGCAGTCTCACCGGTCAGCATCACGCTGGCCGCGCCGTCCAGCACGGCGTTGTAAATGTCACTCACCTCGGCACGGGTGGGCACGGCGCGGGTGCACATGCTGTCCAGCATCTGGGTCACTACCATAAAGGGCACGCCTGCAGCCCGGCAGGCGGCGGAAAGCCGCTTCTGGCAGCGGGGCAGCTCCCACAGCGGCATGGCATTGCCAAGGTCTCCGCGGGCGATCACCACCTCATCCACAAGGTGGATGAATTCCGGCAGGGCACGCACACCGGTCATGTTTTCAATTTTGGCAAAGATACGGATATCCGCAGCCCCGGCTTCTTCCAGCGCATGGCGCAGGGCCAGAATATCTGCTTTGCCGCGCACAAAAGGCAGCATCACACCGGTAACACCGCACTGCTTTGCAATTTTCAGGTTCTGCAGGTCTTCCTCCGTCAGGGTAGGCGAGGGCACCGCAAGGCCCGGTGCAGCAATGCTTTTGCGGCTCTGCAGGGTGCCGCCGCGCACCACGGTGCACACAAGGGCTTCCGGCAATACCTGTGTGACCTGCACCAGAAGCTTGCCGTCGTCCAGCAGAAGCTGCTGTCCGGGCGCAGCCGCCTGTACCAGAGCTGCCGGGCAAGGTACGCCGTCTGCGCCAAGGCGTACAGAGCTGCCCTCAACCAGAGCAACAGGCTCTGCCAGCGTGCCGATGCGCAGTTCCGGCCCCTGCAGGTCGATCAGCAGCTGACGGATGCCGGCTGCGCGGATCATGGCCAGCCAGTCGGTGTGCGCCGCCAGCGGCCCGTGGGAAAGATTCATGCGGATGCCGGTCATGCCGGCTTCCACCATGTGCTGCAAGATCGCCGGCTGTGCGCAGGCCGGGCCGATGGTACCATAAAAATCCAAGGTTCATTCCCTCGATTCATTTTTTATTTCTAATGTATATTGTAACATGAACTGTCCGGGTTGAAAAGAGTCGGACGCGGGCAGAATAAGGGGATTGAAAAAATGTGGTAGCAGCCTGCGCGGGGAAATTGCGAAAAATCAAAGACCCGGAACCTTTTGGAGCCGTTTTGGCCCTGAAAAAGTTCCGGGTTTCGTACAATGTTTTTGGAGAGCTGTCTTGCAACAGCTTTTTCGCATGTTCGGATGCTTTTATCGGCAAAGGCCGAGACGCTTTTTGAAGCCCTCCCACAGGCGCACCACCCGCTCACGCGGCAGGAAATACCCGCAAGGACGGCGATTGCTGGGTGCACTGTGTGGCGCGGGTACCGGTACACCTGCCCGAATAACAAAAGAGGCTGTTGCACATCGTTTTAGCCGAAAGTGCAGCAGCCTCTTTTTGTTGTGGGCAATCAGCCCTCCGATGCAAAAAATTCTTTGGTCAGCCTGACCACCGTGCCGGAAAGCAGCAGCAACGCGAGCAGGTTCGGAATGCTCATCAGGCCGTTGAAGGTATCGGCGATGCTCCACAGCAGGCCCAGATCCATCGTTGCGCCCAGAATGGACACAAAGGAGTAGACCAGAAAGAAGGGCTTTGCCACCTTATCGCTGCGGCACAGGAACACCAGGAACCGGGAACCATACAGGCCCCAGCCGATGATGGTGGAAAAAGCAAAGCAGCACAGGGCCACGGCGGTAAAGATGGAAGCCCAGCCGCCGTAGGTGGTGGTAAAGCCGCTGATGGTCAGCTCTGCACCGGCGGCGGTGCCGTAGTTCACGGTGGTGCCGCTGCACAGAATGACCATGGCAGTCAGGGTGCAGATGACGATGGTATCGGCAAACACTTCAAAGATGCCGAACATGCCCTGCTTGACCGGCTTTTTGGTGTCGGCGCAGGCGTGGGCAATGGAACCGGTGCCAAGGCCGGCCTCGTTGGAGAAAATGCCGCGGGACACACCCTTCTGCATACTGACGAACAGGCTGCCGATGGTGCCGCCGGTGAACGCTGCCGGGTTGAACGCACCCGCAATGATGGACTCGAACACATAGGGCAGGCGCTCAAAGTTCAGCACCATAACGCCCACGGACAGCACGATGTAGAACAGAGCCATAAAGGGCACCAGCTTTTCGCTCACGCTGCCAATGCGCTTGATGCCGCCCAGCAGCACCATGGCCACCAGCATGGCCACTGCGATGCCAACCACGAGGTTCAGGGTAGAAAGCGCACCGCCGCCCACCACGCCGTACTCCAGCAGAGCGGTATCGATAGCGGCAACGATGGTATTTACCTGTGTGGCATTGCCGGTGCCAAACACGGTCAGCACGCCAAACAGGGAATACAGCACAGCAAGAAACTGCCAATGCTTGCTCAGGCCGTTTTTAATGTAGTACATGGGGCCGCCTACCCATTCGCCCGCCTCGCTGCGCTCACGGTAGTGCACCGCCAGCGTGACCTCGGCAAACTTGGTGCACATGCCCAGCAGGGCAGAACACCACATCCAGAACACGGCACCCGGTCCGCCAATGGCGATCGCGCCTGCCACACCGGCAATGTTGCCAGTGCCCACGGTACCGGCCAGCGCGGTGCACACCGCCTGAAAGGGGGTCATGGCGCCATCGGAAGCGTCCTTTTTGCGGAACATGCGTCCAATGGTGGTCTTGATGGCGTAGGGAAATTTGCGGATCTGCAAAAAGCCCGTGCGAACGCTCAGGAGCAGGCCTACGCCGATGATGCACACCATGGCGGGCACGCCCCAGATGAATTGGTTGACCGCCTGATTGACGGCCGTGATCGTCTCGATCATATTTTTCCCACATCCTCTGTTAAATTGCGCTTTTCCAGCCGAAATGCCGGAAAACAAACACCTTATTTTACCGCAGTTTTTGCGCACTGTCAAATAAAATGCACAAAAAAGAGGGAGGGTTTTTGGCAAACTCTCCCTCAACTGCTTGAAACTATTTTACTTGGCCTTCACCGTCCAGCGCTTTCAAGAAGGCTCAGCACTTTCCAACTGCCTTGCGGTACACCGGGTAAGCCACGATGGCGGACAGCACTTCGGTGATCCAGAATGCATGCCACACGCCGTTGGCACCAAGGAAATGGCACAGCACAGCGGCCAGCGGCATGATGAATACGATGTAGCGGCACAGCGAGATGACCAGCGATTCTGCGCCCTTGCCAAGGCCTTCCAGTGCACCGGAAGAGGTGGTGGATACGGCAGAAACCACAAAGCCCAGACAGATGATGCGCAGGGCAGTCTGGCCGATGGCGACGGTTTCGGGGTTGGAGGTGAACAGCTGCATCAGCGGGCGGGAAGCGAACAGGCAGATGACCGTGCCCGCAGCCATGATGGCAGCACTCATGATGAGGGTGAGTTCGTAGAGCTTTTTCACGCGGGCGTGCTGCTTGGCACCGTAATTGTAGCCAATGAGCGGGCGCATACCCTGCACGATGCCGTTGGCGGGCAGATACAGGAAGGTCTGCAGCTTGTAGTAAATGCCCAGCACCACCACGTAGCTCTGGGAAAAGCCCGCCAGCAGGCCGTTCAGGAAGGTAACCAGCAGAGAGGGCAGGGCCAGATTGAGGATGGCCGGCACGCCGATGGCATACAGTTTGCCGTCCAGTGCGGCATCCGGGCGCAGGCAGCTGCGGCGCAGTCGGATAGGCAGCTCAGTACGGACGTAAACGAAAAGGTAAACGCACAGGCTCAGCAGCTGGCCGATGCCGGTGGCAAGGGCCGCACCCGCAATGCCCATGGCAGGCACCGGGCCAAGGCCGAAGATCAGGATGGGGTCCAGAAGGATGTTGCACACACAGCCAAAGATCAGCGCCGCCATAGTCACCTTCATGCGGCCCACGGCCTGAAACATCTTTTCAAAGGCCAGTGCCGCCATGTTGATGGTGGCAAACAGGAATACGATGGTGGAGTAGGTGATGCCGGATGCGATCAGGCCTGCGTCGCTGGTGAACCGGCGCAAAAAGCCCGGCATGATGACAATGCTGACAATGGTGATGAGAATGCCGTGCATCAGGCTCAGCGCCATACCGTGGGTGGCGGCAGTCTCGGCCTTTTTGTGGTCGCCCGCGCCAAGGTACAGTGCGATCATGGCATTGATGCCGATACCGAAGCCGATGGCGATGGCGTTGGCAAAATTCTGGATCGGGAACACCAGCGACAACGCAGTCATGGCGTCTTCGCTGATGCGGGCCACAAACAGGCTGTCTACAATGTTGTACAGACTGTTCACCAGCATGGAAATAACATTGGGCAGCGCCATGGATACCAACAGCGGCAGCACCGGTTTTTCTTTCATAAAGGTCTCGTTCATAGTGTTTGCATTGCTCCTGTAGAGAAAAGAAATGAATTACTGCAGCCGCGGAATCGTCAGGGCGAGACTGCTCGAAGATAAAAGCAGACGCAAAAAAGCCACACAATGGCTTTTTTGAAGTCATTGTGTGGCGAAAAGTAGCATACTGCTGTAAAAATCCACACGAATTTTATTAACTGTAGGATAACACGGCTTCCGGCAGATGTCAAGAGGTCAAATGGATAAAGTATGACTTTTATAGACTTGACCATTTTTCACCGGGAGGCTAAAATAAAAATAGATACTTTATAAAATAAGGAGAATCCTGCCATGAAATGGATGATCGCATCCGACCTGCACGGGTCGGCGTTTTATTGCAAAAAAATGATCAAAGCGTTTGAGCGGGAGAGAGCAGATCGGCTGCTTTTGCTGGGGGATCTTTTGTATCACGGCCCCCGCAACGACCTGCCGGAGGGCTATGCCCCGAAGGAGGTCATCCCGCTCCTGAACGGGCTGAAGCCGGCGCTTTTGTGCGTGCGGGGCAACTGTGACGCTGAGGTGGATCAGATGGTGCTGGATTTTCCCATTCTGGCCGACTATGCGGTGCTGCCGGTGGGCAGGCGGCTCGTTTACGCTACCCACGGTCATGTGCACAACCTGAAAAACCTGCCGCCGCTGGCTCCGGGGGATGTCCTGCTGCATGGCCACACCCACATTCCGGCGTGGACAGAGTTCGGCGAAGGCAATCTCTACCTGAACCCCGGTTCTGTGAGCATCCCGAAGGAAGGGAGTGCACATAGCTATATGACACTGGAAGGGGAGACTTTCCTTTGGAAAACGCTGGAAGGCGAAGTGTACCGGGAGCTGGAGCTGTGATGGGGGCAATGGAGCTGGAAGAGAACACGGTTCAGATCCGGGATGATTTCGACCCGGACAAAATTCTGGCAAGCGGCCAGTGCTTTCGCCCCCGGAAGCAGGCGGAGGGCTGGTATCGGTTTGTTTCCGGGAGACAGCTGCTTTACCTCAGACCACTGCGCAGCGGAACCTACACGGTGCGGTGTGAGCCGGGCGCATGGGAAACCTTCTGGCACGGTTACTTCGACCTTGGCCGCAGCTATGCCGCCCTGCGCGGAAAGCTGGACAGCCGGGACGACTTTCTGCAGCGTGCCATGGAATATGGCCGGGGCATCCGGGTGCTGCGTCAGGATGAGTGGGAGATGCTGGTCAGCTTCATCATCTCGCAGCGAAAGAGCATCCCGGCTATCCGCAGGGCGGTAGAGCTGCTTTCGGAGCGGTTTGGCGAGCGGCTGGGCAGCGATGGCGAAGGGCCGGTGTATGCATTCCCGACAGCAGAAGCGCTCTGCTGTGCCGGGGAGCAGGCGCTGCAGGAGTGCGGTCTTGGCTACCGCACCCGCTACGTGCTGCATGCGGCGCAGCAGGCGGCAGAGGGCACACTGGACCTGAAGAAGCTGGCTTCCCTGCCCGATGAAGCACTTTTTGCCCGTTTGATGGAACTGGACGGTGTGGGCAAAAAGGTGGCAAACTGTGTGTGTCTGTTCGGCTATGGCCGTGTGGGCCGTGTGCCGGTGGATGTCTGGATCGAACGGCTCATCCGGGACGAGTTTGCCGGGCAGGACCCGTTCCCGCAGTTCGGGCTGGAAGCAGGCATCGTGCAGCAGTACCTGTTCTTTTATAAAAGAAGCGTGGGATAAGAACCGCGGAGCCGCAGGCAGGAGCGTAGGATTATCCGCTAAGCAAAAAAGGCAACGGCTTCCTCTGTTTGAGGAAAACCGCTGCCTTTTGATCATTTTACTGCCTGCTTTAACCGTTCCAGATCTTCTGCATCCGGGTGAGAAAGGGCGTTGTCAAAATTCTCGATCAGCGCATCCAGATTGGGCAGATGGATCGGCTGCTTTTTCATGCCCTCATACCGCTGGCGTACCGAAAGCGGCATCTTGCCCTGACACATATAACGGCCGAAGACCGTGTTGCTCCTGTCCAGTGAACGCTCCACCTTTTTCAGGATCTTGTTGAAATACTCCTCACTGCCGCCAAAGCCGGCGGTGCCAAAAAGGAAGATATTTTTGCCGTGCAGCTGCTTCAAAAAGTCCAAAGTGCTTTCGTCAGCGTTTCCCTTGTCTGTCCAGAAGCCCACATAGAGGTCGTCTGCTTCCATGGCAGCAGGGTCCGGGGTGCCAAAATAGCAGCAGTTTTCCTGTGGCAGACAGGCGTGCAGCGTGTCTGCCAATAATTTTGTGTTGCCTGTTTTACTGCTGAATACGATCGCGTAGCTCATAGTTTCTCCTTTGGTCGGTAACAACAAAAAACACCACACGTTTCCGTGCGGTGCTTTTCCTTCTGGTGGAGAATACCGGGATCGAACCGGTGACCTCTTGCATGCCATGCAAGCGC
>OIED01001157.1_pt1 | contig 11411 bp, 7 predicted proteins | sample 1581771 | NCBI WGS metagenome assembly OIED01 (sample SAMEA3882546, study PRJEB24775) | human gut metagenome | biome: human-associated habitat; feature: intestine environment; material: feces | place: Netherlands | collected 2009/2010 | reverse complement strand
CATTGCGCACCCTCCTTCCGGACAGGACAGCACAGATTGCGTTCGGTCTGTGCGTCAAACACCTGAATATTCCACGGGTCGACCCGCAGCGCGAGCGTATCGCCCGGCTGCACGCCGGAATGGTTCGTCAGAACAATCAGGAAGCGTACCTCGCCGCAGCGGAGCTGCACATGCAGTCCCGCGCCCATCGGCAGCACGTTCAGCGCCTCTGCCTGCAGCATCGGCTCGCTGCTTGTATCCAGCCGGAAATCCTCCGGCCGGACGCCGAGGATCACGCGCATGCCGTTCTCCGCACCCGCCGTGTCCAAAGGCAGGCGCTGCGCGGGCAGCTCCAGCGTCTTCCCGAGCAGCCGGATGCTCCAGCCGGCCTCTCCGCGCCGCAGGTGCGAGGCGAAGAAGTTGATCTTCGGCGCACCGACAAAGCCCGCCACATAGACCGAGTTCGGGTGGTCGTAAATTTCCTGCGGCGTGCCGGTCTGCACGATCCTGCCCATGTCCATGATCGCCAGCCGGTCGCCCATCTGCATGGCCTCGGCCTGATCGTGCGTCACATAGACGAACGTCGTTTTCAGCCGCTCATGCAGGCGGATGATCTGATCGCGCAGTTCTGTCCGCATTTTCGCGTCGAGGTTCGACAGCGGTTCGTCCATGAACAAAACCGTGGGCTCCGGCGCGAGCGTTCTTGCGATGGCGACACGCTGCTGCTGGCCGCCGGAGAGCTCGGCCGGATACCGGTCCATGAACATGCCGATCTTGACGATGCGGCTGACGCGGCGGACGGAGAGGTCGATCTCCTCCTTCGTGAGCTTTCTCGTCTGCTTGACGACGCTGCCGTCCCTGCAGAAGCGGAACTCCTCGTCCAGCGTGCAGCCGGCGTCCTTCGCGGCCTTATGGGCTGCGTCGACCTTTGCCTGCAGTGCGGCGATCGCGGCGGCGCAGTCGGCCCCGTTTTCCAGATGATAGCCGAAGAGCTTCTTCGCCGTGTACTGCGAGAGCGTAAAGGCGTCGATGAGCTTGAGGACGGCCTTCTTTTCTTCCAGCTTGCCGTCCTTGTCGCGGCACTCGTCCAGAACCGCGGTCACATCGGCCGGGGTCTGGAGGATCTGAGCCAGACGCGCAGCGTTTTTGGCCTCGAAGTCGATCTTCGGGAGCTCCTCTTTGATGTTGGAGAGGCCGAAGGAGATGTTCTGGTAGACCGTCATGTTGGGCCAGAGCGCATAGTTCTGGAACAGGAAGCCGACCTTGCGCTTGTTGGCCGGGACGTTGATGCCGAGGTCGCTGTCGAAGACGACCTTGTCGCCGATCGTGATGCGGCCCGACGTCGGGGTCTCCAGACCCGCGATCATGCGGAGCGTCGTGGTCTTGCCGCAGCCGGAAGGACCGAGCAGCGTGACGAACGCGTTATTTTCAATGGTAAGATTCAGGTCTTCCACAGCGTAGAACTTGGCCCAGCGCTTGGTGACGTGTTCGAGTTTGATTTCAGGCATGTGCTTAACCTCCTATTCCCTTGTCAAGGCTTGCTCCGGTGATCTTGTTCACCAGAGTGTTGCAGATGAGGATCGTGATGATCAAAATCAGGTTGATGCCGCTGGAGAAGGCATACAGGCCCATCTCATCGAAGTAATCGAGTGTGGTCGAGAGGATGAAGCCCTGCACACACAGCAGCATGAACAAAGACAGCTCGCGCAGGCAGGTCATGAACGGAAGCAGGAAGCCCGAGATGATCGAGGACTTCTGGATCGGGATGATGATCCGCGTCATACGCTGGATCCAGGGGATATCCTGGATGATGGCAGCCTCTTCGATCTCGCCGGAGAGCTGCAGCATGGAGTTGAGCGAGCTTCTGCTGGCAAACGGGATATATTTGACCGTGCCCACGATGATCAGCAGCGTGTAGGTGTTGAAGAGGTTGAGCTTCTCAGTGGAGAACAGGATGAAAAACGCGACGCCGACGGCGATGGACGGCATGAGGTAGGGCAGGAAGGCGACGGAGTTGACGTAGTTGGCCCAGCGGCTGCGGCGGTTTTTGGAGACGGCGTAGCCGATCATCGTGCCGATGGTGCCGGCCAGCAGCGCGCAGGCGACGGAGACGAGGATCGTGCCCTTGAAGGCCCTCCAGATGGTCTCGTTGTACAAGATGCCCTTCTGGCCGTACATGCCGTTTTCGGTGACGTTCTCGCTCGTGAGCCACCACTTGGTCGTGAGGTTCGAGGCGTCGCCCGTATAGAGGAAGGAATAGTCGCCCGGGTTCGGCAAGAAGGTCTCAAAGGCGAACGAGATGATGGGGAAAATGCTCGTGAAGAACGTGAAGATGACAAGGATGATGGCAATGATGTACTTGCCGTATTTCCCGAGCGTGATCTTGGAGATCTGGCCGGATTTGCCGGTGACGGTGGTGTAGTTTTTGCGGCTCCGGAGAGACAGCTGGTTGAGCAGCATGATCGCCACGCCGAAGACCATCATGATGATGGCAAGAATGCTCGCTTCGCCCGTGTACTTGGAGTTCATCGAGACGTACTTGGTCGACAGCGTGCTCAGGCCCAGATAATGCGGCACCGGATACGAGCCCATGGCGCTGCCGAAAACGAGCAGGATGGTCGACAGGATCGCGGGCTTGACCATCGGGAGCGTGATGCGGAACATGGTCTTCCACTTGGGGGTATCGAGGATGGTAGCAGCCTCCTCAAGGTTCGCATCCATGTTGCGGAAGATGCCGCCGATCAGGATATAGGCAAACGGCGCGTAGTGCAGGCCAAGGACCATCAGGCTCGGGAACAGGCCCTTGCACCACCATATCGGCATGTTGATGCCGAACAGAGCGGCAAGCAGGCCGTTGGACGTGCCGGTAACGGCGTTGGAATTGAACAGGTTCTGCCACACGACGGCGAGCGTCCACTGCGGCATGATGTACGGGAAAATGAAAATGGAACTCAGATATTTTCTCCAGGCAAGGTCGGTCCTCGTGATCAGGAATGCGAACAGACCGCCGTAGAGAATGGAGACGATGCAGGTGCCGACGGCGAGCAGGACGGTATTGAGAAGCGGCGTCCAGAGGTTCGTCTTCGCCATGCGGCTGGTGAAGAGGTCAATATAGTTGACCGTGGTATAGCCGGAGGCCTGCCCCGTCAGGTGGGCGTCGATGGTGCCGGCGTGGATCTTGAAGGTATCCTGCACGATGGCGACGATCGGCGCGACGGTGGTAAAGGTCAGAACGATACCAAGCAGAAGCAGAATGACGTTGTGCGGCTTGGAAAAGAAGGTCTTGACCTTATTGAGGACGATGGTGGTCCGGCTGGCGCGGAGGGTGGTTGGTTTGCTCATGGCTTCCTCCTCTTTTCTCAGGTTTGAAGGGACAGATCAGGGGGCGTGAAAACGCTGCCTGCAGTAGGGGCCGATGCCCGCACCGGCCCATCCGTACGGCTCCGCATGGGGGCAGAACGGGCCGATGCGGGCATCGGCCCCTACAAAAAGGATCCAGGAAACAGCGCTTTTGAAAGGCGCCCCTGGATGCGCGCATCCAGGGGCGCCGGAAACGGTGCGAAATGACAGGTTAGCCTGCGGAGTACTTGGTCAGCATCTCGATCCAGCTGCCGACGGTGAAGGCCACGTCCGCGCAGTATTCCGGATCTTCCAGGACCAGCTTGCCGTTGGTGGTCCACCATTCGTAGCCGCGGTCGTTCTTGGCTGCGAACTCAACGGTGGTGCCGTCCTCGGCCATGCCGCCGATGGAGTGATGGAAGTTGGCTTCCGTTTCCTCAGCAACGGTCGGGTTGGAGGAGTAGCCGCCCATGTCCTTGCCCCAGGCAGAGAAGCCGTCGGCGGTGCAGGTCATGTAGGCGATGAAGGCGCAGGCCGTCCAGGGCAGCGGGGAGTTGTCGGTGACAAACAGGTAGTGGCAGTAGCCGTAGCCGCCGATACCCTGATAGCCGTCTTCATAAGCGGCGACCTTGATGTTGTTGACGGAGACGGAGCTGGACTCTTCGACGGAGCGGAGCTTCGAGTAGACCAGAAGGCCGAACTGATCCTTCGCGGAGGCGTCGACCAGGGTGTTGCAGATGGGGCCGTCGTCGGTCTGGGCGTTGTAGCTTTCGACCCACAGCTTGATCCAGGCCAGCGCGTAAGCGCCGTCAGCGCCGAGGCCGAGGTCGGCAGCGTCCGCTTCCATCTCGGTGATGGTGGGCTGGAAGTATGCCTGCTCGTCAGCGGACAGAGCCTCAAAGGACTCCTTCATCCAAGCTGCGTAGTCGTCACGGGTCAGCATGTACAGGAAGTTCTTGCCGACGATCTCAGAGTCGATGTCCATGTACAGGCCGTGCTCGCCTTCGGCAACGAAGTCCCAGCAGTTGTCATAGGTCTTGTCGCCGGTGCAGTTGTACATAAAGACCTTGTTGAGGGTCTGCAGCGGCAGGAAGCCGGTGTAAGCGTCGGCCGTGGTGCCGTTGGCGTCTGCCCAATCCTTCGGGATGAAGGTATCGAGGATGCCGGTCTGGACCATCTTGCTTTCGATCTGGTTGCCGTCCTGGATGAGGGTCATGGCGAACGTGCCGGTATCCTTCAGGGAGTCAGCGGTCAGCTGATCGAAGATCTTGTTGTTCTTGGGCTGCTGCCACTCGAACTCCATGCTGTAGCTGGGGTCGATGGACTGCAGGTACTCGATGAACAGCGGCAGGGCGCTCTTGCCGCGGCTGGAGTTGCCGACGCCGTAGAACATCTTGCCGTTGGATTCCTCGATGGCCTTCTTGGCCAGATCCTCGAGGCTCATGCCTTCGGCTTCCTTGATGATCTTCTGGGTCTCGGTGAGGTTTTCTTCCTCAGCCGGAGCTGCGGGCTCGGAAGCGGGCTCCTCTGCGGCGGGCTCTGCCGCGGGGGTCTGTTCGGTCTGCGCGGTTTCCGTGGTGGTCTGGGCCGGAGCGGCTGCGCACGCGGCCATCGCCAGGATCATAGAAACTGCAAGCAGAAATGCAAGAATCTTTTTCATGTGTGTTTCCTCCTGTAAAATTTTTCACCGGGCAGTGCCTGGCACTGTTTGGATAGCTCTATTTTACCGGCTATTTGCACAAAAGGACAGGGGACAATTCTGCGTTTTCTTGTAATCCTCTGACATTCTTGTGATAAATGGATGAAAAGAGCAGGAGCGGTGTGCTATAATTAGGTCAAAATTACTGCCCCGATGGAGGGTGAAACGATGAAAAAATGGCGGATGCTGCTTCTGGCGCTGCTGCTCGCACTGCTGTGCGGCTGCGCCGCCTCCGAGCCGCTGCCGGACTATGCGCCGGAGGAATCGCAGCGGCTGATCCTATATACCTCACATAAAAAAGAGGTCTGGCAGCCGATCGTCAAGGAATTTGAGGCACGGACCGGCGTATGGGTCACGGTGGTCGAGGGAGGCTCCAATGAGCTGCTCGAGCAGCTCGCGGCAAAGACCGACGCGCCGCAGGCGGACGTGATGTTCGGCGGCGGCGTGGAAAGCCTGGAATCGTATCAGGACCTGTTTGCGCCCTACACCTGCGCGGATGCCGACGCGATCCTGCCGCAGTACCGCGCGAAGGACGATATCTGGACGCCGTTTTCGTCGCTGCCGCTCGTCTTTGTCTACAATCCCAAGCTTGTCGGCGCGGAGGAGATCACCGGCTGGGCCGATCTGCTCCGGCCGGAGCTTGCGGGAAAGATCGCCTTTGCCGACCCGTCGGTCTCCGGCTCGAGCTATACGGCGCTCGTCACGATGCTCTGCGCGCTTCCGGGCGAAACGGATGAAATTCTGCAGGACTTTGCCGAAAATCTTGATGGGAAGCAGCTGCAGAGCTCCGGCGCGGTCCTGACCGCCGTCGCGGGCGGGCAGGCCGTCGTCGGCGTGACGCTCGAAGAGACGGCCAGCCGCAGCATCGCCGCGGGCGACGAGCTTGTAATGGTCTATCCGGCAGACGGGACGAGCTGCGTGCCGGACGGCTGCGCGATCCTGAAGGGCGCGCCGCACGAGGAAAACGCAAAGCTGTTCGTGGATTTCACGGTCAGCCTCAGCGTGCAGAAGCTCCTGCAGGAGCGCTTCTGCCGCCGCTCGGTGCGCGGGGATCTGGAAAGCACGGGGACGCTCCCGGCTCTGAGCCAGATCCCGCAGGTCGACTATGACGTCGGCTGGGCCAGCCGCAGCCGCGAAGCGCTGCTGATGAGCTGGGAATTTTATCTGGGAATGGAGGCGGGCGCATGAAGCGGCTTCATTTCCATTCCTTCCGGCAGCGGCTGAACGCGGCGTTTCTTGCCGTGTCGCTCGCGCCGCTGCTTCTGTGCTCGGCGCTTTTGCTGCAGATCTTCCGGTTCCGCATGACCGCCGACCAGCAGCAGAACGCGCAGCAGCAGCTGAGCAGCGCCTGCCACGCGCTGAACACGATGCAGGACGGCATTCTCTCCGCGGCGGAAAGTCTGCAGCGGGACGGACTCGTCACGCGGGCCCTCGCGGGCGCGCAGGAGGACAGCGCCAAGGTCTATAGCAGTCTCTATACCGCGACGGCCGCGGTGCGCAGCACCGCGCGGTTCGATCTCTACAGCGCGGACGGCACGCTTCTATACTCCACGCAGGCTGCGCCCGGGGAAGACGCGCTCAGCCCCGACTGGGGGATCTTATACGAAGCGGCGCAGGCCGAAAACGGGACGCTCGTCTACAGCGCGAGCGAAGACCCGACCGATCCGGACGCGCCGGTCCTGCGTGCCGCGGCGCGGCTGACGGTGAGCGGAAAAACGGCCGGCTTTCTTGTGGCGGTCATGTACGAACAGCAGCTGCGCGAGGCGCTCGACGGTATGGCGGGCGCGCAGAACGAGCTGCTTGTGATGGACCGCTTCTGGCACGGCATCTACTGCACCAAGCCGGCGCAGGTCCAGACGCTGGCCAGCGCGCTGCGGTCGCAGCTTCTGGCCGGGAAGGCGCTGACCGGATTTTCCGACGACTTTCTCTATACCGCCCGGCAGGACAGCGTGACGGGGCTCTATCTGGTCCTGCAGCAGCCGCAGGTGTTTACACGCGGGACGCTGCGCCTGTTATATACGGTGAGCGCGCTCTGCGCGCTGGGCGGCGCTGCGGTGAGCATTTTCCTGAGTCTGCAGCTCAGCCGGCAGATGTTCCGGCCCATCGGAAGGCTCCATGACGCGATCTCGCAGGTCGGGCAGAACGATCTGCAGGTGCAGGTCGCCATTGAGGAAGACCGGCGCGACGAGCTCAGCGAGCTCGCCCAGCAGTTCAACCGCATGGTGCTCTCCCTGCGCCGCAACCAGCAGGCGCTGCTGGAAAATCAGCAGGCGCTCAACGACGCGCAGATCCGGATGCTGCAGGCGCAGCTGAACCCGCACTTTCTGTGCAACACGCTGGACACGATGAAGTGGATCAGCAAGATCAATCAGGTGCCGCAGGTCGCGCTGATGTCGACGAACCTGGCCGACATCCTGCGCTTCTGCATCTTGCCGGACGAGTTTGTGCCGCTGGAAAAGGAGCTGCAGATCCTCGGGCGGTATGTGGAGATCCAGCGCATCCGCCTGTCCGACAGCTTTACCTACGAGCAGACCGTGCCGGAGGCGCTGCTTTCGTGCATGGTCCCCAAGATGATGCTCCAGCCGCTGGCGGAAAACGCGATCCTGCACGGTCTTTCCGGCGTGCCGGACGGAAAGCTCACGGTGGAAGCGAGAGAACTGGAAGACGAAACGCTCGAGATCCGCGTCTGCGACAACGGCGCGGGGCTGCCCGAGGCGCTTCTCGGCCCATACCGGCCGCCTGAGAAGCAGACACGGCATCTGGGGCTTTTTAATGTGGATACGATCCTCAAAAAACACTACGGCGAGCGCTTTGGTCTGCGTCTGGACAACCGGACGGACGGGACCGGCGCCTGTATCACGGCAAGACTGCCGGTCAGAAGGAGGGATGCGGAATGATGCGGGTCCTGGTCGTGGAAGACGAAGAAATGATCCGGAAGGGCATCGTGCTGGCGACGGACTGGCAGAGCCTTGGCTGCGTGGTCGTCGGCGAGGCGGCCAACGGCGAGGAGGGCATTGCGCAGGCGGAAAAATGCAGGCCGTCGCTCATCATCACGGACCTCAAAATGCCGAAAATGGACGGGCTCGAGATGATCGCGAAGCTGCGCGAGGCGGGATGCGACGCGTATATCATCATCCTCACGGCCTATGACAGCTTCACCTATGCGCAGACGGCCCTTCGGCTGGGAGCGGTGGATTTTCTGCTCAAGCCGTTTCATGACGGGGATCTGGAAAACGCGGTGCTTGCGCTGCAGAAAAAGCTGAGCAGCCGGAAAAAGGAGCCGGAAGCGCAGCTTCCCGCGATCCGCGCGGGAGCCAAGAGCCGCTATGTGCAGGAAGCGATGGACTATATCGCAGGAAACTGCGCGGACCCCGGCCTGTCCGTAGGGCAGGTGGCGGCAAGCCTTGGCCTGAGTGAGGGACACCTGAGCCACCTGTTCAAGAAGGAGACCGACTGTACAGTGGGGAGCTATCTCACGCGCTGCCGGATGCAGAAGGCCATGACGCTTCTCAAGAAGGGAAAGCTTCGCGTCTACGAGGTCGCCGAAGCCGTGGGCTATAAAGACATCACCTACTTCTCCGGCACCTTCAAAAAACTCACCGGCATGAGCCCAACAGAATACCAGAACGCGAATTTCTGAAACACCAAACGGCCCTGCGCTTTGCGCAGGGCCGTTAGACCCATTCTCGATGCCTGCTCGCCCTTCTGGCCCTCATGACCGTTATGCACGAACGCCTGCTCCGCAGGACGGCGCACTGACTTGCGGGCTTGACATCGGTCCGGCTGCATTTATAATGGAAGCAGACAGGACTGGCGATCGGGATGAAAGGGAGGCGGCTTATGGAACGGCTCAGGGGGCTGGGGCGGTATCAGATCGCGCTTTTGGTGTGCGGTGTGGTGATGATTTTGGTATTTTCGGTGCTCTATCCGGTGACGACGGCGCGGGTGGGGTTTTTGTATCAGGACACGATCCTGACGCCCGCGCAGGAGGGGGACGCGACCGTCTATTCCGGCAAGCTCCGGGGCGAGGCCGCGCGCTTTACCGTGCATGCGGGCAAGTCGGTGGAATTTCAGTACGGGGATAAGACCTACGGCCCCTATACCGTGACGGAGGATCCGGACGCGCGCCCGGACAGCGAACTGAGCAGGTATCTGACCGGCGTGGAGGTCCGCTGCGGGGATACGATCCTGTTCCGCGGCGGCGTGATGGAGAACGGAGGCGAGACCCTGCTGTATCATGAGGATGGAGGCATAGACCTGGATCTGTCCATCACTGCTATCACGAGCAGCGGAGTGACGCTGGATGAAAACGGGAACGAGGTCGACCCGATGGAGCTGTCGGTCCGGACGATCCTCGAGCTGACGGAGGGGCCGGAGCTGCAGCACAAGGGGGTCTGGGTTGCGTGGTTCGGCGGTGTGTTCGTCTGCGCCGTGACCGTGTTTTCGATCCTGTTTGCGGACGAGCTGTTCCGCTGGGACCTGTCTTTCCGGGTCCGCGATGTGGAGCAGGCCGAGCCCTCCGACTGGGAGATCGCCAGCCGCTACATCGGCTGGACCGTCTGCCTGATCCTGGCCCTGGGCATCTTCATCAAGGGCCTTGGGGTGATATAAGAAAAAAACAGCCGGAGAGCAGTTGCTCTCCGGCTGTTTTGTATGCGTGGGCTGCGGGGTCAGAGAATGTTGGTGTAGCCCATGAGGCTGGCGTCGGCCCGGGCGGCGGCCTGTTTGCCGCTGGCGATGGCGAGGACGACGAGGGACGCGCCGGAGGCCATATCGTCCGCGGTCAGGACCGGAATGCCCGCCTGCCGGACGGCCTCATACGCGCCGAGCGACGCGGCTTCGCAGCCGGAGAAGCCCGAGGCGAGCAGCAGCAGATCGCAGGGCAGCTGCTCGCCGCTTTCCCGCAGGGTCACGGCGCTGACCGCGCCGTCCGCGCCGCAGCTGAGGCTGTCGATCTGCGTCTCATAGCGCCGGATGTCTGCGCCGAAGACGGCCTCCGCCTCCTCATGCGCATGGTCGCGCTTTTCCGTGCTTGCGGTGCGCGGCTTGCGGATGAGCTGCGTGAGACTGCGGCAGTTCTGCCGCAGGGCGACGGATACGCAGTCCGACGCGCTGTCGCCCGCGCCGACGAGCACGACGTGCTTCCCGGCCGCCGTGACGGCCGGTCCTGCCTGCGCCAGGAGCGACTGCGCCGAGGCGCGCAGGTAGTCGAGCGCGTAGAATACCCCGCCCGCCTCTGCAAACGGCAGCGGCCGCGGCTGCTGCGCACCGCAGCAGAAGATCGCAAGGTCAAACTCCGCGGCCAGCGCCTCCGGGCTCAGATCCCGGCCGACGCAGCAATTTGTCCGGAACACGACGCCCTCCTGCTCGAGAAGAGAGATGCGGCGGGCGACGATCCGCTTCGGCAGCTTCATCTCCGGGATGCCGTAGGTCAGAAGCCCGCCCGGCAGCGGATCGCGTTCAAAGACCGTCACATGGTGGCCGCGGCGATTGAGATAATAGGCGGCGGAGAGCCCGGCCGGGCCGGAGCCCACGACCGCGATGCGCTTATCCGACCGCGCGGCGGGCGGCATGGGCTGCATCAGGTCGTTTTCAAAGGCGTATTCGATGATCGAAAGCTCATTTTCCCGCACCGTCACCGGCTGCGAGACCCGGCCGCAGACGCAGGCCTTTTCACACAGCGCCGGGCAGACGCGGGCGGTAAACTCCGGGAAGGGGCTGGTCTTCAGCAGACGCTGCAGCGCGCCCTCATAATTCCCGTTCCAGAGCAGGTCGTTCCACTCCGGGATGAGGTTGTGCAGCGGGCAGCCGGAGGGGCGCGCCTTGCCAAAGGAGACGCCCGTCTGGCAGAAGGCCACGCCGCACATCATGCAGCGGCTGGCCTGCGCGCGCTGCTCCTCGGCGGGAAGCGTCACGTAGAGCTCGTCGTAGTCGCCCGTGCGCTCGGCAACGGGACGCAGGTCGTGGGCACGGCGGCCCAGGTCAAGGAATGCGCCGGGCTTGCCCATGCTACTTCCCTTCCTTCATTGCGTCGAAGGCGTACTGCAGGGCGTCGGCATGGGACATGCCCCTGCCCTCGGCCTCCTGCACGTGCGCGAGGACGCGCTCGTAGTCCCTCGGAATGACCTTGACGAAGTCCTTCGCCACGGCCTTGAAGCGGTAGAGCATCTTGATGCCACGCGGGCTCTGGGTGCGCAGCGCGTGCTCCTCGATGAGCTCGTGGATGAGGTCGAGCTCGGCCTCGGTGGGCTGCCTGAGGTCAACCATGTCCAGGTTGCACTTCTGTGCCAGGGTGCCGAAGGCATCGTAGACGTAGGCCACGCCGCCGCTCATGCCCGCGGCGAAGTTCAGGCCCACCTCGCCGAGCACGAGTACGCAGCCGCCGGTCATGTAC
>OIED01001155.1_pt1 | contig 11436 bp, 10 predicted proteins | sample 1581771 | NCBI WGS metagenome assembly OIED01 (sample SAMEA3882546, study PRJEB24775) | human gut metagenome | biome: human-associated habitat; feature: intestine environment; material: feces | place: Netherlands | collected 2009/2010 | reverse complement strand
CCGCACCGGCAAGCTCCTCGGCCTGCCGTTCCCGGCCGGAAAATCCATTGACGCGCTGAGCCGGGGATCGGACTGTAGGGACCGCTACCGCGTGAAGCTGCACGGGCTGGAATTCTCGTTTTCCGGGATCCAGAACAAGGCGGAAGCCTTTTATGCGGCAACGAACAGCCCCGCCGATACGGCGAGATTCGTCATGAACTGCATCGTGACCTGCATTGCGGACGCGACGCGGGCCGCGTTGGCGGAAAAGCCCGGTCTGCCGGTTGTATTCTCCGGCGGCGTGGCCTCCAATTCCATGCTGCGCGAGCGTATGCGGGAGTTTTCGCCCGTCTTCGCCGAGCCGCAGTATTCCACCGACAACGCCATGGGCATCGCCGTGCTGACTGCCCTGCAGGAGGGACTGTGATGGAGCAGAACATCATTGCCGTCTCGCAGGTCAACGAATATATCAAATTTCTGCTCGACCGCGACGAGCTGCTCGGCAATATCTGCGTGCGCGGCGAGCTCAGCAACTATAAAGTCTATCCGTCCGGCCATCATTATTTTACGCTCAAGGACGCGGAGGGCGCGCTGCGCTGCGTCATGTTCCGCTCGAGCGCGCAGCGGCTGCGCTTCCGGCCGGAAAACGGGATGCAGGTGATCGCCTCCGGCCGTGTGACGGTCTTCCCGCGCGACGGCGCGTACCAGCTCTACTGCAATACGCTCACAGCCGACGGCGCGGGCGATCTTTACGTTGCGTTCGAGCAGCTGAAGGAAAAGCTGGCCAAGGAGGGCCTTTTTGATCCCGCGCACAAGAAGCCGATCCCCAAATATCCGCATACCATCGCCATCATCACCTCCGCCGCCGGTGCGGCGATCATGGATATGCTCCGCATTCTCGGCAAGCGGTATCCGCTGACCAAGGTCAAGCTCCTGCCTGTACGCGTGCAGGGCGCGGAGGCCCCGGCGGAGATCGCGGGCGCGATCCGCTATGCCAACCGCTATCAGGTCGCGGACCTCATCATTACCGGCCGCGGCGGCGGCTCGATGGAGGATCTCTGGGCGTTCAACGACGAGCGCGTGGCCCGGGCCATTTATGATTCCGAGATCCCGGTCATTTCCGCCGTCGGGCACGAGCCGGACGTGACGATTGCCGACTACGTCGCCGATCTTCGCGCTGCGACGCCCAGCAACGCGGCGGAGCTTGCCGTGCCGGACCGGCAGGAACTGCAGAAAAAGCTGCAGATGATGCAGGCTTCCATGCAGCAGAGCGTGCAGAAAAGCGTGAAGCTCGGCCGCCAGCGGCTTTCCGCGCTGGCAGAAAAGCGCGTGCTGCAAAGCCCGCTCAACTATCTGGAGGACCGCCGGGTCCTGCTCGATTTTCTTTCGACCCGTCTGCAGGCGGCGGAGCAGAAGACGCTGCATGAAAGCAAGCAGCGCTTTGTCCGCCTGACGGCTGCGCTTGACGCGATGAGTCCGCTGAAGGTCCTCTCCCGCGGCTACAGCATGGTGACGAACGAGGCAGGAGCGGTGATCAGCCGCGCGGCGGACGTCCGCGAGAACGAGACGATCCGCGTCAGCTTCAGCAGCGGCAGCCTGACGGCCCGCGTGGAACAAATACAGGAGGATGCGACATGAGTGCAAAATCGAAGACCTTTGAAGCCTCGATGGAGCGGCTGGAGATGATCGTCCGGCAGCTCGAGCAGGGCAACGTCCCGCTGGAAGAATCCCTGAAGCTCTTTCAGGAGGGGACGGCGCTTGTCCAGTCCTGTACAAAGCTGCTGGACGGCGCGGAAACCGAGATCGTGAAACTGATGAAAACCGCCGACGGTACGCCGGCAGAAACGGAGTATGTACGCGATGAGTGAATTTCGGGACCAGATTGCGCAGTATCGTGCTGCCATCGAAGAATTTCTGCAGGGGCAGTTTTGTGAGGATCTGCCGCAGAAGCGGCTGTTTGACGCCATGCGCTACAGTCTGCTTGCCGGCGGCAAGCGGATCCGCCCGGTGCTGACGCTGGAATTCTGCCGGATCTGCGGCGGCGACTGGCGCAGCGCGCTGCCGTTCGCCTGTGCGCTGGAGATGATCCACACCTATAGCCTCATCCATGACGATCTGCCGTGCATGGACAATGACGACTACCGCCGCGGACGGCTCACGAACCACAAGGTCTTCGGCGAAGCGCTGGCCGTGCTGGCCGGCGACGGTCTGCTCACCGCCGCGTTTGAGACCGCCGCGTCCGCAGCCACCGACCCGGCTGTGACGGTCAAGGCCATCCGCATCCTGGCGGAGCAGGCGGGCGAGCTCGGCATGGTCGGCGGTCAGGTCCTCGACATGGACGCCGAGGAGCAGGAGCTCACCGAGCAGGGCATCTACGATATCCAGTGCCGCAAGACAGGCGCACTCATCCAGGCGGCCTGTCAGATCGGCGTCGTCGCCGCGGGCGGCACGCAGCAGCAGCTCGACGCCGCGAAGACCTACGCGCAGAACCTCGGCCTGGCCTTCCAGATCCGCGACGATATGCTCGACGTCCTCGGCGACGCGGCCAAGCTCGGCAAGGCGACCCACGTCGACGAAAACAAGAACACCTTCGTCCGTCTGTACGGCATCGGCGCGTGCTCGAAGATGATCGAGTCCGAGACGAAGACCGCCATCGACGCGCTCGGCTGCTTTGAAAATTCCGACTTCCTCGTCGAAATGGCACGGCAGCTGGCCCTGCGTGAATACTGATGCATTCGGCAGGGGCGAACGTTGCCTCTGTAACAGAAAGTTTATGAATATCCGCTTGTATATACACTTGTAATATGCTATACTGAATCTGCGATGGCGCAGTATCCTAGTCAGCCTTGCCGGTTGCGAGGAAGGGCCTAAAAATCCTTTGTTTGGCATACCTGTGAACCCCGTGGTGTCTGCTTCTTACGCCCAGTCTGGGGTGGATGCTGTGGGAAGGCGATTGCGCCTGCGGCGGACGGGCTATCTCCAATGGCATGGAGAAGATGACCCGGTCGCTGTGGAGACTGGATATTGTGCAGCGGCGAACTCCCTTCGTGGTATCCGACCGTTGTACGATACCGGATATGAACCTGCATTGCGGTGCTAACCGGCTTTATGCCGTGAACGCTGTGTGCAGAGTAGCCTGCCTTGCGTGGGCCGGCCGGGAAAGGGAAGCTGATGCGCCGAGCGCTCATGGCCTTGAGCACAGGCGATATTCCCTTGAAAGACGGTCTGCAAAAGAGGATAAGAGCCGGAAAAAGCTGTGGTGGAAATCACCTAGGCTGTCGAAAGGGCTTTTATGGGATTGCGGTACGGACTAAGTGGCAATCGGGTAGTGGTCATGGTGACAGACCAACGCGAGCATGAAAGGGGAACCACCTCCATCGGCGACGAGAGGATGCTCCCGGGGAAAACAAACCCGACCTAAGCCGTAAGATTAACCATAAGAGCTGCCATTGCACCTTGTAAATCCTGATGAAATGCCGCGGGTGCGGCATTTTGTCAGCATTTACTTTTTTTCTGGAGCTGCGCGCTAAATAGTTAACATAATCTTGGAGGCTGCCTTGGCTGCTGCAAAAAAGAAAAAGACCGGGAGATCTGCCCGGCCGGATTTTAGATGGATCGCACTGATCTTTCTTGTGACGGTCCTGATCTCCGCACTCATGAGCTTCGTATCGTCCAACTTGCTGGAGGGTGCGGGGCTGATCCTGTCATTTGTGGTCCTGATCTGCATCGTGCTGACAGGTATTCTGTTTGATATCATCGGCGTCGCCGTCACGGCGGCGGATGAGGTCCCGTTCCATGCGATGGCCTCGCGCAAGGTCCCGGAGGCAGAGGATGCGCTGCGGCTCATCCGCAACGCCGGGCGGGTCTCGTCGTTCTGCAACGACGTGATCGGCGACATCTGCGGCGTCATCTCCGGCTCCGCTGCGGCGGTCATCTCCGCACGCGTGCTGCTGCTCAGCAAAAGCGGCTCGGAGATCTTCATTACGCTGCTGCTGTCCGCCGTCGTCTCCGGAGTGACCGTCGGCGGGAAGGCCTGCGGAAAATCCCTCGCCATGAATTCCAGCACCGCCGTCGTGCGCACGGCTGCGAAGGTCCTCTGCTTCTTCCGGACACTTCCGCAGCGATTAGAGAAAAAAAGCGCAAAAAAATGAGGTTCTCATGCTGTTAGATACCATCCACTCAAGAGAAGATCTGCTCGCCGTGCCGGAGCAGCAGCTGCCGGCCCTGTGTGAGGAGATCCGGCAGTTTCTGGTGCAGAACGTCAGCCGGACCGGCGGCCATCTGGCCTCCAACCTCGGCATCGTGGAGACGACGGTCGCCATCCACCGCGTGTTCGATACCAGCCGTGACCGGCTGGTGTTCGACGTCGGCCACCAGTGCTACGTCCATAAGATGCTGACCGGCCGCATGGACCGGTTCGATACGCTCCGCCAGCAGGGCGGGCTTTCCGGCTTCCCGAAGCCGTGCGAGAGCGTGCATGACGCATTTATCGCCGGGCATGCGTCGAACGCGGTCTCCGTCGCGCTCGGCATGGCCCGCGCAAGGACGCTCGAGGGCGAAGACTATCACGTGCTGGCCCTGATGGGCGACGGCGCGCTGACCGGCGGTCTGGCCTACGAGGGCTTCAACAACGCGGGCGCGAGCCGCGAGCCGATGATCGTGCTGCTCAATGATAACGGCATGTCCATCACGCCGAATGTCGGCGCGATCTCCCGCTACCTTGCCCAGGCGCGGCTGCGGCCGCGGTATCTCGACTTCAAGCTCCGCTACCGGACGCTGACCGCGAAGAGCGGCTTCGGCCAGAAGCTCTATGCGCTGACGCACAAGATCAAGGAACGAATGCGCCGGAGCCTGCTCGGTACGACGCTGTTTGAAAACCTGGGCTTTACCTATCTCGGGCCGGTCGACGGCCACGATGTTTCCAAAATCGAGACACTTCTGCGCACGGCGGCTGCGCTGCGCGAGCCGGTCCTGATCCACTTGATCACCCGGAAGGGCAAGGGCTACGAGCCCGCAGAAAAGACGCCGCAGGATTTCCACGGCATCGGCCGCTTTGACCCTGATACCGGGATGCCTGCCGTCTCTGCCGCGCCGACATTTTCCGATATCTTCGGGCAGGAGCTCTGCCGGATGGCGGCCAGCGACCAAACGGTCTGCGCCATCACGGCTGCCATGCAGCACGGCACGGGGCTTGACCCGTTTGCTTCCGATTTCCCCGCACGCTTTTTTGACGTCGGCATCGCCGAGGGGTATGCGGTCTGCATGGCCGCTGGCCTTGCCAAGCAGGGGATGAAGCCGGTCGCCGCGCTATATTCCACGTTTTTGCAGCGTGCGTATGATATGCTGCTGCACGATGTCGCCCTGCAGCAGCTGCACGTCGTGCTGGCAGTCGACCGCTGCGGGATCGTCGGCGAAGATGGCGAGACCCACCAAGGCATGTTTGACGTCGGCTATCTGCGGCAGGTGCCTGGGCTGAAGATCTTCAGCCCGGCCAGCTTCGCAGAGCTGCGCGAGGATCTGCACGCGGCGCTCTACGCCTGTACCGGTCCAGCGGCCATCCGCTACCCGCGCGGCGGGGAGGGGAGCTATACGGCTGCGGCTGCCGGCACGCTTCTGCGCGAGGGCTACAGCTGCACCGTCATCTGCTACGGCACGATGATCAACGCTGTGCTCGCCGCCGCTGATACGCTGCAGGCCGCGGGCTACCGGCCGGAGATCCTCAAGCTGCGGACCATTTCCCCGGTCGACTGGGCCGCGATCGAAGCCTCGGCCCGGAAGACCCGGCGCGTATTCGTATTGGAAGAGACGTCAGATCGCGAATGTCTGGCGGACGAGATCTTCGCGCACCTGATCGAGGCCGGGATCCCGGCGGTGTGCCGCAAGCGCAATCTCGGCCGGAGATTCGTCCCGCACGGCGCGCCGGCGGCGCTGCTTGCCGCAGCCGGACTCGACGCGGATTCCATCACAACGATGATGCAGGAGGAGCTTTCCCGATGAAGCATAAGGAACGGCTGGATGTGCTGCTGGTCGCGCGCAATCTGGCGGAATCGAGAAGCAAGGCGCAGGCCATGATCATGGCTGGCGAGGTTTATGTAAACGAGCAGAAGGCCGACAAGGCCGGGCTCGAGGTCAATATCGACGAAGATCCGGTGATCGAGGTCCGCGGCAGCGCCTGTCCGTACGTCAGCCGCGGCGGACTGAAGCTGGAAAAGGCGCTGCGCGATTTCGGCGTCGACCCGACCGGCTTCGTCTGCAGCGACTCCGGCGCATCGACCGGCGGCTTTACCGACTGCCTGCTGCAGCAGGGGGCCAGCAAGGTCTTCGCCATCGACGTCGGCTACGGCCAGCTGGCGTGGAAGATCCGCTCCGACCCCCGCGTCGTCGTGATGGAGCGGACCAACATCCGCTATGTCACGCCGGAGGATCTCGGTGAGCCGCTGGATCTGTCGGTGGTGGACGTGTCGTTCATCTCGCTGAAGATCGTCCTTCCGGCCATCCAGAAGCTGCTCAAGCCCACCGGCCAGGTGCTGTGCCTCATCAAGCCGCAGTTTGAGGCCGGGAAAGAGAACGTCGGGAAGAAGGGCGTCGTGCGTGACCCGGCCGTCCACGCGGATGTGCTGCAAAACTTCCTCGCGCTGGCCGATTCCCTGCATTTTACCGTCCGGAACCTGACGTTTTCTCCGGTCAAGGGCCCGGAGGGCAATATCGAATTCCTCGCGCATCTTTCCATGCAGCCGGGACAAGCACAGATCCCGGACGTCGCTGCGCTCGTCGCGCAGGCGCATGAGACACTGAAGGGGTAACCGCACCATGAAGATCGTCGTTTCGCCGAATCCCTATCGGGACAAACAATTCAAACACGCCCGGCAGGCTTGCCAGATCCTGAAGGAGGCGGGCGCCGAAGTCTCGCTCTGTCTGCCGTTCGATGTGGACCGGAGCTTTGAGATCCCGTCGGACCTCCGCTTCCGCGAGATCCAGAAGGAGATCCGGACCGCGGATATGCTCATCTGCTTCGGCGGCGACGGGACGATCCTGCATTCTTCAAAGATCGCCACCGAGCATGGCCTCCCCATCCTCGGCGTCAATATCGGCACGATGGGCTTCATCGCCGAGCTCGAGGCTTCGGAAATGGAGCTGCTGCGCAAGATCCCGCAGGGGGATTACACCGTGGAGCCGCGGACGATGCTGGACGTCAGCGTGGTCAGCGGCAAGCAGACTCTGTTCCATGAGACGGCGCTCAACGACGCGGTCATCACCAAGGGCGCCATTGCCCGCGTGGTGCAGCTCTCCATCACCTGCGACGGGGTAGAGGCGACCAGCTTCTCCGGCGACGGCGTGATCCTCTGTACGCCGACCGGGTCAACAGCCTATTCCATGTCTGCCGGCGGGCCGATCGTCGAGCCGTCTGCAAAGAACTTCCTGATCACGCCCATCTGCGCGCATGCCATGCTGGCCAAGAGCATCGTCGTCGCACCGGACCGCGTGATCGCAGTCCGGGTCGGCAAGGTCGGGCGGCACAACGCCTTCCTCTCTGTCGACGGCGGACGGGCCTTCCGGCTGAACGTCGGCGACGAGATTGTGGTAAAAAGCTCGCAGAAGGTCACCCGGCTGGTTCGGCTGAAGGATATCAGCTTTTTTGAGATCCTGAACAAGAAATTCATTGAAAAAATGAGGTAAGCCCCTATGAAATCAAAACGCCAGGAAAAAATTCTGGAGCTCATCCATGACCACAGCGTGCAGACGCAGGAGCAGCTGCTCGCGGAGCTGAACGACGCGGGCTTCCGGACTACGCAGGCGACGATCTCCCGCGATATCAAGCAGCTGCGCATCATCAAGGAGCTCGGACCGGACGGTGTCTACCGCTATTCCACCACGCCGAAGCCCGTGGAGCATACGTTCTCGGCCAAGCTGAATCTCATCTTCCGGCAGTGCATCACCAGCGTGGATTACGCCCAGAACATGATCGTCATCAAGACCATGCCGGGCCTTGCCAACGGCGCGGCCGCCGCGATCGACAAGCTGAACATCCCGGAGATGCTCGGCACGCTTGCCGGCGACGACACCTGCTTTGTCGTTTTGAAGGACACGCAGTCGGCGGCCAGCCTCTGCGCGGAGATCCGGGAGCAGATCGTGCATTGACGCCGCTGCCCGGACAGAACAGGAGGGAAACCGATGCTTTCTACCCTGCACATCGAAAATATTGCCGTCATTGAACAGGCAGAGATTTCTTTTGACAGCGGCTTCAATGTCCTCACCGGCGAGACCGGCGCGGGCAAGTCGATTGTCATTGACGCGATCTCTGCCATTTTGGGTGAACGGGCCTCCCGCGAGATGATCCGCACCGGCGCGCAGAAGGCGTTTGTCAGCGCCATCTTTACCGGCGTGCCGGAGCTGCCGTGGTTCGCGGAGAATCAGGTCCCGTATGAGCCGGAGCTCGGCATCTCCCGCGAGATCTTCGCCGACGGGAAGAACAGCTGCCGCGTGGGCGGCAAGCCCGTCACGGTCTCCACGCTCCGCAGGCTCGGCGTCCAGCTCATCCAGATCCATGGGCAGAACGACTCTCAGCAGCTGTTTGACGAGGCGACGCATATCGGGTATCTGGACCTGTTTGCGCACGACGAAGCGCTGCTGGAAAGCTACCGGCAGGCCTATGACAAGGTCAGCGCCGTCCGGCAGGAGATCCGTCGGCTGTCGATGGACGAGTCGGAGAAGCTGCGGCTGGTCGAGACGCTGAAATTCCAGATCGACGAGATCGAGCGCGCAGAGCTGCAGCCCGGCGAGGAAGAGGAGCTGCTCGAACGCCGGAAGGTCCTGCAGAACGCAGAAAAGCTGACCGACGCGATCGAATCGGCTGTGGCCGCGCTCTACGGCGACGAATCCTCCGACGGCGCGTCCGCCATGATCGCCAACGCCGCGCACGCGCTGGAAAAGGTCAGCCGCGTGTCCGATGAGATGCGCGCGCTCAGCGGCAAGCTCAACGACCTCATGTACACCGCGCAGGACATCGCCGACGAGCTGCGCGACAAAAAAGACGATCTGACCTACTCCGCGGACGAGCTCGAGCAGATCGAAGAGCGGCTCGATACGCTCCATAAGCTCAAGCGCAAATACGGCGGCAGCGTGGAGGATGTTCTGGCATTTCTGGAAAAAGCGAAACGGCAGCTCGACGAGGTGGAATTCGCCACCGACCGCATCGAGCAGCTGCAGAAAAAGCTCTCCGGCCTGCAGAAAACGCTGCTGGAGAAGGGCACGGCACTGACCGAAGCCCGCAAAGCGGCCGCGCAGCGCCTGCAGCGTGAGATATCCTCCGAGCTCATGCAGCTCGATATGCCGAAGATCCGCTTCGTCTGCGAGTTTTCGGAGCAGACGCCGCAGGAAAACGGCCTGGACGCCGTCCGCTTCCTGATGTCCGCCAACGTCGGCGAGGCGCTGCGGCCGCTGTCGAAGGTCGCCTCCGGCGGTGAGCTGGCGCGCATCATGCTGGCAATGAAAAACGTGCTGGCGACGGAGGATTCCGTCGGGACCATGATCTTCGATGAGGTCGACGCGGGCGTCAGCGGCCGGGCGGCACAGAAGGTCGCGTACAAGCTCTGGACGGTCGCGAAGGGCCGTCAGGTCCTGTGCGTGACGCACCTGCCGCAGATCGCGGCCATGGCCGACACGGAATTCACGGTCGAAAAACGAGTGGAAAACGGCAGAACGTACACAAGCGTTCTGCGTTTGGACAACGCCGGACGGCGGCAGGAGCTTGCCCGCCTGACCGGCGGCAGTATGATCACCGAAACGACGCTGGCCGGCGCGGCGGAGCTGCTGCGCCTGGCGGAACAGACAAAGAAGGGAGCCTCACATGAAAGCACGTAATATCCTGTTTCTGATCCTTGCGTCGCTGCTGCTCTGCACGGCGGTCAGCGCGGCGGAGTACACCGATGTATCTGACGCGCATTGGGCGTATAAGCAGATCAATTATCTTGATGCAGAAATCACCGGGTACCCGGATGGTACATACAAGCCGGAAAATACGGTCACGCGCGCGGAATTCCTCACGCTTTTTGCCCGCATCGCGTTCCCGGAAGAGTGGAAGCAGGCGGAGAGCGACGACTGGTGGAAGGCTGCCTATTCGGTCTGCATCGCGCATGATCTTCTGGACGCGGCCGGTGTGACGGCCACCGCCGAACTCAGTAGTAAGGAAGGTGTCGACGATCTGCTCGTTGAGCTCCAGCGGCACGAAGCGGCCGGAGAGGCCGATGACGTTGCAGTCGTTGTGCTCGCGGCAGAGCTCGGCAAACTGCACGGTCTGGATGGCCGTGGCGCGGATGCCGGGGACCTTGTCGGCGGTCATGGCAATGCCCAGGCCGGTGCCGCAGATGACGACACCGCGGTCAGCGTCGCCGCGAGCCACCATGCGGCCCACCTTGTCGCCAAAGTCGGGGTAGTCGACGCGGTCGTCCGTGGCGGGGCCAAGGTCGATGACCTCGTGGCCCAGGGAGCGGATGTGCTCGATGATGGGGGCCTTCTGAATGAAACCCGCGTGGTCGGAGGCAACGGCAATGCGCATGTGAGTTCCTTCCCTTCGTGCGGCAATTAGCTCGCGCTTGTTCACAGTCGCACTTAGGTTAGCACGCCGCAACCAGAGTCAGCTTCTGCATAAAGCGGCGATAAAGGCCCAGGCCCCTGGGGGCGGGGCCTTGGGCTACAGGACGTCTGCCGCTGGAATGGCGCCCTCGCGCAGGACGCGGGGCGAGGCCCCCGTGCAGTCCACAATGGTCGAGGGCACGGCCAGCGGCGCGGCGCCAGCGTCAAGCACGAGGTCCGCCTCGGCGAGGATCTGAGGGGCGAGCTCGGCCGCGCAGGTGGCCGCGGGGCAGCCGTGGAGGTTGGCGCTCGTCTGCGCCAGGGGCTCGCCCAGCTCGGCGAGAATTGCTTCGACGACCTTGGAGGCCGGGTCGCGCAGGGCGATGGTCGCGGGCCCGCGCAGGCCGTCGGGGCCGAGGCTGCCGGGCTGCACGTACTCCGGCGGGCACTTCTCGCCTGCCGTGACCACGAGGGTGAGGGCGCCCGGCCAAAAGCGTCGGGCCAGGTCGCGGGCGTAGTCAGGCACATCGGAGCCCCAGCGGCCAAGGCCGTCCTCGCCGCTCACGAACCACGGGAGGGTCTGGGCGAGGTTGCGCCTCTTGATGGAGAAGATCTTGCGGTGGGCGGGGTTGTCTGCGGTGGCGGCGCAGGCCAGGCCGTAGACGGAGTCGGTGGGCACCGCAAGGACGCCGCCACGGCGCAGAACCTCCACCGCGCGGGAGACGACCTCGGGCTCGGGGGCGGCCGGATTGACCTTGACCACCTTCTGGGCGATGACCGGGGAGGCGGCGGGCAGCTGCCCCTCCCTCACGGCGACAAGCACGCGCGGGCGGTGGGTGAGGTCCTCGCGGACCTCCACGCTGGCCCAGCCGCCTGCGGCGCGGG
>OIED01001152.1_pt1 | contig 11473 bp, 12 predicted proteins | sample 1581771 | NCBI WGS metagenome assembly OIED01 (sample SAMEA3882546, study PRJEB24775) | human gut metagenome | biome: human-associated habitat; feature: intestine environment; material: feces | place: Netherlands | collected 2009/2010 | reverse complement strand
GAAGTATGGGCCGGACTACAGCCGGTGCCGGGTGCCGCCCGGCCCTTCGGAACCGGCAGTGTGTACCCGGTCACCGGAATGCGAGGGCTGCCCTTTTCCCAGAAGCGGATTCATCTGTTGGGGAGAGGACGGCGAATGTATGAAAACCAGATTGCAGGAACTTTAAGGCAAGGAGGACATAAAATGAACGGATTTCCAAAAAGAGCGCAGATTGAATTGACCCGCCAACGGTACCCTCCTGGAACCCGGCTGGAGCTGGTGGCGATCCCAAGCCGGTGCCGCCGGGCACACGGGGGACAGTCGTTGACGTGGATGGGATAGGGCAACTCGTTATGAAATGGGACAACGGCCGAACCCTTTCCCTGGTTCCCGGCGTAGACCAGTTCCGCAAACTGCCGGAGCAGACAATGACGATGGGAGGGATGAAACTATGAATATCGAGAAGGTCACATCTGAGGATCTTCGCCGGATGGAGAACCAGGAGGGGCTTATCCTCCAGGGCTGCGGCGGCGACCTGAACGAGTGGGTGGACGGCATCAATCAGATGCTCACCGCCAATGGCTGCCTGCGGGAAGGAACCCAGTTCCAGAAGGTCAGCACCTTTGACCAGGAGGGGCTTACCTGCCTGCTGTTCCATTTCACCGACGATGTGAAGGTGAACGGAGCAAGACTCGCCATGTGGAGACTGGCCTCCCATGATCAATTCGGCGGCACATGGCTGTCGGACTTTGTGCCCAACCGCCTGGGCGGCTTCGCCCGGGACCGGCCTGTTCAAAAGCCGGACTGCCCGCTTATCGGGGCAGATGGGAATATTTTCAATCTCCTTGGGATTGCCTCCCGGACGCTGAAGGAGAACGGTTTGGAGGACCAGGCAAAGGAAATGTGGTCCCGCATTACTCAGTCCCAGAGCTACGATTCAGCCCTCAGTATTATTGGGGACTATGTGAACATCACCAATGTCAACGAGGAACAGATGGAGGATTTTGATATGAGCATGGAATGAAAATGGCCGGAAGGATTTGAATCCCTCCGGCCGTTATTCATTTCAATCGTCCCACATATGCCGCTGTAAGTAGGTCTCCAGGTCATAGTCATACCGGAAACGGACGCCCACGATGGGCTCTCCCTCCAGAATGGACTTAAAGGCTTTCTGGTGGATCTCATTCTGCTCTTGGTCTCCGGCGAACAGGTTCTCCGAGATCATCAGGGCAAAGGCAGCGTCCGGATACTTAACTTCCAACTCCGGCACCGCGTCCTGGGCGGCATGGAGCAACTTCTCCATACCGGGGATCTGGCTGTAAACGGCGCTTTCCGTTTCCCAAAGGGCCTGTGTGTTGACCGTATGCATGAAAATCCTCTCCTTGTTGGCTTACGCACCGGGTGGGATTATACCACGAAAATCTCCGCAGAAAAAGACTTGACTTTTTCGGATTCCTTGTTCCACCAGTGCTGGTGGGATTATATCACTTTAATGGTCCAATAAAACGGAACGCATTTTCCCAATTGCAGAAAGGGGGTGATCTATTGAAATACCAACGTACAGATAAGGATAGGCGGCGCTTCACTATGGAAGCAGCAACCCTGAATGGCCGGTATGAAAGCTATGCTTTTGTACCGGCCGTTTTTGTTTAAGAAGGAGCGTGAAATAGCCTATCAGAACACCCATCACCCGCATCGGCAACAAGACCACCTTGCTGCCGATCATCTACGCTGTGTTCCCAAAGGAATACGGACGTTACATCGAAATCTTTGGCGGCTCCGGCGCGGTCATGCTGGGGCGGGAACCCTGCAAGTTCGAGGTTTACAACGACATCGACGGAGAACTGGTGAACCTGTTCCGCTGTGTGAGAAACCGACCGGCGGAGCTTCTGCTGGAGCTGGGGTTGCTGCCCTTGAACTCCCGGTCGGAGTTTCAAAGATGGCTCCATTTTGAGACTGGGGAGGACGAAGTGGTTGCTCATCTGCCAGATCAGATCGAAGTCATTGACCGCCTCATTCCGAAAGAATGGGCGGAGAAAATGAAAGCGGCACTGAGCAAACGGGCTGACTACCGGGAGGTGCGGCAGGCCGCAGCGTACTTTATGCGCGTGCGGACTTCCTATGTCAGTTCCGGCCGCAGCTTTGCCTGCCAACCCTTCAACGTCTTTTCCGTGTTCGACCAGCTGGAAGCATTGTCCACCCGGCTGGCCAATGTCATCATCGAGCAGCAGAGCTTTGAGACTCTTATTCCGCACTATGACCGGGAGGATGCCTTCTTCTACGGCGACCCGCCCTACTTCAGCAGTGAGTACGTTTATGACGCGGAGTTTGACTGGGAGCATCACGTTCTGCTCCGGGACACGCTGGCAAAGTGCAAGGGCAAGTGGCTTGTCTCCCAGGCAGACTTCCCGGAGGTGCGGGAGTTGTTCAAGGATTACGATATTCTGGATTTCCAGCGGGTCCACTCCATGGCCCAGCGGCGGGAGGCTGGAAAGCAGTTCCATGAGTTGCTCATCGGCAACTACGATCTGCTGGAACGGGAGCGGGACCAGCCGGACCAGATCAGTATGTACGAAATGATGGGAAATCCCATCGATGTAGAACAAATGTTAAAGGAGCGAATTGTACCATGCAAAAACCGAACAATAAACCCCCGCTGGGCGTGGGACTGCTACCGCCGGTTCATCCAGATGTACTCCGACGTGGTCATGGAAGTGGGCAAGAAGTATTTTGAAGCCCTCATCGACCGGATGAAGGAGCGCAAGGGCGTGACCCAGGACGTGGAGCTGGATGCGAACGACCTGAAGGAGCTGGCTTCCCAGTTCAAGGCCGAGTATAAGAGCAAGCTGGGCGTGGATTTCCCCACCGACCCCAAGGAGCAGCTGATGGGCGCCATCAAGGCCGTGTTCCGCTCCTGGGATAACCCCCGCGCCAACATTTACCGTCGTGAAAACGACATCCCCTATTCCTGGGGCACTGCCGTCAACGTCCAGTCCATGGCCTTCGGCAACATGGGTGACGACTGCGGCACCGGCGTTGCTTTCACCCGGAATCCTGCCACCGGCGAGAAGAAGCTGTTCGGCGAATTCCTGACCAACGCCCAGGGCGAAGATGTGGTGGCGGGTGTCCGTACCCCCATGCCCATCTCCGAAATGGCGGAGAAGTTCCCCGAGGCGTTCGCCCAGTTCACCAAGGTCTGCCAGATTCTGGAAAGCCACTACCACGACATGCAGGACATGGAGTTCACCGTGGAAGCCGGCAAGCTGTATATGCTCCAGACCCGTAACGGCAAGCGTACCGCCCCCGCCGCTCTGAAGATCGCCTGCGATCTGGTGGACGAGGGCATGATCGACGAGAAGCAGGCCGTTGCCATGATCGAGCCGAGAACGCTGGACACCCTGCTCCATCCCCAGTTCGACGCCAAGGCGCTGAAGGCCGCGCAGCCCGTTGGCCGCGCGTTGGCCGCGTCTCCCGGAGCCGCCTGCGGCCGCATCGTCTTCACCGCTGAGGACGCCAAGGCCTGGGCTGACCGGGGCGAAAAGGTGGTTCTGGTTCGTCTGGAGACCTCTCCTGAGGACATCGAGGGCATGATGTCTGCACAGGGCATCCTCACCGTCCGCGGCGGTATGACCTCTCACGCTGCCGTCGTTGCCCGCGGCATGGGCCGCTGCTGCGTCTCCGGCTGCACCGAGATCAAGATGGACGAGGAAAACAAGAAGTTCGTTCTGGCGGGCAAGACCTACCGCGAAGGCGACTGGCTGAGCCTGGACGGCTCCACCGGCTGCATCTATGACGGCATCATCGAGACCCGTGACGCGGAGATTGCCGGTGAGTTCAGCCGTATCATGGGCTGGGCTGACAAGTATCGCCGCCTGCAGGTTCGCACCAACGCCGACACCCCCCGTGACGCCATCCGGGCAAGAGAGCTGGGCGCCGAGGGCATTGGCCTGTGCCGTACCGAGCACATGTTCTTCGAGGAAGGCCGTATTGCCTCCTTCCGGGAAATGATCTGCTCCGACACCGTTGAGGAGCGGGAGGCCGCTCTGGCAAAGATCCTGCCCATGCAGCAGGCCGATTTCGAGGCGCTGTACGAGGCCATGGAGTCCTACCCCGTGACCATCCGGTTCCTGGACCCCCCGCTCCACGAGTTCGTCCCCAACACCGAGGAAGAGATCGCCGAGCTGGCCAAGACGCAGGGCAAGACCGCTCAGCAGATCAAGGATATCATTGCTTCCCTGCACGAGTTCAACCCCATGATGGGTCACCGCGGCTGCCGTCTGGCGGTCACCTACCCCGAAATCGCCGCCATGCAGACCAAGGCTGTCATCCGCGCGGCGCTGGCAGTGAAGGGTCGTCACCCCGACTGGACGCTGGTGCCTGAAATCATGATCCCCCTGACCGGCGACGCCAAGGAGCTGAAGTTCGTCAAGGACGTGGTGGTCAAGGCGGCGGACGCCGAGATCGCCGCAGCCGGTGCCCAGCTGCACTATGAGGTCGGCACCATGATCGAGATCCCCCGCGCCTGCCTGACTGCCGACGAGATCGCCAAGGAAGCGGAGTTCTTCTGCTTCGGCACCAACGACCTGACCCAGCTGACCTACGGCTTCAGCCGTGACGACGCAGGCAAGTTCCTGGACGCCTACTACGACGCCAAGATCTTCGAGAACGACCCCTTCGCAAAGCTGGATCAGACCGGCGTCGGTGCCCTGATGCAGATGGCTGTGGAGAAGGGCAAGAAGGTTCGTCCGGAGCTGCACTGCGGCATCTGCGGCGAGCACGGCGGCGACCCCATGAGCGTGGAGTTCTGCCACCGGATCGGTCTGGACTATGTTTCCTGCAGCCCCTTCCGTGTGCCCATCGCCCGTCTCGCCGCCGCGCAGGCTGCCATCCGCGAGGGCCGGTAATCCGGGCTTGCCTCTCTGACAGCGAATCAATTTCAAAGGCCGCATTCCCTGTCAGGGGAATGCGGCCTTTTCTTTGGGTAAAAATGCCGGAATCACACGGATTTCCCGGCCTGATAGGCTTTTTCCAGAGCGGGATGTCCGGCAATGTCGCCGACGCCGTTGACGCCGCCTGCGAATACTGTCTCGGCCAATTCACAGCGGGGGAAGCAATCCACCCAGCCCTGCACGGCCGCCCGGGTGCCATCCACCGTTTCCGGCTCGTCCTCCGCCGCCGTCGCCAGCAGGTAGGCTTTGGTGAAGGCATAGTCCGTGTCGTACAGCGGGTTGGCGCGATCCAGCATGGTCTTGAGCTGGCCGCTGACGCTGTAATAATACACCGGCGTGGCGAACACAAGCACGTCGGCGTCGTGCATTTTTGCGGTTACCTCCACGGCATCGTCCCTGATGACGCAGTGCCCCAGCTTCTGGCAGGCGAGACAGCCCCGGCAGAAGCCGTAGTTCTTTTCCCGGAGATGTACGGTTTCCACCAGATTCCCGGCTTCCAGTGCGCCATTGGCGAAGGCCGCGGCCAGCGTCTCCGAATTGCCGCCCTTGCGTGGGCTGGAGGACAGGATCAGTACCTTTTTATTCATTACAAAACACTCCTTTTTTGATTTGCATAAATTTCCGTTGTTCAAATCCCCGTTCGGTGCTACAATAATCTGACAACAGTCGAAGGTGGGAAAATCATGACGTTTTACGAAAAAATGCGGCTCGTCTGCCTGCGCATCCCCAGAGGGAAAGTCGCGACCTACGGGCAGATCGCCATGCTCTGCGGCAAGCCCAGAAATTCCAGACAGGTGGGCTACGGACTGCGGGAGAATCTGGCCGGGGAGGGCATCCCTGCTTTCCGGGTGGTCAACGGCAGGGGTGAGCTGAGCGGGGCGCAGCACTTTGTCATTTCCGATTTGCAGCGCACGCTTCTGGCGGAGGACGGCGTTCCCACATACTGGAACGGTCACTGCTGGTGCGTGGATTTGAAAAAATACGGCTGGGAAACGTCCCAGGCCGACGCGGCGGCCTTTAAAAAAGCGTTTGCGACCCCGGAAGATCATTTGGATTTGGGCTTGTAGTCCCTCATTTCCGGGATCGCCCCACCGGACACCGCCCACAGGTACAGGCTTGCCACGCTGCAATAGGGGCTGAAACGGCGGCGGTATTTTTCAAACAGCGCCCGGTCGATTTCCCGATGGTGATAGACCATCCGCAAGCCCCGCTGAATGGCAAGGTCGTCGTAGCTGAAAATATCGGGGCGCTGCATACAGAACAGGAGAATCATCTCCGCAGTCCACACGCCGATCCCTTTCAGCGCCCGCAGGGCTTCAATGGCGTCCTCGTCGGACATCCGCTCCACGGCGGCCAGATCAAAAGCGCCGGTGTGGACTTTTTCGGCAAAATCCGTGATGTACTCCGCCTTGCGGAAGGTCATGCCCAGCGCCTGCAGCTTCGGGATGCCCGCCGCAAGAATGGTCTCGGCGTTCACGTCTCCCAGGGCGTCCTGCATCCGCTGCCAGATGGTCGCCTGCGCCTTCGTGGAGATCTGCTGGCCGATGATGTGGTGAATGACGGAAGAAAAAAGGTCGGTATCTACGGCGCGGTCGATGTGGCCGATTTGGTCAATGACCGCGCAGAGCCGCTTGTCCTTCCGGCGCAGATAGGAAACTTCCGTTTTCCCATATGCAAAGTACATGTTTCTCACTTCCTTAAATATCATGATACCGCAGATTGTGGGGAAAAGCTATCAAAAATTTTTTGACGGCTGCAACATTTTCCTTTGCCCGGCTGTATACAGGATAGAACGGTGGAAATGCCGGGAAAAAGAAAGGAATGTTTTGATTATGGAAAAGTTTATTGCTGTTATTTTAAGTTTGGTAATGGCGCTGGCTATTGTGGGATGCAGCGGAAACGCAAATGCTCCCGCACCCACTACCCACAAGGACAATGCATCTTTCACAGCGGACGGTACGGTCATTCCCGGAAGCGACCCCAAGACCTGGGGACCTGCGGAAGACGGCGAAAACATCCAGATTCCCGACCCCTGGCAGGAATGCACCAGCCTGGAAGAAGCGGGCAAGCTTGCCGGTTTCTCCTTCACCGCGCCTGAGTCGGTGGACGGTTACACGGAGCGGTACATCGCGGCCATTGAAAACGAAATCGCCCAGGTGATCTTCAGCAACGGCGACGATTCCGAACTGTATTTCCGCAAGGGCGTGGGCGGCGACGACATCAGCGGCGACTACAACACCTACGACGTTACCGAAGAGCAGACCATCGACGGACACACCGTCCTCTGCAAGGGCAACGACGGCCTGATCTATACCGCGACATGGACGGACGGTACCTATTCCTACGCCGTAATGTGCAACGCCGGTATGAGCGCCGAGCAGCTGAACGTCTGGGTGGAGACACTGGCCTGAAAAACAGCCTGAATTTTAGAAGGAAGGAACCTTTGGAATGGAAGCAATAGCAATTCCCATGCCCCTGTGGTGGCGGCTTCTGGGGCGGCTGTACGCGTTTGCTCTGCGCCTGATTCCGCAGGAAAAGCAGCAGACGAAGGCGGATGACCGGGCGGGGCAGATGGCGGCGGATGCTCTGGATACCTACGGAAACGCCATTCTGCGCTGCGCCTACAGCTATCTCCACAACATGGCGGACGCGGAGGAAGTCTTGCAGGACACGCTTCTGAAGCTTCTGACCGCCGCCCCCAACTTTGAAAGCGAGGAGCACAAAAAGGCGTGGCTCCTGCGGGTGGCGGCGAACCTGAGCAAGAACCGCATCGAGTACAACGCCCTCCGAACCTCCGACGAGCTGAGTGACGAGCTGGCAGAGGAAGGGCGGGAAGACCTGTCCTTCGTCTGGGACGCGGTGAAGGAATTGCCGGTGCAGTTCCGGGAGGTGATCCACCTGCACTATTACGAGGGCTATTCCACGGAGGAAATTGCAAAAATCTTACAGCGGAATCCGTCCACTGTCCGTTCCGACCTTCGCCGGGGCAGGGAAAAGCTGAAAACCATTTTGCAGGAGGGCTATGACTTTGAAGTATGAACAGATCATGGATAAAATCGAAGTGACGCCGGAAATGCGGCAGCGAGTCCTCCGCAATGTGGAAGCAGAACAGGCAAAGCAGAAGAAGCGTCAGCTGACCCGGCGGCTGGTTACATTGGCGGCCTGTCTTGCCATCGTGGTGTGCTGCTGGTACGTCTGGAAGCCGAAGCAGACAGACCCGCCGGAACAGGGGATGATGGCGGTCGCCCAGATCGACACCGTGGACAGTCTGGAAGCGCTGACCGAAAAAACGGGGATTCCCATAAATGAGCTGACGGGCGTTCCCTTTACGGTGGAGCGCACGGAATATGTGTCCTATTGGAACGAACTGGCGGAAATCCAGTATTTCGGCGGCAGTGACAGCCTGTGCTACCGCAAATCCCCCGGAATGGAGGACAATTCCGGCGACTACAATGTGTACGCGCAGGAGGAAACACTGGAAATCTCCGGAAACGCCGTGACCTTAAAGGGCGGCAACGGCGCGTACAGTCTGGCCATCTGGACGGACGGAAGCTACGCCTACTCCATTTCCGTGACGGACCCGCTTTCCCGGGATGCGTTCGGGGCGCTGCTTGAGGAAAACTTTTAACGGATAAAAGACCACGCCCCGCCTTTGATGGGTGGCCGTAAAACAGTAAATGGAGCGTATCGGTACAGATGCGCTCCATTTCTCGTGCCAACGTATGCAGCCCCTTGGCTCTCCCTCTGGGAGAGCTGTCACCGAAGGTGACTGAGAGGGCTTTATACTGAACTCCAATTAGGGTCTATCTGAAAACCGTCAACATGCCCAAACAGCGGGTCTTTTCCGCCTGCTGTGCACCATTTTCCCTTGTAATACACAAAGTATTCCTGCGGAAAAATGGCTTCAGCAGGCGAAAAATCCCTCGCTGTTGGTCATATTCCCGGTTTTCAGATAGACCCTAAAATCTTTTTTAAAGATTTTAATTGGAGTTCAGTATGAGAAATTCTTTTTTCTTCGTCCGCACCTGCGCCAGTTCATCGCTGAATGCGGAAATTGTCATCTGTTTATCCATAAGTTTATTATATCACACTCGGCGGTATTTGGCACCTTTTTCTGTGCGGTATTGCCTTAAAACTGACGCATCCGGAGAAGAAGATTGCCGCAGCACCCATACATAATTCCCCTTTTCCTGCAAATACTTCTACAGGAGCAAACCGCGCGTCACGCGCTTCAAAGGAGAAGAGAATTATGAAGGCAACAGGCATTGTGCGACGGGTGGACGATCTGGGCAGGATCGTCATTCCGAAGGAGATCAGAAGAACCCTCCGTATCCGCGAGGGCGACCCGTTGCAGACATCATTGACACGGTGGGAGAAATACTGCTTTTCTATGTTGGATTTGGCTAAACGGCGGGGGTGGTAATAGTACATAACAACGAAAACGGCGACTGTTGTTAGCGCCGGGCAAGAAGCACCATTTTGAGCCGGGTGAAAATCGCCAATCGTAGCCATATAGAAAAAGCCATCCCTTTTTCTTTCAAATCCTTTAAAGCATGCGAAACACTAGGCTTTGAAAAGCCCAAAGCTGCGGCTACATCAATAGCACGCACATGTTCTTGTTGAGACTTCAACACATATATTGTTTCTAAATAATCTTCCTGAGATTGTGTTAGTTGCATTTCTATCCCTCCGGTTAGCTTAAACTTACCATAAAAGTATAACAAAATTTCACATAAGATTCAAAACTTTTGCACAAAAATTAAAGTTAATATACACTTATAAAGTAAATTTATTCAAAGGAGAAAAAGAAATGTTTAAATGTAATAAATTGTTAGGAGTATTCCTTGCCGCTGTTATGAGCGTTTCTGCAAGCGCATCTAACGTATTCGCAATTGACACTTCGGTTATAGATGAAAAATGGGGTAAACCCACAGTTGTATATGGCAGCGGACTAAATGATGAACAAATCGAAAGTACACGAGAATTGTTTGATATTCAAGATACAAACAACGTATATGAAACCAGTGTAGATGCGAATGATTTATTCACATATCTCGGTGTTGCAGGTGCTGATAATTTAATCTTGATTTCAAGTGTCATGGTACAAAAACAAGATGCTGGAACAGGTGTAAAGGTAAAGATCATTACACCAGAAAACATCACGAAAATCACTTCAAATCAATATGCTAACGCTGCTATTACTGCAGGTGTCAGTGATGTTGAAATTGATGTCGCCGCTGTATCAAAAGTAACGGGTGAATCCGCGTTAACAGGTGTTTATAAAGCACTAGAGGCAAACGGTGAAACTTTGGATGCGGACCGTACACAAGTCGCTCAAGATGAATTAGAAACAACAAATGAAATTGCTGAAAACAATTCAGATAACTCAAATTTTAATTCAAGCAATCTAGATCAAGCCATCGTTGAAATTAAGCAAGAGCTTGCTGAAATCAAACAAAATCAAGGTAGCGCTGCAACAGCAGAGCAAGTTGAACAAGTTGTACAGGATGCTTTAAACAAATTTAATTTAAGTGATATTATTTCTCAAGATGACATTGATAAATTGATTGCATTCGCAAAGAAATACCAAAACACTTCTGCTATCGATTCACAAGAAGTTTTAGATCAATTAAACAAATTATCGGGCAGTCTTAAAAATCAATTATCTGGTCTTTTCAACAAAGCACAATCTGAAGGATGGCTAGACAAAATTATTAATTTCATAAAGAGCTTATTTAACTAAAACAAGGAAGTCAATCGACTTCCTTTTCATTTGCCATACGATAAATTTCAAGCATATCCGTTTCATCTAATTCTTTAAATTTTCCAATTGATCGCGTATGTTCAAAACTACATTTGTAAGTTAATTCATATAATTCAGGTTCTGTACATTTACGCTTCAATAATTCCTGAATACTTGTAGGCATACCAATTGATTTAAAGAATTCTTCCATCTTTTCAATAGTATTCAAAGCGCAAGATAATGTATCCGAATCATCCAAACCAAACACACGATGTCCAAGCTTGGCAAATCGCGTTGGATTTTCCATATATACATGTTTTGCCCAACTATCCCAAATAGCTACTAGCCCAGCACCATGAGCCACATTAAACATTCCACTCAATTCATGCTCTAATTGATGACAAGCCCAATCCCCTAACGATCGGTCCCCTGTCATATCGTTATGTGAAACACTACCTGCCCACATAATTTCAGAGCGCGCCTGTTCGTTAGAAGGATCTTCTAAAAGAATTTTTGCGTTTTTTATGACAGTACGGACTAAACTTTCTGCCATTTGATCTACCAAATCCAATGTTTGGTATGGCGTAAAATATCGTTCCAATGTATGCATAATAATATCCGTACACCCACACATTGTTTGATATCGAGATACAGTATATGTTAATTCTGGATTTAAAATAGAAAATTTAAAATATCCATAATCACTGCTTAAACCACGTTTCAGATTACCATCTTCATTTGTGATTACGCTTGAATTGCTCATTTCACTGCCTGTTGCGGATAGTGTTAAGATACACCCCAT
>OIED01001150.1_pt1 | contig 11514 bp, 10 predicted proteins | sample 1581771 | NCBI WGS metagenome assembly OIED01 (sample SAMEA3882546, study PRJEB24775) | human gut metagenome | biome: human-associated habitat; feature: intestine environment; material: feces | place: Netherlands | collected 2009/2010 | reverse complement strand
GCAATCCTGCGGCCTAATAAAACGCTTTTAAGCGTTTTATTAAAAACTCGTATAAGCAGTACATACACATTTAATGTAAGAATGCCGGGGGCTGACCACCCCCGGCACTATTTTTACCTTTTTCTCTTTCTCAGCAGCACCGCAAGCCCGATTCCGGACAGCACCATCACCCCGACGGCGATCCAGATCAAATCGCCGGTGCGGGGATTCCTGCGGGAACCCAGAGAAACCGGGACGGGCGGCACGTAGACCACCTCGTCGCAGTTGCGCACCCGGAGAACCGGCGTGCCGTCGCTGTCCAGATGGAGAATGCCGATCGCCCGCACGGTGCGGCCCTTCTTCACCTGAGAGGCCAGGTCATTTTTTTCGGTCGCGCCGGACACAATGTTGTCCTCAATCAGAATTTCCGCGAGATCTCCGTTTCCGTCCTTCAGGGTGATGCGGGAGACGCCCTTGCCGCCGACGCTGTAGGTCACATCCGTCACCCTGCCCTCCACCTGCATCAGGCGGCCGCCGTTTGTATCGTAATCCATGGCTTCCTCGTTTGCGGTGGTTTCCGGCGTGTAATTGTAAAGCCGCTCGGTCAGCACCTCACAGTCGATGATTTTCAGCATCACGTTGCCGTCCTGAATTGTCTTTTGCCCGACTGCCTCCAAGGGCGTGCCAACTTCAATGTCTTTCTTCGTGAACGGTACCAAGGCAACACCGCCGGTATCATCCTGTAGATAAATGGTGTTGGGGAAGATGTTCCCGGGATGGGACGTTCCGGAGGTCGCCCAACCCCGGATGCGGAACACCTCCCCGTCCCCGCCGGAACGCATTTCGTCAATGGTGACCAGCGGCTCGATTCCCAGCACCGCTTCCACGATTCCCTGATTCCCGCTGACGGGTTTCCAGATATTGTCCGGTTCCTTCATGGCGTCGTCCGCCAGAAATAGTCCGCCGCTGACGTACACTTTGCCGCCGTTTGCCAGTTCCTCACAGGCAAGCAGCACCGCGTTTTCACCGGTGTCCTGTCCGTCGCCGTCCGCGTCCATGCTGTGGGTGGTATCACGCCCCTTCACCAGCCAGGTGCCTTTCCCCGGATTTACGGTGCACCCGGCGCGCTGGGTGTAGGTCTGCTCGGGTTTCAGAGATTTTGTCAAATCGCCGCCAGGGTTGAACACATCGGAGGATACCGCGTCGGGCGTATTGCCGCCGCTTTCCTCATCCCACGCGGTGTCGTCGTTCAGGCGTACCGTCGCGCCCATGGCTTCCAGCAGTTTGTTCATCTCGCCGGAGGTGTGCAGATTCCGGTCGCCCATGTCCGACTGGCCGCAGAGAATAACCGTGCCGCCGTTTTCGACAAACGTCCTGACTTTCTCCACAAATTCTTCGTCAAAGGGCTTTGACGGGGCGGTTATCAGCAGGAGGTCGCTGTTTTCGGGCAGCTCGCCGTCCAGAATATCCACTGCTATATTGACCTTGGCGGCGATAGCTTTCAGCCGGTTCAGCTTATCAACGCCGGAATTGCCGTGGGAAGCGTCCACGGAGATGCGCTTCACCTGCTCCGGGACGTGGAAGCTCAGGCTCAGCGTGTCCTCGTAGGTGCGGTCTTCTCCGTTCACGCTGCCGGCCGCCTCGACCCGGAACTCCGTCACGCCCAGTTCCGGGTGGGCGTAGGAGAAGGTGTAGTCCAGCGTGCTCATCCCCGCAACTTCTCCCAGATCGGAGACTGTGCTGACAAGCGTCTCGTCGGCATAAAGCGACAGCGCGTCCAGATCAAATTCCACCGACTCGTCGTTGAACAGCGTCACCGTCAGCCCGATCTCCTCGTCCCGGGCAGGGGTGAGGGTATCCGACGTGAAGCTCCCGATGCCGATATCGTCATACCCGTCCATCCACACGGGCGCGGTCACGGCCACGTCCCCATCCGGCTGGGTGATACGGAGATAGTAGTAGCTGCGTCCGCCGGAGGCGGGCAGTTCCAACACCTGCGAAGGCGTTTCGACATACTCGCTCACAAGCACTGCCCCGCCGTCCGTCACCACCTCCACGTTGCCGATGGCCTCATCCGTGGGGTCGCTCAGGAAAACGGTGACCGCCGCACTCTCGGACTTGGGGATGATGCTGCCCATGACCGTACCGTTCAGCTCATAATAAATGGTAAGGTCACTGTCCTGCGTGGCGTAGACCCGGCGGTCCTTCATGGCAGCGTACAGGGATTCCTCCGTCAGGCTTTTCGCCAGTACCACAGTCCGCGCTTCGCTGGCGTCGCCCCACTGCCCGTTGTGGTTATTCTGGTTGTTGGTGGGCGCGACGTGCCAGCCCTTGTCCAGCGCCAGATCATAATACTCGCAGTCCACCACGCCGTCCTCCCCGGCCACCTCCAGCAGGGAGACTACCGCGTCATATTTGGGACTGTAGTGGTCGAACCGCTCAAAATCCCCATGAACGGTATCCGGATGGTTGAACTGGCTGACGGAACCGGGGACGGAGGTCAGCGCCTTATAGTAGTTTTCCAGTGCGGTAGGCACATTTTCAAAATTCGCCTGATCCCGGGTCTGCCAGCCGGGGGTATTGAAGGTGGAGATATGCCCCAGCTGCTTGTCCTCCGGCCAGGTCATCTCAAAGCCGAAAAGCCCCACAAAATCCTCGCCGGTCACGGAAGCTGCCGCCTGCTTCCCAGCCGCCCAGTCAGCGCTGATGTCCGCGCCATCCGCGTCGATGGCGCCCATATCAGCGTTGTCAAAGGAATCGCTGTGGTCGGTCACGGCGAAAAAGTCCAGACCATCCACCTGCGACGCGTATTGGAACGCTTCCTCCACGCTCCCGGCGCCGTTGGAAATATCGGTGTGGGCGTGGAGCTGACCGAAGTACAGATTCCAGTCAAGGTCAAATTCTTCCGTGAAAATGACCCGGGTCACTTCCCCGGGTTCGCAGCCCCCGGCGATGGAATATGTCTTGAGATACGCCGTTCCGAAGTCCTTTTCAAAGCAAATTGGCCCGGCATACAGCGCATCTGGCTGGTAATTCACCCCGTCGGCGGAGACTTCGTAATAAATGTCGGCGCTTTCGTCCTCGCAGGTCAGGGTAATTTCCTCCCCGGCGCGGATTGTGCCGCCCTCGGGCAAAACGGTCACACTGGGCGACGTTTCCACCACTTCTCCCGGCTCCTCCAGCTCCTCCGGCTCCTCCGGCTCCGGGTCGTCCTGCACCTCCATGCGCCGGTACAGCGTAAAGTCGCTGACGTATGATTCCGATTCTTCCTCAATGTCGATGTCTCTGCACGCAAGAAAGTTATGCTCAAGAAGCGTATCGGAAACCAGCGTCACCGGCTCGTTCCTGCTGTATCCGTGAAAGGAAAAATATTCGCCATCCCAGAGAACCTGCCATTCATACGTCCCGGCGGCGATGCCGTTTCTGTCGCCTTCCAGGGGTGCGGCGGACACGCCGTGAGCGTCCGTCAGAATGACCCCGTTCGCCGTCATGGTCAAGTCCCATTCCGCACCGGCGGCAACCGTGTCGCCGGTGAAGGTGGGTTTCGTGGCGGAAATCACAAAATCCTCTCCCAGCAGGACGCCCGGCGCGTCTCCAGGAGGCGTCACCAGCACGTATTGCCCGCTGGTCAGTTCCTCCATGCCGGTGATCTCCTGATACACCGTCGCCGCTCCGGCGGGAAGCCGGAACAACGAAAAAAGAGCTGCCGCCAATACAACTGACAGCAACCCTCTGGCTACCAACCTTCTTATCATACCAAACCCTCCCGACTTTTTTCAGAGTTTCCTCCCGGAACCCCCGAAAAATCATCGCCGGCTTGGCTGCGGATAGTATTCAACCAGCTGTCAACGATCTGCCGTTTGTATCAGAGGTTCCCTTATCCGTTTGGGAATATAGCACAGCCATTTTTCGACGTTTTACCTCTTTTGAGTTAACGCACTACAGGTAGTGGTTTTCTTCCACTTGTATACACCAGATGTAGTAAAGATTCAGTTAAAATTCTTCCTCAGCAGCGAGTGGCTGACGATCAGAAGACACGCCCACAGGAACAGGCTCAGCGCCCAATAGCCGCTGCAGACCATGGGGCTGGACACCACGATCAGCACGGCGAACAACACGTTTCCCATGGTCACCGTCCCCATGGCGGACAGCACGTTCAGCACCAGTGCCAGCAGCGTCAGCCCCAGCGACAGCAGCGAAATGCCGCGCACCAGCTTCAGTGTGCGCGCGTCCTTCTCCTTTTTCGCACCGTAAATCAGGCACGCGGGCGGCGCGAAAAATGCCACAGCCAGCACCGTCAGCACAGCCTGCGCTCCCGCGCTGACATTCTGAGAAAAGCCGGGGATAAATCCCAGCCCCGCGCACAAAATAAACAGACCGCCCCACAGGGCAAACAGCAGCTTTTTAGACATAAGGTTCTCCTTTTCAGGTAGATGTAGTGTCCCCATTTTAACCGAAATCGGCGCAAAAGGCAACAGCGAATCCCGTCGAACCCCGCCGGTGAAAAAAAACTGGACAGTTCTGCCAACATCTGCTATAATGTCAGGAATAGTATTGGGGAAGGGAGTGTTTTTCCCATGAAATGTCCGTTTTGCGGCGATCAGGAAAGCAAGGTCGTCGATTCCCGCCACTCGGAGGACGGCCTGAGCATCCGCCGCCGCCGGGAGTGTATGGGCTGCCAGCGCCGGTTCACCACCTATGAGATCGTGGAAAGCCTGCCCATCATCGTTGTGAAGCGGGACGGCTCCCGCCAGAACTTTGACCGCAACAAAATTCTCAATTCCATGATCCGCGCCTTTGACAAGCGGAAAGTGGACGTCACTGACCTCGACCGCATCACCACCGAGATCGAGCAGACCATCCAGAACACGCTGGAGCGGGAGATCAGCACCGACAAGATCGGCGAGATGGTCATGGAGCGTCTGAAGCCTCTGGACGAGGTGGCCTACATCCGCTTTGCCTCCATCTACCACCGGTTCCAGGATGCGGGCAGCTTTATGCGGGAGATCAGCAAATTCCTGGAGGAAAAATAATGAGCACGATCCCAACTGAAATCACCGCCGCCACGGAAGGCTCGCTGGACATTGCCTCCATCAAAAGCGTGATGGACGGCTTTGACCCTGCCTCGCTGCTTCCCGACCTGAGCAAGGTTTTCGGCAGTCTGGTGGGCGTGTGCCGCGTCGCCGTGATGATCGGCCCGGTCATCGCGCTGATCCTTGGACTGGCGTATCTGTTTCTCGCGCCGAAGGAGGCCAACTACTACTTCGGCTACCGCTGCTATTTCGGCATGGGCAGCGTCCGCGCATGGCGATTCACCCAGCGGATCGCAGGGATGATCCTCGGCGGGCTGGGGCTGATCCTCACCGTTATCATGGCCATCGTCACCGCCGGTTACGGCAGTATGGATTCGATGGACATGGTGTGGAGCGCGGTAAACTGTCTGATATGGGAAGCGATTCTTCTGCTGATCGGCACCATCGCCATCAACCTGATCGCCATGGCGAATTTCGACGCCAGGGGCGAGTACCGCCACAAAGCGGGAAAGCCGAAGGATTCCCCGCGGGATACAAAATAAGCATAACATCCGGCTGTCGTGCGGCAGCCGGATGTTCTTTTGCCGTTTGCGAGCGGCGAACTCTGCGGGGCTTCCTGATACGCTGATACTATTTCCTGTTTAAAATCAAAGATTTTAATCAGGAAGGCATCGCCTAATGGCGCTGCCGGTTTTGCCCCCCCAATGGCAGAATCCACAAAAACCGCTTTACAAATCGTTCATATTTTGGCGGCAGGATCCGGCATATTTCCTTGCAATATCGGGAAAAAAGAGGTATACTGTCACAGAAGTGTGTGAAAAGGAGGTCTTAGGTCAGCCCTAGGGCCTCTTTTTTCATGAAAACACGTAGATTTGCAAAAAACAGAAAGGATGATTTCTATGGCTACTCCCGAAAAGAATACCGACGCGGTTTATGACGCAAGTACTCTGGGTACCCCCAAAATGCTGGTTCTGGGCCTGCAGCACCTGTTCGCAATGTTCGGTGCAACGGTTCTGGTTCCCGCAATCACCGGACTGAACGTATCCACTACCCTGCTCTTTGCCGGTCTCGGCACGTTGCTGTTCCACCTCATCACCGGACGGAAGGTTCCCGCGTTCCTGGGCTCCTCCTTCGCGTTTCTGGGTGCTTACGGTCTGGTCACCGCTTCCGGACAGGACATCCCGCTGACCTACTCCTGCTTCGGCGTCGCCGTGGCGGGTCTTGTATATCTGGTTCTGGCGCTCTTCTTCAAGCTCTTCGGCGCGAAGAAGGTCATGCGCTTCTTCCCGCCCATCGTCACCGGCCCCATCATCATCTGCATCGGCCTGTCCCTGGCCGGTTCCGCCATCAATAACTGCCGCGGCAACTGGTGGGTCGCCCTGGTCGCGATCCTGGTCGTTGTGGTCTGCAACATCTGGGGCAAGGGCATGGTGAAGATCGTTCCCATTCTGCTGGGCGTTCTCGGCTCCTACCTGTTCGCCATGATCGTTGACCCCGCCGCCCGGGCTAACGTCGCCAAGACGGTGGCCGAGGCCGATTGGGTCGGCCTGCCCGTGATCTGGGGCAACACCGCCTTCTCCATCTTCGGCAAGGATTTTGACAGCGGTATGCTGCTGACCGCCATTATCACCATCGCTCCCATCTCTCTGGCGACTGTCGTGGAGCACATCGGCGACATCTGCGCCATTTCCTCCACCGTGGAAAAGAATTACGTGGCTGACCCCGGCCTGCACCGCACGCTGGTGGGCGACGGCCTCGCAACCACCATGGCCGCCCTCTTCGGCGCACCGGCCAACACCACCTACGGCGAGAACACCGGCGTTCTGGCGCTGTCCAAGGTCTATGACCCCAAGGTCATCCGTCTGGCCGCGCTGTTTGCCATCATCCTCTCCTTCTGCCCCAAGTTTGCCGCGCTGATCGTTGCCATGCCTGCCGCTACCATGGGCGGCGTGAGTCTGGTGCTGTACGGCATGATCTCCGCCGTGGGCGTGCGGAACGTGGTGGAGAACCGGGTGGATCTCACCAAGTCCCGCAACCTCATCATCGCCGCCGTCATCTTCGTGTGCGGTCTGGGCTTCGCCTCCACCGGTGGCATCACCTTCACCGTGGGCAGCGCCGACATCACCCTGACCGGCCTGGCCATCGCCGCCCTGGCGGGCGTGATCCTGAACGCCGTCCTGCCCGGCAACGACTACGAGTTCGGCAAGAGCGTCGAGGGCGACGCCAGCGCCGACCTGGGCAGCTATTGAGCCATATCTTGAATGGATACCGGGCCGCGCGGCCCACACCCCGGGGACGCACGGACAAAAGGCAGGCATCTTACGATGCCTGCCTTTCTGTTGCCTGTTTCCGTGCAACACCGGAGAAAAACACCCCGCATAATAGGGCGGCATACACTGTAACGGTGCCGCTGAATAACGTGTGGGGAGGACACAAAGGATGAAAAACGAAAATTCTGTTATGGCAATTCTGGCGGCGGCGCTGGGTGCGCTGTGCAGCTACGCTTCGGCGCTGGTGGTGCCGCTGGCGGTGCTGATCGCCGTAATGCTGGCGGACTATGTCAGCGGTATGGCAAAGGCCTGGAGCGCGGGCAAGCTCTGCTCCAAAACCGGCCTGCGCGGTATCCTGAAAAAGTTGGGCTATCTGGTGCTGGTGGGTGTAGCCGGTGTGGTGGACTGGTTGGTGCGTTACGGCCTGACCCAGGTGGGGGTGGAGGTCAGCTTTCAGTTCCTGATGGCGGCGATGGTCATCGTCTGGCTCATCATCAACGAATTGATCTCCATCCTGGAAAACGTGGCGGCGCTGGGCGGCCCGGTGCCGGGCTTTTTACGCAAGCTGTTGACGCGTCTGAAGGCCACCGTTGAAACAAAGGCAGGGGAGGAAGACAAAAATGCAGATCAATGAAGTTGCCTATAAGTGGGCGGGCCAGTTGACCCGTCGGACGGCCACCCGCCGCATTATCCTGCACCACGCCGCGGCGGTGACATGTACGCCGCAGCAGGTCCACCAGTGGCACCTGGCCAACGGGTGGACGGGGATCGGTTATCACTTTTTCGTCCGCAAGGACGGCACGGTCTACCGCGGCCGTCCGGAGGACACCGTGGGCGCCCACGCCGGGAACAATAACTACGACAGCCTGGGCGTCTGCTTCGAGGGCAGCTTTGACCGCGAGACCATGCCTGACGCCCAGCTGCGCGCTGGGCAGGAACTGGTGGCATACCTGAAGCAGAAGTACGGCATTTCCACCGTCCAGCGCCACAGCGATGTGAACGCCACCGGCTGTCCCGGGGACAATTTTCCCTTTGATGCCCTGGCGGGCGCGCAGACTGCAAAGCCTGCGGTGCCGGCGCCGGTAATCTCCGGCACGACGCTGACGCTGCCATTGCTGACCACCGCCAGCCGCGGCGATACCGTGCGCTGTGTACAGGCGGTGCTGACCGGACTGGGCTACGACGCCGGCGGGGCGGACGGTATCTATGGGACCAACACCGCCGCGGCGGTCAAGCGTTTCCAGGCATCCCGGGGCATTGCCGCTGACGGCTTGGTGGGCCGTGATACCTGGCACAAGCTGCTGGGTGCGTAGAAAAAATAGCGTGTGGAAAGAGGGCGGCGTCGGCCGCCCTCTTCTCTTGTATCCGAAAAGCCCCCATGCGGACGCATGGGGGCTTTTCATTATGCCAGAATGTTCTTCAGGTCCGTCAGACCGGGTACATTGGTCACCACCAGTACGTGGTCTCCCGGCTCAATGGTGGTCATGCCGCCGGGAATGATGGTCCGGCCCTCCCGTACGATGGCGGCCAGCAGGACGCCGTGGCGCAGGGGCAGCTTCATCAGCGGCGTGTGCAGTATGCCGTTGCCGTCGTTGCTGGCAGTGAATTCCAGAGCCTCCACCTTGCCGCCCAGCAGCTTGTACAGTGACTCCACCGCCATGCCTTGCGAGTTGGCCAGCGCGCGGACGTAGCGGGTGATCTGGTTGGCGATGATATCCTTGGGACTGATGATGCTGCCCAGTCCCGTCTCCTGTACCAGCTCCATGTAGTTGGGACGGGTCATTTTCGCCAGCACCTTCCGTACACCGGCGCGGCGGGCCGCCAGGGCCATCAGCAGATTTTCCTCGTCACGGCCCGTCAGGGCCACGAAGCCGTCCGCACCGAACAGGTTTTCCGATTTGATGAGGTCGATGTCCGTGCCGTCGCCCTCGATGATCATGGCGCCCGGCAGGTCCTGGGACAGCCGCAGACACTTATCATGGTCCTGCTCCACCACATGGACCCGCGTGCCGGCCCGTGCCAGCTCCCAGCTCAGGTACATACTGATCCGACTGCCGCCCAGAATGGAAACATCCTTTACCCGCTGGAGGCTGCGGCCCATGCTCTTGAGCATTTTGTGCAGCTCGGCCTTGCTGCCTACCATGTACAGCCGGTCCTCCAGCTGGGGCACGAAGGCGCCGTTGGGGATGATGAACTCATCGCCCCGCTGGGCGGCGCAGATCAGTACCTCTGCCACGCGCTCCCGGTGAAAGTCGCTGAGGCTGCGGCCGAGGATGGTATCCTCCGGGTGCAGCTGAAAGCCGATCATATCGATGCGCCCGCCGGCAAAGGGCTCCACGGAGATGGCTGCCGGGAAGCTGAGGATCCGCGCGATCTCCTGCGCCGCGGCCAGGTCAGGGTTGATGACCATATCCAGGCCGATCTCCCGCTTGAGCATATCCGCGTCCCGCCGGTATTCCGGGTTCCGCACCCGGGCAATGGTGTGCTGTGCGCCCACGCTTTTGGCGATCAGCGCGCACACCAGGTTCGTCTCGTCCACGCCGGTGACGGCGATGACCAGGTCGGCGTCCCGCGCTCCGGCCTCCATCAGAACGCTGATGGAGGCGCCGTTGCCGTGGATGCACAGCACGTCCAGCGTGCTGTCCGCCCGGTTCAGGTGGGCGGCCTCATCGTCCACCACCGTGATGTCGTGCTTTTCCTGGGTCAGCTGCTGGGCGATGGCATAGCCCACCTTGCCGCAGCCTACGATGATGATCTTCATGCGTCCTCCTCTCCGCCCGAGGGGGCGGCGGTCTGTCTCTTTTCCAGCAGGGCGGCGGCAAACTCCGCGCCCAGTATCAGTATCTGTCCCGACATATACAGCCACAGCAGCACCACGATCACCGTGGCGATGGAGCCGTACAGCACCGAGTAGCGCCCCAGGTGCTCTACGTAGTACGAAAACGCCATGCTCAGCACCATCCACGCCGCCAGTGAACCGCCCACGCCGGGCAGCACCTCCCGCAGCGGCCGGCGCTGGCCCTGGGAGAGCATATACAGGATCACCAGCGTGATAGCCATGACCACCGCCAGCAGCACGAAGCGCAGGGAACTCCACGCGGTGATGAACGAGTCGGTGATGGTGATGAACCGTCCGACAAACTCTAACACGGACCGTCCCACCACCACCAGCACCAGCGTCACGGCGATAACGACGATCAGCCATACAGTGAACAGCAGGATCCGCAGCTGGCTGCGCCACAAGCTCTCCGGCGCGCTGCGGCCAAAGGCCTTGCGGAGCGAGTGCATCAGACACCCGGAGGCCCGCATGGGGAACCAGATGGAGAAGATGAGACTGAACCACAGCAGCTGACGGCTCTGGTTGGCGGAGACGTACTCCAGATATGAGCGCACCACATCCACCACATCTGCCGGCAGCAGCGGCTCCAGTACGGAGGTGATATACGCTACGTCCAGCTCCAGCAGACCCAGCAGGGTGCTGATGAAGATCAGCAGGGGGAAGATGGCGAACAGCAGATAATACGTCAGCGCCGCGCTGTCCCGGGCTACGTCGTGGGTATAGTACCGCAGCACCATGTCGGCGGCCAGCCGACCGGCGTGGGTGCGGGGGAATTTTTTGTTACCACTCATATCAACATACCTCGGATGTTTAGTATACCATGATTGTTGGTAAAATCAAAGCATAATTTATCGGCGCGGCTATTCCCTCCCGGCGGGCTCAATTTTTTACAAAAAACCGAAAAAATAAATTTTTTATTAAAAAAAGTATTTCAGGTTGTCGAAACGTGAAAAGCGTGTTATAATACTATGCACGTAACTGGAAATAATAGGAAATCACTTTATCATTATTATACATGAGTGGAGGACGTATTATGGATAATCTGACTACCATCGTTCGTGACGAGATCTCGCGGCAGTACCGGAGCGTGCGGCAGTTTGCCTTTGCGGTGGGCGTGCCCCTGTCCACCATCAACAGCGCCCTCCACAACGGCGTCGGCGGATCTTCGTTCGATACCGTCATGCAGATCTGCAAGACGCTGGGCATCAAGGCGATGGCCGATGACGCCGCCTTCTATCTGACCGATGATACTGAGCAGCTGCTGACCCAGTACGCCAAGCTGGATGACTACGGCCGCCACACTGTGGCCTCCGTCATGCAGGTGGAATACGAACGCTGCTCCAAGCTGAACAATCTGGACGACTGACACATACGGCCCACCGCCGATAGGCGG
>OIED01001147.1_pt1 | contig 11533 bp, 9 predicted proteins | sample 1581771 | NCBI WGS metagenome assembly OIED01 (sample SAMEA3882546, study PRJEB24775) | human gut metagenome | biome: human-associated habitat; feature: intestine environment; material: feces | place: Netherlands | collected 2009/2010 | reverse complement strand
CTGATGCTTATGCTTTCCGGGCGCGAAAAGCACCAGCAGGTTTCGGAAACCGTAGGAAATGATGTCCAGCACACCTTCGCGCGCCGTGAACGTCAGCAGACCCACACAGGTCAGCAGCGCACCCGGCACAAAAAGTGCGTCGCACAAACCGCTCAGGATTTCCTCCCGCTCGCTCAGCGTCCAGATACTGCGCATCGAGGCAACGCCAGCAAATATCAGCGCGCCGATAGCGATGCAAATCCAGTAGGGCATCGCCCGCTTTGATTTTTTCAAAGCCCAAGCTCCTTCTTATACCGTTCAAACTCTTCGTCGTTGCAGTTGATGAAGTGTCCGGGTTTGATTTCCCGCAGGGACGGCTTGTTCACCGAGTAGTCATGCTCCTTCAGGGGCTTGTACTCAATGCGCTGCCGATGCTTCTCGTGATGCGGATCCGGGTACGGAATCGCGGACAGCAGCGACTTGGTGTACGGATGCAGCGGATGCTCGAACAGCTCGTCGGAATCCGCCAGCTCCACCAGCTTGCCGTAGTACATGACACCGATGCGGTCGGAGAAGTACTTGACGACGGACAGGTTATGCGCAATAAACATGATGGTCAAGCCCATCTTGTTGCGCAGGTCGTTCAGCAGGTTGATAACCTGTGCCTGAATCGACACGTCCAGCGCGGAAATGGGTTCGTCGGCGATGATGAGGTCAGGCTCCAACACGATGGCGCGGGCAATGCCGATACGCTGGCGCTGGCCGCCGGAGAACTCATGCGGATAGCGGTTGATGTGCTCGGGGTTCAGTCCAACGACGTCGAGAAGCTCACGGACGCGCTCAATGCGCTCCTCCTTGGTACCCACACCATGAATGGTCATGGGCTCGGAGACAATCTCGCCGATGGTCATACGAGGGTTGAGCGAAGCATAAGGATCCTGGAAGATAAACTGCATCTCGCGACGCATGTCCTTGATCTCATGCTTGCTCATCTCGGCAACATCTTTGCCCTGGAAAAATACCTTACCGGCAGTCGGCTTGGTCAGACGCATGATAGTGCGGCCCGTGGTGGACTTACCGCAACCAGACTCGCCAACCAGACCAAAGGTCTCGCCAGGATAAATCTCAAAAGAGATGTCGTTTACAGCAGAGACGACGCGCTTGGAAAAACGCTTGGCGAACATGCCGGACTCTGCGGGGAACTCCTTGGAGAGGTGCTCGACCTTCAGCAGCGGAGTGCGCTCGTTATTGTCTGCCATTTACGCCTCGCCTCCCTTCTTGGAATCCTTGCGCGTACGAGACGTCTCGGGAGCGTTCTTAAGGAACTCGGGGTCACCGGAATAATGGCACGCAGAATAGTGGCCGGACTCGGTGACAACACGCTCGGGGCGCTGTTTGCGGCACTTATCGGTTGCATAGGGGCAACGAGGCGAGAACACGCAGCCCTCGGGCAGGTTCATGAGCGAAGGCGGGTTGCCGTGAATCGGCGTAAGCGGCTTCTTCTCATCGATGGCCTGCTCCGGGATGGAGCGGATAAGGCCCCAGGTATAGGGGTGGCGGCTCTCGTAGAAGATTTCCTCAGCAGTACCGAACTCGACGGGACGGCCGGCGTACATAACCATGATCTTATCGGCCATATCGGCGACGACGCCCAGGTCATGGGTAATCATGATGATGGCGTTGCCGTTCTTCTCCTGCATTTCCTGCATAAGCTCAATAATCTGAGCCTGAATGGTAACGTCCAGGGCAGTCGTGGGCTCGTCGGCAATCAGAATATCGGGATCGCAGGCAAGGGCCATGGCAATCATGACGCGCTGACGCATACCGCCAGAGAACTGATGTGGATACTCATTGACGCGCTTCTCGGGCTCGGGAATGCCAACGAGGTCCAAAAGCTCGGTGGCGCGCTTGAGCGCCTCCTGCTTGGAGTAACCACGGTGCAGACGAAGACCCTCGCCCACCTGCTTGCCGATCTTATAGACCGGGTTCAAGGAGGTCATAGGATCCTGGAAGATCATCGCGATGTCGTTACCGCGAATGTGCTGCATCTCTTCCTCGGTCATCTCGAGGATGGAGCGACCGCGATAGCGAACGTCGCCGCCCTCGATCTTTCCCGGAGGCATCGAGATAAGACCCATGATGGTCATGGCGGTCACGGACTTACCGGAGCCGGACTCACCGACGACGCCAAGGGTCTCGCCGCGATCGAGCGTGTAGGACACACCGTCGACAGCGCGAACGACGCCATCCTCGGTATGGAAATACATCTTAAGGTCATCGACCTCGAGCAGATGCTGGCCCTCGGGAACCGGCTGGTCCTTCAGGTCCACATAGTTCTTGTTCTTCTTCATCCTTATGCGTCCTTCATCTTGACGTCGAGGGCGTCGCGCAGACCGTCACCCAGCAGGGTGAAGGCGAGCACCGTCGAGAGAATTGCCAGACCGGGCATGATCATCATCCAGGGAGCGGTCAGAAGATACTGCTGACCGTCCTGAATCATGGAGCCCCACGAAGGCGTAGGCGGAATAACGCCCATGCCGAGGAAGGACAGAGCGGACTCGGTCAGAATGGCGCCACCAATGTTCATGGTTGCGTAGACCACGATAGAGGCGACGGAGTTCGGGAAGATGTGACGCACGACGATACGAGCATCGGATGCACCCATCGCGCGCGCAGCGTCAACATAGTCGTTTTCCTTGACCGTCAAGATTGCAGAGCGGAAGACGCGCGCAATCGAAGGCCAGCCGAGAATACCGATGGCGATAAAGACGTTCTGAAGGCCACGGCCGATAACGGCGATCATGGCAACAACGAACAGCACGTACGGGAACGCCAGGAAGATGTCCGCACAGCGCATGATGATCGTATCCCAGATGCCGCCGTAGAAACCCGCCAGAGCACCCATGACCAGACCGATCATCGTGGAGATCGCGGTGGCCATAATGCCGACGGACAGCGAAACGCGCGCACCGTAGATAACGCGGACGAGAATGTCACGACCAAGGGCGTCGGTGCCAAACGGGTGCTCTGCACACGGAGCCAGCAGCGACGTCTCGGCCATGGTGGTCGAGTCGGAAGCCGTCGGCGAACCGAGCCAGGGCTTAGCCCACAGATCTGCGGTCAGGGCAACCACAACGACGATGATGATCCAGCAGACACCGATAACGGCGAGCTTGTTCTTACGAAGACGCTTAAAAGCGTCGCCCCACAGCGTGCGGGACTTGGCGGGAGCAGATGCGGCCTTGGTGGCGGTAGCCTGCTCCTGAGACTGAGAATCAGTTTCCTGCATGAGACGTACCTCCCTTAGGCCTTATCCGACGGACCGCCAAGGCGGATGCGCGGGTCGAGGAATGCATAGCTAATGTCGACGAGCAGGTTGATCACCATGACGACGACGACGATGAGCGTAACGCCGCCCATAACGATGGGCCAGTCACGCATGCTAATGGCGCGATAGACCTCATAGCCGATACCGGGCCAGTTAAAGACCGTCTCGGTCAGGATGGCGCCCGAAAGCATGCCACCAAAGTCGACACCAATATAGGTAACGACGGGGATGAGTGCATTCTTAAGCGCATGCTTGACGATGATCGCGCGATTGGAGAGACCCTTCGCCTTTGCCGTACGGATGTAATCCTGGTTCATGACGTCAAGCAGCTGCGAGCGCATAATGCGAGCAGCATAAGCGGTCGAAACCGAAGCCAGCGTAATGGTCGGAAGCACATAGTGCATCCAATCCTGATACTGAGAGCTGGAACCGCCGGCACCCGAGATCGGCATGGAGAATGCACCGCCCGTGGCGTCCTTGAGGATGACACCAAAGAACAGCTGCAGCAACATACCGAGCCAGAAGGCCGGGACCGCAACGAGGATCGACGTGGTGAGCGTTACCAAAATATCCCAGAAGGAATAACGCTTTACCGCCGAAATGATACCCGCACCGATACCCATGATTGCCTCGAGCACGATGGCGCACGCGGCAAGTTTGACCGTATACGGATACTTCTGGGCAAAGATATCCGTAACCGGCAGCTTGCGCTGATACGAATTGCCCAGATCGCCATGAAGCAGGCCGTTCATGTAATACAAGTAACGGTCCACGAGCGACGTTTGAACGGGGTCGCCGTTCTCGTCAAGGATCGCGTTGCCGTCCTCGTCCGTCTGGACCAGGTGATAGCGGACGCGAAGCTGAAGCTCCACCTCGGGGGACAGAGCCTTGTCTCCACCGATCAGCTTGATCGGATCTCCCGGCACGATATTCTGGAGGGCGAACAGAATCAGCGTAACGCCCAAAAACACCGGGATGAACTGAAGCACACGTTTAACGATGTACTTACCCATACCACTCCCCTATCTAGGGATTAACCTAAATGGGATGCCGATCGCCAGACCGGCATCCCAAAATTACCATCAGCCAGTTTACCCCAGGTTAGGGAGAACTGTATGTTTCCCATGAGGTCTACGTAAATACTTGACCCTCACGGAAGCTGCAAACTCTTAGGCGAGCTCAGCGGTACCCAGATCGGCGTGCTTCTGCGGATCGACATAGAGGTGCTTGATGCGATCGGAGCCGGCGATGGTGTGCGTGTAGAACATAATCGGGATGACCGGGCAGTCGGCAGCGACCATTGCGTCGGCCTCCTGCATCTTAGCGACGCGCTCCTCGTCGTCAACAATAGTACGAGCCTCGTCGACCTTGGCGTCGAACTCGGGGTTGTTGTAACCGGAGCGGTTGTCGCCACCGAGGGAGTCGGAGTGGAACAGCGGATACAGGAAGTTGTCCATGATCGGGTAGTCGGCAATCCAACCCAGACGACCGAACTGATAGTTAAAGTTCTGATACTGCTCGAGCAGGGCAGACCACTCAGGGGTATCGGAGACAGCGGTAACGCCAACCTTGGCGAGGTCGCCGATGATGGACTCCATGATCTCCTTGTGACCGCCGTCCTGGTTGTAGGACAGGGTCACGCTAATGCCACGATCCCCGTTAGCGCCAGCGGGAGCAACCTTGTCGAGGTACTCGTTAGCCTTGTCGACATCGTAGGCGCAGAACTCCCATGCGCCCTCCTTGTAGCCATCGATGCCCGGAGGAACAATGCCGTCGGCAGGGGTACGGGTACCCTTGAAGATGGTCTTGCAGATGGCCTCACGGTTAATGGCCAGGGAGATGCCCCTACGCAGGTCGGCGTTGTTGAACGGCTCGGCCGTGGTGTTGCAGGTCAGATAGTACGTGGAAGGCTCGGCGCCGAGCAGCATGCGCTCGCCGTCACCCATGGTGTAGCCGTCCTTGGACACGCCGCGATCCTTCTTGGCGGCATCGATCTGAGCGACGGGAACGTCGCAGACATCGAGGTTACCGGCCTGGAACTCCTTGTAAGCGGTCTCCATGTCCTTGATGACCTGGAAGTGGATGCCATCGATCTTGGCCTTGTCGCCATAGTAATCGTCGAACTTCTTGACGTTGATCTCCTGGCCATCCTCCCACTTGCCGTCCATCATGAACGGGCCGTTACCGACCGGGGCAAGGTAGAAGCTCTTGACATCGGACTCGGCGCACTCGGGAACCGGGGCCAGAGCCGGGTGAGAGGCGACGAAGGGGAAGTCGGCGTAAGCGGAAGCCAGCTTGACGACGAGGGTCTCATCGTCGGGGCAGGTAACACCGCTGAGCTCGGTAGCGTTACCGGCAAGCAGATCGTCATAGCCCTCGACCATGGAGAGGTGATAGGAGACCTCGGAAGGGCCGTACTCGGTAGCGACAGCCGACTTGGTGTTGACCAGACGCTCCCAACCGAGCTTGAAGGACTTGGAGGTAACGTCGTCACCGTTGTGGAACTTGGCCTTCTTGATCTTGAAGGTAAACTCGGTGGCGTCGTCGTTGGACTCAAAGGACTCGCAAGCCAGCGGAACGATCTCGCCCTTCTCGGCGTCGTAAGAGGTCAGAGCGTCAAAGAGCTGGTACTCGACCTGAGTGCCCTGATCCTCCTGGACGTTGTAGGGGTCGATGCAGACCGGGTTGTTGATGTAGAAGTTCAGCTTCGAACCGGACTCAGAACCGGAAGCGTCGCCGCCCTTCTTGCCACATGCGGCAAGAAAAGCCATGGAGCTCGCAGCAAGGGTACCGCCGACAAAGGCGCGACGACCCATAACGGGCTGGTGGAACATAGAATCAGCCATGCCATCCTCCTTATGAGATAGGACAAAGAAATGTTCAGTCGGACACATGTCGAGACAATCCGATCCGAACCATCAAAACGCCGCCCGTTGCTATGGCTGGATATGCACAACGAACCAACGTTTCGCAATACAGTAGCGCATTTTATACACGATTTGGGGGTAATTCCCGTCAACGGTCGAGAATTTCTTTAGTTGGGCGAAGTATGTGGGGATATTTTGGCTCTGTTACAAATATGTAAACAAAAAGGGTCCCGCACTTGCGGAACCCTTTTCAAGTATTTATACGGCTCGTGCTTAGTAGCCGACGATACCCTGCGGGAAGAAGAACATGCACAGGACGACACACACGGCAAAAACGACGGCCATAATTACCGTCAGGCGATCGAGGTTCTGCTCCATGACGCCCGTGGCAGAGCTGGAGTTATACAGCGAGCTGGCGATCATATCCGAAACGCCGGTGCCCTTACCGGAATGCATCAGGACGAGAATCGTCAGCGCCACGGCAGAGACAGCCCAAACGACAAACAGAAGAATCTGGAACGGACCCATAGATAAGCTCCTTAATAGAACAATTCAAACTCCAGTACTGTACCACAACCCCCAGCACTCCCCCATCAGCCATTTGGTGACGAGGTAGAAATAGCGCAAAAAAGAGGGTTGTCCGGTTGTGGACAACCCCCTTACTAGAAAACGGTATTTGTTTTCTATTAGGCCTCGGTGGCGAGTACGCGACCCGTCATCTCGGCGGAAGGCTCAATACCAGCCATGGTGAGCATGGTCGGAGCGATATCGGAAAGACGGCCGTCCTCGATACCGGTGAGCTGTGCCTTCTCATCAACGATGATGAACGGCACGCGGTTGGTGGTGTGAGCCGTGAACGGATGCTTGGAACCGTCGGAAGCAACGTCAAACATGTGATCGGCGTTGCCGTGATCGGCGGTAATCAGCGCAAAGCCGCCCTTAGCGAGAATCGCCGGGACAACCTTGGACAGGGCATCGTCAACAGCCTCGACGGCCTTAACGGCAGCGTCGAAGACACCGGTGTGACCAACCATGTCGCAGTTTGCGAAGTTCACGATGTAGAAATCAGCGCGATCCTCGTTGATGGCGGCGACAAGCTTCTCGGTAACCTCGGGAGCGCTCATCTCAGGTTGCAGGTCGTAGGTAGCGACCTTGGGAGAAGCGACGAGCACGCGCTCCTCGCCCTCCTTGGGCTCCTCGATGCCGCCGTTGAGGAAGAACGTCACGTGGGCGTACTTCTCGGTCTCGGCGGTGTGCAGCTGCTTCAGGCCATTGGCGGCGATAACGTCGGCCAGAACGTTCTCGGGGAACGTCTTGGGGAAGGCGACCTCGACGTCAAACGTCGGGTCGTACTCGGTCATCGTCACAAAGTGCGAAAGCTTGATCTGCTCGCGCTCAAAGCCATCGAACTCCTTGTCCGTGAACACGCGGGTCATCTGACGGGCGCGGTCGGGACGGAAGTTGAAGAAGATGGCCGCGTCGCCCTCGTGGATGCCCTCGTTGTGGGCAGCGAAGGGCTCGACGAACTCGTCGCCGCGCGGATCCTTCTCGTAGTAGGCCTTGATACCGGCAACAGGGTCGGTATCGGCATCGGATGCGTTGACCATGACGTCGTAGGCGCGCTGGATGCGCTCCCAACGGTTGTCGCGGTCCATGGCCCAATAACGGCCCGAGACGGTGGCAACGCGAGCGTCGCAACCGGTCTCCTCGGAGATCTTAGCCAGGAAGGCGCAGAACTCACTCATGTAGCCAGAGCCGGACTGCGGGTCAACGTCGCGACCATCCATGAAGGCGTGGACGCGAACGGTCTTGACACCGTGCTCGGCAGCCATCTTGACCAGAGCCTCGACGTGGCTCATATGAGAATGAACACCGCCAGGGCTCATAAGGCCCATGAGGTGGAGAGTCTTGCCGTCAGCCTTGACGTCGTCCATAGCCTTGACGAAAACCTCGTTCTTGGCGATGGAGCCGTCCTTGATGGCGTTGTTGATGCGCGAAAGCTCCTGGAAGACGATGCGGCCGGCACCGATATTGAGGTGACCCACCTCGGAGTTGCCCATCTGACCGTCGGGAAGGCCCACGTCCTCGCCCGAAGCGCCGAGCGTGGTGTGGGGGTACTTCTCGTACAGGCTATCAAGGAAGGGCGTCTTAGCAGCGGCGACGGCGTTCTCGCCATCGGCCGGAGCAAGGCCGCAACCATCCATGATGATCAGGAGTGCAGGAAGATGACGCTGTGCCATATGTCCTACTCGCCTGCCTTGACGACCATAGAAGCGAAGTCGGCAGCCTTGAGCGAAGCGCCGCCCACGAGGGCGCCGTCGACGTCGGGCTTGGCGACGAGCTCGGCGATGTTGCCGGGCTTGGCAGAGCCACCATAGAGAACGCGGATGCCGTTAGCGAGCTCCTCGCCAAACATCTCCTTGAGGGTCTCACGGATAGCGCCGCAGACCTCCTGAGCGTCCTCGGCGGTAGCGGTCTTGCCGGTGCCGATAGCCCAGATGGGCTCGTAGGCGACGACGACCTGCTTGGGGCAAGTGATCTCGAGACCCTCGAGACCTGCCTTGACCTGGTTGCAGACGAAGTCGACATAGGTGCCGGCCTCGCGGACCTCGAGGGACTCGCCGCAGCAGAAGACGGGAACAAGACCGGCGGCAACGAGAGCCTTGGCCTTCTTGTTCTGATCCTCGTCGGTCTCGTGGAAGTAGTCGCGACGCTCGGAGTGACCGATGATGCAGTAGGTGCAGCCAGCGGACTTGAGCATGTCGCAAGAGGACTCACCGGTGAAGGCACCCTTGGCCTCCCAGTACACGTTCTGTGCACCGAGGGCGATGGGGGCAGCCTGAATACGGTCATGAACCGTGGTGATGTCGATGGTCGGAGGGCAGACGAGCACCTCGACGCCAGCCGGAACCTCGGGCAGAGCCTGAGCCAGCTCGTCGGCGAGCTTGGCGGCCTCAGCGACGTCGTTGTTCATCTTCCAGTTACCAGCGATAAGAAGGGTGCGATTAGGCATCGAGAAGCGCCTCCACTCCGGGCAGGGCCTTACCCTCGACGAGCTCCATGGAAGCGCCACCGCCGGTGGAGATCCAGCTCATCTTGTCGGCCAGGCCGAACTTGTTGACAGCGGCGACGGAGTCTCCACCACCGATGATGGACGTGCAGTCAGACTCGGCCACGGCGCGGCAGACGGCCTCGGTGCCGTGAGCGAAGTTGTCGAACTCGAAGACGCCCATGGGGCCGTTCCAGAACACGGTCTTGGCACCCTTGACGGCCTCGGCATAAAGCTCCTCGGTCTTGGGGCCGATGTCCATGCCCTCACGATCGTCGGGGATAGCGTCGGAAGCGACAACCTCGGGGACAGCGTCCTCGCCAAAGTGATCGGCAACGCGGTTGTCGATGGGGAGCAGGATCTTGACGCCCTTCTCCTCGGCCTTCTTGAGCATCTCACCGGCGCGCTCGACCCAGTCCTCTTCCTTGAGGGACTGACCCACAGACATGCCCTGCGCGAGGAAGAAGGTGTAGGCCATGCCGCCACCGATGATCAGGGTGTCAGCGGAGTCGATGAGGTGATCGAGAACGCCGATCTTGGAGGAAACCTTGGAACCGCCGACGATAGCGACGAAGGGACGCTCGGGCTCGGCGAAGATACCAGTCAGCGTGTCGACCTCCTTCTCGAGCAGGAAGCCGGCGACGGCGGGCAGGAAGGCGGCGGGGCCCACGACGGAACCCTGGGCGCGGTGAGCGGTGCCGAAGGCGTCGAGAACGAAGATGTCGCCGTAGGAAGCGAGCTTCTTGGCGATCTCGGGATCGTTCTTCTTCTCGCGCTTATCGAAACGGACGTTCTCGAGAACGAGGACCTTGCCCGGCTCGACAGCCTCGACGGCCTTGGCGGCCTCCTCGCCGTAGGTGTCCTGGACGAAGCTGACGTCGAGACCGGAAAGCTCGGCGAGCTTGGCGGCAACCGGCTTGAGCGAAAGCTCGGGCTCGAAACCAGTGCCGGCAGGACGGCCAAGGTGGCTCATGAGGATGACGCGAGCGTTGTGCTCGACGAGATACTTGATGGTGGGAAGGGCAGCCTTGATGCGGGTGGTATCGCCCACGACGCCGTCCTTGATAGGCACATTGAAGTCAACGCGAACGAGAACGCGCTTGCCGTCGACATCGATGTCGCGGACGGTCTTCTTGGTAAAGGCCATGTTTGCTTCTACCTTTCGTACGTGTCTGCCTCCCATTACGGCAGACGATTTCTTATAAAAAGGGCGCGACCCTAGGGTGTAAGCCCTACAAGGCCGCGCCCTTCTTTAGACGCTCAACGAGCTATTCGCTAAAAGCTAAATTAAGCAACGAACTTCTCGAAGTACTTGATGGTGCGGACCATCTGAGAGGTGTAGGAGTTCTCGTTGTCGTACCAAGAGGTGACCTGAACGAGGGTCTGGCCGTTGCCGAGATCAGAGCACATGGTCTGAGTGGCGTCGAAGATGGAGCCGTGGGTCTCGCCGACGATGTCGCGGGAGACGATCTGGTCCTCGTTGTAAGCGAAGGTATCGGGGATGGTCTCGGCGTAGGCCTTCATGGCAGCGTTGACCTCGTCGACGGTGACCTTCTTGTCAACGACGGCGTAGAGGTTGGTCAGCGAGCCGGTCGGCGTCGGGACGCGCTGGGCGGCACCGATGAGCTTGCCGTTGAGCTCGGGGAGAACCAGGCCGATGGCCTTGGCAGCGCCCGTGGTGTTCGGGACGATGTTCTCGGAGCAGGCGCGGGAGCGACGGAAGTTGCCCTTGCGCTGCGGGCCGTCGAGCGGCATCTGGTCGCCGGTGTAGGCGTGGATGGTGCACATAATGCCGGACTCGATGGGAGCCAGGTCGTTCAGAGCCTTGGCCATCGGAGCGAGGCAGTTGGTGGTGCAGGAAGCGGCGGAGATGATGTTGTCTTCCTTGGTCAGGGTCTTGTGGTTGACGTTGAAGACGATGGTGGGCAGGTCATTGCCGGCCGGAGCGGAGATGACGACCTTGCGGGCGCCAGCGTCGATATGAGCCTGCGCCTTGGCCTTGCTGGTGTAGAAGCCGGTGCACTCGAGAACAACGTCGACACCCAGCTTGCCCCAGGGCAGATCAGCAGCGTTCGGCATCTTGTAGATGACGATCTTCTTGCCGTCGACAACGATGTAGTTGTCTTCGCCTTCGCCCTCATGGAAATCAACGGTGTGGCCCTGCGCAACGTAGTTGCCCTGCGTGGAGTCGTACTTCAGCAGGTGCGCGAGCATCTTGGCGGAAGTCAGGTCGTTGATGGCGACGACTTCGTAGCCCTCAGCGCCGAACATCTGACGGAAAGCCAGACGGCCGATACGGCCAAAACCATT
>OIED01001145.1_pt1 | contig 11549 bp, 10 predicted proteins | sample 1581771 | NCBI WGS metagenome assembly OIED01 (sample SAMEA3882546, study PRJEB24775) | human gut metagenome | biome: human-associated habitat; feature: intestine environment; material: feces | place: Netherlands | collected 2009/2010 | reverse complement strand
GACTTTTCTTTGCTACTTTCTTTTGGTCACAAAAGAAAGTAGGACCTCCCGGGAGGCTGCCGCTAATCCTTTAGCCGATAACCTCTCCGTGCCGCACAACCTTCAAAATATCCAGCTTATCATCGACCAGCACGACGTTGCCGTAGCGGCCTGCGTCGAGACTGCCGTAATCGGCATCAATGCCGATGCTGCGGGCGGGGTTCAGGGTCGCGGCGCGGACGGCACTCTCAAGGGGCACGCCCATGTCGAGGACCGCACGCTTCATGCAGTCAAACAGACAGGTCGCGCTGCCCGCAATCGTGCCGGGCTGCTCGGTCAGCGTCGCGCGTGGTCCGCGCACCGTGACGGCCTGGCCGCCCAGACTGTACTGGCCGTCAGGCAGACCGCAGGCCATCATGCTGTCCGCAATCAAAATCACACGATCCGCCCCGAAGGTGTTGAAGGTGAACCGCACCATCGCCGGGTGAATGTGGACATTGTCGGTGATCAGCTCGACCTCGGCACCATCCTCCAGCGCGGCAATGATCGGCCCCGGCTCACGGTGGGTGATGCCCGGCATCGCGTTGTACAGGTGGGTCATGTGGGATGCACCCGCCGCAAACGCGGCCTTGGCCGTGTCGTAATCGGTACAGGTGTGGGCAATCGAAATGCGCACCTCATCGCGGCATTCCTTGATGAAATCCAGATTGCCCGGCTCCTCGGGGGCGACGTCAACCAATTTGATCAGCCCGCCGCTGCGCGCCTGCAGGCGGCGGAACATGCCCGCGTCGGCGGCCATGACGTACTTCGGGTTCTGCGCGCCAACCTTCTTGGGGCTGATGTACGGCCCCTCCATGTTGATGCCGACCAGATCCGCGCCGCGCTCGTTCTTGTGGGCCGCGGCCACGTCCATGATGCCGTTCAGGATCTCCTCGCTGAACGTCATGGTTGCGGGGCAGATGGCCAGCACGCCCTTGCTCGCCTCAAAATCAGCGATGGCCTGCAGGCCGGCCTCGTCGGCGTCGCAGAAATCGTGGCCGACTGCGCCGTGGAAATGGATGTCCACCAGACCCGGCAGCGCATAGGCACCGCCCGCGTCAATGACTTCCTCGCCCTCCTGCGGGGCCGCGCCAAAGACGATGCGGCCATCGCGGATGATGAGGTCCTTTTCCACAAAGCGGCAGCCGTCGCTGTAGACTTTCGCATTTTTGATAATCATTGCAGTGTTCCTCCGCAAATCAGATCTCGCTCAGGGCTTCCTCGTCGCCGACCAGAATGAAGTCGGGGTGCATCTGCAGGATGCTGGCGGGGACCTCCGGCGTGACGGGGCCGAAGAACGCCTTTTTGACGATGTCGGCCTTGCCCTTGCCGTTGGCGACCATCAGGACCTTGCGGGCCTGCATGATCGTCTTGATGCCCATGGTGTAGGCCTGCTTGGGGACCAGGTCGGCGTTGCCGTCGAAGAAGCGCTTGTTGGCCTCGATGGTTTCCTCCTTCAGGTCAACGCAGTGGGTGCCCAGCTCGAATGCCTCGTTCGGCTCATTGAAGCCGATGTGGCCGTCGTTGCCGATGCCCAGCAGCTGCAGGTCAATGCCGCCCACATTGTGAATGACCGCGTCATAGCGGGCGCACTCGGCGTCGGCGTCCATGTTGGTGCCGTCCGGCAGGTTGATGGCCTCGGGACGGATATTGACATGGTCAAACAGGTTGCGGTGCATGAAGCTCCAGTAGCTCTCGGGGTGCTCCTTGGGCAGGCCGCGGTACTCGTCCAGGTTGACCGTCGTGACCTCGGAGAAGTCGATGTCGCCCTTGTTGTACCACTCGACCAGCTGCTTGTAGGTGCCCACGGGCGTACCGCCGGTGGCCAGGCCCAGCACGCAGTTGGGCTTCATGATGACCTGGGCCGAGATGATGTTGGCGGCCTTGCGGGACATGTCGTAGTAATCTTTTGCACGGATGATCTTCATAAGAAAATACCTCCTGATTTTTCGGGGTGCGTTGCCCCAGTTTTCCTATTCTTCATTATACCACGCCATGGGGCGGGATACCATGACCGGTTTATGTGATTTGTACCAAGATTTTGTACCGTTTTTGCAGCAAATCACAGAAAAAGCCGCGGACGGGCTGATCGCCCGCCCGCGGCGGAGTTGATAAAGGGAACCAGACCTTTATCCGGTGATGCCTGTTTTTACAGCATCTTCTTCAGCTCATCGTAGACGAACTGGACCTTGGGTCCGATAACGACCTGGCAGGCAGTCTTGCTGGGGCGGATGACACCGGCAGCACCGGCAGCCTTGACGGCCTTCTCGTTGACAGCCGTGCTGTCCTTGACCTCAAAGCGCAGACGAGTGGCGCAGTAGTCAACGTTGGCAACGTTGCCCTTGCCGCCGACAGCAGCCAGAACGCCGGAGGCGATGGCGGTGAAGTCGTTGTTGGCGAGGGTGATGTTGGCCTCAGCAGCCTCGGCATCCTCGTCCTCACGGCCGGGGGTCTTCAGGTCGAACTTGACGATAGCGAACTTGAAGACCAGGTAGAAGACAACGAAAGCGGCAATGCCCAGAGGGATGATCATCCAGGTGTTAGCATGTGCGGGCAGGCTGGCGGAGAAGATCAGGTCGGTAGCACCGGCGGAGAAGCAGAAGCCTGCGCGGAAGCCGGTGTAGTAGGTGATGATGGTGAAGATGCCGTACAGAGCAGCATAGACAACATACAGGGGGAAGCAGAGGAACATGAAGCCGAACTCGAACGGCTCGGTAACGCCGCAGACAAAGGCGCAGATAGCAGCGGAAACAACCAGACCGATAGCAGCCTTCTTGTTCTTAGCGGTCTGGACCATAGCCAGAGCAGCACCGGCAATGCCGAACATCATGCAGGGGAAGAAGCCGGACATGTACATGCCGAGGCTCCAGGTGACACCGTTCTGGCCGGTGACATCGCCAGCCCAGTAGTGGCTCAGGTCGCCCAGACCGATGGTGTCGAACCAGAACACGTTGTTCAGAGCGTGATGCAGGCCGGTGGGGATCAGCAGACGGTTCAGGAAAGCGTAGATGCCGGCGCCGATGCCTTCCATCTTGGCAATGCCGTTGCCGAGGGCAACCAGAGCGCCGAAGATGACGGGCCAGACGAACAGCAGGACAACGGAAACCACGATGGAAACAACGGCGGTCACGATAGCAACGCTGCGCTTGCCGCTGAAGAATGCCAGCCAGTCAGGCAGCTGGGTATTCTTGAACTTGTTGTAGCAGGCAGCACCGATGATGGCGGCCAGGATGCCGATGAAGGAGTTGCCGGCGATCTTGCTGAAAGCAATGTAATCGACGGTGCCTTCCTCCAGCGTGCGGACAGCGCCGACAACGCCGGGGCTGAGCAGCTGCTGCATCATCAGGAAGCTGACCAGACCGGCCAGACCGGCGGTACCGTCATGGTCATCAGACAGACCGACGGCAGCGCCGATGGCGAACAGCCATGCCATGTTGTCGATCAGGGCGCCGCCGGCCTTGATCAGCAGGAAACCTACGGTGTAAGCAGCACCGGAGGTCGGGCCCTCGGCACCCATAACGGCGGGAGCCAGAGCGTAACCAATGCCCATCAGGATACCACAGACGGGCAGAGCAGCAACGGGAAGCATAAGAGCTTTGCCGAGCTTCTGCAGATACTTCATCATAAAAGCATTCCTCCAAAAATTGTGAGTGGGTCTTTCCCAACTCGGCGCCGGGCCGTCTGGTTCCGCAGCCGCGACACTTTGTTAATCTCATATTAACATATTCTTCACAAAAAAGAAAGTGATTTTAGCAAAATTGTCGAAAAGCCGAAAAACCAACGGTTTCTTTGTGCAATATTCAAACACGCCATTGATTTTTGCCCAAATTTCTTTGAAAATTTAACTTTTTTGGAAAGTTATTTTCATAACGGGATGAATCTACACCTCGGCTACGTCCTTCGTCGCCACCACATCCACGCCGGTCCCGGCTGCATCGGGCAGCAGGACCTGACCGATGTGTACGGGGGCGGGCACCACGACGCTTTTCAGCGCGCGGACAACGTCAAAAATTTTCTCCTTCGGGATGTCGCTGCGGGTCTTGCAGCTTACGGCGGGCAGGATACCGCCGGTCACGCGCACCGTTGTGGTCACAATGCGCGTCGGGGCGGTGACCTCCCTGCGGGCGTAGGCGTCGCCGCGCGGGCATGTGTTGCCCTGCACGGTGACCACCGCGCCGCCGTCCAACGTCACAGTCAGCGGGCAGCCCATCGGGCAGCCGATGCAGATCAGTTCACGTTTTTCCATCGTCAGCCCTCCTCCAACGTTACCGTCACGGCGTCGCCCGGGCCGCGCAGGAGCTCAGCCTTCAGCCGCGCGGTCTCCATCTCGCCGGGGGCCAGCACGGGCCGCTTGCGGCTGTAGATGCAGTCTGTACCGCGGTACACCGCGATTTTTTTATTTTTGTACACGCCGCCCACGCGGAACCGCAGCGTCACGGTATCCCCCGCGCAGTCGGGGCGGATGGTGGTCGGCACGGTGTAGCGCACGCCGTTTTCGCACCGCACGGGCAGGGTGCGGCCCGCCGCGGCCCCGCCGCCCGCAATGTATGCCGCCGCGTGCTCACCTGCCGCCGCGGCCTCCTCCGACACATAATCCACCAGGTCATGCACATGCAGCACGTTGCCCGCGGCAAAGACGCCGGGCAGGTTCGTTTCCAGGCTCTCATTGACCGCCGGGCCGCCGGTGACGGGGTTCAGCGCCACGCCCGCGGCGCGGCTCAGCTCGTTTTCGGGCAGCAGCCCGCAGGAAAGCAGCAGCGTGTCGCAGTCGTAGTGCTCCTCGGTGCCGGGGACGGGTTTTCCGTTTTCGACCCGCGCCAGCGTGATGCCGGTCACGCGCTCCTTGCCCTGAATGTCCACTACCGTGTGGCTCAATTTCAGCGGAATGCCAAAATCATCGAGACACTGCACAATATTGCGCTTTAAGCCGCCGGAGTACGGCATCAGCTCCGCCACGCAGAGCACCTTTGCCCCCTCCAGCGTCATGCGGCGTGCCATGATAAGGCCGATGTCGCCGCTGCCCAGAATCACGACCCGCCGCCCGGGCAGGCAGCCCTCCATGTTGACGAGCCGCTGCGCCGTGCCCGCGGTGAAGATGCCCGCGGGCCGGTAGCCCGGAATGTTCAGCGCGCCGCGCGGGCGCTCACGGCAGCCCATGGCCAGAATGACCGCCTTGGGGTGCAGCTGAAACAGTCCGTCGGTCTTGTTCATGGCGGTGACGGTCTTGTCCGCCGCCAGATCCAGCACCATCGTGTTGAGCTTGTATTCAATTCCTAATTTGCGTACCTGCGTCACAAACCGTGCTGCGTACTCGGGGCCGGTCAGCTCTTCTTTAAAGGTATGCAGGCCGAAGCCATTGTGGATGCACTGGTTCAGGATGCCGCCCAGCTCACTGTCGCGCTCCAGGATCAGGATGTCCTGCACGCCGCTTTTGCGTGCGGCCACCGCCGCGGCCAGCCCCGCCGGGCCGCCGCCGATAATGACCAGATCAACGTTTTTCATGGCAGACGCCCCCTTTCACAGGCTATCCTTGTTCGTGCCGACGATGATTTTGGACGCACCGCCGGACTTGGTGATCTCGCTCTGCGGCACGCCCAGCTCCCGCGCCAGGATCTCCATGACGCGCGGGCTGCAGAAGCCCGCCTGGCAGCGGCCCATGCCCGCGCGGGTGCGCCGCTTGACGCCGTCCAGACTGCGCGCGCCGGGCGTGCGGCGGATGGCGTCGATGATCTCGCCCTCGGTCACGCTCTCGCACCGGCATATAATCTGCCCGTAGGCCGGGTTTTGCCGGATAAGCTCCGCCCGCGCTGCAAGATCCAGCGCTTTGGGGTCCAGAATGCCCCTGCGCGTCGGGTCAAAATCGGGCTTATTGTGTAAGTGCAGACTGCCGCGCACGATGTCCGCGACCATCGCACCGATGGCCGGGGCGCTGGACAGGCCGGGCGACTCGATGGCCGCGCAGTCTACAAAGCCGGGCGCGATCTCGCCGATGAAGAAGTCGTGCCGCGCCTCGTGGGCGCGCAGACCCGCGAAGCTCGTGATGGTCTGGCGCAGCGGAATGTCCTTGACCGCGAGGCCGGATTTTTCCCGCACCTCGTCCAGGCCCGCCGCCGTCGTGGCCGTGGACTCCTTGTCGTCCACGTCGATGGCCGTCGGCCCGACCAGCAGATTGCCGTGCACTGTGGGCGTTACCAGCACGCCCTTGCCGTACTTGCCCGGCAGCTGGAATACCGTGTGCCGCACATGCTGCCCCGCCGCGTGGTCAAGCAGGAAGTAATCTCCCCGCCGGGCCGTGATGGTCATGGGGCGCGCCGCGTCGGCCATATTGTGCAGCGTGTCGGCGTATACGCCCGCCGCATTGACGATGCAGCGTGTTTCCAGCGTGCCGTGGTCGGTCTCGACGGCCCACCCGGCTCCGCCGCCGTCCAGCGGGTGCAGGCCCGTAACTTTGGTGTCAAACCGAAACTGCACACCGTTTTTGGCGGCGTTCTCCGCCAACGCAAACGTCAGACCGAACGGGCAGACGATGCCGCCCGTGGGCGCCCACAGTGCGGCGACGGCGGCGTCCGAGATGTTCGGCTCCATTTCCACCAGCTCGTCCCGTTCTATGATGCGCAGCCCCTCCACGCCGTTGGCGATGCCGTTTTCATAGAGCTTTTGCAGCGCGGGGCGGTCCTCGTCGCTCAGGCAGACGACAAGGCTGCCGCACCGGTCGTAGGCAAAATCCAGCTCCTTCGCAAGGGCCGGCATCCGGCGGCTGCCCTCGACGTTGAGCTTGGCCATCAGGCTGCCGTGGGCCGCGTCGTACCCGGCGTGGACAATGGCGCTGTTGGCCTTGGACGTGCCGCAGCAGACGTCCTCCTCCTTCTCTACTACAAGAATTTTCGCGTCATACCGCGAAAGCTCCCGCGCACAGGCGCACCCGGACACGCCCGCGCCGATAATGATGATGTCGTACATATTGATACCTCGTGTTGTTGGTTTGCAGAGCATGTGCGGTGCCGGAAGCCCTCCGGGTCGATGCGGGCATCGACCCCTACACTGTAGGGGCGGATTCCATATCCGCCCGGGGGCCTTGCCGCTGCCGCCGGTTGGCAAGGCAGAGCGGCCTTTCCGCAGGGGAAGGCTTTTGGAGGTCAATCCTCCTTCGCCCAGCCGTAGCTGCACCGCACCGCCTTATTCCAGCCCTTCAGCCGTCTGGTGCGCTCGTCGTCGGGGATGCCCGGCATAAACTCACGGTCCACCGACCAGTTTTGCAGCACGTCCTCGGTGCTGCTCCAATAGCCGACGGCCAGCCCGGCCAGATACGCCGCGCCCAGCGCCGTCGTTTCCACGCAGCAGGGACGCTTGACCGGCAGGTTGCTGATGTCCGCCATCGTCTGCAGTAAGTAATTGTTTGCGCACGCGCCGCCGTCCACCTTGAGCGCCGTCAGGTCAATGCCGGAATCCGCCTGCATGGCGGCCAGCACATCGTTGATCTGGTAGCACAGGCTGTCCAGCGTCGCGCGGATGATGTGGTTCTTGTTCACGCCGCGGGTCAGGCCCACGATGGTGCCGCGGGCGTACTGGTCCCAGTGCGGCGCACCCAGACCGGTGAACGCGGGCACGACGTAGCAGCCGTTCGTGTCCCTGACTTTCTGCGCCATGTACTCGCTGTCGCGGGCGTCCTCCAGCAGATGCAGCTCGTCCCGCAGCCACTGGATAGCTGCGCCCGCCACAAAAATCGAACCTTCCAGCGCGTAATTTACCCTTCCGTTCAGCCCCCACGCCACGGTGGTGACCAGCCCGTTTTGGGAGAATACCGGCTTCTCACCGGTGTTCATCAGCAGAAAGCCGCCCGTGCCGAAGGTGCTCTTGGCCTCGCCCCTGGTAAAGCAGGTCTGGCCGAACAGCGCGGCCTGCTGGTCGCCCGCCGCCCCCGCGATCTTGATCTCGCCGCCGAAGTGCATCGGGTCGGCGTACTCGTAGAACTCGCTGTTGGGCACGGGACGCGGCAGCATACAGCGCGGTATATCGAGAATTTTCAGTATCTCATCGTCCCAGTCCAGCGTGTGGATGTTGAACATCATCGTCCGGCTGGCGTTGGAGTAGTCGGTTACGTGGATCTTGCCGCAGGTCAGCTTCCAGATGAGCCACGTCTCCACCGTGCCGAACAGCAGGTCGCCGCGCTCGGCACGCGCGCGCACGCCGGGCACGTTGTCCAAGGTCCACTTGAGCTTTGTGGCCGAGAAGTAGGCGTCGATGACCAGCCCGGTCTTTTGCCGGATCAGGTCGGTCAGGCCGCGGGCCTTCAGCTCGTCGCAGTACTCGCTTGTGCGGCGGCACTGCCAGACAATGGCGTGGTAGACCGGCTCGCCGGTGTCACGGTCCCAGACGATGGTCGTCTCGCGCTGGTTCGTGATGCCGATGGCGGCGATGTCCTCCGCCGACGCGCCGACCTCGTTCATGGCCGACAGCGCCACGCCGAGCTGGGTCGTCCAGATCTCGTTGGCGTCATGCTCGACCCAGCCGGGCTTGGGGAAATACTGGGTAAACTCCTTTTGCGCGACGCTGCACATCTCGCCCCGGGCGTTAAAAAGGATGCAGCGGTTGGACGTGGTGCCCGCGTCCAGCGCCATGATATATTTTTGCTTTGTCATCGCGGTTTCTCCTTTTTACAGCAGAAAATCGATCCGTGTCTTTATTATACAAGATGTTCAGATTTTATGCGCGTGGCAAAACCGCCAAATTTTTCACCCTATTTTTGGCAGGGCTGGCGTTGGGCGTGGCAGGCACGGCATACCGGATGGTGCGGAGATGCCCCGTATAAGCTATGAAAAAGACCGAAGCAGTACGCCCATGATTTCCGGGCACGCCGCTTCGGTCTTTTTATGGTTTTGTCTCAGGGGGCTTTTTCCGGCTCTTGGGCAGCTCCTCCGCCGCGGCAATCGCCACAGCGGTCACCTCCACCGCACCGGCCTCCAAAAGTGCCAGCGCACACGCCGACGCCGTCGCACCGGTTGTGATAATGTCATCGATCAGCAGCACCCGCCTGCCGGTCAGGTCTGTGCCGGGGCGGCAGTCAAATGCGCCCCTGGCGTTTTGCAGGCGCTGCTCGCGGGTAAGCTCCTTCTGCGGGCGGCCCCGGCGCTTGATGTACAGCGGTGTCTCCACCGGGACCCCCAGCACCGCGCCCAACCGGCGCGCCAGCAGCAGCGGCAGACCCGGCATACCGGGCAGCGGCTGGCGGGGCGGCACCGGCACAATGCAGCTGTACAGCGGCAGCGCGGTCACACCCGCATACTGCGGCATTTTTCCGGGCTGTTTGGCCGGCAGTGCGCCAAACACCAGCACGGCCACACGGTCCGCCAGCTCCCGGGCATACCAAAAGCAGCCGCCCCGCTTGCAGCGCAAAACAGCTGTACGTACAATATCCTCGTAATAATACGCTGCGGCAGCCTCCCGCACGGCGTAAAAATCGTGTTCGCCCTCCGGCAGACGCGCCGGAATGTGCTGTAAGCGCATTTCCTCGGGCACGCAGGCCGGGCAAACCGTGCCCTGCAGTGCGTCCGGCCCCAGCAATGACCCGCAAAACGGACAGCGCCGCGGAAAAAGCAGGTCCGGCAGACGGCGCAGCTGCGCAAAATCCGTGCGCACTTAATAGAAGCCGCAGCCGTGCTTGCCGTTCTGCTTGACACGGTACAGCGCCTTGTCAGCATCCTTGAAGATGCTCTCGCCGGGGTTTGCGCGATCTGTATAGCTCAGATTTTGCGACGTTGTCATGGCGGATTTCAGCAGCGTGAAAGCATCGTTGTCGCCGTAATGCTCTGCAAAATACTCTAAAGCGTTCTCGCGGCGGCGGGTCGTGTTCAGCTCCTCAAAGTAGTTGTCCATGTACTCCCGCTGACCGGTGGCGGTGTACATCCGTACCTGCTCGATCAGGTAGTCCGACCCGCTTTGCAGCTGCCGGGCCAGTGTCTCGCACTGGATGTAATCGTCCGTGGCGATCTGCATTTGAGCCAACTCCCCCGTGCCCTGCACCGCGAACGCGACGAGCACCACCGCCAACACCAGCGTGGCGACAATATCAAAGATGCTCACCCGCTGTATCCTAATTTTTTTCAACACCCGGCCCGCTTTCCAACCAGAATTTTTATAATATTTCCGATTATTTTGTATAGTATATATAGATATAGTATACAAAAAGTCAAATCTGATTGCAACTTTATTCGTTTGGCACAATCGACAAATTTGCGGCAGGATTTTTGGCAGTACCCCTTACCGCCGCCGTCGTCTGCGTTTTTCAAATCGAATTATAATATCACATTATTCACAAATAATGTCAGTGTGTCAGAGAATCACATTCCTGACCTATTGAATGTGTAGGGGCGACCATTGGTCGCCCGCCAGCTTGACGCAGCAATGCGTTGTCCCGGAAGGTTTTTTCACAGACAAACGGGCACGGGCGAGCAACGCTCGTCCCTACAAGAGTTTTTCGACAGTCTTACATTATTCACAAATAATGTATAAAGAATTTGGCACTCCCCACAATTGACGCAGCATCGTTATGTGCCTATACTTTATTTGTACGGTTTTATACTGATGCGGGAGGCGTGCGCTATGGCCCGGTTCTGTGATTCCAACCATAAAAGAGGGGTTACCCTCGTTGAACTGATCGTTGTCCTGGTCATCCTGGCCGTATTGGCAGCGCTTTTGGTCCCGTCCCTGACCGGCTATATCGACAAAGCCGTTGAAAAGCGCATCATGCTCCAGGCTCGCTCCCTCATGACCGCCGCTCAGGCGACAATTGATGAGGCGTATGCGAAAGGCGAATTGCCCATCGACAACAATGGCAGGTTTAAACAGCCCAATGTGGATACAGCCCATAAACTTGCCAAACAAATCATAGAGTTATCTGAACTGGACACACAATGTCAGTGGCAGTTTTCGCTGGCAGAGGCAGACGCTGATTTTCCTACCGGCAAAATTGCTATCCTGCAATTTTGCAACGGCGAGCATTACATTGTTTATCGCATCACAGCCGGAAGACCCGCCAGGAGAAATCCCGCCGGCTGGAGCCGTGTACAAAAAGCCACCAGTCTGCCGACATGGTCCCACCGCGACGGCTTGCTTTTCCTTAAATCCTCTGACTATGATCCTGATAGATATCATCCATAGTTGGGCAAAGCCTGACTGGTTGGTATTGTACCAACAAACCGCAATTGAGGAATTGGCGAGCTTTTTTTGACAGCTCTCTCCCCTTCTGATATAATTTGCTCTTGATTGTCGCCTCCAAATTATGAGGGAGGTGAACGCTTGAGTTTTCAGGAAATAATTTTGCTGCTTACTTTTATTGGCAGCTGCATATATGCCACCGTTTCTCTTACACTAAAAGTTCTTGCATTTCTCCTACAAAACAAAAAGAGCCGCTGACTTGGGTTGAAGTCAGCGGCAAAACGAAAGCACTCACACAAAGCGGCAATCATTATGAAAAAAACCTTACGTTTCCGTAAGGCTTTTTTTGGTGCACCATCGGGGACTCGAACCCAGGA
>OIED01001120.1_pt1 | contig 11803 bp, 10 predicted proteins | sample 1581771 | NCBI WGS metagenome assembly OIED01 (sample SAMEA3882546, study PRJEB24775) | human gut metagenome | biome: human-associated habitat; feature: intestine environment; material: feces | place: Netherlands | collected 2009/2010 | reverse complement strand
AGCAGCTGCCGCACCTCGCTCGCCGTATCGGCACTTAGAATTATGCGGTATTGCTCTGAATATTCTCTTATCCGCAGAGCATGACCTTGGCGGAGAAGGTGCCGTTCTGATGGGTAAAGGTACTTGTGCCGCCGGTTTTCTCCGCAATACGGGTGACGGACTGGATACCGATCCCGTTTTCCCTCCGCTTGGAGGAGCGGAAAACGCCATTCTTTTCGTTGACCACGCCGTCAAACGCATTTTCAACCTCGATCAGAAGGATCCGGTCGGCGTGAACACAAGCGGTTATTTCGATCTGCCGCCTGCCCGGTGCGGTGCGAAGGCTTGCCTCCAGCGCATTTTCCAGCAGGTTGGAAAGCACGAGACACATATCGATCTCGTCAACCGGCAGTGTTTCCGGCAGGTCGAGTCTGGCGCGGAAGGGGATCTCATCGCGCTTTGCCATGGCGCAGTAATAGCCGACAACACTGTCAGCCGCACGGTTTTCACAGAAGCACATATCAAGATTCGGGATGCGGGAGACGGTCTTTGCAAGGTAGCTTTTCAGGTTCTCCAGGTCACCTGCCTCGGCCAGCGCAGAAATTTGATTTAATTGGTGGCGCATATCGTGCCGTGCCTGCCGCGCTTCCTCAATGGCGGTCCTGAGGTTTTCATAGCGCTGCTGCTGCATCGAAAGAAACTGGTTTTCCTGCTGCAGCTTCGCATTGCGGTTGAGACTGGTTGCCATCAGCAGGAAAACCGCATTGAAGCAAAACATAAAGACCAGAAGCGCACTGCTCAGCACAATATAGCCCTGCAGTACGCGGCCTGTCTGGAGCGTTGACTGATAGCGCGGGATCATGAAAAGGTTCAAAAGGATGAACGCCAGCGGCAGGACCCAGAACACATACCAGGTCTGCGCAAAATTGTCGTCCTCGACCATCGCACGCACCGTATGTGTCGCAGGATAATACGCGGCCAGCACGATGACCCAGCAAACGGCGTTATAGAACACGCAGGCGCCCAGGCAGAGCCACGGTCCGTCCGGCGGCTGCTGCAGATTCCGGATGATCGCGGCGCTGACGGCACGGGACAGGCTGTTCACGCACGCGAACACCGCGCAGACGGACAGCGCAATCGTGCCGGATTTCCAGAGGGATATGGTAAGCGTTCTGGTATACAGGCAGATCGCAGCCAGCGCGACCCCCGCAAGGGCAAAGACCGTGGAAGCATGAAGCCGATAGCAGGCAAGCCCGCTGCCGATGCACAGGCACGCCATAAAGGGAAAAAGCCAGGCGGCCAGCCTTCCGGGCGACTGCTTCAGATAGGTTTTTACAGGGAAATATCCAAGCAAAAGGCCGGGGAGTACGACGAGAAGCTCCAAAATCGGACGCAGAATATTCTTCATTTCATACGCTCCCTTTGCAGCAGAAATTCCATAAACGCCTGCCGGGCAGGCTTTAAAAGCTCCTGACTGACATAGACGCTGCTGCCGTCTGTCATGCAGAAGGCGCCGTCCCGAAAATCCGCGGCGTGCTCTAAATTGACGATCATGCCTCTGCCGCAGACGAAAAAGCGGGGATCTTTTTTCAGAGGCTCTGTGAACACCTTAAAGCTCTGGCGGGTGACCAGCGTTTTCAGGGCAGTCGTGCGGATGTTGATCAGATGTGCAAAATGCTCTGCCGAGATAATGTCCCGGTAGCAAAGACGGACATCACTGCCGCTGACCTTCACCGTTAGGACCGGCTCGGGGCGGGGGAGTCTTGCAAGCATCTCGGCAAGCAGGGCGGAAAGCTCCTCCTCGGAAAAGGGCTTCACGAGATAGTGGAGCGCACGGACCTGAAAGCCCTCCAGCGCGTGGTCGGTTGAGGTCGTGGTAAAAACCAAAAGGCAGTCTGCGTCCGTTTTGCGCAGCTCCTTTGCAGCGTCCATGCCGCTCATTCCGTGCATGTAAATATCCAGAAACGCGGCGGTAAAGCGCTGCTCTTTTTCTGCGGCGAGAAAGCTCTCGCCGCTTTCAAATTCCAATAGTTCCGCCTCGGCGCCGCGCAGGCGCAGCTGCCGCGCAAGGCGCGTTTTCAGCTGCGCGCGCTCGGTCTCAAGATCATCCACAATTGCTATTCTCATGCCGGACTGGCTCCTTCGGAAAAGATTCTATGTTAATTATACCACAACTGTCCGACTCCGGCACGGCGGAAAAACCCGATTTCGTGCCGGAATTGGGGCTTTCGTGCCAAAAGGCTTGAAAAGCCTGCACCGTTCCGTATACTGAAAGCAGAAACAGTCAACGACGGCAGAAAGGGGGCGGAGCGCTATGTACCACATTGCCGTGCTGACAAAGAGCGAAACGCAGGAGACCTTTTACAGAGAACAGCTTTCACGGTTCTGCGCAGAGCGCGGTCTGTTTCCCAGGGTGGATTGCTACCGCGGGCAGGAGGTATTCTTTGAGGTCGCGCGCAAAAATGCGCCGACCAACGCTGTAATTTCCCTTCCGGGCGTGGATGGGCTGAATGCAGTGGAGCACCTGCGGGCGCTTTTCCCGGAAACGCGCATCATCTGGTGCAGCGAGCTGGATTTTTCCCTGCATGCGTTCCGGCTGCGCGTAGACTACTTTCTGCTGGAGCCGATAACAGAAGAAGCATTCCGGCAGGGGCTTTATGTATGGGTAGAGGAAAAACAACCGTCTGCTTCGCCCCGAGCGGATCACAACCAACACAGCAAGGAGGATCACCGATGAAAAAGAGAAACCCGATTTATACTGCAGGCAGTTTCCTGCTGGCAGGAGCATTGACCCTGTCGATGGCAGCCTGCAGCGGAGCACAGGCACCGGCGGAGGCCACGCAGACGCCTTCCGCCACAGCAACACCGGCTGCCACAGTCGCACCTGCCGAGGAAACGACCCCTTCCGCGCCGGAATCCGACGCACTCCCCGTGAAGGCCTTGCAGCCCAAACAGGTCGAGGAAAACCCTTACATGGCAAAGAGTGATGCGAACATCCATCACGACGGCTATAACACCGATTCAACCGACGAGATCCTGCCGCTCGGCATCTATCCGGAGATCCATGTCTCCTATGAGACGACGAACGCGAATGCGTCGCCCGCCATTTACTTTGACAGCTACGGCCATGCAGTCGTTCCGCTGCTCGGCGGCATCGCCATCCGTGATCTGAATGCGGAGGAGACAAAGACGCTCGGTTATTTTTCCCCGAAGCAGCATGACGGCGGCAGCTACCTGATCCAAAGCTCCTACACCTTCCTGGACGCTGAAAACCGGATCGTCTGCCCGACCAGCAACAACCATGTACTGATGCTCCGCGCAACGGACGAGGCGGGCAATGTCCTTCCCGAGTTTGAAAAGGTGCTTGACATCGACATCAAGGCGGCGGCAGAGGCCGCGCTCGGCAAGGAGCTGACGCAGAATCTTCTTTCCGTGGTATTTGACTACGACGGGAACCTCTGGTTCGCCACTGGCGGCTTCCGCATCTATCCCGAGCGCCAGCAGCAGGGCGTTCTCGGCTATATCGCCCACTCGGCAATCGAAGCGATCCTCAACGGTGAGCAGACCGACCTGTCGAAGGCAGTTTTCGTCTACGAGCTGACGCCCGGCGAGGGCGCGGAGAACGGCATTGCCGCCTCCAAGGACGGCGCGGTCATTCTGACCAATAAGAATTGCTATCTGCTGCGCGCCAACAACGGTGTCGAGGCTGTCTGGTGTACGCCGTATGAGAGCGTCGGCGCGAAGGTCAGCGGTGAAGGCGACAAGACCACCGGCGGCGGTCTTGCGTGGGGCGGCGGCTGCTCGCCGACGCTGACGCCGAACCTTGTGATGTTCACCGACAATGCAGACCCCGTGAATCTTCTTGCGCTCGACATGAAAACCGGTGAGGTCGTGGCAAAAACGCCGGTGCTCGATGATCTGCCCGATGGCTATCAGGTGGCAATCGAGAACTCTGCAATCGTCTACGATGACGGCGCGGGCACGGTCAGCACGATTGTCTGCAACTGGTTCGGCGCGGGCAACGCAGGCCTTGCCGACCCCAACAACGATTCTTCGATCCAGAGCTACGCCAACATTTATGACCAGAACTGGCTGATGAAGGGCAATGCCATGATAGCCCCCGGCGTCGAGCGCGTGGACACCGTGAAAACCGACAGCGGCTACGAGATGAAGAGCATCTGGACCCGAAACGATCTGAGCGACACCGCGATCATGAAGCTCTCCACCGCAACGGGCTATATCTACGGCTATGTGCAGGATCTGACCACGGGTATGTGGCAGTACATCATTCTCGACTTTGCAACCGGCGAGACTGTCTTTACGATGGATGTATCCAACAAGTACGGCTACAATAATATGGCCATTGGCATGTACACCGGCAACAGCGGAAATGCACTCTACTGCCCGACCGGCTATCTGGAGCTGCTCCGCCTGCAGGACCGCTTTGTCTACCTGCCCGAGCTTCCGTACCGCGAGGTCGATCTCGATCAGGCGGCAAGAAATGTGCTTGCGCAGGAACAGTTTGCACAGGACGGCGGCGAAGGTACGGTTGCAAGCTGGCGCAATACCGCAACCATCCGCAATGTGCATCCCAACACCACGGTGGCCTTCCGCATGAACAACCTGTCCGGCAGCGCCTCCGATTTGACGCTCTACGCCTATGGCGCAGACGGCAAGCTGGTAAAGGTTGCCCCCGAGCTGTGGTCGATCACCGACGAGACCGGCGCGGCTGCGACCGAGCTGACGGACGGCGTGCTCTATGAGCTGCGCGTGACCGTCGCCGACGGCGGCGATTTCGACCTGAGCGAGACGGAAAAGGAAATCAAGCTGTCCGTTGTGCTTGGAAAATAAGTGGGTTTTGAGAGGCTGCTGCACATTCCCCCAAAAAAGACCGAAGTAAAGCCATAAAATGCTTGGAGGTTCACACCGTCAAGCAGACAGAAAAACAGTATTCGTTTATCGTTCGCCGTTTCCACAAGGAAACGGCGAATTTTTCGTGCAAAGACGAAACAGCCAATGCACGCTCATCTCCGAAGCATCGGGTGCAATGCAATCTTAACGCAATCTTAACGCAATCTTAATATTTCGGCAGAAAAGCTTAACACCATCTTTAAACGGGCGGCGCTATACTGTATTGTACGAAAATTCTGCTGGAGTGTGATTTCTCTTGCCATTTCATCGGCGTTTAGCCTGTAAGCTCAATTACTTTCAGTCCATAATTCTGATGTTTGCAGCGGTTATCCTTATCGGGGCGGCACTTCTGATGCTGCCGATTTCTGCGCAGGAGCGCACCGTCACCCCTTTCCATGAGGCATTATTCACAGCAACTTCCGCCGTCTGTGTCACAGGGCTGGTTGTGCGGGATACGGCTTCTCACTGGTCAGCGTTCGGTCAGGCCGTGTTGATGGTGCTGATCCAAATCGGCGGCTTGGGTGTGATCACAGTCGGCGCGTCTTTCTCGCTTTTATCAGGTCGGCGCATTTCCCTGTCCCAGCGCGGGCGGATGCAGGAGGCCATGTCTGCTCCAAAAGTCGGCGGCATTGTGCGGCTGACAGGCTTTGTGATCCGTGCCTCTTTGATGATAGAAGGAATCGGCGCGCTTTGTATGCTCCCGGTTTTCTGCCGGGATTTCGGCGTTTCCGGGATATGGAAAGCCGTTTTTCATTCCGTCTCCGCTTTCTGCAATGCGGGCTTTGATTTAATGGGTACCCCCGACATGCCTTTTGTCTCGCTGACCGCATATCGCGCAGACCCGGTTATCAACCTGACGATTTCCGCCCTGATCGTTGTGGGCGGCATCGGCTTTCTGACATGGGATGACGTGCGGACCAATCGGCTTTGCTTTCATCGCTATCGGCTGCAGAGCAAAGTTATTCTGGCGGCAACAGCGCTCTTAATTTTGCTGCCAATGCTGTACTTTTTCTGCTTTGAATTCAAAGGCGGCGCACTGCGGGAACGGCTGCTGCTCTCGCTGTTCCAGTCCGTAACGCCCCGAACAGCGGGATTCAATACGGCAGACTATACGTCACTGTCCAGCAGCGGGCGCGGCCTTACCATTCTGCTGATGTTCATCGGCGGTTCATCGGGTTCTACGGCGGGCGGCATCAAGACAACAACGGCGGCAGTGCTTGTCGCCAATGCGTTTGCTGTATTCCGCAGGCAGAAAAGCCCCGAAATGTTCGGACGGCGGATGGAAGAAAAAGCGGTCCATGATGCCGCAGCTATTTTTACACTGTATCTCGTCCTTTCGTTGACGGGAGCGTTTGTCATCAGCACGGTGGAGACGCTGCCGCTGTCCGAATGTCTGTTTGAAACGACCTCGGCCATTGCTACCGTAGGGCTGTCTCTGGGGTTGACACCGCATCTTGGAATCGTCTCACAGGGAATTTTAATTTTCTTGATGTTCATTGGGCGCGTCGGCGGACTGACTATGATTTATGCAGCGCTCTCCGGCAGCAAAAGCAGCGTTGCACGGCTGCCGCAGGAACGCATCACCGTAGGATAAAGAAAGGTACATACCATGAAATCTATTTTACTGATCGGGTTGGGTCGATTTGGCCGCCACATCGCAGAGGAGCTGAACAAGCTCGGCCATGAGGTCATGGCGGTGGACGAAAACGAGGACCGCGTCAACGCCGTTCTGAGCATTGTGACCAACGCCCAAATCGGCGACAGCACCAACGCGGAATTCTTGGAGGCGTTGGGCGTCCGCAATTTTGACGTCTGTATTGTGGCGATCAGCGGAAACTTTCAGAGCTCGCTCGAAACTACTTCTCTGCTGAAGGAGCTGGGCGCAAAAATGGTCGTCTCCCGTGCGGAACGGGATGTGCAGGCTAAATTTCTGCTGCGCAACGGTGCGGATGAGGTGCTTTACCCGGAAAAGCAGCTGGCCAAGTGGGCGGCCATCCGCTACGGGTCCGACCATGTGCTGGATTATATCGAGCTGGACCACGACCACGCCATTCTGGAAGTATCTGTGCCGTCCGCGTGGATCGGAAAGACCGTTGGCGACATCAATATCCGCAAGAAATACAGCATCAACATTCTGGGCATCAAGCGCAACGGGATTGCCGACGTCAACATTGACTCGGACACGGTTCTGCCCGGTGACGGCACATTGCTGGTGCTGGGCGAGGGCAAGGCCCTGAGCCGGTGCTTTCATATCTGATCGTTTGCAAGGGAAGTGGTTCATTTGAGAACGGCACTGCTAATTTTGCTGTTTCTGGCCGCAGGACTTTTTCTTGTTTTTATCGGTATCCAGTGTGATGCGTTCTGGCGCAGCGTTCGCCGCGCACAATTTGAGCGGCGTGAAGGCTTCCGGCGCTGGTAATGCCGCCCGAAATATGGTATGATACCCTTCAGAAGGGAGGATTTGCTGTGAATATTAAAAAGCCATCTCCCGATACAATGAAAGAACAGGCCGTCCGACAGGCAAAGGATCTTTTGATCACGGTGCTGATTCTGACCGCTGCAACCGGCATCGGCAATATTTTCTGGTATTTCTCTTTTACCAAAAATATCATATCGGTGTATATCCTGGGGACATTGCTGACCTCGCTTTTTACCAAAAGCTATTTCTACGGCTTTTTAAGCTCGTTTTCCAGCGTGCTTCTTTTCAATTTTTGCTTTACAGAGCCCCGCCTGACGCTGCACGCATACGAGCGCGGCTACCCTGTCACCTTTGCCATTATGCTGATCGTTTCCATCATTACGGTCACATTGGCGATTCAGAATATCCGCAATGCCGAGGAGAAAGAGCGCGCTGCCGTCCGCGCCAAGAATGAACAGCTGCGCGCCGATTTGCTGCGCACGATTTCCCACGACCTGCGTACCCCGCTGACATCCATTTCCGGCAATGCCTCCAACCTCATCAGCAACTATGAGAAGATGGACGACCCCACCCGCAAGCAAACGTTTCTGGACATCTACGACGACTCTATGTGGCTCATCAATCTGGTGGAGAACATTCTTTCCATCTCCCGCATTGAGGATGGGCGGATGAATCTGTCCATCTCTACGGAGTTAGTAAGTGAAGTGTTTGAAGAAGCCCTGCGCCATACCAACCGGCACAGCGGGCAGCACACGATTACGGTACAGATGGACGATGATCTGCTGCTGGCGCACATGGATGCCAAGCTGGTTGTGCAGGTCCTGATCAATCTGGTGGATAATGCCATCAAATACACGCCTGCCGGGTCGCACATTGTCCTTTCCGCTGCGGCGCAGGGGGAAAGCGCCGTAATTCGGGTAAGCGATGACGGCCCCGGTATTCCCGACGAAGCAAAAGAAAAGGTCTTTGAAATGTTCTCCACCGGGGAAAAACGCATTTCGGACAGCCGCCGCAGCCTTGGGCTGGGACTGGCCTTATGCCGCACGATCATCGCAGCCCACGGCGGCACCATTACACTGTCCGACAATACGCCGCACGGCTGTATCTTTACTTTTACACTGCCCCTTGGGGAGGTTTCTTTGCATGAATAAACCCTTGATTCTGGTTGTGGAGGACGATGCGCCTATCCGCAACCTGATTACCACGACACTGAAAACGCAGGATTACAAGTACATTGCGGCGGCTACTGCGTCCGAAGCACTCCAACAGGCAACGATCCATGCACCGGATGTGATGCTGTTGGATCTTGGTCTGCCTGATCTGGACGGTATCGAGGTGATTCGCCGTATTCGCAGTTGGTCTGCGATGCCCATCATCGTTATCAGTGCCCGCAGCGAGGATAGCGATAAAATCGAAGCCTTGGACAGCGGCGCCGACGACTACCTGACGAAACCGTTCTCGGTAGAGGAACTGCTGGCGCGGCTGCGGGTAACGTTCCGCCGCATCTCGATGCTGCAAAACGCCGCCGGTTGTTCGGTTTTTACCAACGGTGATCTGCAAATTGATTTTGCGGCTGGCTGTGCCACCTTGAAAGGACAGGAACTGCACCTGACGCCCATCGAGTACAGGCTGCTCTGCGTCATGGCCAAGAATTGCGGCAAAGTGCTGACCCATACTTATATCACCCACGAAGTCTGGGGCAGTTCCTGGGACAATGACGTGGCCTCGCTGCGTGTTTTTATGGCTACGCTGCGCAAAAAGCTGGAATCCGAGCCGGATTCGCCGCAGTATATCCAGACGCATATCGGCATTGGATACAGGATGCTGAAGGTGTAAAGAGATTTAGCCGAAAGAGGTATAATACAAACTCGCAAAATTGCGGAAAAAAATGCAAGCGACAACGGAAAAGTATGGAATACCACCGCTATCGCCTGAAGCCCCCTATCCTTCGCTAAACTTTGATTTAGCGAAGTTGTGTATGGAGGGCTTTTACCCTATCGATTTTGGAATCGCAGCGGTTGCTATAGTCCCCCCCTAGTGAGCAAGACAAAAGCACTTTCCCTTATTTGCAATGCAAATATAAGGGAAAGTGCTTTTTTGTAAGGGCAAAATTCCGCGTTTAAAGCTGTGCAAGACCTGCCGGGTGCCATTCGTCCCGGATGCCGATGTCGGCACAGACGATCTCACCGCAGAAGGGTGCGGAGCTTGGAGCTGTGTGCAGGGGCTTGCAGCTGTCAAACGTCACGGTCAGAACTTTTTTCATCGGTAAACCCTCCTTTGGTGGATTCGGGAAGTTCAGCCCGGAAACAAAAAAAGCGCGTTCCTCTTTCTGTTCCGAGAGAACAGCGAGTGAACGCGCTATGTATGGAGAAAAGTGTTTTGCACGGCTTCCAGCAGAAAGGTGGAAAATAGATTCACACAGATTATCTTGTATTTACATGGATTTACAGGAAAGCGTTTACCAATCTTAGCAGAGAGCCAGAAAACAGGGTTCAAAAGGCGCTTTATGAGGCTTCATTAGCTGGAAAGCCGATTTTATTAGCTGGAGCTGAAAATTCTGCTAATGGCATTAGCTGGCTAATTTTGGTGATAGGTTCAAAATGAAAAATGCGAAGATCGTCTTTCACATGGAAAAATGACCTTCGCATTTTCTTAAAATGGCGTCCCCGCCCGGATTCGAACCGGGGGCCTCAGGCTTAGGAGTAGGGGCTGAAGCCATAAATCCTAGGCAAAAGTAGGTAAAACAAGTAACGTTTTATCAATTGATTTTTTGTTGCGCTGTCAATCTGAGTAAAGAACACAAACCCCGAAATAAAACGAGTAAAAGGCTTTTCATTAGCAGAAAATTAGCAGAGCTAATGAAAAGTGGAAGGTTCATTGTAAAATGCCCACCTTTCATTAGCTGGGAAGTGTACGTTTCCCTACGGATATTTGCTTGTTTAGCATTCGTGAACCAGACCATACAGCCGTAGCTGGTGTGATGGACAAATGTTTTCAATAGAAAAAGACCAGAGCTTTCTGCGAGAAAACTCTGGTCTATGTAACAGTGCGAATGGAAATGCGCATTGTCTTGTAAAAGGAAGGGGCTTATGGTATTCTTACGGGAGTAAAGGCACTGGATGCAAGGAACTTTGCGTGATTTTAGGAGTGTGCGATGGAAAAGAAATTTAATATTGTAGTCGGTGAAGATGGAACTGTAAAACTCCCAGATGCGGTTCTGGAAAAACTTGAAGTCAAACCCGGAGAGGAAGTTCGCTTCGAGGTAGATGACAATTTCTATGCAGTCAGGCTTCTATCGCGGATAGAAGCTGAACGCTTGGATTACTTGAATTGGATGCATAATAAACATTGCCCCTCTATTGAGGAAATGATTGCAGAGTCGAGAAAACAAGCCACTCAGAACATTGTGATCTCCCGTATCCTTGATGGGATGCCGGCAGAAAAAATCGCAGAAGGCTATGAAGTTTCACTCGATTATGTAAAACAGCTTACACATCAGCTGAAGATGGACATAGAGGAAGCTAAGGCGAAAAAACACAAAGAAACGGGATCATCCTAAAACAGATAGCGGCAGTTTTCCATATACGGAAAACTGCCGCTGTTTATGTATAGAGGCTTATAGGTTCTTTGCAAGATTTTTAATGAGTGTAGCCATAGAGGGGTCAGCCAGCAGTTTAGCAAGAGCTGCTGCCGCATCTGTATCGACTGGACTGGCTTTGGGAGTGGATTGCTCTGCGCGAGGGAGGGCTTCAGGCTCTGCACCATGATGCTGATAGAAGAAATCGTCGAATCGTTGTGCGTTCAAACGCCGATCATCATCCAGAATGTGTGCGTACTGCTCGGTGACCATCGAAGCCTGTGCATGACCGGAATCGCCCTGCACGGCTTTGATATCGCCGCCGTTCAGCTTGAGCTTGTATGTAATGCTGGAGTGTCGGAAGCTGTGGAAAACCACTTTGGGGAGATCGTTTTCCTCAATCAGCTGCTTCAATGCACCGTTAATGGTGGATTGTTCGGTCGGCATTCCCAGCGGGCCGGCAACCACGAGATTATAGTCTGCATACTCTGCACCCAGTGCGTCCTTTGTCATGTCCTGCTCGGCTTTATAGTGGACAAGCATTTCAGCAACTGTTTTGGGGAGAAAAATGGTTCGGATACTGCTGTCTGTTTTAGGGCTTTTCAGAACCTGGACCGTGGTGCAGCGGGAACTCAGCGAGGGAAAACGAGTGATGACATTTTTATTTTCCAAGGCGTTCAGCGAAGCAATATCTACACGCTGCAATTCCTTATTTATGTAAATGGAGGCTCGCCCGGCTTCAATGCTTTCGGGGGAGATATCCACACAATCCCATGTCAGACCGAGCAATTCCCCTAAGCGCAGGGAACAAGAGAAGGAGAGGTTGATGCAAAGCCGGAGCCGTGGATCATCACAGACTTCTAAGGCATGGAACAGGGTCTCGGCAGTCCAGATATCACGCTTCTTTGCAGTGTATT
>OIED01001118.1_pt1 | contig 11829 bp, 10 predicted proteins | sample 1581771 | NCBI WGS metagenome assembly OIED01 (sample SAMEA3882546, study PRJEB24775) | human gut metagenome | biome: human-associated habitat; feature: intestine environment; material: feces | place: Netherlands | collected 2009/2010 | reverse complement strand
CTGTTGGATTTAGGCGGGCCGCCTTGACAGGACGGCCCCTACGGATTTATTTTTTTCTGGTAGACAGAAAAAAATAAATCTGTCCCATTTACAATGGGCTGAATATACCCTAAAATAGAGTACAGATTAATCATAACCATACATTGGCCAATGTGTGAAACTCTAATCCGTGAGGGGGATTTCACATGTCATCATATTCTATGGAACACAAACAGCAAGCCGTTTCGGCTGGGACGGCCCTGGTCTTTGTCCTTACCTTTGTACCGAAGATCCCGATTCCCCTGGGCTATGCCCATTTGGGGGACGCCATTATCTTTGCGTCTGTCCTGTTCAGTACGCGCCGCCAGGCAGCCCTGGCCGCTTCTGTCGGCTCGGCCCTGTCTGATTTCATCGGCGGTTTTCCGCTTTGGATCATCCCGACGCTGATCATCAAGTACGTCATGGTCGAAGCCGTCTTTTATACGGTCCGTCCGGACAAAAGGGAATGGAAACTGACGTCACCGCGCGTCTTCTTCAGCTTTTTCTTATCTGCTGCCTGGATGGTCCTGTCTTACACCGTATCGGGCAGTCTCCTCTACGGCAGCTGGGCCGTCGGCATCCCGATGGTACCGGGACTCATCGGGGAAGGCGTCGTCAATATGATTGCTGCCTATGCCCTGGCGGCTTGTCTGGTCAAGGCTAGATTCCGTGGTTATGGTTATAGCCTGAAAAGATAAGGAATGATTGTATATGCATCAAAAGAAACTGGCTCTGGTCAATGATGTCACCGGCTATGGCCGCTGCAGCATTGCCGTGGCCCTGCCTATCGTGTCGGCCCTGAAGGTCCAGGGCTGTATCCTGCCGACGGCCATCTTGTCGGTCCATACGGGCTTCCACGATTATTATCTCGACGACTATACGGATCACATGACGCCGTATATCGAGAGCTGGAAGAAGAACGGCCTGACCTTTGACGGCATCAGTACGGGTTTCCTCGGCTCGGCCCGGCAGATCGACATCGTCCTCGATTTCCTGCACGACTTCAAAGGGCCGCAGACCCTGGCCTTCATCGACCCGGTCATGGGCGACGATGGCCAGTTGTACCCGTCGTATACGCAGAAAATGTGCGACGAAATGCGGCGCCTGTTGGCTTATGCCGACGTGGTGACGCCCAATGTGACCGAAGCCTGCGAACTTTTGAGCCTGCCTTATCGGTCGGACCGCGACCTTGGTGAAGCCGATTTATTGGCCATGGCCCAGGCTCTGGCCGAAAAAGGGCCTCAGGGCGTCATCCTGACGGGCATCGACGACGGGCTGTATATCGGCAATTTCATCTACGACCACGGCCGGACGAGCTGGGTCAAAGCGAAAAAAATCGGCAGCGACCGCAGCGGCACAGGCGATGTCTTTGCGGCCATCGTCTCGGCGTCCGTCGTCCGCGGCGAAAGCCTGGAACAGGCCGTACAGAAAGCGTCGGATTTCATCTGCCGCGTCATGGCCTATACAGAAACCTTGGATTTGCCGCATAACGCCGGCCTGGCCTTTGAAGAATACTTGACGACGCTGCGATGAGATTCAAAAGATACACAAATTGACAAAAAAGGGGATAGAGTATCATGATCGTTTATACGGTAGTAGGACAAGGACAATATGTAGATCTCGAAGATGGCTTGAAGATGAAGCCTGAAGGAAAGTGGAGCATGTACGTCAACCTGACTAACCGCTGTACCTGTTCGTGCACTTTCTGTCTGCGGTCCATGAAAAAAATGGCCGAAAATGAAACGCTGTGGCTGAAGCGGGAACCGACGGTGGATGAAGTGAAGAAAGCCCTCGACGGTGCTCCCTGGGACCACATCAACGAAGTCGTCTTCTGCGGCTTCGGCGAACCGACAGAACGCCTCGATGATTTGACGGCCCTCTTGAAATACGTCAAAGACACGCATCCCGGCATGAAGACCCGCGTCAATACCAACGGCCTATCCGATTTGGCCTATGGCCGCGATACGGCACCGGATTTTGGCGGCGGTATCTTAGATACCATTTCTATCAGCATGAATGCCTCCAATAAGGAACGATATCTGGAACTGACGCGCAGTAAATTTGGCATCTCGTCTTATGACGCCATGCTTAAATTTGCCGTCGATTGCAAGCAGTACGTTCCCAACGTCGTCCTCACCGTCGTCGACCACGTCGAAGACAGCGAAGAAATCAAGAAGTGCCGCGCCATCTGTGATAAACTGGGCCTCCACCTCCGCGTCCGCGTGTACGAGGATAAATAATGTTTGCAGAATAAATAACGATGTAGGGGCTCGCACGTGGCGAGCCCGCTGCCATAATGGGTTTGTAGTGGATAGCCAGCAATGTAAAGCTATCGCCTTACTTGAATGAACGGTGGTAACATCTCAAAGCGGGCCGCCCTCTGGGACGGCCCCTACGAAGCGGTCCATGGGACCGCGGCTAACATCCACATCAAACTTTCAACTTCAAACTTCAAACTCAAAAAGGGTCTTGTCGCACGTGCGACAAGACCTTTTTTCACTGCCCATTATCTCCGTATTCATTATAGAGTTGTTTGAGGATGTTCTTTCGTTCTACTATGCCTAGGAGTTTTTTGTCCTTGACGATGGGGATGGCTTTCAAGTGTTCTGCGACCATGACGCTGGCCAGGTCTTCTATGGTGGCATCCGGGCCGGCCATGATGACTTTTTTGGTCATGAGCTGTTCGGCTGTGCAGGCGAAGAGTTTCTTGAAGCCTTGTTGGTATTCCTTGAGGTTGCCGTAATAGATGTTGGCGCCCAGGAGGTTGACGTACTGCGGGACGCAGGGCTTGACTTCCTTATACAAGAGGTCGGCGTCGGTGACGATGCCGATGATTTCCTTGTCGTCCTGGACGATAGGGATGGCGTTGACGTTGTTTTCTACGAACATATCGACGAGATCAAAAATGGACGTATCTTTCTGCGCCGTAATGACATTTTTTTCCATAATATCTGCTGCCGTTTTCGACATAAGATCAACCCCTTTATCACAAATTCGATGGGAGCATGCCTCCTATTTATTTATATTATACCATGTTTTGGGAATATAGGGACGGCTGCGGCCTGCGAACTGCGGATTTCGGTAACCATCCACTAACCCCTAGCCACTAACTGCTAACCACTAAAAAAGGCGCTGTCTTCATGGGACAGCGCCTTTTTTCACCAAATCATGGTATAATAGATTCATATTTTACATTTTACTAGACTAAAGGAGCGATAGACATGACGATAGATTATTTAGTGGCCGACCCTAGCGGCAATACGACGATTTTGGTGCTGACGCCGGTAGCGAAGGCGCAGCACAGTTCCCTGGCGGCGCAGTTATTGGCCCTGCCGGGCATCGAGGCGGAACAGGTCGGCTATGTGAGCCGTGAAGCGGGAAAGCCGCTGCGCGTCGATATGATGGGCGGCGAGTTCTGCGGCAATGCGTCGCGGTCGGCGGCGGCCTGGGCCCTGGCCTGTGATGGCGGGGAACAAGGCGTGTACGACGTGTCCTGTTCGGGCTGCGATGCGGTCCTGCCGGCCAAAGTGGCCCGAAAAGGGGAGGGGACTTATGAAGCCTTCATTGAAATGCCTTATCCTGAAGACGTAAGCGGTATCCTCATCGCTGTCGATGATTTCCCGGCCCGCTTTTTCCGCGTCGATTTGCCGGGCATTACGCACTTCGTCCACTTCGTCCCGTCCTTGGAAGGCCTGGATAAAGAAAAATATTGGACCATTCTCCAGGACTATGTCGACGGCGAAGACCTGCCGGCTTACGGCCTGGTCCTCTGCGATACGAAGAAAGGGGAAATGATCCCCGCGGTCTACGTCCGCGATACGGATACCCTCTATTGGGAAAACAGCTGCGGCAGTGGCTCGGCTGCCGTTGCCGCGGCCCTGGCCTGCACGACCCATAAGAACGTGGCCTGCTACATGAAACAGCCTGGCGGGACCCTGGCCATTGCTGCCAAAGTCAGCGAAAAAGGCGACTTGCAGCAGATCTTCATCGGCGGCCCCGTCACATTGGGAGAAGTCGAAACAGTCACTATCAGCTAATAGCTTTGACTATCGTCGATTTTTCGAGTATTAAGTTTGCAGTTTGTAGTTTTTAGTGAGTGCTTTTAAATTTTACGGCGGGCCGCCTTGACAGGACAGCCCCTACGGTGCGACATCATGGATATCGCTGCGGCCTGCGAACGACTACACCCGCGGGCCCGCTTCAATGATTTCTTCGGGCATGTCGGGGTACTTGGTCTTGAAGTTTTCATAGAACATGGCGGCGACTTTCTTGGCCATGATGTCGTAGGATTTCTTGTTGTCCCACGTCGCCCGCGGGTTGAGTATCTGGTTGGGGACGCCGGGACAGGTCTGGGGGATGTCGACGTTGAAGCGCAGGTCATGGCGGTAGGGGACGTCGTCGAGATAGCCGTTCAGGGCGGCCGTGATCATGGCCCGCGTGTATTTCAGGTCCATGCGGCTGCCGATGCCATAGGGGCCGCCGGTCCAGCCCGTATTGACCAGGTAGACCTTGGTATTGTACTTTTCGATGCGTTCGCCGAGCATACCGGCGTAAATGTCCGGCGCCAAGGGCATGAAGGGTTCGCCGAAGAGGGTCGAGAAGGTCGGAATCGGTTCGGTAATGCCTTGTTCCGTACCGGCGACTTTTGACGTAAAGCCCGTGACGAAGTGGTACATGGCCGCTTCTTTGCTGAGCCGTGAAATGGGTGGCAAGACGCCGAAACTGTCGGCCGTGAGGAAGATGATGACCGTCGGGATGCCGCCTTTGCCGGGTTGGGCGGCGTTGGGAATGTAGTCGATAGGGTAGCCGGCCCGCGTATTTTCGGTTATCTTGCTGTCGAAATAGTTGGGATGGCGCGTGTCTTCATCGAGGACGACGTTTTCGACGAGGGTGCCGGCCTTGATGGCGTTATAGATGTACGGTTCTTTTTCCGGATTGAGGTTGATACATTTGGCATAGCAGCCGCCTTCAAAGTTGAAGATGCCCCGTGACGACCAGCCGTGTTCGTCGTCGCCGATGAGCTTGCGGTTCGGATCGGCCGAAAGGGTCGTCTTGCCTGTGCCCGACAGGCCGAAGAAGATAGCCGTTTCCTTGGTGACCGGGTCCATGTTGGCCGAGCAGTGCATGGGCAGGACGCCTTCGTTGGGCAGGAAGTAATTCATGACGGAAAAGACGCTCTTCTTGATTTCCCCGGCATAACGCGTGCCGGCGATGAGGACGGTCCGCGATTCGTAGTCGACGAGGATGGCCGCCTGCGAGTGCGTACCGTCGACCTGGGGGTTACACTGGAAGCCTGGGGCGACGAGGATGGTGAAATCCGGTTCGCCGTACTGGGCCAGCTCTTCGGCTGTCGGCCGGATGAGGAGGTTGCGGATGAAGAGACATTCGCTGGCCAGTTCATTGACGACGCGGAATTTCTTGCGGCACTGCTCGTCGGCACCGGCAAAGCCGTCGAAGAGGTAAATGGGCCGGTTCTGGAAATAAGCCAGCATCTTGCTCTTGAGGGCATTGAATTTTTCTTTGGAAATGGGCCGGTTGATGTTGTTCCAGGCGATGTAGTCGTGGATGGACGGCGTATCGACGATGAATTTGTCATCCGGTGCCCGGCCGGTATATTTGCCGGTCCGCACGACAAGGGCCCCGGTATCGCTGAGGACGCCTTCCTGATTCAACAGGGCCTGCTCCGTCAGCCAGGCCGGCGACATATTGCGGTATACTACTTGCGGATTTATGAGTCCCATGCGTTCTAGTCCATATGTCTGTTGCATATCTATCACTCCTTTGAGATTCGTGGCTAGTGGTTCGTAGGGGCTGTCCCAAAGGGCGGACCCTACGGCAGCCTGTGAATATCTATCTCTTTTAATCATACTAACGTGCTAAATATAGTATAATACAATCTGGTACACTATTTCAAATTGCATACTGGATACACGATAAAGGTCAAATTATTAAAAAATACTTGACTATTTGACTTTTTGCTGTATGATATTGGTGTAAGGGTACCTGAAGGTATCCGCCACTACGGCAGAATCATATAAAGGAGTGTTTGAGTATGGCGAAAGAAACCCATGAATTTCAAGCTGAAACGAAACAATTACTGGACTTGATGGTCCATTCTATTTATACCAACCACGAAATCTTCCTGCGCGAACTGATTTCCAACGCATCCGATGCTATCGACAAGCTGCATTACCAGTCGCTGACCAACGGCGACCTCCTCGAAGGGGAAACGGCCTTTGAAATCCATTTGACGCCTGACGCCGATGCCCACACGCTGACTATCTCCGATAACGGCCTGGGCATGAACAAACAGGATTTGATGGAAAACCTGGGCACCATCGCCCAGTCCGGCACCAAGGCTTTCCTGGAAAAACTGAAGGAATCCCAGGATGCAGACAGCACGGACAAGGACCTCATCGGCCAGTTCGGCGTCGGCTTCTATTCGGCCTTCATGGTCGCCGATAAAGTCACCGTCGTCACCCGCAAGGCCGGCGAAGAACAGGCTTATAAATGGAAATCCACAGGCGATGGTGAATACAGCCTGGAAGAATGTCAGAAACCGAAACACGGCACGACGATCATCCTCAGCCTGGGCAAGGACTTCTACGGCGATGACAGCGAAGAAAACTACACCGACAAGATGACCCTCCAGAGCCTGGTCAAGAAGTATTCCGATTATATCCGCTACCCGATCACCATGGACTTCACGACCAAGGAAAAACCGAAGGATGCCGACGGCAAGGTCATCGAAGACGCACCGGAAGAAGAACACACGGAAACGCGGACGCTGAATTCCATGCAGCCCTTGTGGACGCGCAACAAATCGGACATCAAGCCGGAAGAATATAAGGAATTTTTCCAGCACCAGTTCTATGAATGGGAAGAACCGATGGAAATCTTCCACAACCGCGTCGAAGGGGCCGTCGATTACACGGCGCTCCTGTTCATCCCGGGCAAGGCTCCGTTCAACCTCTACTATGCCGACTATGAACCGGGCATCCAGCTCTATTCGCGCCACGTCTTCATCATGGATAAATGCAAGGACCTCCTGCCGGATTACCTGCGCTTTGTCAAGGGCCTCGTCGATTCGCCGGACCTGTCCCTGAACATTTCCCGTGAACTCTTGCAGAAGAGCCGCGAACTGAGCCTCATCGGCCGCAATCTGGAAAAGACCATCCTCAAGACGTTGAAGCGGAATCTGGAAAAAGACCGTGAAAAATATGAAACGTTCTGGGCTGAATACGGCAAATCCCTGAAAATCGGCGTCTACAGCGGCATGATGACCGGTGAAAACAACGTCGAAAAATTGAAGGACCTGCTGCTCTTCATGTCGTCGAAAGATGGCAAACTCTGCACCATCAAGGAATACGTCGACCGCATGAAAGACGGCCAGCAGAAAATCTACTACGCCACGGGCAAGGACAAAGAAGCCATCGAAGGCCTGCCGCAGATGGAAATGCTCCGCGACCGCGGCATCGAAGTCCTCTACATGACTGACCCGGTCGATGAATTTGCCGTCGAAGCTATCGGCGAATACGATGGCCACCGCTTCCACTCCATCAGCCGCGGCGATCTGGACCTGGAAGACGACGCCTTCAAGGAAGAAAAGAAGAAGAACGAAGAATTGGCCAAGGATAACGAAGGTCTCTTGAAGGATATGAAAGATTTCCTGGGCGATAAAGTCGCCGATGTCCGCTTGTCCAACCGCTTGAAGAGCGGTGCCGTCTGCCTCGTCGCCGACGCTGCCGGCCCGTCCCTGGCTATGGAACAGGCCTTTGCCGCTGCCAACAACCCCATGCTCAAGGCCCGCCGCATCCTGGAAATCAACCCGCAGCATGAACTGTTCGGCAAACTGACTGCCGTCCACGACCAGGGTAAAGACAGCCAGTCCTTCAAGGACTACTGCAACCTCCTCTACGATCAGGCACTGCTCCTGGAAGGCATCATGCCTGACGACCCCGTGGCTTTCGCCAATAAAGTAGCCAGCCTGATGGCAAAATAAAATTCCATACAAAAAAAGCCCCTCCCGGTGTGTGACCGGAAGGGACGTTCCTCCAGCAAAAGGGCTTGTCGCATATGTGACAAGCCCTTTTGCCGTAGGGGCCGTCCTGTTAAGGCGGCCCGTTTGTGGGAATTCCGCAAACTGACACCGCAATTCGTAGGCCGCAGTTCACCGATTAACCTCTCAGTCAGCTGCGCTGACAGCTCTCCTAGCAGGAGAGCCGGGCCGCCTTTCAGGACGGCCCCTACGAAAGTGGTCCATGGGACCGCGGCTAACTGCTAGCCACGAGCCACGAGCCACGGGCCGCCTTTCAGGACGGCCCCTACGAAAGCGGTCTATGGGACCGCGGCTAATGCTAGCTACGAGCCACGAGCCACGAGCCACGAACCACGAGATACGAGCCACGAGATACGAGCCACGAGATACGAGATACGAGATACGGGCCGCCTTTCAGGACGGCCCCTACTAGTGGAATATATTGATGAAGATGGTGATGATCGAGGCGTTGACCGGGTCGATGATGAGCGAGCCGATGAGGGGGATGACGAAGAAGGCCGTCGGTGCCGGGCCGAAGAGTTCGGTCATGGCCGTCATGTTGGCGATGGCGTTCGGCGTAGCGCCGAGGCCGAAGCCGCAGACGCCGCTGGTCATGACGGCTGCTTCATAATCCTTGCCCATGGCGCGGAAGACGATGAAGTAGGCGAAGATAGCCATGAACAGGGCCTGGCTGAGGAGCATGACGACCAGGGGGATGGCTAGATCGGCGAGCTGCCAGAGTTTCAGGCTCATGAGGACGCAGGTCAAAAAGACGGTCAGGCTCAGGTTGCCCAGGACTTCGCTTTCACGCTGGTAGATTTTGTAGGCGTGAGTGAAGTCGGCGATATTGCGGATGATGGCAGCGACGATCATGGAGCCGATATAGCCCGGGAAGACCAGACCGATGCTGCTGAAGAAGCCGCTGACCAGGGTACCCAGGCCCATAGCCAGGAAGAGGTGGGCCATGGCGTTCATGAAGCGGTAGTTGTCGATGGTCTGACCGATTTTATTTTCAATCTTGATGGCGTTTTCTGCGCGTTCCTTATTGCCGGCAACGGCTTTCAGTTTCGAAACGGTGCCAGCATTGAAGGACGGGTCGAAGCGTTCCGATTCGGCCGAGCTGACCAGGTGGAATTTGTGGACCAGTTCTTCGCCAATCGGGCCGCCGATGACGCCGCCGGCGACGAGGCCGAAGGTAGCGGCTGCGACGGCAATGGTAGCGCCGCTGTCGAGGCCGATGCTTTCCAGGAGCGGGCCAAAGGCCGCTGCCGTACCATGACCGCCGACCATGGGGATGGAACCCGTTGCCAGGCCCAGGAGCGGGCTCAGGTTGAAGGCCATGGCCAGGCCGGAGCCGATGATGTTCTGGAAGACGATTAAAATCGTCGTGACGATGGCCATTTTGAAGACCATGACGCCGCCGCGCTTGATGAGGCTGATGCTGGCTGTATAGCCGACGCTGGTGAAGAAGAGCATCATGCAGATATTCTGCATAATCGTATCCTGTTCGTACTTCCAGATGCCCTGCGTATATAAGATGCAATTGATGATAGCAAATAAGATACCGCCGACAACGGGCGCCGGGATACAATACTTACGAAGGACGCTGATCTTGACGCGCAAGAAGACGCCGACGTAGTAGACGACGATGGCCGCAGCCAGGGTCTGATAGATATTAAGATTTAAAGACACGCGGAAAACCTCCTTATAATTTTAAAAATACAATACATATCATAACAGATTTTAGGCTGTAAAACAATTGTGAAAATAGGAAAACTTTTTGATTTTTTAGGTATATAGCAGATATTATTTTTGAATACCTATAAAAATAGGTGAATGATAATAATCTTGATGGCCTTTGCGCTGATTTTCTTTAGAAAAACAGAATGACTGGACATCGCTGGCCCGCAGGTCCAAGGCCAGTTGTTCCCGGCCCAGCGGCGTCAGTTTGGAAAGGTCCTGGCGGATTTTAGTGATGACTGCCAGCCTGTCCCGGGCGCCTTTCAGGAAGGCTGCGCCCCGGTCGTTGAGGGCCAGGAGGCGAGCGTACTGCGGGCCGGTCTCGTAGGACTGGTCCATGAGGCGGCGGGAGGGCTGCAAGAGGGTATAGGCCCCCATGCGGCACAGGCGGCTGTAGGCATAGCGCCGCGTCTTGATGAGCTTCAGGGCCTGGTCGTAATCGCCGGCTTCGGCGAAGGCGCGGTACCAGCGGTTTTCCAGGCCTTCCGTAAAGGCCGGCAGGCGGCGCAGCTGGCCCGGCGTGAGCAGGCGGTTCTGGCCGGCGACGAAATCGCCGTAACGGCGGTAATCCGTAAAGGCCCCCAAGGTCAGCTGGTCCTGCAGGGACGGGCGGACTCTTTCTACTATATAGGATATATAAGGCTTCCCATCGCCTGGATGGTCGGTCATGGCCTGCCGCAGGGCGGAGGCGCTGGCAAAGGTGGCGCCGAGGCCGGTATCGCCATGGCGTCCCTGGCGGGGCAGGGGAAGGAAGGACAGGGGCCGTTCCTGCTTCAAGAGGGCCCGGGCGTATTCAAAAGCCAGCAGGGCATTGGGCTGCTCCAGGAACCGGGCCTCGTCGGGGGCCGCTGCCATGAGGGCGTCGGTCCGTGCCTGACCGGCCGAACCTTTTTTGGCCGTCTCCGGGCCGATTTCCAGGGTATCGGCCCGGTGGGCCAGGGAGAGAAAATCCTCGGCCGTCCCCGCCTCGACGCCGCAGGCCAGGGACTGGCAGCCCAGCCGGGCTGCTAAGGTGACGCCGCCCAGGGCAAAGCCCGATGCGCTGGACAGGGCATAGACGGCCGGAAGTTCGATGACGGCATCGGCGCCGCCCTCGATGGCCCAGGCTGCGCGGTGCCATTTATCGAAAAAGGCCGGTTCACCGCGCTGGACGAAGGCGCCGCTCATGATGACGACGATGGCCGCATCGGTCCCGGATAAGCGCCGGACCTGGCGGATGAGATAGGCATGACCGGTATGAAAGGGGTTAAATTCGGCAATGATGGCGACAGCTTCCATAAGACCTCCATAAGTTCTAAAATTCACAATATTGACGCCGAGTATGGCATCACTGTATTTATGGGACGCATTTTTTATAAAAAGTATAACTTATTACGTTAAGTATACGGGCGGTATATTGAAACGTCAATGGTGTATACTCGTTAGGGACAAGGGAAGGGGCGAAAGTATTTGCAATTCGTCGCTTTTTTTAGGTGACGCTATAAATCTTTTATGCTATAATGAACCTAGTCTGTAGAAAGCATAAATAGGTGATTGCATGAAAGGATTGAAATTATTAGCAGTTGCGGCCATGACCGCAGCTGTCGTATTGTTGTCCGGATGCGGCAACATGACGATGCTCGAAGAATACAGTTTCGGGTATGTCCAGCTGAAAGCCGGCAATTCGGAAGTGTATGTCATGACGCCGTTCGATCTGGCACATGTAAGCCGCCAGAATGGTGAAGGCATGATGTACATTAACAACGATAAGCACATCAATGTCGTCGCTGTCTCCGAAACGGCTGGCGAAACGACGCCTGCAGCCATGGCAAAGGAATACGTTGCCATGCTGAAACAGACACCGGATGTTTCTGATCTGCAAACGAAGGTCACCGACGCGGAAGAAAGCGGCCGTAAGACCACCGTTGTCAACGCTTCCTATACGGAACCGCTCAACGGCCAGCCGGCCAAACTCACTGTGCGGAGTCTCTTCTTTGAAGATAATGGCCAGATATGGCACGTCATGTACATGTACAAAGACGGCGATGCCCTGG
>OIED01001110.1_pt1 | contig 11930 bp, 14 predicted proteins | sample 1581771 | NCBI WGS metagenome assembly OIED01 (sample SAMEA3882546, study PRJEB24775) | human gut metagenome | biome: human-associated habitat; feature: intestine environment; material: feces | place: Netherlands | collected 2009/2010 | reverse complement strand
CAGTCCTGCGCAAGACGAAGGCCACATTAAGTGGCCTTCTTTGCGTGCGGAACTCATATCGAGCAAAAGCCCAAGCGGCCCTCTCGGTTCAGCCAAGTTGATGTAGTTGAGATGCAGCACGCGGCCTGCTCACCCCTCGAAGTTCTTAGCGGAAATGAGTTGACTTGCAACAACGGTTTGCTTGCGGAGTCGGTTGAGCTGCAACAAAGCTTTTATTGGACCTCGAACCCTATACTCGATGTTCGCTTCGTTCATTGAGTTACCTTTTGCATGAGGCCGGGACATATCGTCCCGCCCGCAGTTTCGCAGGCCGCAGGCCGAGAATGTTTGAGGACGGGATGATATGTCCCGGCCTCCCGGGAGAGTTACCTATGAACTACGCGAACATTAAGTATTTCGACATTGCTGATGGGGAAGGTGTTCGTACTTCTCTGTTTGTGAGTGGGTGCCGTCGTGGGTGCAAGAATTGCTTTAACTCCGTCGCGTGGGACTTTGCCGCGGGTGAGCCGTTCGATCGTGCCGTCGAGGATAAGATTATCGAGAGTCTCGACCATCCCTTTATTGATGGCCTGACGATTCTGGGCGGGGAGCCCATGGAACCCGAGAACCAGGCAGGGCTCGTTGAGTTTGTCGAGCGTGTTCGTGCGACTTATCCCGTGGAGTCGGGGAAGACTATTTGGTGCTTTACCGGTGACGTGCTCGAGGAGCTTATGCCGGGCGGTCGTCACCATACCGAGGTGACGGACCGCATCCTTGCCTGCCTCGATATGCTGGTGGATGGTCCGTTCGTTCAGGATCTGTACGATATCTCATTGCGCTTTAGGGGCTCGAGCAATCAGCGCGTGATTGATATGAACGCCACGCGCGCTCGTGCTACACGTGAGGGCGTTTCGCTTTGCGATGCTGTGGAGCTTTGGCGGGACGATCCGGTCTATTCGACCCATACTATGTAGCTTGTGGCCGATGCCGGAGGGCGTGGTACCATAGCGCGAACGCAAAATCGGAAGAGTGAGGCCCAGATGGTCGATCAGGAAAAAGTCGAGGCCGCCATAAGGCTGTTGCTTGAGGGCATAGGCGAGGATCCAACTCGTGAGGGCCTGCTGGAGACGCCGGCACGCGTTGCCCGTATGTATGGCGAGATTGCCGGCGGCATGGACCAGAGCGCCGAGGAGCACCTGTCCAAAACTTTTGCCGTCGCTTCGAACGATTTGGTTATCGAGCGCAACATTACGTTTTACTCGCTGTGCGAGCACCATCTGCTGCCGTTTTATGGCAAGGCTGCGATCGGCTATATCCCTAACGGTCGTGTGGCGGGTTTGTCTAAGCTTGCCCGCACGGTTGAGGTCTATGCCCGTCGTCTGCAGCTGCAGGAGCAGCTGTGTGCACAGGTTGCCGATGCCCTCATGGATTATCTTGCTCCCCAAGGAGCGATCGTACTGATGGAAGCCGAGCATATGTGCATGACCATGCGCGGCGTGCAAAAACCCGGTACCAAGACCGTAACGCTTGCTCGTCGCGGTGTCTTTGAGACCGATCCATCGCTCGAGGAGCGATTCTTTAGGATGCTGGGTCGCTAACCATGAGAGTCGTCAACGACTTTGCATCGAAGACCGATGGGGGAACGCCGCGTCGCGGCTTTATGGCTTCGGGCCTGACCCCCTTTGGTGCCATGCCTCGCATTGATTACATTTGTGCCAACGGGCTGTTCCGGCGGCACCTGGGCAACATTGCACAGTTAGAATCGGGGCGCATCTTCTGCCGCCACGGTATTGACCATCTGCTGGATGTCGCTCGCATTATGTGGATCAAGAATCTCGAGGAAGAGCTCGAATTTGACCGCGAGGTCATCTACGCTACGGCACTTCTTCACGATATCGGCAAAGATGAACAGTATGAATCGGGTATATCCCATGATGTTGCAAGCGAACGCGTCGCCGATGCGATTCTCGGCGGCATGCCCGAAGACGTGGCGTTTGAGCCGGCAGATGCCGCAGCCATTAAGACGGCCATTCTGGGCCATCGAAAGCTGCGCGTGAACAGCCAGCCGCTCGAGCGCCTGCTCTATGCAGCCGACAAAGCGTCGCGCGCCTGCTTTGCATGCCCCGCGCGCAATGCCTGCAACTGGAGCGATGATAAAAAGAACCTGTCGATTCGCGTGTAGTCGGTATGCGCGGTCGGGGTTCTGAACGAAGGAGACGATCGCGATGACTAACAAAAAGCTGCCCGAGAATGCAACCAAGACCGAGGGTGCCGAGCTTGCCCGTCGTGGCAGGGGCGAGATTTCCGCCGCAACGGCGGTGCCCCATGTGAGCTATGACGACCTGCGCCATGCCGACCGCATTACTATCGACGGTCTCGAGGTCTTTGCCAACCACGGCGTGTATCCCGAGGAGAACGCCCTGGGGCAGAAGTTTGTCGTGTCCTTGGTACTCTATGCCGACCTGCGCGCGGCGGGGGAGCACGATAACCTGGATGCCTCTATTGATTACGGCTCGGTGTGCCACGATGTCGATGGTTATTTGCGCGAGCATACGTTTAAGCTCATCGAGGCTGCAGCCGAGGGTGTGTCCCAGATGCTGCTACGTCGTTACCCCTTGCTGCTTGGCGTGCGTGTTAAGCTCGATAAGCCTTGGGCGCCCGTCGGTCTTCCCCTGGCAAGCTGCGGCGTCGAGATCGAGCGTGTGCGCTAGCCGACGCTAGAGCTCGTTGGCGGGCGGTTTTTTGAGCCGCTGCGACAGAGCTCTATTGTTGGGGCAGTACGTGTCGAGCAAGGCGTGGAACCGCTGATTGTGGCTTGGCTCGAGCAAGTGGACGAGCTCGTGGGCGACAACCATGTCGAGGCATTCGACGGGGTAGGTGGCAAGCTCGCGTGCGATGCGAATGGCGCCGGTTTTGGGCGTGCACGAGCCCCAGCGCGTTTTCATGCTGCGTACGGAAACGCGGGAAACGGCGACACCCATTGCGATTTCGTATGCGTGCACAATATCGCGTAGCGCCGATGTGACCTCGGAGGTATAGAGCTGGTCGATATGGACTTGGAGCTCGTCGGACGTTAGGCCGTCGAGGGCTGCGTGCCGCTTGGCCTGTGGGCCTTCGTCCGGTTCATCGGTGCCCATAAAACTTGCGAAGGTGGCCTGTTTGGGTCGCGGTGTGGGTGATGCAAAGTTGTAATCGAGTGCATCCTGTACCGTGATGGGCTTGCCCCAAAGTGCAATGATGGACGAGGGACTGAGTGACTCTCGCACCGTCGCCTGACGTTGCTCACGCTGGGCAAGTCGGCTGATAATCCAGGCGCTGTTGCGCTTCACAAACACTTCGATACGCTCGCGGCTGGCGCCGAGCGGCGCGCTGGCGTGGACCTCACCGCTCGATGTGACGCGTAGGTTGAAGTTCTTGACGCACTTTTTGGTAACGACGACGGGGATGGGCGTCCCATCCAGTCGGGGTACGGAAATCGTAAACTGCTGCGTCAAAAGCGGTCCTTCAGATTGGGGACGGGCCGGCATGTCGACCGTTCGGCATGCCGGCCCGCTCAAGGGATGTGAAATTAATAACGCTCAAAGAAGGCAAGCGCGTTGTCGCTGCAGAGCTTTTGCATCACGGTCTTGCCAAAATGCTTGGAGAGCATGTTCTGGAACTCGGGCATCTTGCTGGCATCGGAGAGGAAAGCGGGCACCGTGGCACCGTCCCAGTCGCCGCCGAGCGCGATGACGTCCTCGCCGCCCAGGTCGAGCCAGTGCTCGATATGTGCCGCCAGCTGGTCGAAGGTGACGTCTGCGGCGGTCTTGTCGGTTACGTCGTTGGAAAGGAACTCGCTGCAGTAGTTGAGGCCGACGATACCGCCCATGTCGCGAATGGTGCGGAACTGGTCGTCGGTGAGGTTGCGCTTGACGCCGCAAACCGCACGGGAGTTGGAGTGGCTGGCGACGAAGGGACGCGTGGCGTGGGCGACAACCTCGTCAAAGCACTCATCGTTGAGGTGGGAGACGTCGAGTACCATGCCGGCGTGCTCCATCTGCGTAAGCGCCTCGATGCCGGCGGCGGTGAGGCCGGCGTGGGTATCGTGTCCGCTCGCGAGCGGTCCCTGCGCGTTCCAGCTGAGTGATGACATGAGTACGCCCAAGCTCTTGAGCACCTCGATCAGCGCGGGGTCCTCGGCAAAGAACGTGGCGTTTTCGATGGTGTGGATGCAAGCGACCTTGCCGTCTTTGAGTGCAGGGCGAATGTCAGCGGTGCTGCGTACGTTGACCATGCGGTCGTGGTTGAGCATGGCCTGGCCGCTCATGTGCGCCATGATTTGCGCCTGGAAGCGCGCGGCGTGGGCGGTGGGAATCTCGTCGGGGACAAACGTGGCGAAGCACTGTGCCCACGGCGTGTTGCCGATCTTTGCGAGCGAGATAGCGCAGGCGTTGCCCCCGATGAGGTCGAAATCCTGCGGATGTGTCTCGTCGCCGGGGAAATAACCGTCGGTGCCGGCGGTAAAGCGCAGGTCGAGATCGAGTGTGGCCCAGCCGATGCGGTCGGCGGTGTCGCAGTGTAGGTCAAATACGGGGTATGCCATGGTTCCTCCGGTTGCAGCGTTTCTTTGCAAACTGTCATTGAATTGTATGACTAGGGTATAGTTAGCGCCATATGTTCATGGCGGCCCGCGTTGTGCGCCGCCCTTATTACGGAGGTTAGCATGTCCAACCAGGGCAAGAAGGTCAAGACCCATTATCGCGGCACGCTCGACGACGGTACGCAGTTCGATAGCTCCTACGATCGCGGCGAGCCGCTGGAGTTCACCTGCGGCGCCGGCCAGATGATCAAGGGCTTCGACGCCGCCGTGGTCGACATGCAGGTGGGCGAGAAGAAGACCGTGCACATTCCTGCTGCCGATGCCTACGGCGAGCACAACCCCGAGATGGTTCTGACCTTCCCGGCCGAGCAGGTTCCCAACATCGAGCAGATTGAAAAGGGCATGAAGCTCTTCCTGTCCACGCCGAGCGGCATGCCTGTCCCTGCTGTTGTCATCGACGTGACGCCCGAGGCCGTGACGCTCGACGCCAACCACGAGCTGGCCGGCAAGGATCTCAACTTTGATATCGAGCTCGTCGAGGTCGAGGGCTAGAGTATGCCTGCGAATCTGGTTTCGACAGCGTGCCTCGGAAATCTCAATGACCCGTCCTATGAGCTTTTGCTTCGCCGGGAGTTGGGTGGTGTCTTTGAGACCGATGAGCTACTGCTCGATTGGGACCAGGCTGATGCCCGCGCATTTGCGGGCGTGACGGAGCTGGGGCGTACGGTCGTTATTCGGCCGGGCGTTGTCGATGGCAATTGTCTTGCCGATGGCGACGTACTTGCCATCGACCGCTCGGGCACGGTTCCCGTGGCAGTTGTCGTGCGTCTGCGCAGCGCCGAGGTCTATCTGGTCGAAGTCGACCGCATGGACCCGATCGCGCTTGCGCATGTATGCTGGGAGATCGGCAACATGCACGCACCGCTCTTCCGGGGCGACTCGGACGAGCATGCCGTGCGCATGTATACGCCGCTGCAGCCGGTTTTGGGCCGCATGCTCCGGGGTGTCGAGGGTGTTCGGCTCTCGGTGGTTACCCGTGAACTCGATGCGGACCGGCGCTTTGCGTCGAGCGCGGCGGATGCCGTTGTATGTATGGCTCCCGACTTTACGATCGTAAAGAAGGCGCGCGGCTAGCGTGCGTATGCGTAAGACGGACTTTGAGAGGCAACTATTCAAAGTCCGTCTTGCTGTTGATGAGATGCTTTGGGGGAACATATGGGTCTTGAGGGAATCAAGCTGATCGCCTGTGATTTGGATGGTACGCTGCTACATCCTGGGGAGCGCGAGCCACGCCCCGAGGCCTTTGAGCTCATTAATGAGCTGCATCATCGCGGTATTGTGTTTATGCCGGCGAGCGGCCGTCAATATGCGAGCTTGCGCTATCTGTTTGCCCCGGTGGCCGATGAGCTCGCCTATGTGTGCGAAAACGGAGCCCTGGTGATGAGCGAGGGGCATGCCGTCGTCAAGCGCTCTATGGGGCGTGACTTGGCGATGGATATCGCGAATGCCGTGGTCGCCTACCCCCATGCCGACGTGACCCTTTCCTGCGAGGGGCACCTCTACACCATAAGCGGCAACGATGCGTTCATCGACCATTTGCGTTACGAGGTCCATTGCGATGTGGCGGTGGTCGACCGTCCCGAGGACATTGACGAGGATGTCATTAAGATTGCGTTTCAAACGCCCGAGACAGAGCAGCCGGCGGCGCTGGAGTATTTCGAGCGCCTCTTTAGCGACCGTGTCGACGTGATGACGTCGGGAACCGAATGGACCGATTTTATCGGCTTTGATTCGGGCAAAGGGTCCGCGCTTGCCGATTATGGTTGCGCGCTGGGGATCTCACCTAACGAAATGATGGCGTTTGGCGATAACGAAAACGACCGCGACATGCTCAACGTAGTGGGTCATCCTTGTCTAATGGAGAGCTGCAATCCCTCTATGCGCGGCATCAACGACCGCGTCCGTTACGTGCGCACGGTCGAAGAAGAATTGCGTCGCCTGCTTGCCAAGTAGGCATGTCCCAAAATCTACCTACAGTTGGGGCAGAGACCCTCGAAGATGGTGTAGTGCGAGGTGACGTTCCAGCCGATTTGCTCGGACGCCTTGGCGTCGAGCTGGGCATCGAAGGGGAGCGGCACATCGATGACGCGGCTGCACGAGGTGCAGATGATATGCGCATGCGGCTCGATCGTGCGATCGAAGCGGCTGCCGCCCGGCGTCTTGATGGAGAGAATCTCCCCGGCGTCGGCCAAGAGATTGAGATTGCGGTAGACCGTACCGCGGCTGATTTTGTCATCCTGCGCGTGCACGACGTTGTAGATTTCGTCGGCGGTGGGATGGTTATAGCTTTGGCGCACGGCGTCAAGAACCAGCTTTCGCTGCCTGGTATTCCTTCTTTGCACCGCCATGCGCCTCGCCTCTTTTCCATCAACGGTCGTAGGTAAATGATACCGTATTTAGCACACAATACTAATAATGAGGACTGAAACCGTCTTCATTGGCAAGTGGGGCTCGGACCTGGGCGTCTACGAGGCGAAAACGCGTTCCCATGCGCTCGTAGGAGGCATGAAGCGCCTCGAGATGAGATAGGATGCTTGCCGGAGCTCCCTGTATCTCCATCTCGACTGAGCCGTCTTCCATGTTACGCACCCAGCCGGTGAGTGCGCGTGCCTGCGCGAGGTTGGTGTTGGTAAAGCGAAAACCAACGCCTTGGACTTGCCCCGTCCAGCGCAGGAAATAGCGCAGGGGAGTGTCTTGAGTGGCCTCGTCGCTTGCGAGTACGGTAAGCCTGCGGCGCAGCTCGAGCTCGACGTTTGATGGTTTTTGAGGCTCTCGACTGCCGCCGGTGACGCTGGAGAAGAACGTATCGAAGAGGCCCATCGCTATGCCTGCTTGCCTGCGTCGGCCGGGAAGGTTATGCCGGCCTGCTGACGCACGGCATCCATGATGCGCAGTGAGACGAGCGTGACATCGCGGTAGTGGCCGAGCTCGTGGCGTCCCGCCGGGGTCTCCCAGATTTCTTCCTTAACGTTATCGATGCCACCGATGGCGGTGATAAAGTCCGTGAGTTCGTATTCCATAGTGTTGCTTGATTTGGGCAGGTCGAGCGCGCGGCCGTTGTCGCCCTGTTCGCGCGGTGCCTCGGTCGCCGAGCCGCGTACGACGTCGCCGCGGTAGTCGATGCGTACGTTGCGGGGCGTGGACAGATGGTCAATCTGGATGGTGCCACGCTCGCCTTCGATCTGCGAGGGCAGCAGGTCATTCGTAATTTTGGAGTGTGCGAGCTCGACGGAGATACGGCCACCGCCATAGCTGGCGAGAATGGAACCGCACCCGTCGATGGGGCCATGGGTGAGCTCTTGCGTTGAGGGGTCGAGCAGCGTGGTCATGCTGGTGAGACCGGAGGGCATGCCGAAGATTTCGACCATGGGCTCGACGGTGTAGACGCCAATGTCCATGAGGGAGCCCGAGGCCATGTGGCAGTCGAAGATATTGGTGGCGCGCCCCGCGAGGATTTCGTTGTAGCGTGAGGAATACTTGCCAAAGCGCAGCGAGGCGCGGCGAATGGGCGCAATTTCGCCCAGAGCGTTCTCAATGGCGTGGAAAGCGGGATCGTGAAGCGGGCGCATGGCCTCGAGAGCCACGACGCCAGCTGCCTCGGCAGCCCGGAAGACCTCGAGCGCTTGCGCCTCGGTGGCGCAGAAGGGCTTTTCGACGATAACGTGCTTACCGCCGGCGATGCAGGCGAGCGCCTGCTCGTGATGGAGTGCGTTGGGGCTGCCGATGTAGACGGCATCGACGTCGTCGGCGGACGCGAGCTCGTTGAGTGCGGTGAAGTTGCGTTCGCCGCCGTGCTTAGCGGTGAAGGCGGCGCCGCGATCTGCATCGCGCGAGAGCGTACCCACAAACGCGGCTTGGTCGTTGGCGTTGACGACCTGGATAAAGTCGTCGGTAATCATGGATGTGCCGATGGTCGCTATACGCAGCATGTATCCCCCTCGTGCCGTTCGGTTTACAGGATGAGTGTAGCGCGAGGGGGCAAGAAATGGCGTGCGAAAACGCCGTTACAGGTCGCTCTCGTTAAAGCCGGTGTCGATATCGAGGTTGGCTCCGTCGGCCGCGGTGGTGGCGAGCTCGTCGCAGCGCTCATTGAGCTCGTGGCCGGCATGCCCCTTAACCCAGATGAACTCCACCTTATGCTTACTCTTTGCGGCAAGCAGGCGCTCCCATAGGTCGCGGTTCTTGACGGGCTGCTTGTTGGCAGTTTTCCATCCGCGCTTTTTCCAGCCGTCGATCCAGTGCTTGTTAAAGGCGTTGACGACGTACTGCGAATCGGAATGGACTTCGACCTCGCAGGGGCGGTTGAGTGCCTCGAGCGCCACGATGACCGCCATGAGCTCCATGCGGTTGTTGGTGGTCGACTCCTCGCCGCCGGAGATCATCTTCTCGCGTCCCTGATACTCCAAAATCGCGCACCAGCCGCCGGGGCCGGGGTTGCCGGAGCAGGCTCCGTCGGTGTAGATGGTGACCGTCTTCATGCTTCTTCGTGTTCGTCCGCCGTCTCCTCCGGCTCCCGGTCGACCCGGTCGACGGAGATGACGCGGTTGCCCGCTTCCACGCGCATGAGGATGACGCCCTGCGTGTCGCGCTTATAGACGTTGATGTCGGCCGCCGCCATACGGATGAGCACGCCGCCGTTTTCGATCAGCATCACATCGTCCTCATCGTCCACGATGGCGACGCCCGCGATGCGGCCGGTCTTGGCGGTGATGTTGTAGTTCTTGAGGCCCTTGCCGCCGCGCTGCTGCGGACGGCGGACGCCGTCGTCGCCGAGACGCATATACTCCTCGATGTCCGTGCGTTTGCCGTAGCCGTATTCGGTGACGGAGAGCAGCTGCTTGCCCTTCGCGGCGATGCCAGCGCCGACGATGCTGTCGCCCGCGTCCAGCGCCATACCGCGCACACCGGCCGCGTCGCGGCCCATAACGCGCACGTCGTTTTCGTTGAAGCAGATGGCCATGCCGTCCGCGCTGGCGAGCATGATGTCCTGCTTGCCGTCGGTCTTCATGACGGCGATGAGCTCGTCGCCCTCGCTCAGTGTCAGCGCGCGGATGCCGGCCTTTCTCGCCGTGTTGAGGCTTGCCAGCTCCAGCCGCTTGACGGTGCCGTTCTTCGTGACGAAGACGAGATAGTCCTCGTCGAACTCATGCACGGTGATGCCGGCCGTGACCTTTTCGCCCGGCTCGAAGGGCAGGATGTTGACCAGATTCGTGCCCTTGGCGGTGCGTCCGGCCTCGGGGATCTGATAGCCCTTGCGGCGGTGGACCTTGCCGAGGTTCGTGAAGAAGAGAATATAGTCATGCGTGGAGGCGGTAAAGACGCCCTCAACGAAATCCTCCTCCTTCGTCGTCATGCCGGTCACGCCGCGGCCGCCGCGCTTCTGGCTGCGGTAGGTCGAGGCGGGCACGCGCTTGCAGTAGCCCGCGTGCGAGAGCGTGAAGACGCACTGCTCCTCCTCGATGAGATCCTCGATGTCGATCTCATCCTCGACGTCCTGGATCTCGGTCAGGCGGTCGTCGCCGTACTTGTCGCGGATGGCGATCAGCTCATCTTTGAGAACGCCCTTGAGCATCTCTTCGTTCGCCAGCAGCTCGCGGTAATATTCGATGCGCTTTTCGAGCTCCTCGTATTCCGCCTCGAGCTTCTCGCGTTCGAGTCCCTGCAGGCGCTTGAGCTGCATGTCCAGCACGACCTGCGCCTGGATCTCAGACAGGCTGAAGCGCTCCATCAGGCGCTCTTTCGCGTTGTCATAGCTCTCGCGGATGGTCCGGATGACCTCGTCGATGTTGTCCTCCGCGATCAGCAGACCCTGCAGCACGTGCTGCCGGTCGAGCGCCTTTTTGAGGTCGAACTGCGTCCGGCGGGTGATGATCTCCTCCTGGAAAGTGAGATACTCGTCGAGCATATGGCGCAGGGACAGGATCTTCGGCTGCTGCTGGTTGTTGACCAGTGCGAGCATCGTCACGCCGAAGGTCGTCTGCATCTGCGTCTGGGCAAAGAGGCGGTTCAGAACGACCTGCGGGTTCGCGTCCTTTTTGAGCTCGATGACGACGCGCATGCCGTTGCGGTCGGTCTCGTCGCGGATGTCGGAGATGCCCTCGAGCCGCTTGTCGCGCACCTGCTCGGCCATGGCGGCGATGAGCTGGCGCTTGTTGACCTGATACGGCAGCTCCGTCACGATGATCCGCTCGCGGTTCTGGCCGAATTCCTCAAATTCGGTGCGCGCGCGGACGGTGATCTTGCCGCGGCCGGTGGAGTAGGCGGCGCGGATGCCGCTGCGGCCCATGATGATGCCCCTGGTCGGGAAATCCGGGCCCTTGATGTACTCCATCAGGTCTGCCAGCTCCGCCTCGGGATTTTCGAGGATGCAGACGCAGGCGTTGATGACCTCCGTCAGATTGTGCGGCGGGATATTCGTCGCCATGCCGACGGCGATGCCGCTCGAGCCGTTGACCAGCAGGTTCGGGAAGCGGGACGGGAGCACGCGCGGCTCTTTTCTCGATTCGTCGAAGTTCGGATCCCAGGCGACCGTATCCTTGTCGATGTCGCGCAGCATCTCGTTGCAGAGCTTCGACATGCGCGCCTCGGTATAACGGTAGGCCGCGGGGGGATCGCCGTCGACGGAGCCGAAGTTGCCGTGGCCGTCGACCAGCGGATAGCGCATGGAGAAATCCTGCGCCAGGCGGACCATCGCGTCGTAGACCGACGCGTCGCCGTGCGGATGATACCGGCCCAGCACGTCGCCGACGCAGGTCGCCGATTTTTTGAACGGCTTGTCGGACGTCAGCCCGTCCTCATACATGGCGTAGAGAATGCGCCGGTGCACGGGCTTCAGACCGTCGCGCACATCCGGCAGCGCACGGCCGACAATGACGGACATCGCGTAGTCGATATACGAGCTCTTCATCTCATGCACGAGCTCCGACTGCACGATCCTCTGCTCCGGGAACATGATGTCCTCGGGCTTATAATCTTTCTTATGTGCCATAGAACTTGGGTCTCCTTTTCAGAGTAGGAGTAACAGCCTGCGCCCGCAGGCTCACCTGACAAATTTCAAAAATCCGATCCCGCCATCACCGGCAGCGCGGGCATAACCGCCCGCGCCCGCAGGCGCACCTGGCAAAGCTCCGCGCACCGATTCAGCCATCACCAACAATGACGTGCCCTTTCGGCAGTCATTCCTTGCCAGGCAAACGGGACGCCGCAGAAGTGCGTCCAGCTACAGAGCAGATACGTGATGGCGGTTTCTGAGTGATAAGCGCCCTTTTCTCCCCTATCTTTTCCCGCGCAAGGGAAAAGATAGGGCCGCCGG
>OIED01001107.1_pt1 | contig 11954 bp, 8 predicted proteins | sample 1581771 | NCBI WGS metagenome assembly OIED01 (sample SAMEA3882546, study PRJEB24775) | human gut metagenome | biome: human-associated habitat; feature: intestine environment; material: feces | place: Netherlands | collected 2009/2010 | reverse complement strand
TCCAGGTGATGCGGCGGGGATCGATATTCAGCGGGTTGCCCTGCTGGATGCTGTTGTCGATCATGGCAGCCAGCAGGTTGTTGGCGGTGCCAATGGCGTGCAGATCGCCGGTAAAGTGCAGGTTGATGTCCTCCATGGGCACCACCTGTGCATAGCCGCCGCCGGCAGCGCCGCCCTTTACGCCGAACACGGGGCCAAGGCTGGGCTCGCGCAGGCAGAGCATGGTCTTTTTGCCCAGTGCGTTCATGGCATCGGCCAGACCTACGCTGGTGGTGGTCTTGCCCTCACCGGCGGGGGTGGGGTTGATAGCGGTGACCAGAACCAGCTTGCCGTTGGGCTTGTCCGCCATGTCCTTCAGGATGTTGTAGTCAACCTTGGCCTTGTAGTTGCCGTACTGTTCCAGATACTTCTCATCCACGCCCGCGGTCTTGGCGATCTCGCGAATGTGCAGCATCGGGGTCTCCTGTGCGATTTCGATGTCAGATTTGAATCCCATTGTTAATACACTCCTTGTAGTTTGTTGGTGCCTACCGTTTTCTGTGGATCGGCCCATACAGGATTTATGCAGCTGCCGTTGCAATGGCTCACTGCACACATTCTATTCGGTACTTAAGTACCGAAATAAGAATACCACTTCCCGGCGGAAATGTCAATATCTGTCGGCCACATTCCTTAGATTTTTATCAGAATTTTACAGCCGCCTTGAGGACGTTCACCGCTCCGGCTTCCGGCCGACCGTAAACGCAATGCGCACCGCCTCCGTCTGGGAGGTAGACACCGTCAGCACCGCCGTGCCGGTCTCCCCGGTGGTTCTGACGTAAGTACCCGTCATGCCGCCCTCTGCGGTGACGGTCTCCGGCCCTACCAGCTCCGCCGCGCCTTCCAGCCGGAACGTCACCGGGAGCTGGGCGTAGGGCGCCAGGCTGCCGTATTCGTCCAGAATGCGGACGCGCACCGCCGCCATGTCGTAGGTGTCCCCTTCCGTCAGCTCCGTGTGGCTGGGCGTGACCTCCAGATGCAGCTTTGCGCTGGGGCACAGGGTGACAGAGGAAGTCACCTTCCCGCCCTTCAATGCGTCCAGCCGCCACACGGTGGCCTCGCCGCCCCAGTTGCCCACGTACTTTCCGTAGAGCTTCTGCGCATCGGCAAAGGTCAGGCCGTATTTTGTCATGGCGACACCCATCCGGGCGAGATCCGCCGGGGGCAGATGGGCAAGGCCGTGCTTGCGCACTGCCAGCAGGCAGGCACGCAGAAGGTCGGCCTTCTTTTCGTCAAAGCCCTCCTGCGTCTCCAGAAGCTCGCCGATGATGTCGTCCAGAATCATAGGCGGATGGGGCAGTCCGGGGTAGTCCCCGGTGCGGAGGGTCGTGACATAATTCCCGTTCTTGTACAGCCGGACGGAGTCGGCATTGGTCAGCACCGCCGAATCCCCGATCTGTCCGCCGGGATAGTCGCCGATGTCCATGGGCGTACAGGCCGTCAGCACCGTCGCCCCCTCTCCCTGACTGGCGTACAGCGCCGCCGCGGGCTTGGGATTGCGGAAGGCGTCCATGACGCCATGGTAGCATACCCGGTCGCCGGAGCCGAAATCCTTGTGAGTGGGGTAGTCAAACATGCACCAGCCGAAGCAGCCCACATGGCCGCCGTCGGCCGCGGCGTCGCTCTGCACCCTTGCGTGCCGGTGGCTCCAGGTATCGTAAGCCTTCGTGGGGTACATATGGCCGTTGTGTTCGGAGATCAGCAGTGCCTTTTTCCGGCTGGACATGACGGCGTGCTTGGGCTTGCAGCCGGGATTGTCTCCGGTGTGGGAGAAGTCGTTGTAGGCGTAGACGTCCTCCAGCAGGTGGCTCTTTTCCAGGAACCGCACGCCGGAGGTCGCCCGGCTGGGGTCAAGCTCATGGGCAGCGGCGTTGGTGCGGCGGTACAGCTCGTCGTCGTCCTGACTTTCGTTGATGCGCACGCCCCAGAGGACGATGCTGGGATGGTTGCGGTATTGCAGCACCATCTCCCGGGTGTTTTCCACCGCCTGATCTTTCCAGTTTTCTCCGCCTATGTGCTGCCAGCCGGGAATTTCCGTGAACACCAGCAGTCCCAGTCGGTCGCATTCGTCGATAAAATACTGGCTCTGGGGATAGTGGGAAGTGCGTACCGCCACGCAGGCAAGCTCCTGCTTCAGAATCCGCGCGTCCTCCCGCTGGAGCCGCTCCGGAACGGCGTAGCCCACATACGGCCAGCACTGGTGCCGGTTCAATCCCCGCAGGAAAGTTTTCTTCCCGTTCAGGTAGAAGCCGTCCGCCTTGAATTCGGCGGTACGGAAGCCCACCTTGACCTCCCGCGTATCCATCACCCGGCCGATTTTCAGCAGGGACACCCGGCAGGTATAGAGAACGGGGCGCTCCGTGTCCCAAGGCTTGACGCCGGGACAGCTGATGGTGATCACGCCCCCGGCGGTGAATGCCTTCTTCACCAGCACCCGCTCGCCCTTCTGCAGCTCCACCAGAAGAATGCACCCTTCGGCGTCCTGCAAAGTGGGCTTGATTTTCAGGGTGGTCAGGTCCGGGGTCGTTATGTACAGATCTTCAATATAGCTCTTTTCCCGGACGTCCAGCCAGACCTCCCGGTAAAGCCCGCCGTAGGTCAGATAGTCGATGACAAATCCGAAGGGCGGCACCTCGCCGTTCTCCGTGGTGTCCAGCTTCACCGCCAGCCAGTTTTCGCCGTCCAGAACCGCCGCGTCGGTGATGTCCACCCGAAAAGCGGTATAGCCGCACCGGTGGGTTGCCAGCTCCTTACCGTTTAAGTACACTGTGGCAATATGCGCCGCGCCGTCAAACTGCACGAACAGGCGCTTCCCCGCCAGCGCAGGCTCCAGCGTCAGCTTTTTCCGGTAGCCGCAGACCATCTGATAGGACTGGCTGTCGGCGTAGTGCTGCGGGATTTCCTTCACGGTATGGGGCAGGCGGACGCACTCTCCCTCCCCTTCTCCGACGGCAAATCCGTCATACCAGTCGGAAACGAACTCCCATCGGTCACATAGACTCTGCATGGCAAAAGCCCCCTCTTTTTCTTTCGATTTTGCGGGTAGAAACGGTCTGAATACTCTACCGTTATTATAGCATAAACTTTCCGGAAAGAAAGCCCCGGAGGCAAAAAATCCCCAGACGAGAAACGTCTGAGGATTTTTTCGTCAGCTGATGCGCACCGCCGCGACGACCAGACGGCCGTTGTTCAGGGTGTACTCACAGGTGGACAGGCAGATGATCTTGTCACCGTATTTGGGCGTAATGCCGGTGTCGTAGAAGGACAGATTCTTGCAGTTGGTGACGAAGTCGTTGAACTCCGTCTCATTCTGGGCGTCCACGAACTGGTGGTAGGAGAAGCCCTTGCCCGCGTTGGCGCTGGTCTTGAACACCGCGAAGATCTTGTAGATGTGCCGCTCCTTCAGGGTGTCGAAGAAGATCAGGCTGTTGTAGTCCCACGCGCTCTTCTCGGTGTAGGACATCAGGCTGTGGAACATGCTGCCGTCGGCCATGTTGTGGCCGTAGATGGTGATGTTGTCGCTGGGCTTGTCCAGGTCGCACTCCTCACGGGCGTAGATGCAGCCCCGGACGCTGTCCTGCTTGTCGAAGTCCCTCTTCAGGTAGTAGTCCTTGTTGTTTGTGGACGTCTGCATCACGGGGTAATCCACCTTGGTGCCTTCGATCTTGATCCAGCCCGCAAGATCCGGGTTCATGTCGTGCAGCTCAGCATAATCCAGGAGGATGCCGCCCTCCACGGTGGGGTCGCTGATGACCTCAAATCCGGGCTTCGAGGGTTCTGTCGCGGTCGAGGGCTTCGTCGCCTGTGTGGGGACGCTGGTCTGCGCCTGATTTTTGATGTTCGCAAGGTCTTCGTAACGATCTGCCTGCTTCTTGCCTTCCAGTACGTATCTGGCAACCAGAAACGCGCTGACGCAGAAAGCGATGATCAGAATCATGATCACAATAACATAAAGCGCTTTTTTCATGCTCAATACCTCCTTTTTCCATTATAGTTCAGCCCCGCCCCCCTGTCAAGATTCCGGGGCGGCGGGGTTTGTAAGGATATTCTAAAGAATCCATTAAGATTTAATTAAGGGGTCCGCGCGCTAGGCAGTCTCAGTCAGGGATTTTGCGAATTTTCCCACATAATTATTTCAAAAAGCGTCAAATATTTCCATAATATGTTTGTATCTGCAACTTTTTCCAGAAATCGGCTATTAGCCCTTCATGTACTCCATGCCCAGCATATCCCGCATTTTGTAGTAGTTGGGCAGATTCCGCCAGCCCGCACCTACGGTGGCGTTGGCCGTGGCCACGATCTTGGTGTCCGGCAGCGCCTGAGACAGCTGGTATCCGCCGCCCCGCTCTACCATCCACAGGTTTTTCAGCCACGGCATCTGCATGAGCGGCTCCACGCTGGGATAGGTCAGGCCGATGTTCAGGTCCTCCAGCGAGGTGCAGCCCACCAGCGGGGAAAAGTCCTTCACGGCGCTCCAGTCCAGCTCAAGGAAAATCAGCTCCTTGCAGCTGCTGATGGGGGAAATGTCCTGCAGCTGCCCGTTGTGGGCGAGGATCAGGAATTGCAGATGGGGCATTCCCGACACGAAATCGATGTTGGTCAGACCCATGTGTCCCACGTCCACGCAGAGCATTTCCTCGCAGTAGCGCAGGTTGTAGGCATCGTCGTCCAGGAAGTAATAGACATGCTCCCGGACGGGCATGAAGGTGGTGGCATCCGTCCGCGCGGTGAGCTTCTTGCCCAGCTGCACCGTCCAGACGACCTTGTAATTTTCCCGTTCTCTCTCCCGGAGGGCGGCCAGCTCCTCGTTGTCAAGGCCGCATTTGCCAAGGAACACCTGCTCGGCGTCCGGCAGATAGGACATCTTCTTTTCCAGATCCTGCAGGTCCAGCGTGACGGCAGGCTTCGGTTCCTCCGTAGTCTGGGTGCCGGTCACGGTGCCGGTCGTGACCTTCGTAGTGGCTGCGGTCGGGGTCGTAGTCTTGTCAGTGGTGGTGATCTCCAGCGCGGCGGAAAGATCGACCTCTTTCGTATCGTCCGGGAAGGAGATCCCCGCCATCTCCACTTCCCAGTTGATGCTCACCTTGGGATAGGTGCTGCGCAGCTGCAGAACCGTCGCCGGGTCGGCTTCCGGGTTTACAAGGTGCAGCGTTTTCAGTTCCGGCAGAAGCTGGAGAAGCTCCAGTTCCGCGTCGGTGATGCCGGTGACATCCAGCTCCTGCACCGTGTCGGGATAGGTTTTCGTGCCGAAGCGCAGGGCGAAGGAAATCCCCTTCTCCTGACAGAAATCCCGCAGTTTTTCCATCTGTTCCGGCGTCTCGCAGCCCACCGCCGTCACCGCCGTCAGATCCGGCAGGTATGTAAGCAAATTAATTTCTTCATCTGTAATGTCGGAAACGCTCACCACGGCGGTGTCCTGATCGTATTTTCTGCCGTCGATGGTCACCGCATAATCCACCGCAACCGCCGGGCGGCGGGCAGCCAGCGCGGTCAGCTGGGCATAGTCCGTGCATTCCTGTGCTTCCACGCTTTTCAGCTGGGTGAAATAGTCCAGCGTAGCCACATCCTCGTCCGTGAGGGAGGTCACGTACAGCACGTCGGTGTTCTGGTCATAGGTCTTCCCCTGAAACGGAATCCGCCAGAGAATTTCGCTGTTCGGCGCTTTTTTCCGCAGCTTCTCATAATCCGCCGTCGTAATGTCGGCAAAGCGAAGATCCAGCACCTCGGCGCTCCGGGAATAAAACGTCCCCGCCACCCGCACATGGGTCAGCAGAAACCAAACGGCGATCCCCACCGCCAGCAGCACGACCGCAAGCACGATGAGAAGCACCGGATTCAGCTTTTTTTCTTTTTGATACATCTTTCTTTCCTCCCAAGCTTCCAGACACTCTACTATTATGGTCTTTATCCACTCATAAGTCAAGGGATTTTTCTCCCTAAAATCCGGCAAAGATCGACCCCGGCACGGAAATTTCTCCGGAAAGCTTTGCGCCTTCCGAAACAGGCACCTTTCGGGGCGAAAAATGCGGATTTCCCATTGAAAACCGCGCCGCCGTGTGCTGCAATGTCTCCGTAGTTAGCGTTAGCTAACTACGTTAAAAAAGTGACAGGCAGCAGGGCAGCGCACGTTTGGGAGGGACTTTGATGTCAAAAAAAGCAACGGAATTTCAGAAAAAAGAAATGAGTAATGCTGAACTCCAATTAAAATCTTTTTTTAAGATTTTAATTGGAGTTCAGTATTATTTTGTGCTTTCCTGCACCGCAAATTTCAGTGTCGCCACAGCGCCGCCATCGTTACAGAAGCTCGCTCCTCCCTCATGTGCCGTGGCAATCTGCTGCACCAGATGCAGCCCCAGAATGTGGGGCGCGTTGGGGTCGTCCGTGCCGGAAAGATTCCGAAGAACCGCTTCCGGATACCCCGCCCCGTTGTCCCGCACCGTCAGCACGAACCGCCCGTCTGCCAGCTCCGCCGCAACCTGAATATCACAGCCGCCGGGATTGTGCCGGACGCTGTTGTTCAGCAGGTTGTCCAGCGCCCGCGTCAGCAGCTCCCTGTCCGCTTCCAGCACCGTCTGTCCCGCCGGCTCCCGGATCTGCAGCCCGACGCAGTAGTTTTCTCCCAGAGAATCGCAGAAATCCGCCACGCTCTGACGGAGCCACGCGCCCATGGAAACAGCCGTCCGCCGCAGGGGCTGGGCGTTGTATTGCAGCTTGAAGGTCAGATTCAGGTCTTCAATCAGCGCCCTGATCTTCTGGCTCTGGGTGCAGATAGCGGCGGCTTTTTTCTGCTGTTCAGACTGAGGCGGCGCCTGCTGCGCCAGCTGCTCCCCGTATCCCATGATCAGCGCCAGCGGGGTGCGGATGTCGTGGGAGACCCCGGCGATCCAGTTGGCGCGGGTGGTGTCCCGGCGGCGGATCAGCTCGTTCTGCTTCTGCAGATAACGGCTGGTCTGGTTCAGCTTCTCCGCCAGCTCGGCGGCCGCGCCAGATTGGGGCAGATGGACTTCCTTCCCCTCCGCCAGCTGCCCGATTCCCGCCGCCGCCTCCCGCAAAGGCTTCGCGCCCCGCCAGCCGAGGATCAGGCAAATGGCAACAACCAGACACAGATCGACGATCAGCAGCGGCCCGACCCCCGACAGCAGCGGGTAGAGGATGTCATTGTCCATGTAGAAATCGAACCGGGTCATGCTCCCCTGCTCTTTCCCCGCCACCAACAGGCCAAAGTCATTGCGGTAGGCCATCACCGGGTAGTCCTTCAGATACCACCGGGAAAAAGCCGCGACCTCCGGGACGGTGTAGGCGTGGTTCAATTCCTCCGGCAAATTTTCCGACCACAGGATTTCGCCGTCGTCCCCCAACAGCATCGCCCACGCAAAATGCTTCTGCCATTCCATGTCCGGGGCGGGGGCAAAGCCGTCGTCCGTCCGGGTGAAGGACTCGGCGAACTTTCCCACCGGGAAAAAGCCCTCCTGCTGCCCTTTTGCGCCGTAATGCAGCACAACGCCGATGAGCAGCGCCCCATTGACCGTAAGCACCAGAAACGCAATGCCGAAGGCCGCCAGAAGGTAGCAGAAGATCATCCGGGAAACCGTTTTCATTTCGTCCCCTCCTTCGCCAGCTTGTAGCCAAGCCCCCTCGCCGTGAGAATCCAGACAGGCTGGGACGGCTGCTCCTCCACCTTTTCCCGCAGGTGCCGGATGTGGACGTTCAGGCTGTTTTCGCAGCCGTAATAGTCGCTGCCCCAGACCGCCTCGCACAGCGCGTCGTAGGTCACAATATGCCCCCGGTTGTCCAGCAGCTTTTGCAGAATGGCGCGTTCCGTCGCCGTCAGCGTGACCGTGCCGCCCGCCGACGAAACCGTGGCATCGCTTAACTCCACCGTCCGCTCCCCCAGTTGAAGGGCAGTTTCCCGTTGCAGCTGCCCCCGGTACGCCCGCCGGAGGATACCGGAGATCCGCAGAAGCAGCTCCTGCATCAGAAAGGGCTTGGTCATATAATCATCCGCCCCCAGCCCCAGACCGAACAGCCGGTCGCTGTCCGCGTCCCGGGCGGACAGAAACAGAATGGGGATGTCGCTTCTGCCCCGAATCTCCCGGAACAGGCTGAACCCGTCGCCGTCCGGCAGGTTGATGTCCAGAATCACCAGTTCCGGCAGTTCCCCGGAAATCGCCTGTCTCGCGGCCGCAGCGCTGTCCGCCATGCGTACCGCGCGGTAGCCCGCCCCCGTCAGTTCTTCCTTAATTAAATTCCGAAGCTCCCGGTTGTCGTCCACAACGAGGATCTTTGCGTCCTGTATCGTCTGCATAGCCCCGCCCCCTTTTTTGCCCATTATATCGGCGGGCACGGCCATTTTCCAGTGTAATGCCCACAAATTAAGGTAAATTTAAGCCCAGCGCAAGGAGGCCATAAGCTCGGGGGTGTATGCTGTCCGCACCAACCGAAAAGGAGCAAGGCTATGCAAATCATTGAAACTGAACATCTCACCAAATATTATGGGAAAACGCCCGTAGTGGACAGTCTATCCCTGTCCGTCCCGGAGGGCAGCGTCTACGGCTTCATCGGCCCAAACGGCGCGGGAAAATCCACCACCATGAAAATGCTGCTGGGGCTGGTGAAGCCTAACAGCGGAAGCATCCGCCTTCTGGGAAAGTCCATGACGCAGCAGAACCGGCTGTCGCTGCTGCGGCAGACCGGCTCGCTCATCGAGTCCCCCGCCTGCTACGGCCATCTGACCGGGGAGGAAAATCTGCAAATTCTGGCAGAGCTGAAAAACGTCCCGGAGCGGAATATCGACCGGGTTCTGGAGATCGTGGAGCTGACCGACAGCCGCCGCCGGAAGGTGCAGCAGTATTCCTTAGGAATGCGCCAGCGTCTCGGAATCGCACAGGCGCTGCTGGGAAATCCCAAGCTGCTGATTCTGGACGAACCCACCAACGGTCTCGACCCCTCCGGCATCCAGCAGATGCGCAATCTCATCAAGGATATGCCCAACCGGTGCGGCGCGACGGTCCTGATCTCCAGCCACCTGCTGGGAGAAATGGAGCAGATGGTCGATCAGGTGGGCATCATCAACCACGGCAGGCTTCTGTTTCAGGGGGAGCTGGACGATCTGCGGAAGCACAGTCAGGGCGACATCTCCCTGCGGGTGCTCCACCCGGAAAAGGCCGCGCCAATTCTGGGAAATTCGGCACGGCTGGAACGGGGCGTCTTCCACCTCCCCGCCATGGACGAAGCGCGGCTCGCGGAGCTGGTAGGCCGTCTGGCGGCGGCACAGGCCGGTGTGGTGGAGCTGAACCGGGCAACCAAAACGCTGGAGGAAATTTTCCTGAGCCTGACGGGGGTGGACGCGAAATGAGAGCCATCTGTGCGGAACTGAAAAAATCCCGGCGCCGGCACAACGCGCTGGTGGCCGTGGGCATTTCTCTGGCCGCCCTCCTGTGGGCAACCCAGACCGGCGGCAAAAGCGAAGACGTATCCCAAGGCTACAGCGGCCTGCTTTACGCCATCCCGATCATCAATACGGTCATCATGCCCCTCGGCACGGCTGTGCTTGCCAGTCGCCTGTGGGACTTGGAAAGCAAGGAAAAATGCTGCCGCATCCTGCTGACCCTGCAAAGCCGGGCGTCCCTGTTCTTCGGGAAAGCCGTCGCTGCCCTGCTGCAAATTTTCCTGATGGTGGCCGTGGAAAGCGCGGGCATTCTGGCACTGGGAAAATGGGCAGGCTATACGGATGTCCTTGACTGTGGTCAATTCTGGTGGCTTGCCGCCGCGACCTTCACGGTAAACGCCATGCTGTTCTTCCTCTGGCTGTTTCTCAGCGTCCGCTTTGACAATCAGGTGCCGACACTGGCCGGAGGAATGGTGGGGAGTCTTTCCGGGCTGTTTGCCTCCTTCATGCCGCCCATGGTCAGCTTTTTCATGCCATGGGGGTATTACATTCCCCTGAGCACTGCCCGCATGGACTGGGACCCGGAAACCAGAATCGTCCGCTACTACACCGCGCCCTATCCCGTCTGGCTGCTGGGCGTCACGATGGCGCTTTGTGTTCTGTTCGCCGTGATGACATGGAACGCCCTGAAACGCAAGGAGGTATAATGATGCTGATGCGCTGTATCCGCGCGGAAAACCGCAAGCTCCGCCGCAGTCCGATCTGGCTGCTGTTTCTGGCGGTTCCCGCCATTTCCGCGATCTACGGGACTTTTAATTACAGGATGAATCAGGGCATCCTCACCCACGGGTGGTACGACCTGTGGACGCAGTATACGCTTTTTTACGCCCTGTTTTTCTTTGCACCCCTGATCGGTGTATACGCGGCCTATCTGTGGCGGCTGGAGCATCGGGGACACAACTGGAATCTCATCATGACCGCCCCGGTACGCCCCTTCGCTCTGTACGCCGCAAAATTCTGCGTCGTGGCAAAAATGGCGCTTTTGACCCAAATATGGCTTCTCGTACTGTTCCTCATCGGTGGAAAGCTGGGCGCGGGATTAACAGGCTTCCCGCCCCCGGAAATCCTGCTCTGGCTTCTTCGGGGTGCAGTCGGTGGCCTGCCCATCATTGCCATACAGCTTTTGCTGTCCATGGTCATCCGGAACTTCGCCCTGCCGGTGCTGATGGCGCTGGGCGGAAGCATTCTGGGCCTGATGGCCACCACGTCAAACGCCGGACTTTTCTGGCCGTATTCTCTCATGCTCATGGGCATGAATTCCAACCGCACGGAGGATGTCATGACCGGTCAGCTCCCCGGCTTTTTCCTGAGCTGCATTGTTTTTCTAGCGATATTTCTCCTGACTGCCGATGCAGTTCTTGCAAAGCAGGATGTCAAGGCATAATTGCTGCGGCATATTTTTCTCCCTGCGTTCTTTTCTTCAAAACCAAAAGCGGCAGGAAACGCATTCTGCGTTTCCTGCCAATTTGTTTTTACTGCACAGCGGCCTTGTTCCGGCGCTTATTCTTCCATGTCTCCACCAGAAACAGCGTCAGTACGGAATAGGCGGTCAGCAGAACGAAGAAGATTCCGCCACTCTGCCATTGGGTCAGCCCGATACCCCGTGCCTGCGCACCCGGAATCAGCCGTGCCTGCACGAACCGGGCGACGAGGGCGTGATTTAAGTAGACGGCATAGGAGAATTTGCCGAAATTCCGGAAAATCCGCCGGTTCAGCACCGCGTTGACCCAGGATGCACCGTCATAGCAGCCCAGAATCAGAATGGGCGTGGTGATCAGAAAAATGTTGGCAAGGTCGGCGTAGGCGAAAATGGTCACCGCTGACAAAATGACCGCGAGATTGAAAAGCACCTTTTTCGCTTTCAGCCGCTCATAATAGGGCGTGGTGGTGAAATAAAACGTCAGTACGCCGATGCACAATGGCGAGAACGCCCGCAGAAGGGGCAGATAGAAAAAGCCGTAGTTTTCCCACAGATCCACCCCGGAATACAGCAGGGACTGGATCATCAGAATGGCGGCGGGGAATAGCAGCGTGCGGCTGACCCGCTCATTGCGGCACAGAAGGCCGTAGACGAAGAACCCCGCGATCACCAGCGCGGACAGCTGCCACAGGGGATAGTTGAGACTTTCGTGGAAGCGGTAAGCGCTTTGCAGGAGCAGAAGGTCGGGGATCTGGTTGTAAAAGTCCAGAGCGATAGCGCTGACCTTGTCCCAGCTGGGAGACATCGCCAGATGCACCAGACTCCTTGCCAATGTGTACAGGAAGAACGCCGCCAGAGAAAACAGATAGTGGGGATAGATGGAGGTCACATGATCCAGCGTATAGTCCCATGCGCTGTAGGACTTCCCGCCGTCGGCAAAGGAGCGGGCGTAGAATTTCTTTCCCAGAAAAAATCCGGAGATGATGAAAAACACCTGCACTGCCACCGTCGGGCCGGGGGCAATGGTGGTGCCGAAATGGAAAAAGG
>OIED01001102.1_pt1 | contig 11982 bp, 9 predicted proteins | sample 1581771 | NCBI WGS metagenome assembly OIED01 (sample SAMEA3882546, study PRJEB24775) | human gut metagenome | biome: human-associated habitat; feature: intestine environment; material: feces | place: Netherlands | collected 2009/2010 | reverse complement strand
CCTCTTGTGTGAGCAAGCTCCCACCGAGGTATTCCGTTCTATTTTTGCATGGTTCGTAAACTCTCAAGTTACAACATCTCTGTGCTGATAGTACCACTTGTAAAGTCCTGTCGGAATCGGTATAATATAGGTAATTGGGAGGTAAAAATATGCTGCTTACATTAGTACCGCTTTTTGATGAAAATATGGCCGTATGTGCCTATTCCTTTTTTACCCAGAGAGAAAATTACCTGTTGAATCCGTTGCTGCTTGGGACAGCACAATTTGATGGAGCATCACAGATCACCGGATTGGAATTGATCCAAAAGATGGGAATCGATACATTGTCACAGGGAAAAGAGATTTTTGTACCGATCACCAATATTTCTATTTTTGCGGATATTACGGAGCAGTGCGATGCACCTCATGAAAAAATCGTACTTTTGATCGATAATACCATTCCGCCGATTGAAATGTATGTCAATCGTCTGAAGGAATTGAAACAGCAAGGCTATAAACTTGCCATTCGCAAGCTTGCGGTCAGTGATTTTGAAAATTACAGAGAAGTCCTGAAGCTGATGGATTATGTCCTTCTGAATAACCGTAAAATAGCCATTGACAAAGCCAAGATTTATTTCGGAAAATTATTCCCGAATATCAGTCTGTGTGCCGGTAATATTGATACCATGGAGGACTTCGAGAGACTGAAGGAGACCGGCGGATATCGTTTCTATGAGGGTAAGTTCTATCGTGTTCCCATTACGAAGGGACAGACAGATGTGGCACCCTTGAAGGGTAACTATATTGACCTGCTGAATATTGTGAACAGCCCGGATTTTGAACTCACAACAGCGGCGGATATCATCAGCCGTGATACCGCACTCACGATCGATCTGCTGAAAATGGTTCAGCCACTGGCTGTAAATTCGGAGATTACGTCTATCCGTCATGCGGCTGCCATGCTGGGACAGCGGGAACTGAAAAAGTGGATCAACACGGCAGTAGCCAATGCTTTGTATGCGGATAAGCCGAATGAGGTCACCAGATTATCTCTGCTTCGTGCGAAATTTGCCGAGAATCTGGCGGAAGCGTTTGGCCTGAAGGCGCAGAAGGATGAATTGTTCCTGATGGGATTGTTCTCCGTGCTGGATGTGATCCTCGAGAAACCCATGGCAGAGGCTTTGAAGGTGGTCCATGTGGCTGGCGAGATCAGCAATGCACTGATCTACCGCATCGGCGTACTGGCACCGGTGTACGATTTTATGCTGCATTATGAGACAGCCAACTGGGCGGAGGTATCCCGCCTGATGCTATTAAAGAATATTGATATGAATACAGTATATGAAGCCTATACATCGGCGTTGAAGTGGTATCGCACCGTACGTTGATTGTATTAAAAAATGTACTTGTGTTTTGTATACATTTATGTTATTTTCTTGAATGACTTGTAATTATATCCTCCGGCAGTCCAAAGGACGCCAGATGGAGGAATAGTAGCAAAGGCGCAAAAAGCGCGGAAAGGAAATTTCATATGAAAAAAAACAAGACACTTGAGATGGTACAATTGGCCGTACTCATCGCGATCATGCTGATTCTGGCGTTTACCCCGCTTGGGTATCTGCGCATTGGACCGTTAGCAATCTCCCTGATGACCATTCCCGTAGTAATCGGTGCAATGATCTTAGGACCCACAGGCGGAGCCGTACTGGGACTGGTATTTGGACTTACCAGCTTTTACCAGTGCTTTGCAGGAGATTCTTTTGGAGCAGCTTTGGTAGCAATGAATCCGTTTTTCACTTTCCTGGTATGCATCCCTACCAGAACTCTGATGGGATGGCTGTCCGGCGTGATCTTCAAGGCACTGTGGAAGATTGACAAGACGAAGACCGTAACTTACTTCGTGACCGGTCTGCTGGGAGCATTTATGAACACCCTGTTCTTCATGTCCACTCTGATGATCTGCTTCGGTCATACCGAGTATCTGCAGAGCATGAATGCAACCGGAGCGAATCTGTTTATGTTCGCCGTAGCATTCTGTGGTATCAACGGAGCACTGGAGATGCCTATGAGCTGTGTAGTAGGTGGTGGCGTTGCGAAGGCAGTCAGCGTAGCACTGAAGAAGAATGCAGCAACAGAAGAGAAATAATCAGATTTTCCGAAACGAAAAATATATAAAATATACAAACAGACCCCCGGAGTATGACAGATGGTCATGCCGGGGGTTTTCCATGTGGAAATTTTGAATACGGAATTCATGTGCCGAAATGCATATATAGGCAGAAAGGATGGTCATTACAGCGACACCCACATTGTCTGTAGGGTATCTGCTGTGACAGCAACATTCCCCTGGATCATGGGAGCGGATCCGCCACCTTTTGCAGAAAGTTCTCGGCGCATGCGGTCTGCCAGTTCCTGACAGTTACAGGAAGCACTGCCTACAATAAATCGATAACCGTTTGTATCATCTCCGGCAAAGATACCACAGTAACCGGAATATTTTCCGGTCAGGGTATTCACAGCGTTACGTAGGGCAATGGCATCCAGTTCACCGACGAAGAGAAGCACGTGGCGTACTTTTTCCGGGGAGGGAAGTGCGTCCATCTGTACGTTCAGTAGCTCTGCCTGCAGGGCATTGGCGCGCTCTTTTTGCAGCCTTGCATCCTCTTTGGCGCGGGCAACAGCACCTGCTACTTCCGGCTGTTTCGCCGAGAGCAGAGAAGAAATTGCCCAGACAGAATCCTGTTTTTCAGTATAATCTGCCAGAGCACGGTCTCCGCAGAGAATATTGATGCGGACACCGCCTCTGTGGCTCTGCACATTTACAACTTTGATGAGACCGATCTGTCCGGTGGTATCTACATGCGGAGCACAGCAGGCACACAGATCCACGCCGGGGATCTCGACGATACGTACATTTTCCGTGAGCGCCAGTTTGCTGCGGTAATTTAAGCTCGCCAGTTCTTCGGCGGTGGGCCAGCTGATGTTGACCGGAAGATTTTTCCAGACATAAGTGTTAGCCTCTTGCTCGATGAGACGCAGCTGCTCCAGAGAGACTTCTCCGTTCATATCCAGTGTCACTTCTCTGTCGCTTAAATGGAAGCCTACGTTTTCCAGTCCGAAATGGGAGTGCAGTAAGCCGGAGATCATATGCTCACCGGAGTGCTGCTGCATGAAATCAAACCGGCGGTTCCAGTCTACATGACCGGTGATCCGGGTGCCGACGGGAAACTCACAGGCCGTTTTATGATACAGGATGCCCTGTTTGATGCTGACATCCAGTACTTCCTGACCGTTTAAGGTGCCTTTGTCGGCGGACTGACCACCTTCTTCCGGGAAAAAAGCGGAAGCGTCCAGAACGATCCTGTAATATCCCTCTTCCTTGTCGGGAACACATTCCATCACCACAGCGGTAAAATCCGTCTGGTGCACATTTTCATAATAGAGTTTGCGGGTTCCCAGGGAGTTCATTTGAGCATTTTCGATACGATCCATAGATGCCTGTCCAATCTGCTGTAGGAAAACAGCGTTTTGTGATAATTGAAAAATAGAAAATACATATCTATTCTATATCAGACCCGGTGGAAAAAGCAATGGAAATTGTAAGCTTTTACACAGCTTTGTCAGATTCTCCAAGGAGTATCGGGATTGCGGAGAGGTTTTTTGTAGGTTTTTATGCAGACAGGGTCTATTGCGACGCATTTTTTTTTATGATATAATAAATCGATTATGCAGATACCAGATTTAAACGGCAGAGGCCGACCGTGCTTGCACGGGGAGGCAGGTGCCAATTTAAATCGCCAAAACATGAGGATGCAGCGATTTGCGGAAGCAAATCCGCGGAATCCGAATGTTTTCAGAAGTGCGGGAGCTGCGAAGCAGCGGAGCAATTCGTGGGTATCGTAGACAATGCAGATACCCAGCGGAGCAATTCGCAGGTATTGTAGGAGACTGAGAGAAATACAAACGTCGCAAAAGCGGCAGAATGTGAGGAAAGAATGAAGGCATTTTTGATTTTGGAAGATGGAACGGTGTTCGAAGGAACGCACATCGGTGCAGACAAAGAGATCATCAGTGAAATCGTATTTAACACATCCATGGCCGGATATCTGGAGGTCCTGACGGATCCGTCCTATGCAGGACAGGCTGTATGCATGACTTACCCCCTGATCGGTAACTATGGCATATGCAGGGATGACTGCGAGTCGGAGAGACCCTGGCCGGATGGATTCATCGTCAGAGAGCTTTCACGTATTCCCAGCAACTTCCGCTGTGACTGCACAATACAGGAATACTTAGAGGAGAACGGTGTGCCCGGTATCGCCGGAATCGATACCCGTGCGCTGACCAAGATCCTGCGTGAGAAGGGTACCATGAACGGCATGATCACCACCAACGAAGCCTATGACCTGAACGAAGTACTTCCGAAGCTGAAGGAGTATACCACAGGCAAGGTCGTGGAAAAGGTGACCTGCAGGGAAAAATATGTGGTAGCGCCTACCACGGAGCTGGCACAGAACGGACCTCTTTCCGGTGCAGCGCGTTTTGATAAAGAAGCTTATAAAAAAGGTGTCAGAGAGCCTAAGCCGGCACTGGTAACGGAGCTGTCCGGACAGGGACTGAAGGTAGCTCTGTTAGACCTGGGAGCCAAGAGAAATATCGCCAGATCCCTGGCAGAGAGAGGCTGTGAGGTGACTGTATACCCCGCAGGAACTCCCGCACAGGAGATCATTGATGATAATCCTGACGGTATCATGTTAAGTAACGGACCGGGAGACCCCAAGGAGTGTACCGGTGTGATCGCCGAGATCAAAAAGTTATACGATACCGAGATCCCTATTTTCGCAATCTGTCTGGGACATCAGCTGATGGCTCTGGCTACCGGCGCAGATACCCATAAAATGAAATACGGACACAGAGGAGGCAACCATCCGGTAAAAGATCTGATGACCGGAAGAGTATATATTTCCTCTCAGAACCACGGCTATGTGGTAGATACCGATAAACTGGATCCGTCCGTAGCGGTTCCCGCATTCATCAATGTCAACGACGGTACCAACGAGGGTCTGTCCTACACCGGCAAAAACATTTTCACCGTACAGTTCCATCCGGAAGCATGTCCGGGACCCCAGGACTCCGGTTACCTGTTTGACCGGTTCATTCATATGATGAGAGGAGAGAACTAAGATGCCCAAGAATCCTAATGTAAAACGAGTAATGGTAATCGGCTCCGGTCCTATTGTCATCGGACAGGCAGCGGAATTCGACTATGCAGGTACCCAGGCCTGCCGTTCCCTGAAGGAAGAGGGAGTAGAGGTAATCCTGGTGAACTCCAATCCTGCGACCATCATGACCGATAAAGATATCGCAGATAAGGTATATATTGAGCCCCTGAACGTAAAGGTTCTGGAGCAGATCATTGAAAAGGAAAAGCCCGACAGCATTCTCCCCACCCTGGGAGGACAGGCTGGTCTGAACCTCGGCATGGAGCTAGAGGAATCCGGTTTCCTGGCAGCTCACAATGTAAAGCTGTTAGGTACTACCGCAGCTACCATCCGTAATGCGGAAGGCCGTCAGGAGTTCAAGGATCTGATGGAGCGTATCGGCGAGCCCTGTGCAGCATCCAAGGTCGTTGAGAACGTGGAAGACGGTGTGGAATTCACCAACACCATCGGCTATCCTGTTGTACTGCGTCCTGCTTATACCCTGGGCGGTTCCGGCGGCGGTATTGCACACAATCAGGTAGAACTGGAAGAGATCCTGGAGAACGGTTTACGTCTGTCCCGTGTAGGACAGGTACTGGTAGAGCGTTGTATCGCGGGCTGGAAAGAGATCGAGTACGAAGTAATGCGTGACAGCGTAGGCAACTGCATCACCGTATGTAATATGGAGAACATCGATCCCGTCGGCGTGCATACCGGAGACAGTATCGTAGTAGCGCCTTCCCAGACCCTGAGCGACAAGGAGTACCAGATGTTACGTACTTCCGCTCTGAAGATCATCAACGAACTGCAGATCACCGGTGGATGTAACGTACAGTTTGCACTGCATCCCACCAGCTTTGAATATTGTGTTATCGAGGTAAATCCCCGTGTCAGCCGTTCTTCCGCACTGGCAAGTAAGGCAACCGGTTACCCCATTGCAAAGGTAGCAGCGAAGATCGCACTGGGCTTTACTCTGGATGAGATCAAAAATGCCATTACCCACAAGACCTATGCCAGCTTCGAGCCGACACTGGATTACTGTGTAGTAAAGATTCCCAGACTGCCTTTCGATAAATTTATCACTGCAAAACGTACTCTGACCACACAGATGAAGGCAACCGGTGAGGTTATGAGTATCTGCAATAACTTCGAGGGAGCACTGATGAAGGCCATCCGTTCCCTGGAGCAGCATGTAGACTGCCTGCGCAGCTATGATTTCAGCACTTTGTCTGTGGAGGAACTGTTAGAGCGTCTGAAGATCGTGGATGACCAGAGAATCTATGTGATCGCTGAAGCAATCCGTAAGGGTATCAGTTATGAACAGATCCACGACATTACAAAGATCGACCTGTGGTTCATTGACAAGATCGCCATTCTGACCGAGATGGAGCATGCACTGGAGACACAGCCTCTGACAGTGGAACTGCTGAAGGAAGCCAAGAGAATCGAGTTCCCGGATAACGTCATCGCAAGACTGACCGGCAAGACCGAGGAAGAGATCAAGAAGATGCGTTATGACAACGGCATTAAGGCTGTTTACAAGATGGTAGACACCTGTGCCGCAGAGTTCGCAGCTTCCACTCCTTATTATTACTCCGTATTCGGCGGCGAGTGCGAAGCCAAGGAGACCACCGGACGCAAGAAAGTCCTGGTACTGGGTTCCGGTCCTATCCGTATCGGACAGGGTATCGAGTTCGACTATTGTTCCGTACATGCTACCTGGGCATTTTCCAAGGCAGGCTATGAGACCATTATCATCAACAACAATCCGGAGACTGTAAGTACCGACTTCGATATTGCGGACAAGCTGTATTTCGAGCCTTTGACTCCGGAAGATGTGGAATCTATCGTAAATATTGAGCATCCCGATGGTGCTGTGGTACAGTTCGGCGGACAGACCGCTATCAAGCTGACCGAGAGCCTGATGAAGATGGGCGTGCCTATCTTAGGCACCAAGGCGGAGGATGTAGAACTGTTCGACAAGATTCTGGAAGAGACCGAGATCCCCCGTGCAGCCGGCGGTACCGTATACACCGCAGAGGAAGCTAAGGCGGTTGCCAACAGACTGGGCTATCCCGTACTGGTACGTCCTTCCTATGTATTGGGCGGACAGGGCATGCAGATCGCTATCTCCGATGAAGAGATCGAAGAATTCATGGAGATCATCAATCGTATCGCACAGGATCACCCGATCCTGGTAGATAAGTATTTACAGGGTAAGGAGATCGAGGTCGATGCTGTATGCGATGGTATCGATATCCTGATCCCCGGTATCATGGAGCATATCGAAAGGACCGGTATCCACTCCGGAGACAGTATCTCCGTATACCCGGCTCCGACCATTGATAAAGTAGTAAAAGAGAAGATCGCAGAGTACACCAGAAGACTGGCAAAGGCACTGCATGTCAAGGGACTGATCAATATCCAGTTCATTGCCATCGGTGAGGAAGTATATGTCATTGAGGTTAACCCCCGCTCTTCCCGTACCGTACCTTATATCAGTAAGGTAACCGGCATTCCTATCGTGGATCTGGCTACCGAAGTGATCATCGGCAAGACCATCCGTGAGCTTGGCTACGAGCCCGGTTTACAGCCTGAGGCAGAGTATTTTGCCATCAAGATGCCTGTGTTCTCCTTCGAGAAGATCCGTGGTGCCGAGATCAGCTTAGGACCGGAGATGAAGTCTACCGGTGAGTGTCTGGGTATCGCCAAGACCTTCAATGAGGCTCTGTACAAGGCATTCCTGGGAGCAGGTGTGGAACTGCCAAAGTACAAGAACATGATCATCACCGTAAAGGATGCGGATAAGGGTGAAGCCATTGAAGTCGGAAGACGCTTCGAAAAGCTGGGATACACCATTTATGCTACCAGAAGTACCGCAGCTGCTCTGAATGAAGCAGGTGTGAAGGCGAGAAAGGTCAACAAGATCTCTCAGGAATCCCCGACCGTGATGGATTTGATTCTGGGACACAAGATCGACCTTGTCATCGATACCCCTACCCAGGGCCGCGACAAGACCAGAGACGGTTTCCTGATCCGCCGTACCGCTATCGAGACCGGTATCTACTGCATCACCGCAATGGACACCGCCAATGCTCTCGTGACCAGCATGGAGCATATGAACGATTGTAAGGAACTGACACTGGTGGATATTGCACAGCTGTAAAAATATAAAAAATGGAATTGAGCAGGAGGGAATATTTAATAAATTTTCTCTCCTGCTTGATTTATGTCAAAAAGAGAAGAACGCTGACTGCAAAAGTGCAAATCCGAAAATAAAATCCGTAAGTGCGGCATATAATAGGCGTATGGTAAATATTGTATGATCGCAAGCCTGTATCCCGCAGGCGGATTGGAGTCTCATGTTAGAAGAACATTATCCTTTTGTCGCACAGCCCCTGCCCTACGAATATGATGCCCTGCTTCCGGTACTGGATGAGGAGACACTGCATTTTCACCATGATAAGCATTATCAGACCTATGTGGACAAGCTGAATGCAATTCTCGCGGATTATCCTCAGTTACAGCAAATGACCTTGACGGAACTGCTCACTTCGGAGGATAATAAACTTGCATCCTTGCAGGAGGAAGCCCGGGAAAGCATTCACAATAACGGAGGCGGCGTATACAACCATCAGCTGTATTTTGACAGCATGCGAAGCCCTGTGGGGCAGGAACCCTGCGGAACATTGGAAGAGGCACTGATCCGTGATTTCGGATCGGTGAGACAATGGAAAGAGCAGATGTCGCAGAGTGCCATAGGAGTATTCGGTTCCGGATGGGCGTGGCTTGTAAGTGATCAGGACGGTACCCTTATGATCCTGACCACAGCGAACCAGGATGTGCCGGATCTGAGATTATATACACCGATATTGCTGATAGATGTGTGGGAACATGCCTATTATTTACAGTACCGGAACCGCAGACCGGATTATGTGCAAGGGTGGCATAAGCTGATCCACTGGAAAAAGGCGGAGAGACGTTATGAACAGGTCCTCTGCAGACTGGAAAGAGGAAATGAAAATGGAGAACAGACCGATCATAAAAAAAGAACAGGTAGAGACCGTCTATGACAGCAGATTCATCAAGGTATTTGATCTGCAATATGAGCCGGGAAAACATTATTTTGATGCCACCAGAAGAAGCGTTGAGAATCTGGCGGCAGTAAAGAATGACGAAGAATTTAAACAGATGCTGCCGGATGCGGTAAGCTGTGTCGTGATCCTGAACGTTAAGGATCAGGAACCGAGACTTTGCCTGAGCCGTGAGTATCGTTATCCGGCGGGACAGTTCCTGCTAAGCGTTCCGGCAGGACTGTTAGATTCGGAGGATGCGGCACAGGAAAAACCGGTGTTTCATGCAGCCATCCGGGAATTGCAGGAAGAGACCGGCATCACACTGGAAGAAAGTGACAGCATCCGTCTGGTGAATCCTCTGGTATTCAGCACCCCGGGCATGACGGACGAGAGCAATGCACTGGTGCAGATCACTCTGAACAGGGAAGAAATGCCGAAGGTAAGCCAGGATGGTGCCGTTGGCACGGAATGTTTTGACGGCTTTTTATTGTTGACCAGAGAAGAAGCACAGAAAATCCTAAAAGACGGCGTGGATGATCAGGGACTTTTTTATCCCTTATATACCTGGGCGGCACTGATGTGCTTTGTAACGGGAATGTGGGAATAACGGAACCTATCCCCGGAGCGTTATCACCGTGTGGAAGGTCAGAGTAGCATCATTATAGTACATTTGGATATCCCCGTGGTATTTTTCGCAGATCTTGCGGATGCTTTTCAGCCCGAAGCCGTGAGAACGCTTATCCGCTTTGGCAGTGGCTGGATCTGCCGCATCATTTTTAAAAGGGTTTACGCGGCAGGAATTGACCACTGTGATCAGAACAAAAGGTGTATTTTCCCGCTTGCTGCCATTAACTTCGATATAAGCGTCGGGAACTTTCCCGGCAGCTTCCATGGCATTATCCAGCAAATTGCAAAAAAGAGAAGTAAGGTCACTGTCCGGCAGAAAATGCAGTACACCACTGCGGATGTCAGCGGTAAAACTGATTCCCTGTTCAGTACACTGCCGCCTGTACCTTGCCATAATGGCGTTCAGAAGTTCGTTGTCGCAGATGCGGGCGGACTCTTTGAAATCCGAAGAGAGAAGCAGTTCGTTAATATAGGCGTTGACTTTGTCCGGGGCATTCTGCTCGTTCAGAGATGCAATGGATTGCAAATGCTTCTTAATATCATGAATGAGAATTGCCTGGTTTTCGCTCTGCGAAAGCAGCATCTTATAATATTCCGTAAAATCTGTTTCCTTCTGCAGTAACAGCTGCACCTCTGTATATTTCCGATTTTTTTCCCGATTGTACTGATTGATTCCAAATACCAGCAGATTCATAAGTAACAGGAAAAAGGCACTGAGAGAGATCATCCGGTTCGTCCCGGGAGTCAATGTATACTGATCACCCATTCCCACAAAAGTAAGCATGATGAATATCGATGTGACGGGAATGATCATCAGCAGCACAACAGAACTATCGTAAGGATCTGTAGTTTTCTGCCGACTTTTGAACAAATGCGTAATCAGATAAATGACTGCAAAAAAAGAAATCTTGCTGCACAGGATAAAAAGAAGGGTATTGTGGAAAGAACCCATCTGCATATAAAAATGGGGAGCGGTCCGGGCGATGATGCTATATACGATCAGCTCGCACATTCCCATGACAGCAGCAAGCAATGCGGAATGGAAGGCAGCTGCGCGCCACTTGACATCGTATTGTGTGACCAGAAACAGAAAATTAGCAAACAGATACCAAAGCATATTCAGCCATTTGATGTTAAAAAAGGCTGCGGCACACAGGCAGGTATATAAAAGGCTCAGCACGACAAGCCTGCCGGACAGGGGGCGTTTCGGAGAAAATAGCCGGCTGGCATATTGCAGAAGAATGATGGCTTCCACCAGAAATGCAAAAATAAGAGAAAAAGCATTTTCCATAAGTTACCTCGTACTTTCCAAATAGAGAAGATAGGCTTCCTTAAAGGCGCTGTATTTCCGTTTCGTCAGATAAGCGTCAAACTGACCGTTCGCCAGATGCACCAGCATACGGTCGAAGTCGGTAATGTGCTCATAGTTGACAATAAAACTCCGGTGCGTCTGAAAAAAGCGGTTGGAAGGCAGCAGCTCCAGCCAGTATGGCATGGTATGGATGGCTTCAAAGTCCTGCGTCGTGGTGTGGACGATCACTTTTTTCCCCTGTGCCTCCACCATAATGATAGAAGAGACCGGAAGAACGTGTACGCCCTGCCTGGTCTCAATAGGCACCTTCACCAGTCTGGAATGATACAGATCCAGAGCGTCCTTCAGATTCCGGAACAAACGCTGCCTGTCTATGGGCTTGGACAGATAACGGAATACATGGAACCGCATGGCTTCATCCAGATATTCGGAATAAGAAGTAATAATAAAAATGATAATATCTTTCTCTTTCTTTTTCAGTTCGTTTCCTACATAGATTCCGTCAAGCCCCGGCATCTCGATATCGAGAAAAAGGATATCCTTGTCTCCCGGATCCGCAAGCAGGGACTCCCCGTCTGAAAAGCAGACGATCTCCGGACATCTCAGGTGCAGATGACTGAAATAGCTTTTCAGATATTTTTGCAGTTTTTCTACGATCAGTAAATCGTCATCGCAAATAAGAATACGCATGTTATACTCTCCATTCATTGATGCCTACGGATTGTTTCGTGCTACGCACTCCCACAATCCTACCCTATATTCGCATATCGTGGGATTATCATCCCAC
>OIED01001101.1_pt1 | contig 11987 bp, 8 predicted proteins | sample 1581771 | NCBI WGS metagenome assembly OIED01 (sample SAMEA3882546, study PRJEB24775) | human gut metagenome | biome: human-associated habitat; feature: intestine environment; material: feces | place: Netherlands | collected 2009/2010 | reverse complement strand
CGATGGCCCAGGCCAGCCGCTCGGCCAGCTTTTCGGGGTCGTCGTCCTCGTAGACGAAACCGTCCACGCCCTCGGTGATGAGCCCGGCGGTGCCGGTGTGCTCCGACACGATGGCGGGCTTGCCGAAGATGAGGCCCTCAGTGACGAAAGTAGGCATGGGGTCGTCGCGGGAGGCGCAGACGAGGCAGGTACACTGGGCCATCAGGCTCTTGATCTCGTCGCGGGTGAGCCGCTTGACGTAAAAGACGTTGTCGGGGCAGTCAGCGGTCAGGCTCCGCACGGCGTCCATCATCTCAGCCTCTGCGGCCTTGCCCACGAAGAGGAAGGATGCCTTCTTCATGGTCTCAGGCGGCAGCAGCCGGATGGCTTTGCAGAAGATGTCCTGGCCTTTCCGGTTCTCGAAGGAACCCACGGTGGCGAACAGAGGCCGCCCGCCCGCATAGCTCAAATCGTAGTGGGAGAACTTCTCGGCGGCGTAGTCCGGCAGGCCGTAGATGAGGGGCCGGATGTTGAACTCCGGCCGCACCGAGTGCATGGCGTTGGCGGCGTGGCTGCCGACGGAGTAGAGCCGGATATTTTCGCCCAGCTCTCTGGGGATCTGGTGGGCGATGTGGGGGTAGCCTGCAAAGGCATCGTGGAGCCACCAGAGCACCGGCACACGCGCACCGCTCAGGGCGCGGACGGCCCGGGCCTCCACGACGGTGTTGGCCAGAACGAGGTCGGCGCAAAGGGCCAGCCCCCAGAGCAGGGGAGACTGAACACAGCCCTTACGTGTGATGACGGTAGCTCCCGCCTCGAGGAAAAGCGGCATGGAGCCGCCGTCCTCAGGGCCGAGGACGACCACTTCGTAGCCCATGCTGCGCAGCACCGGCACGGCGCTCACCAGCACGATGGGCGCACCGGTCATGTCCAGCAGGTGGCTCATGATAAAGACGCGCTTCCCCTTTGCAGACCAGACGTCTTCGGCGCAGATGTCCCGCTCATAGTGGGCCAGCGCCAGCGGGAGGCAGACGTGGCTGCGGCTGAGCTTCGCCGCCAGCGTCAGCAGTTCGACGGGATTTTCCGGGTCGCGGGCTTCCGCCTGACAGCGGCGCAGCAGCTCCCGGGAGACGAGGGCGCAGCCCGGGCAGGCTGCAAAGCCCTGACTGTGGTAGAGGGTGGTGACGCCTGAGTAGCCGAAGACGGCGTCGCTGGTGACGTAGTCTGCGCCGCTGCGCAGTGCGTCCGCAAAGCAGGAAAGGGCCGTGGGCATCAGGAAAAGATCTTCCCTGACCAAAAGCACACCGACGACGCTGCCGAGGGCTTCGGGGCGGAGGCTGTCCGTCAATAAAAATTTGCGGTGGAGCTGGTCCTGCAGGGAAGCTTTCAGGGCGGCGTTCCGCCCCGGCGCATAGACGCCGAGAAAAACTTCCTGGGTATCGAGATATTCCTGTTTGGCGAGCTGAGCCCGCTGCAGAGTGGTATAACTGCTGTACATCGTATCCTCCTCTCCGCAGGCAGGCTCAATGGCTGCGATGGAACAGCCCCAGCAGGCGGCGCAGGGGCAGCGTGAGTTTCCAGCTGCTGGAAGAGAGGATGTTTTCCAGCGAACTCTCGTAGGCTTTGCTCCGGGCGCTCAGCTCGGCGTTGGCCTGATGCAGCTCGGAGAGATTCTTCTGCAGGGCCTCGATGGTCTGCTTCTGGTCAGCCGTAGTCTTTTCCAGCTGGTCGAGGTGCTTCTGCTCGCAGACGCGGGTCTTCTGGAAATACTGTACGCCTTCGAGAACAGCGGCGAACAATGGGTCGTCAGCCAGCGGCTCCAGCGGGAAGTAGCAGTAGCTCACGCCCAGCTTCATCCCGGCGGGGAAACGGTTCAGACCTTCCAGCATGAAATTCGGGTCGTTGTTGAGGAACAGGATGCCGTCGCCGTGGAGCGGCACACCGTTCACCGGGCGGCAGAGGATGCGGTCATCCGAGAAGACGAAATCGGTGATGCAGCAAGGCAGTTCACCGGGGTCGAGACGGAGATTGAACGCGGCCTCCGGCAGCTCGAAGGTCGCTGTCACCATGCCGTTCAGCTCGTCGTATTCGTAGTCCGGGGCCTTGACGGTGTCTTTCTGGGAAAAGCCGAACCCGGCATCATAGTAAAGCAGCGGCTGCACCAGAGCAGGCGAGTCGGTCTGCCTCTCTCTCTGGGGGTGGGCAGCATAGAAGGTCTGCAGCTGTTTTTCCAGCTCAAGGCAGCGCTGGGCCAACCGCGAAGTGCCTTCGTCTGCAAGTTTGAGCTGTTGTTCAAGGTCCGCAATGCGGCTGCGCAGAGCCGCTTCAGGAGTTTCGTTCATCATTACCGGGGCCTCCTCCAATTTATCGCAAGGCGTGCAACCCGCGCTGCAAGCCCATGCATCAAAAGTAACTATAGTCTGCCCTCAAAATGGCTGGATACCAAAGCGCAGGAATTTCAGTGTTTTGCCGCATAGCGGCGGGTCTTGCTCCGCTGCCGGGGCTTGTCCGCAGGCTTGCCGCCCCGAAGCTTCCGGCCAAGCTCTTTGCGGCGCATCAGAAGTTCGGTGACGGCGAAGATGGACACAAGCGAGAACACGAACTGCAGCAGCATCCCCTGCACCGGATGGTCAGCATACTTTGCAGCCATCAGATACCACGGGCTGGCCGTCAGCTCCACAGTGTGGATGCAGAAGATGAAGAGCGAGCGCCGGCCCACCCACTCGATGGCATGGGAGATGGGGCCGTCCACTCGGCGCTGCCATTTCAAAAAGAGCCGGATGATGCCGTAGCCCACTGCGCCATCCAGCAGGATGCTCAGCGGCCCCATCGTCCACTCACCCAGCGAAACGCAGTCGGTGCTCTGGGTCAGCAAAACGCCCGCGACGACGCCCAGCGCGGACGCGATGAGGCCGGCCTTGGCTCTGCCGGAGAGGGGAGTTTCGAAAAGGCGGCGCTTCTTGGCCAGATAGCCGATGTAAAGGTAGGGCAGCGATACCATGCCCTGTGCGATGCAGAAAGGAGCCTCCCACACCAGCGTGACGCCCCAGCCAAGCAGGGTGACGCCGACGACTGCGGGGGTTATGTACCGCTCGGGGAAGATCTCGAGCAGCACGTCCAGAAGCACCCACGCCAGCATCAGAGCCACTAAGTACCACATGGGTCCGCAGGAGAAAAACTGCTGCCCGAAGTAAGTGGCCGTGTGGGGCAGGCCTAACAGGAAACCGCCTAAGACCTTGGCCGATTCTGAGATGGCAGCATCCCACGAGCCGAAAGCTGCGTGGTGAATGAAAGCGTGGAGCACCGTGGTGGCCAGTGCAGTATAAAGGTAAGGCTTGAGCAGGGTTTTGAGCTGCTGCTCGATGCATTTGCGGATGGAGCGCTTGCGGAAGCCGTAGCCGCTGGCAATAAAAAAGGCGGCCATCAGCGCTTCGCGGTAAGCGAACAGCGCGAACGCGAAAGGGGTGACGTCGTTGGTGCCGAGGGGGTAAAGCTCTGCCGTGTGGGCAAAGACGATGGCCAGCATTCCGATGCCTTTCAGCAGGTCGAACATGCCAAGGCTGCTTACAGTGCGGGGCTTGGTGCCTTCCATGAAAAGGGTCCTCCTTGTGCGCCATTCGTCCCGGAGGCCCCGGAAGGCCGTGTTTTAGGCGCGGTAAATAAAAATATGAAGCTCGGCGGGGAGCTTTTTTGCTAAATAATATAAACAGTATAATGCTTTTTGGGCTTGCTGTCAATTTGATAAGGACTCGACCTCCGGGCGAAGTTTCGTCCTGACGAAAAAAGTGTATCACAGCTTTTCGCACATCGCAACAAAAGGAAAGAATTACATCTGCCTGCACAAATGGAATGCAAGCTCAAGTTGCATATTTGTGCAATTAAATCTTGCGTTTACGCTCTGCTTGCGGTATACTGTTGCCATAAGGAGCCGTGCCAAAGTTTTCCTCGAACTGCCAGAGATTCGGAATGCCTCTGGAAGGTGAATGAAAAAAGTGCTGAGCTGAAAATTTGACAAAAAAGGAGAAAGACCGATGGCTGAATACATCAAAGTACCCGCAGGCGTATACGACATGGTGACCCGCTGCATGGAGCAGGAGTTCCCCGATCATGTGGCCATCCGCTATGTGGCCGAGGACGGCAAGACCGTCGTGGAGAAGAAGTATCGCGAGTATGCGCAGGACATCCGCCGGATGACGGCCTATCTCAAGGCCGAAGTGCCGGACATCAAGGGCCAGCGCATCGTTCTGCTGAGCCGGAACTGCTATGAATTCTGCGTGGCGTCCTACGGCATCATCCTCGCCGGCGGCGTTCTCGTGACTCTGAACCAGAAAAAGACCTGGGAGGAGCTGGAATATGAGCTGGGCCTCGTGGAGCCTGCCCTCATCCTGAACGACGGCATCGACTACGGCTGCCGCGCCGAGCTGGAAGCCGCCTACGGCCCGAAGCTCCGCCCTATGGACTGCTATAAAGAGACTGCCCCCGGCGAGCTGACCAACTGCGTGGGCCACGATGGTTTGATGATGCTGATGTTCACCTCCGGCACCACCGGACGCAGCAAGGGCGTCATGCTCTCGGAGCGGAATATGTGCGCGAGCCTGCACACCTATTCGGAGGTGGCAGAGAACTGGATCACCAACCGCCTCCCGGCAGGCCAGAAGCTGCCGCTGAGCCATATGACCCTGCTGCCCCTCTTCCACATGGCCTGCTTCGTCTGCGTTATGTCCTACCCGCCTGCCGGATGGGCTCTGAACCTCTGCGGCGACATCCGCGACTTCTACCGCGACCTGGGCCTGATGCACAGCGACGTCATGGCCTCGGCCCCCATGCTGGTGGAGACCATCTACAATGACATGAAGCGTGGCCGCGTCAGCCGTCTGAACGGCCTGTGGGACCTGTGCTGCTCTTCCGCTGCCCTCGACCCCAAGATGCTGCTGGAGCTGGCCCAGAACGGCTTCGTCGTCAACCAGTGCTACGGTATGACCGAGACCTTCGGCGACGGCATCCTGAACTTTACGCAGGTCGAAAAGCACATGAGTGCCGTGGGCAAGCCCGACGACCACGTTCAGTATAAGCTGGACGAGACCGGCGAGATCTGCATCAAGGGCGACTGCGTGATGCTGGGCTACTACAAGGACCCCGAGGCCACGGCAGAGGTCATCGACGCCGACGGCTGGTTCCACACCGGCGACCTGGCCCGGATGGATGAGGAAGGCTTCTATTACATCACCGGCCGCAAGAAGAACCTTATCATCCTCGCCAGCGGCGAGAACGTCAGCCCCGAAGAGCTGGAAAAGAAGCTGGCCCTCTGCCCGGCCGTCACCGAGTGCATCGTGAAGGAGAAAAGCCAGAAAATTTGTGCCGTCATCTACTGCCCTGAGGATAAGCAGGAAGAGGTCAGAGCCTTCGTCATCGAGGTGAACCGCAGCCTGCCGCTGTATAAGCGCATCAGTGCCGTGGAGTTCACCGTTGAGCCCCTGCCCCGCAACGCTCTGGGTAAGCTGCTGCGCAAGTAACAAGGAAGAAGAAACAGTGAAAAGGATACGCCGCGTAGTTGCATTTCTCTGTCGAAACAGGTATTATTACTCTGAGGCAGAATATGTCAAATGCCGGCGTTTCGCTGCAATAAAGAAAAACAGCAAGGAGCGACAAAAATGATAAATACTGTATATGAGCTCATCACGGACGTCATGGCGAAGCAGTACCCCGACCGGGTGGCTTTCCGCTATGTGGCCGCCGATGGCAAGACTGTGGTGGAAAAGACCTACGCCCAGTATGTGCAGGACATCCGCAGGGCCGTTACTTATTTTAAGGAGAATATCCCCGACATCAAGGGCAAGCGTGTCGGCATCATGAGCCGCAACTGCTATGAGTACGGTGTCAACAGCTTCGGCGCTATCCTCGCCGGGGCCGTCGTCGTGACCATCAACCAGAAAAAGACCTGGCCCGAGCTGGAATATGAGCTGGGCCTTGTCGAGCCTTCCCTCATCGTCAACGACGGCATCGACTATGGCTGCCGCCCCGACATCGAGGCCGCCTACGGCGATAAACTCCGCCCGATGGACGCCTTCAAGGACAGCGCGCCTGCAGAGCTTGTTGACTGCGTGGGCCATGATGATTTGATGGTGCTGATGTTCACTTCCGGCACCACCGGCCGCAGCAAGGCCGTCATGCTCTCGGAACGCAACTTTTTTACCACTGTGGAGTGCCAGGTCAAATTCGGCGACGCCATGCTGGACTATAAGCACGAGCATATGCCCGAGGACAAAGACGACGTCCTGAGCAACTTCGCCATCCTGCCCCTGTTCCATCTGGGTACGTTCATCTGCCTCTTCGTTTGGGCCTGCAAGGGCTGGGCGCTGAACCTCTCCGCCGACATCCGCGACTTCTACCGCGACCTCGGCCTGATGCACAGCGATGCCATCGCTGTGGCTCCCATGCTGATGGAGGCCATCTACAAAGACGTCAAGCGGGGCCGCCGCGCCCGCCTGAACGGCATCTGGAACCCCTGCGGCTCCTCTGCCATGTTTGACGGCGCCATGCTGGCCGAGCTGGCACAGCAGGGCATGATGATCACTCAGGTGTACGGCATGACCGAGACCTGCGGCGACGGCATCATCAACTACGAGCAGGACGAAAAGCACATCCGCGCCGTGGGCAAGCCCGACGACCACGCCGAGTACAAGCTGGACGAGACGGGCGAAATTTGCATCCGCGGCGGCTGCGTCATGCTGGGCTATTACAAGGACCCCGAGGCCACCGCAGAAGTCCTCGACGCCGACGGCTGGTTCCACACCGGAGACCTGGCCCGTGTGGACGAGGACGGCTTCTATTACATTACCGGACGCAAGAAGAATATCATCATCCTCGACAACGGTGAGAACGTCAGCCCCGAAGAACTGGAAAATCTGCTGTCCAAGTGCGAGGCCGTCAAGGAATGCATCGTCAGGGAGAAGGGCAAGAAGATCTGTGCCGTCATCTACTGCGGCGAGGCCGACCAGCAGACCGTCCGCGACTTCATCACCGAGACCAACCGCACCCTGCCGCTCTACAAGCGGATGAGCGCCGTGGAGTTCAGCACCGAGCCCCTGCCCCGCACCGGCACCGGCAAGCTGCTGCGCAAGTAAGAATAAACCGGGCAGGCTGCGGAATACTGGAAAAGAGCCGCAGCCGCCTTTAATGGAATTACGAAAGGAAGATTCAAACTATGGAAAGAACCGAGATCGTGTCCCAGATCCTTGCAATTCTGGAAGATGTTGCAGAAATTTCCCCCGATGATGTCAACGAGAACAGCGTCTTGATGGACGATCTGGACCTGTCGTCCATGGAGATCCTGACCGTCGTCGCCGACCTGGAGGAGACTTTCGGCCTGCGCATCCCCGAAAAGGAGCTGCGCAACTTCGTCACCGTCAGCGATTTGGCCGACTATCTGGCCGCACACGCGGGGGAATAAGGAATGGATGCCGAACAGCGCTCTGTTTTTCAGGGTATCGTTTACTATTACCGCGAAAACATGGTCAACTGCCGCTATCAGGTCACGCTGAAAGATGCTGTGGACGGTGCGCTTTTGCAGCAGGCTCTGGATGCGGCCCGGGCAAAGGCTCCCTACTATTTCCAGAAGCCGGTGTGGGAGAAAAAGCTGCTCCACCTCGAGCCGTCGGACGCCCCCTGCCCGGTGCGGCAGGGCAGCGCAAAGCCCGAATTTCCGGACGAGAACGGCTTTACGGTTGCCCTGAGCTATGAGGGGAAAGTCGTCTACTTTGACTGGTTCCACTTTCTGGCCGATGGCCGGGGCGTAGCACCCTTCCTGACCATGGTGCTGCAGTTCTACTGCAACCTGCGGTACGGCACGGCTTTCGAGGGCCAGACCCTTGAGACGGACCCTGCCTACGACATCGAGGACATCCTTGCAAAGTACCCCGAGAGTCAGGTGGCCAACGATATGCAGCGCCCCGTGGTGCAGACCTTTGAAGAGACGCCCACCTGCTGCCGCATCCGGCTGGAAAAGGCGGGGCTTGTGGACGCCGCCCTCCGCTGCGGCGTCAAGCCTTTCAGTACCCTCACGGCCCTGCTCTGTAAGGCGGTGCGGGCGTATCTAGACAAGGACGAGGTGCTCTACAGCTACTCGACAGACGCCCGCGACGCGCTGGGTGCGCCGAACGCCCTCTACAACTGCGTGGCATCCTTCCAGCGCAAGCTGCCGCTGACGGCAGATGCCCCGCTGGCCGAAGTGGCCGTGGGCGTGGACGCTGACCTGAAAGAGAACCTTTCCGCTGAGCGAAAACTGTTCCGTATTGCGGAGCAGATGGGCTGGGTCTACCGGGTCTACCAGCAGAAAGCCAGCCTCAGCATCAAAAAGCGCATCTTCCAGATGGGCGAGTACATCAGCGGCTTCCCGGCGGACTTCTGGGTGAGCTATCTGGGCGACCCCTTCGCCCCGTCCAGCCCGGAGCTGACCCGGTACATCGAGGACTTCCAGACCTGGGTGCCGGCGGACGGCGCTTCCATCGGTCTGGAATGCACCAGCCTGCATGGCATCATCACCCTCTGCGTCAAGAACAAGGTGCCGCGCCCCGGCTTTGCCGAGGCTCTGCGCGCCGCGTTCGAGGCCGAAGGCATCAAGGTGTTGGAAGCCGCAGAGCTGGGTGCAGACAATACATAAGATAAAACCTCTCCGTCACGCCGTAGGCGTGACGGAGAGGTTTTCTTTTAGTCTTTTATCCAAAACGTAATTTTTGCATCAAATTTTCATATGTCGTACTTTTGCGAAAAAATCGCCTGAAAAGCCGATTTTTCCCTTGAATCCAACAGTTTGCCGTGGTAGGATAGGTCGAATGTGACCGAAACACACTGGGAAATGGACAAAAGTGAGGAAAATCGTATGGAAAAAAATAAGAACAGCGGCGCGGCACTGGCAAGAAAGATGGCGGTGTCTCTGGTTTGCGGTCTGGCGGCAGGCTTTGCCTTTATGATGCTGCGCGAAAAGCTCGTGGCTTCCGGCAACAGCGGCATCTGGCAGACCATCAACGACCTGCTCTTCCAGGACATCACCACAGAGGGCGCGGAACGTGCGCTCGGCCTCTTCTACATCATCGGCCAGCTCTTCATCAAAGCACTGCAGCTGGTCATCATCCCGATGGTCTTCACCTCCATCGCGCTGGCCATCGGCAGCATTGCCGATACCCGCACCATGGGCCGCATCTCGGCCAAGACCCTCTTCTGGTTCCTGCTCTGCTCCTTTATGGCGCTGGCACTGGCCGGATGCGTGGGCTACGCCACCTATTCCATGGGTCTCTTCAACGCTCACATCGAGGGCCTGACGGAAGCCGCCGGCTCCACCGGTTCCAACCCCCTGAATGTGGTGCTGAATGTCATCCCCTCCAACATCGTCACGGCCTTCGGCAGCAACAACGCTGTTCTTTCCTCCGTCTTCCTCGCGGTGGCTGTGGGCCTGAGCATGAATGTGCTGGGTGAGAGCCGTACTTCCACCCTCCGCCGCCTGCTGGGCGAGGTGAACGACGTGGTGGTGGTCTTCCTGAACTTCGTCGTTACAAACTTCGCGCCCTTTGCAGTCTTCGTGCTGCTGACCCGCACCTTCGCCATCTACGGCATTGATTACCTCAAGCCCGCTCTGGTGTATGTGGTGGTCACGGTGGTCCTGCTCTTCGTCTTCCTGCTGGTGGCCTATCCTCTGGTGGTGGCGCTGGGCGCAAAGCAGAACCCCATCACCTTCATTAAGAAGATCGCCAACGTGGCCGTCTTCGGCTTCTCCACCTCTTCCAGCGCAGCCACTCTCCCCCTGAACATCAGGGTCTGCACCGAGGATTTCGGCGTCGATGAGTCCATCGCCTCCTTCGTCCTGCCGCTGGGCATGACCATCAACATGGACGGCACCGCCATCATGCAGGTGGTGGCCACCGTCTTCATCGCAGGCTGTGCCGGTTATACTGTCACCCCGGCCCAGCTGGTCGTGGTCGCTCTGCTGGCTCTGCTGGCCTCGGTGGGTACGCCTGCCGCCCCCGGCGCAGGAGCCGTCATCCTCTTCACCATCCTGTCCGGTGTGGGCTTCGTGAATGACAGCGCCCTGCTGGCCTACTCTCTCATCCTCGCCATCAACCGCCCCATCGAGATGCTCGTCACCTCCCTGAACGTGGTGGGCGACGCTGTGGCCAGCATCTGCGTGGCCAAGAGCGAGGGCCTGCTGGACGAGGAAAAGTTCAACGCATAATTGACCTGTAACATACAAAAGCGCCCCTCCGTTTTACCGGAGGGGCGCTTTTTGCGCAGCAGAAGTCTTCTTTTTTACAGACGGCCCAAAGCCGCCGCCGGGGTTTTACGCCGATTTTGCGTCCGCATGGTTTCGGGCCGGGCGGCTGCGGCGGTAGAATAAGGCCGTTCCCGGTAAATCGAAAAAGAGAGAAGGAGCCATGAGGCTCATGGAAAGAGAGGACTTTCGCATGAAAGAGAATAAAATGTCCCGCCGCAGCTTTTTGAAGGTCGGTGCCGTTGCATCCGCCGCCGGTATGCTGGCCGCAGCGCCTGCCGCTGCCAACGCCGCTGCCCCCAATGCCGCCAACGCAGCAGAGGAAGAGAACGGACTGCTGGGCGTGTTCGGCGGCAAACCCAAGTATGTCTTCCTCTTCATCGGCGACGGCATGGGTACGGCCCAGATACAGTCCGCCCGATTCTATAAGGGTACGGTGGAGAACAACGGCGCTGTCGTCGAGGGCGAGCTGAGCTTCACCCAGTTCCCCGAGGTGGGCAGCGTGACCACCTACGACAGCACTTCTTTCTGCCCCGACTCCGCTTCCACTGCCACTTCCATCGCCACCGGCCACAAGACCGAGAGCGGCGTCATCAATATGTGTCCGTGGACCCGCGATGTGCCCTATGAGACCATCGCCGAAAAACTCCACGCCCAGAAGAACTACAAGGTGGGCGTCGTCTCCTCCGTCAACATCGACCACGCCACCCCCGCCGCCTTCTATGCACATCAGAAGACCCGCAAGAACTACTACGCCATCGGCAAGGAGCTGGCCGCCTCCGGCTTCGAATACTTCGCAGGCGGCGAGTTCCAGAAGGTGAACGGCGACGGCACCGGCCCCAACAACCACGAGATCGCTGCCCAGAACGGCTACAACGTCGTCACCCGTCAGGCGGACGCTGCCACCCTCAAGGCTGGTGCAGGCAAGACCCTCATCATCGCCGAGGCACTGGCCGACGGCAAGGCCATGAACTACGCCATGGACGCCGCCGCAGGAGAGTGGCAGCTGACCGACTACGTCAGGAAGGGCATCGAGCTGCTGGACAACAAGAAGGGCTTCTTCCTGATGACCGAGTCCGGCAAGATCGACTGGGCCTGCCACGCCAACGATGCCGCTGCTTCCATCCACGATGTGCTGGAGATGAGCAACGCCGTGCAGGCAGCTGTGGAGTTCCAGAACAAGCACCCCAATGATACCCTGATCCTCGTCACCGCCGACCACGAGACCGGCGGCATGGCCATCGGCTACAAGACCACCAACTACGACACCTTCCTGACCAATCTCACCCACCAGAAGATGTCTTACGCCAAGTTCGACTCCACCTATGTGAAGGGCTACATCGCCAACAAGACTCCCTTCGAGGCCGCCATGGCCGACGTGAAGGCAAACTTCGGCCTGACCCTTCCCACCGACCCCGATGCTGCCAGTACAGGCAAGCTGCTGCTGACCGACTACGAGGTGGAGAATCTGCGCAAAGCCTACGAGCGGACGCTGGAAGTCGGCGCTGCCGCCCAGAAGGAGATGAGCCAGCAGGATTATGAGCTGTACGGCACCTACATCCCCTTCAGCATGGCCATCTGCCACACCATCAATCACAAGTCCGGCATGGACCACACCACCTATGCCCACACCGGCGCGATGGTCAATATCTATGCGCTGGGCGCTGGTGCGGAGAAGTTCCGCGGCGTCTTCGACAACACCGAGATCTACCACAAGCTGGCTGAGCTTACCGGGGTGCAGTAAAAA
>OIED01001090.1_pt1 | contig 12047 bp, 8 predicted proteins | sample 1581771 | NCBI WGS metagenome assembly OIED01 (sample SAMEA3882546, study PRJEB24775) | human gut metagenome | biome: human-associated habitat; feature: intestine environment; material: feces | place: Netherlands | collected 2009/2010 | reverse complement strand
TGCATACGCGTTCGCCCGCTCCTCAATGAAGTCCTGAGCTTGAATGCTCAGGAATATATTCGTGGCGATCGGCTTCATTGGCTTATCGCAATTCCTCAATGAAGTCCTGAGCTTGAATGCTCAGGAATAAGAGTTTCCAGAATCAGCTCATCCAGACCGCTCGAGTCCTCAATGAAGTCCTGAGCTTGAATGCTCAGGAATTTGCGACTGTTGATACGGCGACGTAACGAGTTCTCCTCAATGAAGTCCTGAGCTTGAATGCTCAGGAATGTCTGGTTATCGTCAAGGCTGGAAGGCAGACGCAGTCCTCAATGAAGTCCTGAGCTTGAATGCTCAGGAATCCGGCACTATGTCGGACGGCAGGTCAGCCAGCTCTCCTCAATGAAGTCCTGAGCTTGAATGCTCAGGAATCGAACGTCGTGTGGCAGAAAAAGGACGGCTCGTATCTCTCCTCAATGAAGTCCTGAGCTTGAATGATATGGCCTGATTTTTGTTCCGCCCTTATAGTGGGGCGGCTTGCGCCGCTTGGTTTGCATAATACTCGGTTTCGGTCCGTTCCGGTGTCCTGTAGCCCAAGGACCGGTGCAGACGCTTCGAGTTCCACCACGAGACCCACCGGAACGTCGCCAATTCCAGGTCCCTCAAATCCTGGAAGGGCTTGCGTCGCCAGACGAGCTCGGTCTTGTACGCGCCGTCGGCGCTCTCGGCCATGGCGTTGTCGTACGAGTCGCCGACCGTGCCGGCCGAGGGAAGCATGCCGAATTCCCCGACCCCGGTGACGTACACAAGGCCGATGCACCGCGCGCCATGGCCGGAACGGTGCACGAGACCGTCCGTGCCGCCATGCGAGGCGGCCCATGATATCGCCTGTTCCAGCGCCTGCAGCGGCAGCTCCCCGGTGTCCATGGTGGTGGCGCACGCCCATCCGACGATCCTGCGGGCGAACACGTCGGCGGCGAACGCCGTGCAGCCGAACGAGCCGTTGGCCATGCGCACGTAGGTGATGTCGGCCACGTGCGGCCGGTTCGGCGCCTCCGCCTCGAACCCGCGTTCCACGAGGTCGGGCCTGCCGCCCGCGCCCTTCGCCGGTTTGGTGGTGACGGGCGTCCTGCCGCGGCGCACGCCGCGGATTCCCGATTCCCGCATGACGTTCATCACCTGGTCGCGGCCGATCTCGGCCGGATCCCGGCCCCGCGCCAACAACCGGGCGCGCGTCTTGCGGTACCCGTACACGGCCATGAAGAAATCGGCATGGATCTCGAGGATGTCGCGGGCCAGCGCCTCGTGCCTGGCGGCCATGCGGCTGACGGGCCTGGATTTGAACATGCGGTAGCCGCGCGGCGTGATGAACCCGCAGTCCAGCGAAGCGGCCAGCACCCTGCAGATCGGCCCGACCCTGAAACGGTCCTTGAATTCGTCGATGCAAGCGACCATCAACGCCGTGCCGGGTCGAGCCGTGCCGCGAAAAAGCCGACGCCGTCGTCAATATCTCGTTCGCCCGCCTCAATCGCGCGACCTCGGCCCGCAAACTCCTCAACTCCGCCATCGCGTCTTCGGCCGACTGCTTGGTCTCCGCCGCGACCGTGGCGTCCGTCTTGTCGCGCCAACGGCGCAGCGTCTCCGGCGCGACCCCCAGATCCTTGGCGACCTGTTCGATCGCCTTGGTCTCCGACGAATACGAGCCGCGCGACTCGGTCAACAGCCTGACGGCCTTCGCCTTGAACTCCGGCGTGTATCTCGTTCCTTTTGCCATGGTTCCATCATCTCCCATCGAGTTAGGGGAAATGCGGAACAAAAATCAGTTCATATCACTTATTTGCCCCAATTTGTAATTTACAGGCGGCAATTGCTTAGTCACAGATGCTCGTGCCTAATTTATTGATTTGCAACGCGTCGTCATTCAAAAGGCCAGCGAAATTCACCGTTCCTGGATTGCGTACGGAGAAATAGCAGGAGTTTTCGTCACTGGTGAATGCGAGTTGTTCAAAATTCTTCAGATTGGTGGTATCAGGAATAATGCGCATGGTAGCGATAATCTTGAAATCACCATCATTGAACAACCGCAATGGCAAAGCGAAATGCACCTTGTTATGACCGGTTCTATGTGCTTTGAAGGCTACTCCGCAGTCATAAGGTATTCCACCGCGTTTGACATCAAGTACCGACATTGGAATGTAAAATTCGATATCTTCCTTATCTCGCAGGTTGTATTCCACGTCGAACTCGAAAGTATCCTTGCATGTCAGCATTTGCTCGGAAACTGGAACGACTCTGAACGTAGGCACCCGTTCGCTCAAACCAAGCGGATACTCGTTTTCGTCTTCGTTCTTTTCATGCTCCTTATGCTCCACCTTGAGATTCTCAAGAGTGTAGCGATCTGCGACATCATTCTTATCACCACTGGCGACGATTTCGCCGTCCTTAATGAGAATGGCCTTGTTGCAGTATTTCTTCACGGCGTCCATGGAATGGGTGACCAAGATGACCGTTTTGGTTGGATCTTTCTTGATTTCTGCGAAGAAGTTATCGCACTTGCGCTGGAACGCTTCATCGCCCACGGCGAGCACTTCGTCGAGCACCAGAATGTCTCCTTGGGCCTTGATAGCCACAGAGAAGGCGAGACGCACTTGCATGCCGGACGAGTAGTTCTTGAGCTTCTGATCCATGAAGTCCTCAAGTTCGGCGAATTCCACAATATCGTCATACATCGCATCGATCTCGGCGTGGGTAAAGCCCAGCAACGCACCGTTCAGATATACGTTCTCGCGTCCGGTCAACTCTGGGTTGAAACCGACGCCGAGTTCGATGAATGGGACTAGCTTGCCCTTGACGGTGACCGAGCCCTGTTCCGGAGTGTAGATTTGCGAGATGATTTTCAGCAGCGTGGACTTGCCGGAGCCATTGCGGCCGACAATACCGAAGAAATCGCCTTGGCGAACCTCGAAATTGATATCGCGCAGCACATGCTGCTCGGTGTAGCCCTTAATGCCCTTCGTCCAGTTCAGGAATGCCATCTTCAGACCGGTGGCCTGCTCGGTAGGCAAGCGGAACATCTTGGCCACATGATCGACCTTAAGCACCACAGGGCGCTCGTCTGCGTTCTTCTCTTCAGTCATTGCAACCTCAGCCATAAATCAGAGCACCTCCGCGAACTTGGAACTGTACTTGCGGAACACGTGAATGCCGAGCCACAAGATGACGGCGGACAATACGTAAGGCAGCAGGCACAGCAACTTGTTATCGACCATGGTCCACACGGTTGGCACGTATTCCGGGGAAAGCAGGTTGTGACGGATATCCATAATCACCTGCGTGGAAGGATTCAGCATGAGCAATTTTGCCGCCCAGGAAAACTCCGGATTATTCGCCACCATGGAAATCGGGTAGATGATAGGAGTCGCATAGAACATGGCTTGCAACACGACTTCCCAAATATGCGCCACATCGCGGAAATATACAAACAGGGAAGCAAGTAGCAGTGCCACGCCCAATCCAAGGCAGTACAGCTGCAGGATGCTGAACGGTACCAGCAGCACGCGCCAAGTGTAGTGCGCGTGGGCGAAGAAACCGAACAGGATGACCACCAGCAGATTGATGCCGAGAGAAATCATGGATCCCATAGTGGTGGAAGCGACGATGATGTAGTTCGGGAAATGCACCTTGCGCAGCAAATCACCACGTCCGACGATGGACTGCATGCCCATGCTGGTCGATTCGGAGAAGAAGCTCCACAAGCAGGTGCCGCATAGCAACGAAATCGGGAAGGTCGGGGTGCCATCGGAGAATTTCAGGAACTTCACGAACACCACATACATGACGGCGAACAGCATCAACGGTTTTAGCACGGACCATACCATGCCCAAGAACGAGCCTTGGTATCGCAGCTGGAAGTCGGTTTTCACCAGTTCCTTAAAAACCACCATCGCGTAGTGGTACCTCTTTTTGAGGCTTTCGAAAAAGTCTTTCACAAACGTCCTATCCTACTCGTGCGAAGTATTTGGGTGCAAAAGCTCGTAGAGCGTCCCTCTTCGGCAGTACTTTCATATATTCTATTGAGGAAAGGACGTTTGTCTTAGTAAGGCGGAATATCTCACATGGTTCTCACAGCGGAACAGCACCATCCGAATATCAAAATCTTCGTGTCGGCGCATAAGCAGGCCACATTCCCCGAAGGGGATAGCATTATTCCAGTGCAGGTGGGCGCGGCGAACGCTGCGACCCGTTTTACGAACACCTTGCATGACGATGAGGGTGAGAACATTTCCATGAAAAATCCGCGGTATTGCGAGCTGACCACGCAATACTGGGCATGGAAGAATGAGGATGCTGACTATTACGGTTTCTGCCATTACCGCAGATATTTCGATTTCACCAGTACTCCGCACAAGGAGAACGATTACGGCGAAATCATCGATTCGTATATCGACGATCGCACGCTTGCCGAATACGGTATCAGCGATGATGCGATCGCACGTGCCGTGGATGGTTGGGATGTCATCACCACGCCGTTGAACGATGTTCGTCGTATAGGCGGATTCTCGAATCTCAAACAGCATTGGGATGCCGATGCACACTTGCGCTTGAAGGATTTGCGCCACATGTATGACATTCTGTGCGCGCGCCATCCCGGCTACAAGGTGGACGCCGATGCCGTGCTCAATGGGAGAACCGCGGCATTCTGCAATATGTTCATCATGAAGAAGGACATCTTCTTCGAATACAACGAGTGGTTGTTCCCACTGCTCGATGAGTTTGCAGCAGCTACTGATTTCAGCAAAATGGACGTGCAGACCACGCGCACGGTGGGTCATCTTTCGGAACGGCTGCTCAACATCTTCATAGCGCACAAGCAACGTATCGGAGCACATTGGAAGATTAAGCGATTGCAGTGCGTGCATTTCCTGCATCCGGAGCCGGCCACCGTCCTCAAGCCGCTTGATGCCGGATACAAAAACGTGGTGCCGGTAGTGTTCGCCGCGGACAACAACTATGTGCCAATGCTCACCACCACCATCTATTCGATGCTGAAGAACGCCTCCAAGGATCGTTCATATGATGTGATTGTGTTGGAGCGAGACATCGCCGATGAGAACAAGCGGACTATGCGTCAGTTCTTCCAGCAGTTCCCGAATGCCGTGGTTCGCTTCTTCGATGTAAGTTGTTATTTGGCTGGATTCAATCTCACCACCAGCAACGCGCACATCAGCATTGAGACGTATTACCGCTTCATCATCCAAGAGGCGTTGCCATTCTATTCGAAGCTGCTGTATCTGGATTGCGATTTGGTGGTCAATGGCGATGTTGCTGAATTGTTCGATACCGAACTTGGGAATAATGCGATCGCCGCCGTGCCCGATATTGACTTCATTGGCAACCTCAATATGAAAAACGGAGAACGGGCCGAATACGTACACAAGCAGCTGCACATGCGTGATGCGTATGGCTACTTCCAGGCTGGTGTGCTAGTGATGAACCTCAACCGCATGCGCAAGATCCATACCGTGCATGAATGGTTGGAAATCGCTTCCAAGCCCGGATATATCTACAACGATCAAGATATTTTGAACGTGGAATGCGAAAACTCGGTCACGTATTTGGACTACTCGTGGAACGTGATGCACAACTGCGCCGGTCGTGTCAATGGTGTATTCGATTTCGCGCCAGTCAATGTATATAAGGCATACATGGAATCGCGTAAAGCGCCGAAAATTGTGCACTATGCTGGTTTCGACAAGCCTTGGAAGAATCCGTGGTGTGATTTTGCTCCGTTGTATTGGATCTATGCGCAGGAAACGCCTTTCGTGGCGCAGATGATTGCAGCGATGAGTGGTGTGGAACGTCCCGCGCCGCCGGAACATCATGAGCGTGCGATCGCGGAGGATAGTCCCATCCGCAAGTACGTGGACGTGCTGGCCCCGACCGGTTCCAAACAGCGCGAGCTGATGAAGGTGGTGGCCCGCAAAGTCCAAGGCAAGCGGTGATGCTGCTGTTGGTGTTTGTCCAGAATATTCCTATTTGGGCAAACACCAACAAGATAAGCTGTTGATAAATCAGTCTCTGCGGAACAGATCGCGTGTGTAGACCTTGAAAGCCACATTATTGAGATCATTGTTCCAGCGGTTAGCCACGATCACGGATGAACGTTCTTTGAATTCGCTGAGATTGTGAGTGACTTCACTGCCTTGAAAGTCGGGCTTATCCAATGTGGGCTCGTAAATAAGTACGGGAACGCCATTTGCTTTGAACTGTTTCATCACATCTTGGATGGCGGACTGACGGAAATTGTCGGAGCCAGATTTCATGGTCAGCCGGTAAATGCCAATGACAGGATTTTGAACGTCTTTGATACGTTCCATCACCTCAGATGCAACGAACTCCTTGCGGGTGCGGTTTGCATCCACAATAGCTTCGATAAGGTTCTGCGGCACCTGATTATAGTTGGCCAGCAGTTGCTTAGTGTCCTTCGGCAGGCAGTATCCGCCATAGCCAAAGCTGGGGTTGTTATAACCGTCACCGATGCGTGGATCAAGACATACGCCATCGATGATTTCGCGGGTGTTCAGACCTCGACTTTCCGCATAGGTATCAAGTTCATTGAAATATGCCACTCGTAGAGCCAAATACGTATTAGCGAATAGCTTGATGGCTTCGGCCTCGGTGGTGCCAACCACCAGTGTGGGGATACCGGTGCTGCCGTCGCTATTCGTACGGTTGTTTTCTGATGGGTCTGCGCCTTCGGCAAGCAATGTGGCGAATTGCCGTGCTGCCTGAACGGATTCAGCATTGTTTTGCGGAGCGCCCACTACGATGCGGCTTGGATGCAGATTGTCGTATAGTGCGTGCCCTTCGCGCAAGAATTCCGGGGAGAAAAGAATGCGATTGTCATCTAGATTCTCGCGAAGTTGTTGCGTATATCCAACTGGAATAGTGGACTTAATGATAATCCAAGCGTGCGGTGAGTACTGACGCACTGCGGTAATTGCGGCTTCAACACTAGAAGTGTCGAAGTAATTCTTCTTCTCATCGTAATTTGTTGGTGTCGCAATTATTGCGAAATCGACGTCTGCGTATGCCTCTTGTGCGTTAACCGTAGCGTGGAAGTTAAGTGGACGCTCGCCGGAAGCATTTTTTTTCAGAAAATCGGTGATCACCGGGTCGACAATCGGGCTTTTGCCATTGTTGAGCAGCTCGACTTTCTTGGGGACGATATCGAGCGCGTGGACCTCGTTATGCTGAGAAAGCAGTAATGCGATAGATAACCCTACGTAGCCAGTACCAGCAACCGCAATCTTCATAAGAGTAACCTGCCTTTTGTTTTTACTACCATCTCAGGCTATTGTAGACAAATCATTGAGGTAAATCGACAAAGCCGGTATCCTTCAGATAATTCTTGCCGACGCTCATATCGTACTGAATGAGTTGATAATCATGAAGCATTGTCTTGGCTTCTTTGGAAAGCTGTTTGTTATTAATGCGATTACCTGCTGCATCAAGATAAACCGGTTCATCAGCATTGCCTCCGGCCGACGAGGGGATAGAGATTGCCGGGATGGTTTCGTGCATTTTCGTCAGGAAAGCCAGATAGGGGCTGACTTTTGCATTGAGATGTGAGGCTAGCTGTGCGGAGAAGTAATTTGATGATGTGTAAGCGCTGGAGACATCATCTAGTTTGGTGCCTGCCGATTTCGAAGCATCGTTAGACCAGATGAAATAATCAGTTTCATGCAGTCCGAGAATATTATCTTTGCTGGAATATGCCGTGGAGTAAATCCCAGGTAGATGATCTCCATAGAATACGACGGTGATTGGCCTATCGATATGGTTGAGCTGATTCAAGAATTCAGTTGTTGCTTGATCCGTATAGCTTAGACCCTTTGTATAGGTTTCAATATTTTGTTTCTCATCATCCTGCAAATTTGAAGAAGTATCTTCATCCTTAAATTGATTATCAGGATAAAAATCTTCATAAGGCATATGGTTCTGCATGGTGACAACTTGATAGAACTTCTTCTGGTCAGAAGATGAAATCTTTTTGAGTACTTCTGAGTAGAAGGACTCATCCGAGGCATACCAAGCAGAGCCAAGTGGTCGTAGGCCTTTCAATTGTGGTGTGCCATCTGTGGCATAAAACTTCGAGAAGCCAAATTTTTTGTAATTCAAATCACGGAAGTACATGTTGCGGTTGTAAGCGTGGAATGCGATGGATGAGCCCTTTCCGTTGGCTTTGTCCCAAGCTTGATTGAGCGTAGGCGCCCATTTGAGGGATGGTACCAGCTGCTGATAGGCAATGGATAATGTGGAACTGTAATTTGCCATGGACAAGCCGGACAAAGCTTGATACTCAATATTTGCGGTGCCGCCTCCGTAGCCCGGGGAAAGCATCAGACCGGAAGTTGTCTGGGCTTTGACATGACGAATATTTGGCATTGGATCTTCGGAGAAGCTGACGCCAGGCACCCGAGTTGGATCCGAGAACGTTTCGGAAAGTACCATGATGACAGTGTTGTCGGTCATGTTTTCGGTTCGGGTTTGATTAAGCTGTTTTGCCTGTTCCGTGTATTTCCGAGAGATTTTTTCCATAGCTTCTTGCGAATATCCATTGGGTTTATCCATGGTCTTTGTGTGCGCGAGACGCAGGAAATTCACAACAGGACCATTGTTCGTGGAATCTGCGAGGCCATTCCAGATCTGTGGACTATCTCCAAGATTTTTTGCGAAATCTGTTGACCAGTATCCTTCGTTGCCAAATCCCCATACGAAGGAAAAACACAGTGCGAAACTGCAGCATGCGGCTACAATGCGAGTGAGCGTGCCGGCAAGGTTCTTAATTCCGGTGAAAGGGTGCCGCCAGGAACAGTAGATGACGGCATTACGTCCATCGATAAACTGCATGATAATGCAAATGACGACAAGCCATATGACACCGCTAACTGCTGTATTGACAAGTCCTTGACTGCTTTGAGGGATGAAGGATGTTAACTGTCCAGTGTTGCCTCCGGTGATGAAATTAAGATCAGCCGGAAGCACGGGTTCATTGCGAGATTCAATTTTGATGTGGTTCGCCACGGCGTAAACGGTCATGACTGTGCTAAAAATTGCTGTTGCTATCCAAAAACGATTAATTATGAATATGAGCGTGAGGTAGGCGACTGCGAGAATAATGAGATTAAGTAAGAAAATGTAATTCTTGTCGGACCAGATTTGACTAATAAAATGTGACAACTGTCCAACGATGCTGGATGCCTGTTTTACGGCTTCGCTGATATCCTCGCCTTTTTTGTACTCGGGTTCGGAATACATGCCCCATTGGATAAACAATGTTTCGAATGTGGTGAGGGTTATAAGAATGATTGCATAGAAAGAAAAAGAAAAACGATGGCGCTTCTTCCACAAGGCATGCGCACCCCGGAAGAACTTGATGATAAGCTGGACGGCTTTGAAATTCGTGAAGGTATGCCATGCGTTACGCATCGTGGTCGTAGCGGTACGTGCGGTGCGTGCAGTGGTGCGGGCCGCGCTGGTAATAACGTGTCCTGCTCGTTTCAAGCTATGCCCGGCAGTCGTCAGCGCTGTCCGAACCGTTTGAAGAGTGCACGGCATCGCCTGTAATGCGTGATTGCCGTTAACTTGTGTCTCTGCAGCAAAAGAGGAAGCATGCTGCTCGTCCGCAATCGCAAGAATATTCGTATCGCATGTTACGGGGGATGCTTCCGTTGTCGGTATGTAGATGCTTCGGCGCGCGGGCTTTGTATGGAGAGTGGTCTTCCGCGTATACAGCTCCGCGCGGTGACGTGCCTTGAAATAAGAGGGGGTATCTGTCATGCTCTCATCGGCCAGTGGCTGGTAGATGCCGCCGGTAAACGATTGTTTGGGATGCTTGGTGTATGAAGGCTCGAAGGCATGAACGGCAGACTGGATATAAGGCATCGTCGCTTCCTTCACGGCAAATAACCCCTTGTGTAAACGGGGGTTTATGAGCATGTAAAACCGAGCTATATATTAGCCAGTGTGTCTGGACGAGTAGGGTCTTGATGGTAGCTGGTGGGTATCTGAATGATGAATGAAACCAAGGCATGTTCTTAAGCGCAGTCAAATAGTTATGCGATAGTGGCGGTATGAAGGGGAAGAAGATTTTTCGATGCATGCCAGTGTTGGTGGCGTTGTGCGTGTTGCTTGAAGGCATGTTTTTCATGACTATTACCAAGCCTGGTCATGTGCCGGATATTTGGACGCATGTTTATCGAATTGACTCCATACTCAACGGGGATGTAATTGCGCGGCCAGTTACTTCAAGAAGTATGTTGCATAATACTGAGACGGGGGTGGTCGGTGGCGCGGTCGATCGCAGTTGGATGCAGTATTCCTTAGATCAGTATGACGGATATGATCCAGGAATTGTGATTCCGGAGTCTATTGCTAATAACAAGGTGTCCGCAACGGTTGACCTGCCGTTCAACAATACGGCAACAAATTCACCGATTGTATATGCTCCGCAATTGCTGGGTTTTGCTGTAGGTCGATTATTTAATCTGAGATCTGGAACAACATATCGATTGGCAGAAATATGCATGATAGCTGTCTATGCATTACTCATGTACTGCGCGGTTATGACATTGCCAAAATGGCGTATTCCGGTTGGACTATTGCTATGCGTCCCTCAAATGCTTCGACTTGCCTCATTTTCCATCTCTGCGGATTCGCTGACACAAGCTGTGATGATTCTGTTCTCCTGTTTGCTGTTCCGGGGAATTATTGGTAAACGATCACAACGTGGAGCAGTGGCGCTTGCGGTAACGAGCGTGCTATTGGCAATGTGCAAGTTTGTGTACATGCCATTGGTTTTGCTGGTTATTCCGTTGATGTTTGATAGAGTTTCCGGTCGCTGGCGTGTGAATCGTGGTCGGGCTGTGCCATTGTTGATAGGCGTGGTTGCGTCTGGTATATGGACCATATTCTGGTTGGACGTCAATGCTTGGTATACGAATTGTCCGATGCTGGTTTCGTACAAACAAATGAGCGAGCGCAAGCATGCATTGTTGACGGATCCCGTTGCCATGTTGGATGCTGTGAAGAACATTGCATGGGCGATAATGCATGCTCAATCGAATATGAATAACAGGACGGACAGCATCATGATTGCCGCGTGTTGGTTGGCAATTGTGGTTTCCGTAGTCGTGTTGGCTGTGACCAGTGTGGTGAATGCTTGTGTCAAAAGCCGCCGAAAGAATCCGGTTAGGACTGCCAATGGTTCTATAAATGCATGCGGTGTGCTTTCCTTACCATACGCATGGTTGATCGCGGTGGTCTGTATCGGAGATATCCTACTGATTTACCTTGCCTTGTGGCTGCAATACGATGCGGATGGGCTAATCGGAGTCGACGGTATGCAATTCAGGTATTTCCTTCCTTATGCGCCTTTGTTTGCATTCGTAATGTTGGAATCGGGAAGGCGGTTGCTGAAACAGTGAGCGAACAGGGATGCAAACCGAAACATATTCTGGTAACAGGCGGATGCGGGTTCATCGGCGCCAATTTCGTGCGGTACGTGGCGCGCAATCATCCGGACGTGCACGTCACCGTACTGGACAAGCTGACGTATGCGGGCAATCCGGCGAACATCGACGGGCTGCCGCAATCGCAGGTCGAACTTGTCATCGGCGATATCTGCGATGCGTCGCTGCTGGAACGCATCGTGCCCGGCTGCGACGCCATCGTGCATTTCGCGGCGGAATCACATAACGACAATTCCATCTTCGACCCGGAACCGTTCATCCGCACGAACGTGGAGGGCACGATGCGGCTGTTGGAGGCCGCGCGTAAATACGACGTGCGATTCCACCACATCAGCACCGACGAAGTATACGGCGACCTGGCGTTGGACGATCCGGCGCGATTCGACGAAAACTCGCCGTACCGCCCGTCAAGCCCGTACAGCGCGTCAAAGGCCGCGTCCGACCATCTGGTGCGCGCATGGGTTCGCACGTACGGGCTTCGCGCCACGATCTCCAACTGTTCCAACAATTACGGGCCGTACCAGCATGTGGAAA
>OIED01001077.1_pt1 | contig 12099 bp, 5 predicted proteins | sample 1581771 | NCBI WGS metagenome assembly OIED01 (sample SAMEA3882546, study PRJEB24775) | human gut metagenome | biome: human-associated habitat; feature: intestine environment; material: feces | place: Netherlands | collected 2009/2010 | reverse complement strand
AGAAACAAATCGAACAGCTTCAAGTGGAACTGCGGCGGTTCAAAACTGAGCTTGCCGATGTTGAGATCACCGCAGACCTTCAGGTTGCGGTAGACAGTTTTTTGAAATTCGCAGATTTCTTCTTTGATGGCCTCTTTGCAGACTGGGCAGTTCTGGATCACATCAATCAGGCGCAGAGCAGAGTGGAAAACACCAAGAGCCAAATCAAGCGAGTCCTTGCACTTCTGAAAAAGATGCGCGAAGATGTTGATGTCCAAATCGCTGATGAAAAAGAGAAGCAGGAGCAGCTTGCGGTGGAAACTGAGCTGTAGGTTTGGAGTGTTCGCGTATGTAATATGCTCAACTCAATGAATTGGAAATTTTGGAGATAAAGACTATGAAGAAAAAAGCACCAATAGTGTTCATTATCGTGAGCGTCTTTGCCGTAGCCGCAATCATTATAATTTCGGCGTATAGATCTTCGGAATCCTACAGAAAGGCGAAGGCTGCAATCCAATGGGATTGCTCTGTGTCTTGTACAGAAAAATCAACATCTGCCCAATATGTAATCACTTATTCTAATGTAAAGGTTTCATCCAAAACGGGCACACTGACGATTCAGAATAGGAATGATTTTGAAATTGTGGTGCATTTGCTCTGCGAAGGCGAACAGGAAATCGTATCTGGCAATATTTCTGCGGGAGGCTGCTACTCTTTTGCGAATGTTACGGACAAAGAATATACCGTAGGTATTCATGCGGATGTTGATGCAGCCACCAACATTAAAGTAATTGTATACGACGGAAAAGACACAGAGCCATATACAAATTGACAAGTCGGTGCTTGCGGGGGTGCATCTATTTGAAAAAGTATCAATGTCCATGCTGCGAATGTTTTACTTATAATGTTCCACCAAAGGAAGATTGTGGGTACATTTGCCCAGTTTGCTTTTGGGAGAATGACCCGTTTATTACTTCTGATAGCGACCCCAGTGACTTGAATCATGGAATAACTCTAAACGAGGCAAAAAACAACTATTTGGAATTTGGTGCCTGTGAAAGAAAAATGTTACGTTATGTTCGTCCGCCCGAAAGCGATGAAAAATAGACATTCATCATCAAAACTTCAAAGTCGACGATAACCCAATTATTATATACCCTTGGCGGGCAACCCAAAAACGGTTGCCCGCTATTTTTATACCCTAAAATCTGAAGAAGGAGGCCAAAATGCCAAGCAAAACCGAAGAATACCTTGCCCTTGCCCAGCGCACGGCAAACGGCTTGACCCGGTACTGGGAAAGCTGGACGGACTATCTGACCACAGCATCCCGGCTGTACAAGTACAGCTTTCCCGACCAGTTGATGATCTACGCTCAGCGACCCGATGCCACAGCCTGCGCCGATTACGACATCTGGAACAACCGCATGAACCGGTATGTCCGGCGTGGCTCCAAGGGCATCGCCCTGTTGGACGAATCCAGCGGATACCCGCGTCTGCACTATGTGTTTGATGTGTCGGACACCGGAGTACGGCGCAATTCTCGCGACCCGGAACGATGGGAAATGAATGACGACCTTTTCAAGCCGGTGTCTGAGATGCTGACCGCAGAATACGGCATCAGCCATGAACGGCTCAGCCAGCAGCTCGTAAATATTGCGGAGAAGCTGGTGAACGATTATTGGGACAACAACAGCGGCGACATCCTCAACATCGTTGACGGCTCTTTCTTTGATGATTATGATAGTAGTGGAAAGGAACTTCAGTTCAAGGCCGCTGCGACAATGAGCGTCACCTACACTCTATTAGAACGATGCGGGTTTGAACCGGAAGGCTACTTTGACAAGGATGACTTTCAGGCCATCCACACCTTTTCCACACCCGATGCAGTCTATGCGCTGGGTGCCGCTACCAGCGACATCAGCCGCGAGGTCTTACGCAAAATCGAGCGGACGGTGAAAACCACGACCCGCCGCCGAAACGTAGAAAGGATGGAAGAATATGAGCAGCAGTCTGAATTACACGAAGATCGGGGATTACCAGCTCCCGAACCTGACCCTCAGCCAGCCGAAGATCCCGCTGGGCAAGTACGGCAGGATGCGCCGGAATTACCTGAAGCAGTATCGCCCGGTACTGTACAATTCGATGCTCCTGAACGGGACGCTGTACCCGCATCTGATGGAACTGGAGCAGACGGCAGAGAGCCGGATGCAGCAGACCATGGAGCAGCTTCTGAAGCAGGACCCAGCCCCGGACAAAGCGCAGAATCAACTGATGTGGGTGCAGCACATGAACAGCCTGAAAGCACAGGCAGAGGAACTGGTGCTGACGGAGCTGATCTACAGCTAAGTTTTCTGGATGCGAACATCCCCACCGAAGCCCAGCAAATTGAAAAAATCGACCAAGCGGAGAGCGAAAAAACGCCCTCCGCTTTTGTTTTGTCGCAGGCTGAAATCGAGAACGAACTGCGTAAGCATGGTTCTGGGTTTGCAGGTGGCAAGCAACGCATTATGGCACTGTACCAGACCCAGCCTGACCGAAAACTCCGTGCCAAGGCGTTGGCAAAGGAGTACGGCATCGGTGGGCACTCCCACGATTTTCTGGACGGAAGCCGGGGTTTTGTGAACCACGACTGGAAGGGTCTGGAATTTGACCATTACCCTGACCACCAGAAAATCACCCTGAAATGGGCGCAGGTGGAAAAGTATATCGACCTGATGATCCAGTCCGACCGCTACCTGACCGACAAGGAGAAGGAACAGCGTACTGCCAGACAGGAAGCTGAGTGTCAGCTTCCGATGCTGGATGGCACTGTTGCCGCAGAGTACACTGCTCTGAAAAAACAGTATCCCAACACCCTCGTGGGCTTTGAACTGAACGGTAACTATCTGTTCTATGACAAAGATGCCGTTGCTGTGGAGCGGATTCTGCGCACCAATCTTCTGTCACAGGAAAATGTGCTTGGCAAAGTCAAAGTAACTGGTTTTCCGAGTGAGCAGTGGGCAGCAGAATCTAAAAAGCTGTGGGCAGCGGGCAACAACGTCTATCTGGCTGGCTTGAACGAAAATGGCTCCCACCACCAGACAAAATATCTCCGGGAAGCGGATTATCTGCCAATCGGCAGCATCATCAAGCTGGATGGCCGGGATTTTCGGGTGGAACACGTTAATTTTACGTTCAAATCCGTCAGCTTGCAGGACATGGAGCTGACGAAAAACAGACTGCCCATTTTCCGCAATGAGCATCTTCCGCACATCAGGGAACTGTACGAAGAACAGCAGGCCGCAGCCATTGATCTGGTTCCCGAAAAAGAGGTCAGCTATAAGGTCGGGGACGAAGTTGTAGTAGACCTTCCCACCAGAACGATTGAAGGAACAGTAGGCTATATCGGTGATACCGATGTGCGCATCGACACCAGCGCACACGGGCAGTCGTGGGATAACGAAGTTATCAACAAACGACAATTCGAGGACGGTCTGCGGCAGGTTGAAGCGCAACTTTCCGATGAGGAACTGGACGAGCTGCCTATCTCTGCCGTGATGGACGGAAAAGTGCAGACCTTCCCGGATGCCACTGCCTTGGATGAAGCCCTGAATGCCGAACCTGCGCCGGAGCCTGCCGGAAACTTCCGCATCACGGACGACCATCTGGGCGAGGGCGGCGCAAAGCAGAAATATGCCCGGAATATCGAAGCCATCCGCACTTTGTTCAAGCTGGAACAGGAGCACCGGGGTGCCACCGCCGAGGAGCAGCAGGTGCTTTCCCAGTATGTAGGCTGGGGCGGTCTGTCAGATGCCTTTGACCCCAGCAAGGACAACTGGGCAAAGGAATATGCGGAACTGAAAAATCTGCTTTCCGAGGACGAGTACACTGCCGCCCGTTCCAGCACTCTGAATGCCCACTATACCTCCCCGGTGGTGATTCGCTCAATTTATGAGGCAGTCGAAAAGATGGGCTTTAAGTCCGGCAACATCTTGGAGCCGTCCATGGGCGTCGGCAACTTTTTCGGGATGCTGCCGGACACCATGGCAGATAGCCGACTGTACGGTGTGGAACTGGACAGCATCACCGGGCGTATTGCGAAAAAACTGTACCCACAGGCAGACATTACTGTTGCCGGATTTGAAACCACCGACCGCCGGGATTTCTATGATTTGGCAATCGGCAATGTGCCTTTCGGTCAGTATAAGGTCAACGACAAGGCGTATAACAAATTGGGTTTCAACATCCACAATTATTTCTTTGCAAAAGCCATCGACCAAGTGCGTCCGGGCGGTGTTATAGCTTTTGTCACCAGCCGCTACACCATGGACAGCAAGGACAGCACCGCCCGCAAGCACATGGCAGAGTGTGCCGACTTGCTGGGCGCGATCCGTCTGCCGAATAATGCGTTCAAGGCGAATGCTGGCACCGAAGTGGTTTCGGATATTATCTTCCTGCAAAAGCGTGACCGCCCCATCGACCATGAGCCGGACTGGGTGCAGCTTGGCAAGACCGAGGATGGCTTTGCTATCAACCAGTATTTTGTGGACCACCCGGAGATGGTGCTGGGCGAGCTGACCACCGAAAGCACCCCATACGGACACGATCTGACCGTTGCGCCCATTGAGGGCGCAGTGCTGGCCGACCAGCTTGCCGAAGCGGTACAGCATATTGAGGGCCAGTATGTTGAAGTCGAGGTGGAAACACCAGATGTTGCGGATGCAGAAGTCGAGCGCAAGACGCTCCCCGCTGACCCGGATGTAAAGAATTTCTCCTATGCCGTGGTGGACGGTGAGGTGTACTACCGAGAAAATTCGATTATGACGCAGGTGGAGTTGTCCGATAATGCCAAAGCCCGTGTCACCGGCATGGTGGAACTGCGGCAGATCGTCAACCAGCTGATTCAGGAGCAGCTGGACGATTACCCGGATGAGGACATTAAGGCAACCCAAGCAAAGCTGAACACAGCTTATGACGCTTTTACTGCAAAATACGGTCTGCTCAACGACCGCAAAAATGGGCGTTTGTTTGAGGATGATTCTTCCTACTATCTGCTCTGCTCTTTGGAAAATCTCGATGAGAATAAACAGCTCAAAAGCAAGGCGGATATGTTCACCAAGCGAACGATTCGCCCAGAGCACACGATCACCAGCGTGGACACCCCCAGCGAAGCACTGGCAGTATCCATTGGAGAACATGGCCGTGTTGATCTGCCCTATATGGCGGAACTTCTCGGCTCTCCCGGCGATTATGAGCGTATTACCACAGAGCTGCAAGGCGTGATTTTCAAAGACCCTTCTGCGGATGCAGATGAGCCGGAAGCAGGCTGGCAGACTGCGGACGAGTATCTTTCCGGCAATGTGCGGAATAAACTGCGCATGGCTCAGCTTGCCGCTGAAAGCCACCCGGAGTTCAAGATCAATGTGGAGGCTTTGACCAAAGCGCAGCCGAAGGACCTTGAAGCATCAGAAATCGACATCCGACTGGGTGCCACATGGCTGAATCCCGCCATTGTGCAGCAGTTTATGATGGAGACTTTTCAGCCGCCCTACCGCATCCGCTATAACAACCTGATCCAAGTCCGCTACTCTCCATTTACGTCCGAATGGCGCATCGGCAACAAATCTGCCGCCGGAATGTATGATATCATGTCCACCGAAACCTACGGCACCCACCGGGCCAACGCCTACAAGATTTTGGAGGACACCTTGAATTTGCGGGACTGCCGCATTTATGATACCATTGAGGAGGATGGTAAAGAGCGGCGTGTCCTGAACCAGAAGGAGACGATGCTTGCCCAGCAGAAGCAGCAGGCCATCAAGGATACCTTTGCAGGCTGGGTTTGGCAAGACCCGCAGCGGCGGAATCTGCTGGTGAAGCAGTATAACGAGTTGTTCAATAGTACCCGGCCCCGCGAGTATGACGGAAGCCATATCCATTTTGTCGGTATGAATCCGGAGATCAATCTGCGGGAACATCAGCGCAATGCAGTTGCTCATGTGCTTTATGGTGGGAACACCCTGCTCGCCCACGAGGTGGGTGCCGGCAAAAGTTTTGAGATGGCAGCTTCGGCAATGGAATCTAAGCGTTTGGGCCTGTGTCAGAAAAGCCTGTTCGTGGTACCCAACCATCTGACCGAGCAGTGGGCCAGCGAGTTCCTGCGGCTATACCCCAATGCAAAGCTGCTCGTTACCAGCAAGAAAGACTTTGAACCCGCCAATCGAAAGCGTTTTTGCGCCCGCATCGCAACCGGCGACTACGATGCCGTCATTATCGGCCACTCGCAGTTTGAGAAAATCCCTCTTTCTGCGGAACGGCAGGCACGGATCATCGAAGATCAGATCGAGGAAATCGAAAAAGCCATTGCAGAGGCCAAGGAACAGTCCGGTGAGCATTTTACCGTGAAACAGATGGAAAAGACACGGAAAACATTGGAGGTGAAACTGAAAAAGCTACAGTCCACCGATCGCAAGGATGATGTGGTCACATTTGAACAATTAGGCGTAGATAGGTTATTTGTGGACGAGAGCCAGAACTACAAGAACCTATATCTTTACACCAAGATGCGCAATGTTGCTGGCCTTTCTACCTCCGAAGCACAGAAGTCCAGCGATATGTTCGGCAAGTGTCGTTATCTGGATGAAGTGACTGGCGGGCGCGGCGTGATTTTCGCAACGGGAACGCCCATCAGCAACTCCATGACGGAAATGTACACCCTGATGCGCTATTTGCAGTACAGCACTCTCCAGCAGAAACAACTGACCCACTTTGATGCATGGGCTTCTACGTTTGGCGAGACCACCACGGCCATTGAGCTTGCGCCGGAAGGAACCGGCTACCGTGCGCGCACACGTTTTGCCAAGTTCTTTAACCTGCCGGAGCTGATGAATATGTTCAAGGAGGCAGCGGACATCAAGACTTCCGACCAGTTGCATCTGCCTGTTCCGGAAGCCAAGTTTGAAACTGTCGTGGTCAAACCCTCGGAAATCCAGCAGGACATGGTGAAATCCCTGAGCGAACGTGCTGCTGAGGTGCATAGCGGTGCGGTTGACCCCTCGGTGGACAATATGCTGAAGATCACCTCGGACGGACGTAAAATCGGCCTTGACCAGCGGCTGATGAATCCGCTCACCCCGGATGACCCGGACAGCAAGCTGAATGCCTGCGTCGACAATGTTCTGCGTATCTGGAACGAAACCAAAGAGGATAATCTGACGCAGCTGATTTTCTGCGATATGTCCACGCCCAAGGGAGACGGCTCGTTCAATGTCTACGATGATATTCGCACAAAGCTGCTTGCCGCCGGGGTGCCGGAATCGGAGGTCGAGTTCATCCACAACGCTGATACTGAAGGTAAGAAAGCGGATTTGTTCTCCAAAGTCCGCAGCGGCAAGGTGCGTGTCCTGCTGGGCAGCACTGCAAAGATGGGCGCAGGCACCAATGTCCAGACCCTGCTGGTGGCCGTGCATCATCTGGATGTAGGCTGGCGACCGTCCGATATGACCCAACGCAACGGCCGAATCATCCGTCAGGGCAACAAAAACAAACAAGTTTACGTCTATAATTACGTCACGGAGGGGACATTCGACGCCTACCTCTGGCAAACGCTGGAAAACAAGCAGAAGTTTATTTCGCAGATCATGACGAGCAAATCTCCGATGCGCTCCTGTGATGATGTGGATGAGCAGGCTCTTTCGTATGCCGAGGTCAAGGCCCTATGCGCAGGCGACCCGCGCATCCGGGAAAAGATGGATCTGGATGTGCAGGTAGCAAAGCTCAAGGTGCTGCGCTCGGATTACCAGAACCAGAAATATCGTCTGGAAGATAAGCTGCTCAAGCATTACCCGGAGGAAATTCAGAAAGCGAAGAACCGTATTGCGGCTCTGAAAAACGATGCCCAAATCGCAGACGCACACCCGCAGGATAAGGAGAACTTCTGCGGCATGACGATCAAGGGCATGGTGTTCGATGAGAAAAAAGCAGCTGGTGAGCGGCTGATGCTCGCCTGCAAGGAGATGCCGAATGCGGATATGATGCTGCTGGGCACCTATCGCGGCTTTGAGCTTAACATTCGCTTTGACAGTTTCAAGAATGAGCATCAAATCGTTCTCCGCGGCGAGCTGAGTTATCCGGTACCGCTGGGCGATGACCCTCGCGGCAACATCGTCCGTCTGGACAATGCCATCGGCAATTTTGCCGACCGCATTGCCGATGCTGAGGCCGCACTGGATTCTCTGGAACAGCAGAAGCAGGCCGCAGAGGTTGAAATCGCCAAGCCGTTTGCGCAGGAGGAAGAACTGCAAACCAAGTCTGCCCGCCTTGCAGAATTGGATGCGCTGTTGAACATGGAGCATCAGTCCAGCCGGACAGAACCCGAAGCGGAAGAAAAGCCGGATGCCCGCCCCTCTGTGCTGGCTGCGTTGGAAGAAAAGGCTGATAAAGTGGAGCCTGTCCGACCATTCAAGTCTTACTTGGATAAGGATGGTGATGCCCGGTGACGGAGCACCGTGACCAGCAGATCCATTTTCGTGTCAGCAAAGTCGAACTGGAACGCATTCGTCAGAAGATGGAAAGTTGCGGTATTTTGAGCATTGGCTCTTATCTGCGAAAAATGGCTCTGGATGGTTACTGCCTGAATCTTGATTTACCACAGCTGCGTCGGATGGCGTACCTTCTTCAGAATTGCAGCAACAACCTGAATCAGGTGGCGAAACGGGCCAATGAAAGCGGGCAGCTCTATGCCGCCGATTTAGAGGACTTGCGTAGTCGGTTGGATGAGCTGATAGCTATTGGCAAGCAACTTCTCGACAAACTCACCGAACTCTAAAAAATTTCCCGCAGTAGGAGGCTGCGGGCTTACATAACGGTTGACATCCTTGCAAGGCAGGGACCGATACCTTTATAATAGGGGCGAAAGGAAAGGTTGGTGTTTGATATGAGGATTCTGTTCAAGATGGTGCTTGCCCCGATCTCTCTGTTTGTAGCTTTTCTGGCTCTGATGGCAAAGTGGCTGCTTACCTTGTCCAGCTATATTGTTGCGCCATTGATGCTGTATATTTTCGGCTGCGGCATCTACACCGTCTACCGCCAGACTTGGGATCAGTTTTTGATTCTGCTGGTTGCTGAATTTTTGTGCTTTGTCCTTTTTGTCGGCGCAACTGCAATGGTGGAGGGCGTTGAACGATTCAGCGGTTGGTTCCGGGACGTGATTTGATTTTGAATCTTTTGCCGCCTTCGGGCGGCTTTTTCATTTGGGGGGTGATCTGCTCTGGCTGCTACTCGTCTGATTGCACTGCATCAGCACAAAGGGAAATCTATCGCCGCCTGCCTAAAAGACCGCACTGACTATGCACAGAACCCCGACAAGACTGAAAAGGGCGAGCTTGTCAGTAGTTATCAATGCAGCCCGCTTACCGTGGATGAGGAGTTCATGCTCACAAAGAAGCTATACGAGCAGGCCACCGGGCGCAGCCAAAAAAGCAATGTCATCGCCTATCAGATACGGCAATCCTTCCGGCCCGGTGAAATCACGGCAGAGGAAGCCAACCGCATCGGCTACGAACTGGCCTCCCGATTTCTGAAAGGCAAACACGCCTTTATTGTTGCCACTCATACTGACCGGGAACACATCCACAACCATATCATCTACAATTCCACTGCACTGGACGGCACCCGGAAATTTCGGGATTTTTTCTTTTCCGGTCTGGCAGTGCAGCGATTGAGCGATCTGATCTGTCTGGAACATCAGCTTTCCGTAATCGAAAAGAAGCCTTACCGGGAGCGGCAGAAGCGCATCACTTACCCGCCAAGGGAAAGCAACCGCGACCGGCTGTGCGGTATCATCGATGAAATTTTGCAGCAGGAACCCACCGACTACGAAGAATTTTTGCAAAAGCTGGAACAGCAGGGCTATGAAATCAAACGCGGCAAATACACTTCCGTCAAGGGCGCACGGCAGAAGCGCTTTATCCGTTTCAAGACACTGGGTGCTGGGTACAGTGAGGAAGAAATCAAGGCGGTGTTGGCTGGTAGGGCAAAGCATCATCCCCATCAGAAACAGCCACCAAAGGAACAGACATTTCAGTTGCTGGTGGACATTCAAGCGAAACTTGCCGAGGGCAAGGGCGGTGGATACGAGCGTTGGGCGAAGAAGCACAACCTGAAAGAGATGTCCAAAACGCTGATTTTTCTGCAACAGCAGAAAATCAGCAGCGCAGACGAGCTAAAGGAACGTGCGGATGCTGCACTTTCTCGCTATCACGAACTGGGCGATTCCATCAAAACCTCTGAGAAGCGGCTGGCAGAAATCGCAGTGCTGAAAGCACACATCATCAACTATGCCAAGACTCGACCTGTGTATGATGCCTACCGTAAAGCTGGGTACAGCAAAAAGTTTTTGGAAGAGCACTGCACAGAAATCACGCTGCACAAGGCGGCGAAAGCGGCGTTTGATGAATCCAATTTGAAAACGCTCCCCAAGATTAAGGAGTTGGATGCGGAATATTCCAAACTGCTGACAGAAAAGAAAGCACGCTACCCGGACTACCGCAAGGCGCGCGATGAGATGCAGGAGCTTCTTCGAGCGCAGAAAAATATCGAGCTTTTCTTTGATGAGGAAAAGGATCCAAAGCAAACCGAACATTCCAGATAAACAATACGACCCTGAGAACTTTGCCGCTTATCCGGCAAGGTTCTCGGGGCCTTTTTTGCTTATTACTCAGTCTATACTCAGAGCAGCATTTCCGGCGCTTTCAATTTGTTTGGCAATCATGTTTTCCAGTTCCTGCGTGATCGTTGCACAATTTGCAACTCGGTAATTCCAGAAATAAGAAACACCTTCGCACTCTTCCACGGACAAATCACTGTTGACCAAAAGCAGTCGGTCGGAGGTTACTTTCAGCTTTTCGCATAGAGAAGCGTATTTTCCATAATCAATACTTCGGCTGGACGATTTGGCTTCCACCCAGAAGAATTTTCCGTTGATGGAAAACGCAACATCCAGTTCATGCGTGCTCCCTGCGGATGCCGCTTCTGAAAGAATCACATTGGAGCAAAGCGAAACTTCTGCACCCTGCTCCTCCTGATAGCGATTCAAAATCTGCTGAACCTGATGCTCCACAAAAAGTTCCAGCCACTTCCCGCTCAGGAAATGCCGGACAGTCTCATTTTGCGCAAGCTCATAGACGATATTCTGCGGATAGATCACAATGGATGCAAAAAGTCCCATTTTATCCCACGTCTGAGCGATTTCCGAAAGTGTGGCAAACGAATTCTTGGAAGTACCCTTTGGGATACGGAACGAAAAAGAGCCGTCACTCTGCATATGTGTCCGAATAAACTGCAAGAAATCCACCACTACCGGGTCGCAAAGAGCTTCGCCTGTTTTCCATGCCATCCGCTGAACGGCAATCGGCGGAAGTTTTTTCGGTACGACCTGCTGAACGATTTTATACCCACAGCGTTCCAGATGTTCCAATGCGGTCAAAGGCTTCGGAGGGATTTTTTCTTTAACTTCGGACTTTTCTGCACCGGATGTATTCTCAGTCAGATAGTTAAACTTCCATCCGTATTCCCAAGCAGGCGAACGGGTCAACATACCGACTGCATGAAATCCGCTGTCATGCTCCTCCATCGGAAATGTAATTTTGTTCTTCTGGATATTGATTTGGAGCGTTTTGTTTTTCAGTGCTTTCTGATAAGTGTCAAGAAGGAATTCCTTTCCCTTATACGCCAGCTCACTGGAATTATTTGCAGAAAGACCAGCATTTTTTGCCAAAGAGAGAAGCAGGCAGGTCACTTTGGGCAGCTCAAGGATATGCTCCATCTGCGCAATGTCCGGAATCACTTCCGCATTTGCATTATCGGACTGCGGCGATTCGTCTACCGGAATCTCTTTTGCTGGTGCAGAAACTTCGGGTGTCGTTTCTGAAGCAACCTCAGATTTTCCGGATTTAGGCAGAGGTTTTGGCTCCGTGTAAACTTCCGCAATGAATGATTCATAGGAATCGATGCACGGAAGTTTTCCTGCCGCTGCAAGTCCTACATAGATTGCAACTGCTCGCGAGGAATCGCCATAATACTTTTTTGAATCCGCTGCGGCAGCAATATCAGAAAAGGCATTATATCTGCTCAGCTGCGCAG
>OIED01001075.1_pt1 | contig 12113 bp, 10 predicted proteins | sample 1581771 | NCBI WGS metagenome assembly OIED01 (sample SAMEA3882546, study PRJEB24775) | human gut metagenome | biome: human-associated habitat; feature: intestine environment; material: feces | place: Netherlands | collected 2009/2010 | reverse complement strand
CACCATGAGGATGATGAACGGGATGCTGCGCAGGGCGTTGACGATAATGCCGAGCGTACGGTTGAGCCAGCCGATGGGGTGGATGCCGTCGCGGTCGGTTATGCGCAGGATGAGGCCGACCGGCAGGCCGATGAGATAGGCAAAGAACGTGGAGATGAGCGTCATGTAAATGGTCTCCCAGATACCGAGCTGCAAAATGCCGTTTTGCCAGAGCTTGATGAGCAGATCAGACATGACTTCAATCCTCCTGTAGATAAGAGATGTGGTTGTGATCGAGCCAGCGCAGCACATCGTGGAACTGCTGCGGGTCGCTGGGCAGGTCGATGACCATGTGGCCGTAGATGCTGCCCTCGACGATGCGGGTGTCGGCAAAGAGGATGTTCACCGGCACGTTGCACTCGAGCGTGATGCGCGAGATGACCGGCTCGTTGGAGCAGCTGCCATCAAAGACGAGGCGCAGCCGCTTGCCCGTGCACGGCGGGAGGTTCTCGGTCGGGCTCTTGGGAAGGATGAGTGCTTTGGCAATGTCGGATTTCGGATGGGTGAACACATCGCTGACGTTGCCGATCTCGGCGATGCAGCTCTGGTCGATGACGGCCACGCGCTGGCAGATCTGCTCGATGACGCGCATCTCGTGCGTGATGACGACGATCGTCACGCCGAGCGTCTGGTTGATCTGCTTGAGCAGGCGGAGGATCGACTGCGTGGTGTTCGGGTCGAGGGCGCTGGTGGCCTCGTCGCACAGGAGGTATTTCGGCCGCGTCGCCAGGGCGCGTGCGATGGCCACGCGCTGCTTCTGACCGCCGGAGAGCTGCGAGGGATACGCTTTCGCGCGGTCGGACAATCCGACGAGCTCGAGCAGCTCGGCGGCGCGTGCCTGCGCCTCGTCGCGCTTGACGCCCGCGATCTCGAGCGGGAAGCAGATGTTGCGCAGCACCGTGCGCTGCTCGAGCAGGTTGAAGCTCTGGAAGATCATGCCGATGTCCTGCCGGGCCTTGAGCAGGTCGCGGCGGCTGAGCTGCGTCATGTCGCGCCCGTCGATGCGCACCGTGCCGGAGGTCGGCCGCTCGAGGAGATTGATGCAGCGCACGAGCGTGCTCTTGCCGGCACCGCTCAGGCCGATGATGCCGAAGATCTCCCCGTCATCGATGCGCAGGTCCACATCCCGCAGCGCATGGATGTCGCCGGTCGGAGAGGGGTAGGTCTTGTTGAGATGTTCGATTTCGATCATGGTGGGTTCTCCCTCGCAGAATGAATTTTTCGGAACAAAAAAGCAGAGGCCGGAAGACTCGTTGTCTTCCGGCCTCTGCGGATACGGCTTTGTATGGAAAATCAGCCGTTATTGGAAGCGAACACAAGACGAGTCGTATTTTCGAGCACGACGAAACATGCACATGCAGCCGGGCATGTACATCATCATAGCCATCATCATGTTGTTCGTCTGAGCAAACTTCATAATACAACGCGTCTCCTTTCGTTCAAAATCACGGTTTCCTGTGGAAACGAGCGCAGTATAACGCAGTTCCCCGCGCTTGTCAACCCCAAAATCCACAAAACCGGTATGAAATATGCATTAGAAAAAATGAACGTATCTATTCTAAAATTCGATCGTTTGCGGTGCTATATCGGGATCGTGGCTGCACAGCGACGCCACGCACGCGGGATCGCGGCTCATGCTGCCGATCCAGTCGAGCGCCTTTTTGGCGCGCACACTGTTTTCGCAGATACCGGGCACCGTGCCCTCCGCCCATGAGTGGGGACTTGCCGCACCGTCGGCGTTGAGCAGCACATAGCGCTCGCCGTTTCGGATGAGCGCTGCAAACATCCCCTCCGTGTGACCTGCGATGTGCACGAGATGCACCGAGTCGTCACCGAAGAGGTCGTAGGAGCGGCTCTCCGGCCCGATGTGGTTCACGCGGTACCAGAAGCGCTCCGGCGGCTCGTCGATCCACAGCCTGCGCGAGGTGTAGCGCAGGTTGACGCGGCACGACCAGAAGTATTCCTCCTCCGGAACGAGCAGGCGCTTTGCGCCCCGCACCTCGCTGATGCCGGCGATATGATCCGGGTCGAGGTGGGAAAAGAGCACATAGTCCAGATCCCGCGGCCGGATGCCGCGCGCGGCCAGCTGCTCGCCGATCGACTGTCCCGGCGCGACGACGCTGTGCACGAGCGTGTACCACCCGCGGCCGAACATGCGCAGCTGCGCCGCGCGATCCTCCACCCCGGTCGGGCTCACTGTGCGCGGCAGACCGGCGTCGACCAGAAACAGCCCCTTCGGGTGCTCCACGAGATACGCCGACACCGGCAGCCAGATGCGTGCATCCGCTTTTGTGCGCCGTGCGTCGGCCTTCGCCGGCCAGCGCCACTGGCCGCTCGCCGGGAGCTGCGGCGCGACGCCGATCCTCCCGCAGTGCAGAACATGGACCCGGATCCGAGGCATTTGCGCTCACCTCTGCAAATATACGAAAATTAACCATACGGTCAGCAAAAACATAACACTGATTGTGTAAAATGTCAACCCCGACGGGCAGAACGGCGGCATTTTTGCTGCATTTTACGGTAAAATGCACATTTGTCTATTGAATTGTGTGTGTGAGATGTGTTACAATCCTTGTGTATGAATTCACAAATCAGGGAATGCAACGGAAATTATTCAAGGGGAAGAAAGGAGCCTGAAAATGGCAAGAGAACTGATCCTGAAACTAGGCAAAAAGATCACCGACCGTGTGGACGTCAAGCTCGGCATGACCCAGCTCGACGAGACTTCGCCCGAGTATTATGGCCTGGCCAGCGTCGTCACCGACGAGATGGCGGAGCTTGCGCTCGCGATGAAGGTCCGTGTCCCGACCACACCGGCCGAGATCGGCAAAAAGGTCGGCAAGGACCCCGTCTACGTGGAGCAGCTGTTTGACCAGATGTCCATGATCGGCCTGCTCGAGTACAACTGGGAGAACGCCGATCACCACAAGCAGTGGACGCTGCCGATCTTCGTGCCCGGCTCTGCAGAGCTGATGAACATGAACCTCCAGCAGGTCGAGGAGCATCCGGAGATCGCGCAGTTTTTCGAGCGCATGGCGTTTCTGCCGCTGACGAAGATCACCTGCATGGTGCCTCCCGGAGGCGCCGGCGTCGGCATGCACGTCATCCCGGTCGAGAAGGCCATCCCGGCCACGAACGAGTCGGTCGATGTCGAGCACATCTCTCACTGGCTGAAGAAGTATGAGGACCACCTCGGCGTCGGCTATTGCTCCTGCCGCAATGCCATGCGCCTTCAGGGGCTGGGCTGCGGTGAGCTGCAGGATGAGATGTGCATCGCCGTCGGTCAGTTTTGTGACTACTGTCTCGAGACCGGCAAGGGCCGCAAGATCACCTATGAAGAGGCGATGGAGATCCTCCAGCGCGCCGAGGACAACGGCTATGTCCACCAGATCACGAACATCGACGGTGAGGACAAGATCTTCGCCATCTGCAACTGCGCGCTCGGCTCCTGCTTCGCGCTGAGAACGAGCCAGCTGTTCAACACGCCCAATATGTCCGCCTCCGCTTACCGCGCCCATGTCGATGCCGAAAAGTGCGTCGCCTGCGGCAAGTGCGCCGAGGTCTGCCCGGCCGGCGCCGCCAAGCTCGGCCAGAAGCTGTGCACCAAGACCGGACCCGTGGTCTATCCGAAGCAGCCGCTGCCGGACGACAACCATTGGGGCGAGCATATGTGGAGCCCGAACTATAAGGACGACAACCAGAAGCAGTGCCACGAGTCCGGCACCGCACCCTGCAAGACCGCCTGCCCGGCGCACATCGCCGTTCAGGGCTACATCAATCTGGCTGCGCAGGGCCGCTATCTGGACGCGCTCAAGCTCATCAAGCAGGATAACCCGTTCCCGGCCGTCTGCGGCAGCATCTGCAACCGCCGCTGCGAGGACGCCTGCACCCGCGGCAACGTTGACCGCGCCGTCGCCATTGACGAGATCAAGAAGTTTGTCGCCGAGCAGGAGCTCCAGGCCGACAAGCGCTACATCCCGAAGGTCATCACCCACCGCGGCATCGCCGATCCGTACCCGGAGAAGATCGCCATCATCGGCGCCGGCCCGGCCGGCCTGTCGTGCGCCTACTATCTGGCGAACATGGGCTACGAAAACGTCACCGTGTTCGATAAAAACGAGGTGCCCGGCGGCATGCTGACCCTCGGCATCCCGAGCTTCCGTCTCGAGAAGGACGTGGTCAACGCCGAGATCGAGGTGCTCAAGGAGATGGGCGTCCACTTCCAGTGCGGCGTCGAGATCGGCAAGGACATCACCATCGATCAGCTGCGTGAGCAGGGCTACAAGGGCTTCTATCTGGCCATCGGTGCGCAGAAGAGCGCGCCCATCGGCATCCCGGGTGAAGAGCTCTCCGGCGTGTACGGCGGCGTGGACTTCCTGCGCAAGGTCAACCTCGGCAAGAAGCCGCGCATCGGCAAGAAGTGCGCCGTCATCGGCGGCGGCAACGTTGCCATGGACGTCTGCCGCACGGCTATCCGTCTCGGCGCGCAGGACACCTACGTCATCTACCGCCGCAGTCAGGCCGAAATGCCGGCTGACGCGGAGGAAGTCGCGGAAGCCATGGAAGAGGGCGTGCAGTTCCGCTTCCTGAGCGCTCCGGCCGAGATTCTCGGCGAGAACGGCAAGGTCAAGGCCATCAAGGTCGAGATCATGGAGCTGGGCGAGCCCGACGAGAAGGGCCGCCGCAAGCCCGTCGGCACCGGCAAGTTCGAGACCATCGAGGTCACGTCCGTCATCGGCGCCATCGGCCAGCGCGTCGACCTCGGCCATATCGCGCCTGAGGCGATGGTCTTCAACCGCAACGGCACCGTCCAGGTCGACGGTGTGACGTATCAGACCGCGCAGCCCGACGTCTTTGCCGGCGGCGACGTGGTCACCGGTCCGAAGTTCGCCATCGACGCGATCGCGGCCGGCCGCGAGGGCGCTGTGTCCCTGCACCGCTTCGTGCATGAGGGTCAGAGCCTGACGCTGGCGCGTGACCCGCGTGAGTTCTACGAGCTGGACAAGAGCAACGCCGTCCTGCCCATCGACTGCTTCGACGCTCCGGCGCGCCAGACCGTCGCGCACGACGCGAGCAAGGCCAAGACCTTCTCCAACGACCGCATCACCTTCACGGAGGCGCAGGTCAAGGCGGAGGCATCCCGCTGCCTCGGCTGCGGCGTGTCCGTCGTCGACCCGAACAAGTGCATCGGCTGCGGCCTGTGCACCACCCGCTGCGAGTTTGACGCGATCCACCTGCAGCGCGATATGCCGGAGGCCAGCCGTATGTACCGCACCGAGGACAAGATGAAGGCTATCCTGCCGCACATGATCAAGCGCGCTGCGAAGATCACCATCAAGGACATCAAGGAAAAGTGCGCGAAGTAAACCCGCCGGAGGAAGATACCCATGCATGAACTCGGAACCGTGTTCTATGTCATTCGTGAGGTCGAGAAGGTCGTCGAGGAGAACCACCTGACCAAGGTCGGCAGCGTCACGCTGGAGATCGGCGAGGTCAGCGGCATCATTCCGTACTATCTGACGGACTGCTGGCAGTGGGCGATCCAGAAATCCCAGTACCTGAAAGAGGCGGAGCTGAAGATCGAGACACTTCCCGCCGTGACCTTCTGTGAGGACTGCAAGCAGACATATCCCACGGTAAAATACGCAAAGATATGCCCGCACTGTAAGAGCGAGCATACCTACCTGGTGTCAGGCAACGAATACAACATCAAAGAGATCGAGGCCTGTTAGCATCCCAAAAGCGAACACGGAGAACGATTTTTCGTTCTCCGTGTTTTTGGTATCTGTCATAGCTCGACCGGCGCGCGGTCGATCGGCAGCTGGATGATCTCGAGCTTTCGCAGTGCGGCGTATTCGAGCGTGCGCGCCGTGCCGCCCGGACGTCCGTCAAAGGCGGCGATGAGGATGCGCGAGGCGTCGACCATGTAGCGGTTGCGGCGCATCATGCAGTCCGGTGTGTACGTCTCCTGCACGAGCGTCTGATAATCGCACTGGCGCAGGTCGTAATCATAGCGCGCGCGCAGCTCCGGCCGCCAGCGGTCGGCCTGACCGGAGAAGGGGATGGCCGCCTCGATCGTGACCTCCGGATGGCTGAGGCGCAGATAGCGCGCGGCATCGAAAAAATACAGGTCACAGCCGTTGGCCATGCCGCAGATGAAGTGCCGGATGCCGTCGGCATAGACGGCGTCCACGGCGTCAAAGATCTGCTGCTGGAGCTTCCGGCAGCGGGGGTCGGATTCGTCGCTGCCCCAGGGCAGCTTGTGTTCGCGGTATCCGGTGAAGCAGCAGGTGTGTTCGCGCTCAGGCATGGCGGCAGTCTCCTTTTCGGTGCTGGCATCCATTGTACGCGTCAAAAAAGCACCTGTCAAACCTTTCCTGAAAAAAGTGCTTGCAATCTCCGGGCACTGTGCTATAATGCAGACAGTAGTTAAACAACTGAATCGAGATGTCTTCGGGGCAGGGTGTAATTCCCGACCGGCGGTGATAGTCCGCGAGCCGAATGTGGTTGAATCGGTGCAATTCCGATACCGACAGTATAGTCTGGATGATAGAAGATGTTACGGACCTCCATAAGTTCGCAGCGCCTGAAGGACATGTTCTTTCAGGTGTTTTTCATTCTATGGAGGTGCTTTGTCATGTTGAAAGAAAACCTGTCCTTTATCGGTGTCTGCGCGCTTGTGTTCGCGGCATTGCTCGGCCTTGCGTATCTGTTTGAGCGCACGGTCTGCCACGATCTGCAGCGCCGCAGCCGCAGCCGCAACATCAGCTATGTGGCCATGTTCTCCGCCCTCGGCGGCGTGCTGATGCTGCTCGAGGTCCCGCTGTTCTTCGCGCCCGGCTTCTATAAGATGGACCTGAGCGAGCTGCCGGTGCTCATGAGCGCGTTCTATCTCGGACCTGTGGCCGGTGTCACCACCGAGCTGCTCAAGGTGCTGCTCAAGCTCCTGCTCAAGGGCACGAGCACAGCCTTCGTCGGCGACTTTGCCAACTTCGTCGTCGGCTGCACGTTCATCCTTCCCGCCGCTGTCATCTACCACCACCACAAGACCCGCCGCTCCGCCATCATCGGCATGGCCGTCGGCACGCTGTGCATGACGGTGTTCGGCAGCCTCTTCAACGCCCTGTACCTGATTCCGAAGTTCGCTGAGCTGTTCCACCTGCCGATCGATCAGATCGTCGCCATGGGCACGGCCGTGAACAAGGGCATCACCAGCGTGCCGACGCTCGTGCTGTTCGCCGTCGTCCCGTTCAACCTCATCAAGGGCATCGTCGACTCGGCGCTGACGTATCTGCTGTATAAGCGCGTGGAGTTTTTGCTCTTCCCGGAGCTGCGCAAGAAAAACCAGACCCCGTCGGTGCAGCCCAAAACGCCCACCCCGCAGCACTGAGGCGCAGACCGTAACCATATCCACAACCGCCCGCAGGCTTTTGCCCGCGGGCGGTTTTCCGTTTTGCGCGGCGACAGCTCTCAGCCCGCCGGCGGTTTTTCGTCCGCGCAGCAGCGGCGCACCGTGCGCCGGAGCAGCGTGAAGCTGAGGGTGAAATTCACGCACTCGTTGAAATACAAAATGAAGAGATACCCGGCCAGCCCGAACCGCGGCAGCAGCGCCCACACGAGCACCACGCCGAGCGTTGCGTCAAATACGTTGATGGCCATGCAGCGCGTCTGCTGGCCGAGCCCGCGCAGACAGCCGTCGGTCACGGTGTCGAGATACATCACCGGCACGAGCGGCGCGAGCAGCCGGATGAACCGTCCTGCGTCGTCCGAGTGGTAGATCAGCTGCCCGAGCGTCCCGGAAAACGCCAGCAGCAGCACGGCCGTGCCGCACGCGAACAGCAGACACCGGTACAGCAGCGTGCGCACCAGTCGCCGGATGTCCCCGCACCGGCCGGATACCTGCGCCGTCGTCAGCTCCGGCACGAGCAGATCCGCCAGCGCATACAGCAGGCACGAGGGGAAGAGCACCACCGGCAGCGCCATGCCGTGCACGATGCCGTAGTCCGCGAGCGCACGGTCGGCCGTCAGACCGGAGCTTTTGAGCCCGCGCGGGATGAGCAGGTGCTCGAGCGTCGTGAGCGACGTGCGCGCATAGGCAGACACCGCCAGCGGCAGCGCCACGGCGAGCATCCGCCGCGTCAGGTGCGGCACGGTGTCGCCGCCCGTGCGGTATTTGCGCCGGTCAAGGAGATACACTGCCGCCATCATCAGCAGCGACACCACGTCCGCGCACGCACCGCCCGCCGTGACGGCGGCGCAGCTCTGCTCCAGATCCCCGGCGGCGGCACGGGACAGAAACCACATCACGCACGCAATGCTCACGAGCTGCTCGAGCAGATGCACGAGCGTCGGCTTCCACACGCGGCCGGAGGCGGTGAAATACCCGTCCATGACCGCTGAGAGCGCGATGCACGGCAGACTGATGCTCGTGATGCGCAGCGAGCGCACCGTGCGCGCATCGCCGATCCAGAGAAAGCCCACGGGCTCGGCCAGGAAGTACACCGCTGTACCCGCGCACAGACCGAAAATGAGCGCGTAGCACGCGCACCGGCGCATCGCACCCGTGACGCCCGCGCCGCGCTCGAGCCCCATCTCCTCGGAGATGAGGCGTGTGGCGGCAAAGCGGATGCCGGAGATGGCGAAGGTTGCAAACAGCACGCTCACCGACAGGACGAGCTGGTAGAGCCCGATGCCGGCCGCGCCGATGTGCCCGACGAGCCACGCCTGAAAGACGAGCGCGATGCAGCGCATCACGATCGACGAGCCGGTCATGAGCGCGGTGTTGACAATGAGCCTGCGATGTGTGTGCACGCGCGCGACCTCCCGACGCAGTTTGTACCACTCTATGGTGCGGGAAAGAAAAAGATGCCGCCCGGCAAACGCTAGGCGGCATCTTTTGCATTCTTCAGGTGTGCAGGTCGGTCTTGATCTTCGTCGTGGAGATCTCGGGCGTGCGGGGGAGGTAGACGACCTCGCATTTGTCCTTCAGGAAGTCGAACTTTCCCTTCCAGTCGTCGCCCATGACGAACACATCCACGTGGTATTTGTCCACGTCGGTGAGCTTCTGGTCCCAGCTCTCCTCCGGGATGACGAGGTCGACATAGCGGATCGCCTCGAGCATCCGCTTGCGGTCCTCATAGGAGAAGTAGCTCTTTTTCTGCTTCTGCTCCCAGTTGAATTCGTCGGTGCTGAGCGCGACGATCAGATAATCGCCCTGCTCCTTGGCGCGGCGGAGGAGGTTGATGTGTCCGTAGTGCAGCAGGTCAAAGGTGCCGTAAGTGATGACGCGTCTCATGTGTGCTCCCTTTCCCGGAGGCGCTCGGCCAGAAACGCGGCGACGCGCTCGGCGGAGTGTCCGTCTGTGTATTGGTTGGTCAGCTTTGCGAGCTGCAGGCGCTTGGCCCGCAGCGGATCGTCGCCCGATGCAAGCTGGGCAAAAAACGTCCGGAAATCGTCCGGCGTGTCGAGCATGGCCACGCTCTCACGCAGCGGCTGCGGATCGATGGCAAAGCCCGGCTGTCTGGCATAGGCATCAATGTCCTCGAATGTCAGGCCGACAGGCTTGCCTGTGAGCAGATAGTCAAACAGCACGGAGGAATAGTCCGTGATGAGCGCGTCCGTGCAGGCGAGAAATTCATAGGATGTGATGCCGTGCGCGGCGAAGAGCCCGTCGTCGATGAAGCGCAGGTTGCTCAGCTCCAGTGCGCGGATGTGCGCGAGATCCTGCGCCGGGTGGGGCTTGACGATCACGAGCGTGCCTGTCTCCCGTGCTGCCGCGTTTACGGCCTCGGCCGCTGCCGGGTCATGGATGACGGGGATGGAGATGTCCGTCGTTGTGACGAGGTCGTTTTTGTGCTGGCGATAGGTGGGATACCAGACGACGAAGCGGGCAAACTCCGCGCCGAAGATGTCCTTCAGGTCGCATTTTTGCGTGAACAGCTCATCGTTGCGCGGGAAGCCGAGCGTGACGAGCTTGTCCTGCGGGATGTGAAATTCATAGCTGTTGACAGCGTCAAAAAACGGCGCCTGGCTCAGCACCCAGTCGGTCGTCGGGTCGCAGAAATAGTAGTCGTGCACGCTCTTGAGCGGGCTTCCGTGCGTCAGATACAGGTGCACGGTCTCCGGCCGGAGCGTCTGGATCTGGCCGTTGCAGTCCACGATGGCGGCGGCGCGGGCGCGCAGCGCAAACAGGCGCATGAGCGCCCATTTGCCATGCGTGCCGACAAAGCCGACGTTCTTTTCGTGCACGTGCCGGAAAGCGGCCGGATCCGGAACGACCCATATGAGCCGGTACCGGTTGTTCCAGCCCTGGGCCAGCAGCTCACGATACAGGGCGCCGGTGTTGTCGCCGAGGGGCGGCGCACTCTCAAGCAGGATGACCGGCTTGCCGGGCAGCAGACTCAGCAGATGCACAAGCAGGCGTTTTAAGCGTTGTTTCATTTTCTCAGCACCTTTCGCACCATGCCGCCGACGAGCGCTTTTTCATATCCGTTCATGCTCAGCAGCCACACGGAGGCACAGTAAATAGCCGTGTAAACGACGATGCCGCCGAGCAGCATCGGAATACTGTAGAGGTTTACAAAGCGCATCATCAGCACGCCGCACGCGGCGGGCGGCAGCAGGCCGAGCGCCATGCGCCCGATGTTCTTCCAGAACACGGTCACGTCGATGTTCAGCCGCCGCTGATAGAAGATGTTCATCACGAGCCCGTTTGCCAGCGCAACGGCAATGGCCGTGCCGATCGCGCAGCCGATCGCGCCGAGATACCGGCAAAGCCAGATGCTGATGGCGAGGTTGCCGATGGCCATGGCGCCGTAGATGATCGAGCGGTACTTGTGCAGGTTCTGCGCGCGCTGCATCTCGATGCCGAGATTCTGCGTCAGCGGCACCATGCCGGGGATGATGAGCAGCAGCACGATGATGTACGCATCGTCATAGCCCGACCCGGCCCAGAAATAGATAAACGGCTTGCCGAAGAAGATGATGCCGGTGCACACGAGCGACAGGATCAGAAACTGGATGCGCCCGACGCGCACGAACAGCTCCGTGAGCACGGAGCGCAGGCGCGTCTTGTCGTCCTTGTTATCCTGCACGAGCTGGTGGATGCGCGGTGTGAACACGGACGACACCGCCGTCGAAAACGAGATGAAGTACGTGTGCAGCTGCTGGCCGACGGCGTAGACCGCCGTGGCGGCGGTGCCGCAAAAGCGCGTGATGATGAGCTTGTCGAGGTTGTTGTTGACCTGGTCGACGACCATGTTGATGGCAATAAAGCCGGAGAACACGGCAATGTCCTTGAGCACGGCACCGTCAAAGCCCCGGAACAGGACCCGGATGTGCAGCTTGCCGAAGCAGTAGATCAGCCGCAGCACGTCCACGTCGTAGGTGATGCCCAAGTCCCCGCGGACCTTGTTCTTCTCGATGTCGCCGGCCGAGATGACGATGACGATCTCTGCGTCGTCCTTCATCTGGCACAGCATGCGGACCTTGCTGTCCGGCTCGAAGCCGGGCAGAACGCGGCTTGCGTGGTAGTCGTCGAACAGCTTGCCGCCGAACTCCAGGTACAGCTTGCCGCCGAAATGCGCGATGCGCTCCTTGATGTGCGCCGACTGGGTTGCAATGTACTTTTCGTTGTCAAAACCGATTTTTTTCATGTTCCGTTCATTCCCCCGTGATTTCAAAATTCTTTTCTCTTCTATTTTACTGAATTCGAGCGGATTTTACAAGTAGGAGAAATGAAAAAATCAATTTGCCCAAAAGCCGCTTCTGCGCACAGACATCAGCCGCGCGAGAGCGCGCATTTTTGACGAAACGCAGACTTTTTCGCGTGCCGGCGGTTGCTATTGACCGCGCGGTTTGGTATACTGTACTTTATAAGAGACTACGAAAACGGAGGGGGCGTATCGAATGGACGAGCAGACGAAGGGGTTTCGGAGCGCGGTGTTCGGCGGCTTTCGGCGCGAGGATGTGCTGCGCTACATAGAGGAGACTGACGCGAAGTATTACGAGGAGTCGGAACGCCTGCGGAGCAGTCTGGATGATGCACAGACGGCGATGGGCGAGCTGCGCGGGCA
>OIED01001067.1_pt1 | contig 12160 bp, 7 predicted proteins | sample 1581771 | NCBI WGS metagenome assembly OIED01 (sample SAMEA3882546, study PRJEB24775) | human gut metagenome | biome: human-associated habitat; feature: intestine environment; material: feces | place: Netherlands | collected 2009/2010 | reverse complement strand
CCGTGGCCGACATTCAGGGCATCTCGCTGCTCGAGAGCACGAGCACGGTCTACTTCATATTCAAGGGCGCCGCGCTCATCAACGTCGTGGCCGACATCTCGGAGATGTATTTCCCGGTAAACTGGTCGAGCTCGGTCAACGTGAGCGGCCTGAAGACGATCACCGTCGAGGCGCTCATCCGCGTTGCCGATTGGGACGACGGCCGTTCGGGCTCCGTGCTGAGCTCCGTCTTCGGCATCGAGGGCAACTTCCTGATCCGTATCGGCGATGCCGACCGTCCGAGCAACCAGCTCCAGCTGGTGAACCCCAACGGCAACTGGCCGTCGCCCAATGCGGCACCGGGTCTTCCCGTCAACGAGTGGGTTCACATCGCCGTGGTATGGGATGCCACGACCGGCGAGCGCATCTACTACCAGAACGGTGAGGTCGTGGCCTCCGACAACGCCGCAAGCGGCAGCGTATCGCTCAACAGCGGCTGCTATGTCGGCAAGTCCTACGACGACAACCGCTGGCTGCCCGGCGAGATCTCCGAGCTTCGCATCTGGACCGTGCAGCGCACGCAGGAGCAGATCGCTTCGAGCATGTACACGGTCGATCCGACGACCGACGGGCTGCTGGCCTACTGGAAATTCAACGAGGGTAGCGGTAATGTCATCAACGACGCAACCGGCAACGGCACGAATCTGACCGGCGAGGGTACGCCGACGTGGGTGAATGTCGAGCTTCCCGAATAATCTCAAGTCGAACCAATAGATTGAATCTGTCATGAACTTCAGATATTTCAGAATCCGCACGTTTGCAGCTGCCGCCCTTGTGGCCGGTGCGCTGCTGGGAGTTGCGTGCTCCGAGGAGATCGAGGCCGGAAAGCCGATCGACGAAACTCCCTACGAGACCATCTACGAGACGAACGGCTACCTGCTGGATCAGGCCAGCAATCAGTCGGTCGTGACGATCGCCCCGACCGGTCAGGAGTACACCGCCACGCTGTCGTTCGGCCTCACCCGTGCCTACGAGGGTACGCTCTCGGCCCGGGCTTCGGTCGACGCCGCCTACCTTGAAAGCTACAACGCGGCCAACGGCACCGCCTACGAACTCTATCCCGAGACGCTGGTTTCGTTCGCCAACGACGGCGCCTTTACCGTGAGCGAGGCCGACGCCACCCGGGCTACGGCCACGATGACCGTTTCGCCGAGCACGGAACTCGCTGCCGGTGTCGTCTACGCCATTCCGGTGGTCGTCGAGGCCGACGGCATCACGCTCAAGGAGGAGGCTTCGCACTGCCTCTACCTCATCAACGGCGATACGGAGCAGGCCGGGAACTTTGCCGACTGCGACAAGGGCGAAGGTTACCCCAAGGGATTCCTCTTCTTCGAGGTGAACGGTACCAACCCGCTCAACGCCCTGACCTTCAAGCTCGAGAACGGCAAGCTGCTGTGGGATGCCGTGGTGCTCTTTGCCGCCAACATCAACTGGGATGCCGCAGCCGGACGTGCCTACGTCAACTGCAACCCGAACGTGCAGTTCCTGCTCGACAACAACGAGACCTACCTCCAGCCGCTGCGCAAGCGCGGTATCAAGGTGCTGCTGGGTCTGCTGGGCAACCACGACCAGTCGGGTCTGGCGCAGCTCTCCGATATCGGTGCGCGTGACTTCGCCGCCGAAGTGGCCGAGTACGTCTACGCCTACAACCTTGACGGCGTGAACTACGACGACGAGTACTCGACCTCGCCCGATCTGTCGAATCCCTACTTCGCTTCGCGTTCGCAGGAAGCTGCCGCACGCCTGTGCTACGAAACCAAGCAGCTGATGCCCGACAAACTGGTGACGGTCTTCGATTACGGCGCCATGTACGGGGCCGAGAGCGTGGACGGTGTGGATGCCGACGAATGGATCGACGTGGTGGTCGCCAACTACGGCGGTTCGTCCTCTCCGATCGGCAACATGAGCATCTCGAAGTGCTCGGGCATCTCCATCGAGTTCAACCAGGGATGGCCCTCCATGAGTTCCAGCACGGCGCAGAACATCCTTGACCGCAATTACGGCTGGTTCATGGGCTTCGCGCTCGCACCGGAGAACTTCGCCCGTTCGTATTCCATGCTGTCGGGTGTGGAGACCCTCTACGGCTCGCCGCTGGCCTATCCGACGACCTTCTACAAGAAGGACGATCCGAAGCCGTATGTCTTCCCCGACGATCTGTAATAACCACATAAAACGACTACAACCATGAAAAATATTTGGAAACTGACGCTCCTCTCCGCACTGGTTCTCGGCAGCGGCATGCTTGCGGGCTGCCGCGAGGAGGAGGAGCTGGATCTGGCCGGTTATCCCGAGGTTCCGGTCGGAATCACGATCGAGGGCACGGAGAGTGCGAACGAGGCGACGGTCAACGTGACCTACGCTCCCGTTACGGGCGAGCTGCAGGCCGACGCACCGCTGAGCCGCACCTATGTCTTCACCTTGGCCACGCCGAGCCCGAAGGATGCGACCTTCCAGGTCGAGCCGATCATCGTGGACATCCCGACGGATCGCGTGTCGATCAGCGAAACGGAGCTGCACATCCCGGCCGGCAGCATCTCGGCCTCGGTGACCGTGAGCCTGCTCGACGAGGACCTGTCGTTCATGGACGGCGAGTACGCGGCGAAGACCTACGAACTGGGCGTGCGGCTTATCGCAGCCGATGGTTCCCGACTGGATCTGACGCAGTCCGAGGCCCGTCTCAAGATCGAGAAGGAGGCCTACGTGAGCGTGGCGTCGGTTCAGGGTGTCGACGGCAGCACGTCGGCCGAGTTCCGTCGCGCCTACATCGAGGGCGGCATCATCAATACGGACCCGATCAGCTACGAGTACCGGGTCGTACTGGACAAACCCGCGTTGCATGACCTGACCTTTACGGTCTCCTCGACGGGTGCTCCCGAGAACAGCGGCGAACGCTTCTCGGCCTCGCAGCTGACCGTTACGGCCGGCAAACTCGAGTCGACCTCGACCGTCTGGTCGCTGACGGACGACTTCCTGGAGGTGGACGACCAGCCGTTCGAGTGCATGGTCCAGCTGACCGCCGCTCCGGCCGGCGACGAGACCGCAGCCGTGATGTCGGAGGAGCAGGGCTCCTGCGCGATCGCGGTCCTCAAGGTCTTCGACCGCATGACCTTCCTCTCGGCGCTCGATCCTTCGTGGGTTGAGTTCGACTACTCGACGTGGACGGTGGACCCCGCCTCCATCGGCAACAAGCTCTTCGACAACAACACCATGACCTACATCGACGACGAGTCGTTCGTCATCGACATGCAGGAGGTGAAGACCGTCTACGGCCTGAGCTTCCAGGGTGCCTCGGACTATGTCGGCTACGTGCCGCGCATCTATCGCGTCTCGGGCTCGGTGGACGGTGTGGATTGGTCGTCGTGGGGCGAGATGGACCGCTACGATGCTCCGACGGGCTCCTACACGCCGCTTTACATCGCACTGGTGCTGCCGGCCGATGTCCGCTACCTCAAGTTCGAGGTAGTCGAGGCGTACTACTGGTACTTTGCCGAGTTCGAGGTGTACGGCAAGAACTGACACGACGAATGACGCAACCCGTTGAGCGACAACCGTAAAGGAGTCGTCAGACGGAACAGCGAACGGAGACTTTCTGTCAGAAATGGAAAGTCTCCGTTTTTTTGACTTCCCGAAGCCTCGTTTTTGCGTATTTATTCGTAATTTTGGACAAAACTGCATGAACAAAATGAACGGACCCCGATCTGATGCTTCCCGCCGGCTGCGCGGCGTGCGGACGCCTGCCGCACGGAGCCGTGGCGGAGTGGCCTCCGATCCCGGACCGTCCGCAATCCCCGGGCCGGGCAGTCGGCCTCGCAATCGGTTTTTCCACATGTTCCCGAATCGCTTTCTGTTTCTTGTCGCGACGCTGCTGCTGTGCGGCGCCTGCGAACGCAGCGCGCAGGAGAATGCGCTGCTTCCCGAGCCCGTCGCCGTGCGCGAATATCCGGGCAGCTTCAAAATCCATACGCCGCTGTCGCTGTGGATCGACGCCCCCGATTCGGTGGCGCAGCCGCTGGCCGACTACCTGCTCTCGACGCCGATCGAGTGTGTGCGCGAGACGCGCAAACGCCACGCGGCCAAGAACTACCTGCACCTCGTCCTCTCGAAGGGCGATTCGCTGCCCGCATCTGCGGAAGGCTATGTGCTGGCCATCCGGCCGGCCGGCATCACGGTTCGTTCGCACGGTGAGGCGGGGCTCTTCTACGGATTGCAGACGCTGCTCCAGCTGCATGCGCAGTACGGCGACCGCATTCCGGCGCAGAAGATCACCGACTATCCGCGCTTTGCCTGGCGCGGTCTGCATCTGGACGTCTCGCGCAACTTCTTCGATGCGGAGTTCGTCAAGAAGCAGCTGCGCATGATGGCGTCGCTCAAGCTCAACCGCCTGCACTGGCACCTGACCGACGGCGCCGGCTGGCGCCTGGCCATTGATGCCTATCCGCGGCTGACGGAGGAGGCAGCCTGGCGCGTCGGCAAAACGTGGCAGGAGTGGCGCCGCGGCGGCAGCCGCTATGCCCGCCGCGGTGATCCCGAGGCCTCGGGCGGCTACTACACGAAGGAGCAGGTGCGCGATGTGCTGGCGCTGGCCGACTCGCTGCACATCACCGTTGTGCCCGAAATCGAGATGCCGGGCCATTCGGAGGAGGTGCTGGCGGTCTATCCCGAGCTCTCGTGCTCGGGCGAGCCCGGCACGAGCGGGGAGTTCTGCCTCGGCAACGAGCAGACCTACGTCTTTCTGGAGCGGGTCTTCTCCGAGGTGCTGGAGCTCTTCCCTTCGGAGTTCATCCACATCGGCGGGGACGAAGCCTCGTCGCGCGCGTGGATGGCCTGCCCGAAGTGCCGCGCCCTGATGGAGCGCGAGGGGCTGAAGACGCCGGCCGAGCTGCAGGCCTACGCCGTGCACCGCATCGGCCGCTTCCTCGAGGCGCACGGCCGCCGGCTGGTCGGCTGGGACGAGATCCTCGACGGCAGCATCCCGGCCGATGCCGTCGTGATGTCGTGGCGCGGCGAGGAGGGCGGACGCCGGGCCGCCGCCGCGGGGCACGACGTCGTCATGACGCCCGGCAGCTACTGCTATTTCGACGGCTATCAGGACAACCCGATGACCCAGCCGCAGGCCTTCACGGGCTACCTGCCCCTCTCGAAGGTCTACTCGTATGATCCGGCTCCCGAGCAGATGGCGGGCCGCGACCGCGTGCTGGGCGTGCAGGCCAACCTCTGGACGGAGTACATCCCGACCCCGGAGCAGGCCGAATACATGCTCTATCCGCGGGCCTTCGCCCTGGCCGAGGTGGCGTGGAGCCCCCAAAAGAGCCGCGACTACGACGAGTTCCGCACCCGGGCGCTGATCTATACCGAGCGGGCGCGCGAGGCGGGTTACAACGCCTTCGACCTCGAATCCGAGGAGGGCGAGCGGCCCGAGTCGCTGGAGCCTGTCGAGCACCTGGCCGTCGGCTGTCCGGTAAGCTACGCCACGCCGTGGCACCGTTCCTATCCGGCCGACGGGGCCGCGACGCTGACCGACGGGCAGCGCGGGCCGTGGAGCTACGGCGAGCGCTGGCAGGGCTTCCTCAACAGCGACGTCGACGTCACGGTGGACCTCGGCGCCGTAAAGCCGATCCGCGAGGTGGCAGCCGACTTCATGCAGTGGTATTCGGCGTGGGTATGGCTCCCGGCGCGGGTCGAGATCGAGGTCTCGGCGGACGGCGAGACCTTCCGCAGCCTCGGGGTCATCGGGAACGACTACCCGCAGGAGGAGGAGCGCCCCGAATACCGCACTTTCGCCTGGAAGGGCTCCGACGAGGCCCGCTACGTGCGTTACCATGCCGTATCGAACGGCCGCGCGGGCGGCTGGCTCTTTACGGACGAGATCATCATCCGCTGAAACGAACAGACAAATTCCAAATAATCTATCACAATGCAATCGAAACTTGAAATCATGGGCGAAGCCCAGCCCGGCATGCCGTGGGAGGAGCGTCCCGCCGGCTGCCGGAGCGTCGTGTGGCGCTACTCGAAGAACCCGATCATCGGACGCGACGCGCTGTCGACCTCGAACTCGATCTTCAACTCGGCCGTCGTGCCCTTCCGCAAGGGAGCGTACAACTACGCCGGCGTCTTCCGCTGTGATGACACGAACCGCCGCATGCGGCTGCACGTGGGCTTCTCGGTCGACGGCCTGAAGTGGGACATCGACGAGGAGGACATCCGCCTGACGGGTGCCGATCCCGAGGTGGGGGAGTGGGTCTACGGCTACGACCCCCGCGTGGCGAAGATCGGCGACCGCTACTACGTGACGTGGTGCAACGGCTACCACGGCCCGACGATCGGCGTGGCGTGGACCGACGACTTCGTCACGTTCCACCAGCTGGAGAACGCTTTCCTGCCCTATAACCGCAACGGCGTGCTCTTCCCCCGCAAGATCAACGGCAACTACGCGATGCTGTCGCGCCCGAGCGACACGGGTCATACGCCCTTCGGCGACATCTTCTACTCGGAGAGCCCCGATCTGACCTACTGGGGCCGTCACCGCCACGTGATGGCGCCCTCCGCGTTCAAGCTCTCGGCCTGGCAGTGCATGAAGATCGGTGCCGGTCCGGTGCCCATCGAGACTTCGGAGGGGTGGCTGCTGTTCTACCACGGCGTTACCGGCACCTGCAATGGCTTCGTCTACTCCATCGGCGGTGCCATTCTGGATAAGGACGAGCCCAGCAAGGTACTGTACCGCTGCGGCAACTTCCTGCTGACCCCGGAAAAGTGGTACGAGGAGCGTGGCTTTGTGCCCAACGTCTGCTTCCCCTGCGCCACCCTGCAGGATGCCGACACCGGCCGCATCGCTCTGTACTATGGCTGCGCCGACAGCTATGTCGGTCTGGCCTTCACCACCGTAGACGAGGTGGTGGATTACATCAAGACCCACGATAACGCAGGCCCCACCGACCACGAGGTGGGCATCCGCTAAGCGTCAAGCGTAACCCTCTCTGTCAATGCTTTCGCATCGCCATCTCTGCAAAAAGAGATTTTACGTCCCCTACCGGGCGCTGGCACGGCGCAAGCCGTGACCGAGAGGGTTTTACTTTGTACAGAAAGGAAGTTCTGTATTATGTCTTCCATCAAACAGGCAGCAGAAGAAATGCTGCTGCAAACCATCATTCCCTTCTGGAAAGGGCTGCGGGACGAGGAAAACGGCGGCTTTTACGGCTACATGGATTTTGACCTGAAGCTGGATAAAAAAGCCGAAAAGGGCTGCATCCTGAACAGCCGCATTCTGTGGTTCTTCTCCGAGGCTGCCATGCTGACCGGCCGGACAGACCTTGCCGAGGATGCCCGCCACGCCTACCAGTTCTTCCTGAAAAACTGCTACGACGAGGCAAACGGCGGCGTGTACTGGAGCTGCGATTACACCGGCAAGCCGCAGGACACCACCAAGCACACCTACAATCAGGGCTTTGCCATCTATGCCCTTTCCGCTTACTACCGGCTGACCAAAGACCCCGTTGCGCTGACCTACGCAAAAAAGATCTTTCATCTCATCGAGCAGCACTGCACCGACAGCGAGGGCTATCTGGAGGCCTTTACCATCGACTGGAAGCCGGAGAGCAACGAAAAGCTCTCGGAAAACGGTGTCATGGCGGCAAAGACCATGAACACCCTGCTCCATGTGTTCGAGGGTTACGCAGGGCTTTATCAGGCAAGCCGTGACCCGGAGGTGGAAAAGGCTCTGCGCCGCATCCTTGATATCTACGAGCACAAGATCTACAGCCCGGAACTGCACCGGCAGCTGGTGTTCTTTGACCAGCACTACAACTCCATCATTGATTTGTACAGCTACGGCCACGATATCGAATCCAGCTGGCTCATCGACTGGGGCTGCGATTTACTGGGCGATGCAGCGCTTTCCAAGCGCATCCATGCCATCAACTCCGACCTTGCCGCCCACATCTACAAGGAAGCTTACATTGACCACTCGGTGGTCAACGAGTGCGACCGCGGCAAGGTGGACACCACCCGTGTGTGGTGGGTGCAGGCCGAATCCGTGCTGGGCTTCGTGAACGAATACAACAAGAGCGGCGATGCAAAATACCGCGATGCCGCCGCCGATATTTACCACTACATCTGCAATGTGATGGTGGACAAACGCCCCGGCAGTGAATGGTTCTGGGAGGTGGACGCAGACGGAAAACCGTCCAGCCGCAAGCCCATCCTTGAGCCGTGGAAGTGCCCCTACCACAACGGCAGAATGTGCATGGAACTGATAAGGAGGAATCCCGATGTCACAGTCTAAACTCCACCCTGAATACCTGCGCCAGAAGGCTTTGCAGGATGCCTACCTGGCCCGCAAAAACAAAAAGACCGATTTCTACAACGGCATCTACGACCGGTGGGAAAACCCGGTGCTGACCCGTGAGAGCATTCCCCTTTCGTGGCGGTTCGATCTCGACCCGGAGACGAACCCCCACTTTATGGAGCGTCTGGGCGTGAACGCCGTGTTCAACTCCGGTGCCATCAAGCTGAACGGCAAGTATTACCTTGTGGCGCGCATCGAGGGCAACGACCGCAAGAGCTTTTTCGGCGTGGCAGAAAGCGACAGCCCGGTGGAGGGCTTCCACTTCTGGGAAAAGCCCATCCTGCTGCCGGACACCTGCCCGGAGGAGACCAACGTCTACGATATGCGCCTGACCCAGCACGAGGACGGCTGGATTTACGGAGTGTTCTGCTCTGAGAGCAAGGACAAAAACGATCCGGATCTGTCCGCGGCTGTTGCTGAGGCTGGTATCGTAAGAACGAAAGACCTGAAGACCTGGGAGCGTCTGGACAACCTGAAAACCTTACGTTCTCCGCAGCAGAGAAACGTTGTTCTGCATCCGGAGTTCGTAGACGGAAAATATGCCTTCTACACCCGTCCGATGGATGGTTTCATTGAGACCGGAAGCGGCGGAGGAATCGGCTTCGGACTCTGCGATGATATCACACACGCTGTCATCGACGAGGAGAAGATCATCAGCAAACGTATTTATCATACCCTGACCGAGTCCAAAAACGGTGCCGGAGCAGTGCCGATCCGCGGTAAGAAATGCTGGATCAACATTGCACACGGTGTAAGAAATACAGCAGCAGGCCTTCGCTACGTTCTGTATGTCTTCGGTACCGATCTGAACGATCCGTCCAAAGTCATTGCAGAGCCGTCCGGTGTATTCCTGGTTCCGCTTGGAAAAGAGAGAGTCGGAGACGTTTCCAACGTTGTATTTACAAACGGCGCGATTGCGCGTGAGAACGGAGAGGTTTACATCTACTATGCATCCTGCGATACAAGAATGCATGTAGCAACCACCACAATCGACAAACTAGAGGACTATCTGTTCAACACACCGCAGGATCCGCACAGATCCCCGGACTGCGTAAAACAGAGATGCGAGCTGATCTCCAAAAACCTGGAGCTGCTGAAAAACGAGAAATAAAAGCGTCCGCTGCGGCGCATGAAAAAAGGAGCTGTTCTCTTTACGGGAACGCTCCTTTTTTCATGCATATTATTTGTTTTTGGGTTTCTGATCGTCGATGGAAGTTAAAATTCCATAGAAGAGGCGCGGTGCATCGGGATCTGTAACGGGACCGTATTTTCTGCGGAAGAATGCTCCGCTACTTTCATCATTTTATCTGTATTCATATGCACTCCAGATCTGTAAAGGTCATGAAAACCTGGAAAGTGTTTCGAGAAGAAACGAAACGTCAACGGGTTTCGCGATATGGGCGTTCATGCCGGATTCCAGTGCTTTTCGGCGGTCCTCTTCAAACGCGTTTGCCGTCATGGCGACAATCGGGATTTCCCCGCGTTTTCCCGGGAGTGCACGGATCGCTTCTGCGGCCTGATAGCCGTTCATGTTCGGCATCTGAATATCCATCAGAATAACATCGTAATAATCTTCTGGTGCGTTCTGGACTGCTTTTAAGCAGAGGGCGCCGTCTTTTACGTGCTTGGCGTGAATGCCGTTTTCTTCCAGAACGGTGAGTACAATTTCTGCATTCAGGTCATTATCCTCGGCAAGCAGCACGCGTTTTTCGGAAAGCGTCTGCAGGGACTGCTCGAGAATCTCGTCTTTATGCTGGTGAGCCGCAAGCTGTTCTTCGGTCGGAAGTCCAAGCGTGAGGCAGACCGTAGTTATTGTTCCGGCACCGAGTTCGCTTTCCACATCGATCGTTCCGCCCATCAGATTCACGAGGGATTTGACGATCGGAAGGCCGAGGCCGGTTCCGGTGATGTGGCTTTCGGTGGAGGAATGTTCTCTTGTAAATTCTTCAAAAATATGCGGCAGATACTCTTTGCTCATGCCGATGCCGTTGTCCTTCACGGTGATGCGGTAGGAGGCAAAGCCCTTCCTTGGTGCCGGTGTCTCTTCGATTTTTACGGAAATTTTTCCGCCCTCCGGCGTATACTTGATGGAGTTGCTGATGATATTCAGCAGAATCTCCCGTATTTTTGTCCGGTCGCAGAGGATGGCATCGTGTTCCACCGTGTTGTAACCGAGATAGGAAAGCTTTTTGCTTTTTAACGAAGGCTCAAACACTGCATTCAGGGAATTGATCAGCTCGCTGTAGCTGCCGAGCTCGATTTTCAGCGAGGCCTTACCGCTCTCAATGCGCGCCATCTCAAGCACGTAGTTGATCAGGGAGAGCAGAAAACTGCTGGAGGACTTGATTTTTGCAATGTAGTCGACCGCGCGGTCCTTCTCGTCGATGTGCTTTTCCAGCAGATCCGAGAAACCGATGATGGCATTCATCGGGGTTCGGATGTCGTGGCTCATGTTGAACAGAAAACGTGTTTTTGCTTCGTTGGCAGACTGCGCTTCCTGTACGGCTTTTTCCAGTTCTTCTGCGTGAATCTCGTCTTTATAGCGGCGCATTTGGAACTGCAGAAAACCAATAGAGGTAAGCAGGGAAAGGATGAGCCCGAGTGCAAAGGAAACAAAAACCTGCAGCGGACTGAGCCAGCCGTTTTTCGGTACAATTTCAAAATGCCAGGTGTCGTTCGGCACGGTGCAGAGAACTTCCATGGCATCGGAACGCCGGGAATTGCCGGAGTGTGCGATGGAAACGTGTTCGCCGGTGGCCGGAGAATTTTTCCAGAGTTCGTAGGTGTAGCCGGCTTCTTCCAGTGTATCCAGTTCAATTTCGTTCAGAAACGATTCCCAGTCGAGAACGAGAATCGAAAAGCCCCAGAAGGTCTGGCCACCGTTGGCATCGGTGGTATAAATCGGGTCAAAGAGCAGTGCTCCGATGTCGCCCTGCTGCAGCTCAAACGGTCCTGCAATCGTGTATTCGCCGCTCTCTTTGGCAAGGCGTGCCTCCTGTTTCCGGGCAGGATGCTCGAGCATGTTAAGTCCGAGTGCGGCTTCGTTTCCGCTCATCGGATAAATCAGTGTGACAATGCCGTCCTTTGCAAGCTCATGTGCTTTGATGACATTCTGGTCGTCCTGCATCAGCGAGGAGAGGACGGAAAACTCTTCGTCATCGACGGTATAACCGGCTTCAATCATGTGTTTCATCAGATTGGATTCGGCAAGATAATGGTTTAACTGCGATTTCACGCGGCCGATGGTCGTCTGTGCGGTATAGTCAGCTTTCAGCTTTGCTTCCTTTAACTGATTCTGATACAGAAAAACGGCGCAGAGCTCGGCAAGAAAAAATGTAATAAAAAACAGCAGAAGCGCCTGAAATCGAATCTGTTTTTGCATTAATTTTGTTTTCATATCGGATGCTCATCTAAATTTGTAATATTTCCGGCTTTTTCAGGTGATTTTTTTGAGTAAAAACGAAGGCTGGAGTTAAAAATATTATATCGGATTTACCCTGGGATTTCAATAAAAGAAGCGTTAAGTTTGAAAGAGAACAGGATGAAATGAATGGGAAATGTAATGCACAGGAAGAAAATTGCCAGAATGGGCAGAGAATGGAATTGCCAGATAGTTGCTCATTATATCAAAATCATTTATAATAGGGACAGACGACACAGAATGAAGGATTGACAATACAATGGACTATGTGATTTTTGACCTGGAATGGAACCAGTGTCCCTATGGAAAAGGAAAAGAGAACCCGAAGCTGCCGTTTGAGATTATTGAGATCGGCGCGG
>OIED01001063.1_pt1 | contig 12181 bp, 12 predicted proteins | sample 1581771 | NCBI WGS metagenome assembly OIED01 (sample SAMEA3882546, study PRJEB24775) | human gut metagenome | biome: human-associated habitat; feature: intestine environment; material: feces | place: Netherlands | collected 2009/2010 | reverse complement strand
GGACCAGCATTGGGTTCAAAAGGAGTCAATATTATGGACTTCTGCAAGCAGTTCAATGCCAGAACACAAGACAAGGCGGGAAAAGTTCTTCCGGTCATCATCACGGTTTACAGCGACAAGTCTTTCGAGTTTGTCGTCAAACAACCGCCCGTAGCCATTCAGTTGAAGGAAGCAGCCAAGGTGCAGAAGGGTTCCGCACAGCCCAACCGCGACAAGGTCGGTCAGGTGACGTGGGATCAGGTCCGCGAGATCGCTCAGGACAAGATGGCCGACATGAACTGCTTCACGCTGGAGTCGGCTATGCGCATGGTTGCCGGTACTGCACGCAGTATGGGTATCAATGTCGTCGGTGAGTTTCCTAATATGTAAGTAAGATGAGCAAGTTGACAAAAAATCAAAAAATCGCCTACGCGAAGGTGGAAGCCGGCAAGCTCTACAAGCTCCCGGAGGCTGCCGCTCTTCTGAAGGAAATCACGTTCACGAAATTCGATGCCTCGGTTGATGTCGACGTGCGTCTGGGCGTGGATCCGCGCAAGGCGAACCAGATGGTCCGCGGCGTGGTGACGCTGCCTCACGGAACCGGCAAGACGGTCCGCGTGCTGGTGCTCTGCACGCCCGAGAAGGAGGCCGATGCGAAGGCCGCCGGCGCCGACTTCGTCGGACTGGACGAATACGTTGACAAGATCAAGGGCGGTTGGACGGATGTCGATGTCATCATCTGCACCCCCAACGTGATGGGCAAGGTCGGTGCGCTGGGCCGTATTCTGGGTCCCCGCGGCCTGATGCCGAACCCCAAGACCGGTACGGTTACGATGGATGTCGCCAAGGCCGTGCAGGAGGTGAAGGCCGGCAAGATCGACTTCAAGGTCGACAAGTTCGGTATCGTTCACACGACCGTCGGCAAGATTTCGTTCACGGCCGAGCAGATCGTGGACAACGCCAAGGAGGTTCTGAACATGATTCTCAAGCTGAAACCGGCTGCTGCCAAAGGTTCTTATGTGAAGAGTATTTATCTCTCGACCACGATGAGTCCGGGCTTGCAGATTGACGCCAAATCAGTAGAAACCAAATAAGAAGGAGGAGAGAAGAGATGACAAAGGAAGAAAAACTGGTTGTAATCAACAGCCTTACCGAGCAGCTCCAGGCTTATCCTCACTTCTATATCGCCGACATCGAGGCGCTGAATGCCGAGCAGACCGCTGCTCTGCGCCGCAAGTGCTTCGAGAGCGACGTGAAGCTCGTGGTTGTGAAGAACACGCTGCTTGCCAAGGCGCTCGAGAAGGCGGAGAAGGCCGATGCTGAACTGGTCAAAGTATTGGAGGGTCCCACGTCGGTGCTGTTCGCACACGTAGCGAAGGCTCCTGCGGTCCTGATCAAGGAGTTCCGCAAGAAGGCGGACAAGCCCGTGCTGAAGGCGGCTTTCGCCGAAGGCGGTGTCTATGTCGGCGACGACAAGCTGGACGCTCTGTGCAACATCAAGTCGAAGGAAGAGCTTATCGGCGACATCATCGCCCTGCTCCAGTCCCCGGCGAAGAATGTTATTTCTGCATTGCAGGCTAATGCAGGCCAAAAGATTGCGGGCCTCGTGAAGACGCTCGAATCGAGAAACAACTAATCACAAACCGAAATTAAAAACAAATTAATAAGCTTACAACTATGGCAGACGTAAAGAAACTTGCTGAAGAACTGGTAAACCTGAAGGTTACCGAGGTTAACGAACTCGCACAGATCCTCAAGGAGGAGTATGGCATCGAGCCGGCAGCTGCCGCCGTTGCCGTAGCAGCTCCCGCAGCCGCAGGCGAGGCCGCTCCCGCCGAGAAGGCTCCCGAGGACTACACCGGCAAGCTGGTCGTCTACTCTCCCCATGATGCCGATCCTCTGAACGCGGGCGTTGCCCAGTTCGAGGCCAAGTACCCCAACATCGATGTGGAAGTCATCGCTGCCGGTACTGGTGAGCTGTGCCAGCGTATCGTCGCTGAGGCCGCCAATCCCCAGGGCGACGTGCTGTGGGGCGGCGGAGCCGACACCCTGGCCGCTTACAACGACTACTTCCAGCCCTATGTCTGCGCCAACGACGAGTTCATCGGCGATGCCTACAAGGATGCCGACGGCTACTGGATCGGTGAGTCCCCCCTGCCCATGGTCTTTATCTACAACAAGACCATGCTGGACGAGGCCGACGTCCCCACCACCTGGGAAGGCCTGTGCAACGAGAACCTGAAGGGCAAGATCGCTTACTGCTCTCCCTCCAAGTCCGGCTCCGCCTATACCCAGCTGTGCACCATGCTGTTCAGCCAGCCCACCATCGAGGAAGGCTGGGATCTGGTTGGTAAGTTCATCGCCAACCTGGACGGCAAGCTGCAGGACTCCTCCGGCAACTGCCACAAGCTGGTTGCTTCCGGTGAGTACGCTCTGGGCGTGACCATCGAGAAGTCCGCCGTTCTGTACGCCGACAACCCCGACATCGGCTTTGTGTATCCTGAGCAGAACTCCGCCGTTCCCGACGGTGTTGCCCTGATTAAGGACTGCCCCAACGAGGAGAACGCCAAGCTGTTCATCGACTTCGTTACCAGCGCCGAGTGCCAGACCGCCCAGAACGCCGACTGGGCCCGCCGCCCCGTCCGTTCCGACATCACCCCCAAGGGTCTGTGCTCTCTGGAAGACTGCCACGTGGGCAACTACGACTTCAGCTACGCTGCTTCCCACAGAGATGAAATCAAGGAGCAGTTCAACGATCTGGTCGCAGGTTAATTTCTCAACTTATGCTTTACTGCGGGAGGCACCCTCCAGGGTGCCTCCTTGCGGTGTATCGCCTGCGGCTGAAAACTGTGCCGGATGCTCCGGCATACTTTTGAACCGCGCGCAACATATCTACACATACGGGAGGACACCACATGAGCAATCAAGTCATTATTCAGAACGCCGTAAAGCGCTACGGCGATTTCACCGCGCTGAACGGCGTTTCGCTGGACATTCAGCCGGGACAGACGGTGGCTTTTGTAGGCCCCTCCAGCTGCGGCAAAACCACGCTTCTGCGGATGATCGCCGGTTTTAACTCCATCGAGGGCGGCGATTTTTACTTTGGCGAAAAGCGGATCAACGATGTTCCCGCCCACAAGCGCGACATTGGCATGGTCTTCCAGAACTACGCCATCTTCCCCCACCTGACCGTCCGGGAGAACGTAGCCTACGGTCTCAAGGCGCGGAAGATGCCCGCCAAGGAGATCAAACCCAAGGTTGACGAGGCGCTGGAACTGGTGCAGATCTCCCATCTGGCAGACCGGAAGCCCAACGAGCTGTCCGGCGGTCAGCAGCAGCGTGTGGCTCTGGCCAGAGCTTTTGTTATCGAGCCAAGTGTTCTGCTGATGGACGAGCCTCTGAGTAATCTGGACGCCAAGCTGAGAGTGCAGATGCGCTCCGTCATCAAGAAGCTGCAGCGGCGTCTGGGCATCACCACCATCTACGTCACCCACGATCAGGAGGAAGCCCTGGCCATCTCCGACCGGATCGCCGTCATGAAGGACGGCCACATCATGCAGATCGGCACCCCCCGTGACATCTACGCCAAGCCCCAGAATCCCTTTGTCGCGGGCTTCATCGGCGTGAGCAACTTCCTTGACTGCGAGGTGAACGCCCCCAACGCCGGAAACGCCGCCGTGAGCATCAAGGGCGAGCTGGACATCACCGTCCCCGTCTCCCGCGCCTACACAGGAAGCGGCAAAATTTCCGCCCGTCCCGAGCAGCTTTTCTTCTCCGAGAGCGGTATGCCCGGCACCATCCTGTTCTCCACCTTCCTTGGCGATTTCATCGAGTACGAGGTGCAGCTGAACGATGGCCAGAACCTGATCGTCAACGAGTACACCAAGGACACCACCGAGATCCACAGCGACGGCGAACAGGTTCACCTGAGCTTTGACCCCATGCGCATCAGTCTGTACGACAAGAGCGAGGAGGTGCTCAGCCTGTGAACAAACGGCTTAATTCCCGCTGGAAACCGGATTTCTGGTTCTTCACAAAGCTGTTCGTGATTCTGGCAATGTGCCTGTTCATTGTCTACCCCTTCTACACCATCATCACGAAGAGCGTGTTTTCCAGCAAGGTAGAGGGCATCACGCTGTACAACTTCAAGCGTTTCTTCACCAAGCCCTACTATTATCAGACGCTGCTTCGCTCCATGGTCGTGTGCTTCTCCACGGTACTTACCACGACACTGGTGGGCGTTCCCGTCGCTTATCTGATCACCCGCTACAACATTCCGGGCAAGAAGATTCTGCACATCTTCATCATCATGAGCCTGATGAGCCCTCCCTTCATCGGCGCTTATTCCTGGATCATCCTGCTGGGCCGTAACGGTCTGGTAGCACGGGCGCTGGCGAAGATCGGCATGACCGCGCCCACGATCTACGGTCGCGGCGGTATCATCTTCGTGTTTACCCTGCACCTGTTCCCCTACATCTACCTGTACACCTCCGGCGCCATGAACAGCATCGACAGTTCCTTGGAGGAAGCCTCCGAAAATCTGGGCATGAACAAAATCCGGCGCATCTGGACGGTGACGCTGCCCGTTATCCTGCCCTCCATTCTGGCAGGCTGCATCATGGTGTTCATGACCTGTCTGGCTGACTTCGGCACCCCCATGCTGTTGGGTGAGGGCTATACCGTGCTGCCGGTTCTCGTGTACAACGAGTATATGTCCGAAAGCGCCACCGACCCCTATATGGCTTCGGCGCTGTCCGTCATCATCGTGTTCTGCTCGCTGGTCATGCTGAGCTTCCAGAAACTGGTGGTGGACAAGCGGAATTACACCATGAGTTCTCTGCGTCCCCCTCAGGAGACCAAGCTCCACGGGTTCAAGCGCTTCCTCGCTTCCCTGCCCATCTACATTGTGGTTTGTCTTGCATTCCTGCCTCAGATCGTTGTGGTGTGCCAGTCCTTCATCGAGCGGAGCTTCTCCGGCGTCATTAAGGGCGTCAACCTGAACAACTACCGCACCATCATGTCCCGCCTTGGACGAAACATCCGCAATACCTATGTGTTCTCCATCGTGGCCATCGTGTTCATCATCTTCATTGGCATTCTGGTGTCCTATGTTCTCGTCCGGAAGAAGGGCAAGATCGCCAGCCTGATCGACACGCTGATCATGTTCCCCTACGTCATCCCCGGTTCCGTTCTGGGTATCGGCCTGATCGTGGCGTTCAACCGCAAGCCTCTGATTCTGGTCGGCACTGCCGCCATCATGATTATCTCCTACGTCATCCGGAAGCTCCCCTACACCGTCCGGTCGGGCAGTGCGTTCCTGTATCAGATGGATCCGTTCGTTGAGGAAGCGTCCATCAATCTGGGCGTATCGCCTATGAAGACCTTCTTCACGGTCACGGCGCGGATGATGCTGCCCGGCATTATGTCCGGCGCGGTCCTCAGCTGGATCACCTGCATCAACGAGCTGAGCAGCTCCATCATGCTCTATTCCGGCAAGACATCCACCATCGCCGTTGCCATTTATCAGGAAGTCGTCCGCATGAGCGACGGCACCGCCGCAGCCCTGGCCACCATTCTGACCCTGACGACCATCGTTTCGCTGGTCATCGTGTTCCGGGCTACCAAGGGCAAGGTTAAGATCGTCTGATGATCAAAAACGTTATTTTCGACATGGGCAACGTTCTGCTGCGCTTTGACCGGGACTATTTTCTGGACGCCGTGGGCATTCAGGGCGCGGACAGAAAGCTGCTGCTGAACAACGTCTACCTCTCGCTGGAATGGGCGAAGATGGATCGCGGCTCCATGACCGAGGCCGAGGCAGCCGAGAGCATGTGCCGCCGTCTTCCCCAGCGGCTTCACGAGAAGGCGCACCTGCTGGTTGACCGGTGGGATCGTCCCATCCTCCCCGTCGCCGGTATGGAGCAGCTGGTAAGCGACCTGAAAAAGGCGGGATACGGCGTATATCTGCTGTCCAACGCCAGCTACCGCCAGCATGAATACTGGCCGCGGGTTCCCGGCAGTCAGTATTTTGACGGAACGCTTATTTCCGCCGACGTCAAGCAGATCAAGCCCTGCGCGGAAATCTACGATACTCTGTACAAGACGTTCTGTCTTGTTCCCCGGGAATGTCTGTTTATCGACGATTCCGCCCAGAATATCGAAGGTGCCGAGCGCACCGGTATGCCGGGCATCGTCTTCCACGGCGACGCGGACGAGCTGCGCCGGGAAATGCAGGCTTTCGGCGTGCAGATTCCGTAAATACGAAAGAACGGCTCCGGGATTTTCCCGGAGCCGTTTCCGTTCCAAGATACTATGTAAAGGGGCTGTACCGATACGCTCCATGAGCCGTTTTTTTGTACTATTTGGCATATAAAATCCGCCCGATGCCAATGGCATCGGGCGGATTTTCAACTTCTCAAGGACTTTGGAACGACCAGCAATCAGTCCTTCTTCGCCTTGTCGGCTTTCTTTGCGGCCTTTGCCTTTGCCTTGGCTTCCTGCGCCTTCTTGGCCTCCGCCTTGGCGGCCTCCGTAGCGGTCTCGTTGGAGGAAATCGCCCACTTCTCCAGCTCGATACGTACCTGATCGGCGCTGGTCTCGACGATGATGCGGCTTTCCTTCACGTCCACAACAACGCCCACGATACCGCCGATGGTGACGATCTTATCGCCCTTCTTCACGGCGCCGCGCATCTGCTCGGCCTCTTTTTTCCGCTTGTTCTCAGGACGGATCAGCATGAAGTAGAAAATCGCGATCATCAGCACCAGCATGATGACGGTGCTGCCCATACCGGCAGAGGTGGTTCCAGTCAAAACATTCATTGGGAAAACTCCTTTTGTGTTATTTCCTGTTCATTATACCATTAATTGCGTAAATTGCAAGGGGGCTTTTAAGTGGTTCTTAATATTTTTATATTCTTCTGCCCAGCTTCTCCGAATACTCCCGGCGGAAGTCTTCAAAGCGTCCCTCGTCCAGCGCCTGACGGATTTTTTCCATCAGCTTGTTGTAAAAATACAGATTGTGCATGACGGACAGGCGCATTGCCAGCATTTCCTCCGCCACGAACAGATGGCGGATATAGGCGCGGGAATAGCGGCGGCAGACCGGGCAGTCGCAGTGGGGATCGATGGGGCTGCCGTCGGTGATATACTTGGCGTTTTTCAGGTTGATCGCGCCCTCCCATGTGAACAGCCGGGCATGGCGGGCATTCCGCGCCGGCATAACGCAGTCAAAGAAATCCACGCCCCGGGCGACCGCCTCGATGATGTTGCTGGGCGTCCCCACGCCCATGAGGTAGCGGGTCTTGTCCACCGGCATGTGCTCCTCCACGGCCTCGATGATGTCGTACATCTCCTGCGTGGTCTCCCCCACCGCAAGGCCGCCGATGGCGTAGCCGGGGAGGTCAAGCTCGGCAATGCGTTTCATGTGATCCACCCGGATGTCCGTATACGTGCCGCCCTGATTGATGCCCCAGAGCATCTGCTGGGGGTTCACCGTGTCCGGCAGGGCGTTCAGGCGGGCATTTTCCGCCTTGCAGCGCACCAGCCAGCGGTAGGTTCTGTCCACGCTTTTCTGAACATAGTCCCGGGGCGAGGGGTTTTCAATGCACTCGTCAAAGGCCATACACATGTCGCTGCCCAGATTGGACTGGATCTGCATACTCTCCTCCGGCCCCATGAAAATCTTGTGGCCGTCGATGTGGGAGGCAAAATACACGCCCTCCTCCTTGATTTTCCGCAGGGAAGCCAGACTGAACACCTGAAATCCGCCGGAATCCGTCAGAATGGGGCCGTCCCAAGTCATGAACTTATGCAGTCCCCCCATCTGGCGCACCACCGTGTCCGTGGGACGCAGATGCAGATGGTAGGTATTGGACAGCTCCACCTGACACCCGATGTCTTTCAAATCCTTGGCGCTCAGCGCGCCTTTAATCGCGCCCTGCGTGCCGACGTTCATGAACACCGGCGTCTGGACGGTGCCGTGGGCACAGGTGAATTCTCCCCGGCGGGCTTTGCCCTCGGTTTTTTTCAGTTCAAACATGGCTGTTTCTCCTTGTCAATAGGTTTCATCGGGTTGTACAGGACGTACATCTTCCCCGGCTCGTCAACACCCCGTGCGGTGGGCGTGACCACATTTTTCAGGAACCGGAAGCCGCACTTTTCCACCACCCGGCGGGAGCGGTCATTTCTGTCAAAATGGCCGCAGGTCAGATAGTCGAAAGACAGCTCTTGGAAGCAGTAGTCGATCACGGCTTTCACCGCTTCCGGCATCAGTCCCCTGCCCCAGTAATCCCTGCTTAGGACGTAGCCGATCTCGCGCCCCTGTAATTCTTCCGGTAGCCCCGCGTCCTCGTCCCGGGGTTCCAAGCCCAGCGAGCCGATCACCTTTCCGTTTTCCTTCAGCTCCAGCGCAAAGGTCTTCTTTCCGCTGATAAAAAAGTCAAGTATCCGCCGGGATTCTTCCATAGACTGGTGGTGATTCCACCCGGCCATCTCCCCGACACCCTCCACGCTGGCATATTCATAAAAGTCCGCCAAGTCCGTCTCCCGCCAAGCGCGCAGGATAAGGCGGTCGGTTTCGATTCGGATATTTGTCACGTCAACCGGTGCATTCATATTCGTTCCTCACAAAGTGCATTTTGGAAAGCGTGCTACCATTCTACCCTTTCTTTCCCATGGTGTCAACACATTCAAGCGTGATTCACGCCGGCGCGCCCTGTTCCGTCCGCTTCTGCTCCAATTCCGCCCTGAGAATAATTCCCAATGTCAGGCAGTAATCCGGGTCTTTCAGGTCGCTGCCCAGCATGGCAGTGATATGCGCCAACCTGTCAAGTAAGGTGGAGCGATGCAGGAAAAGCGCCGATGCGGTTTTCGTAACGGAGAGGTTATTGTCCAGATACACCCGCAGGGTATGCAGATACGACACCTGAGAATTGTCGTCATGCTCCTTCAGCCGTTTCAGCCCCTCCGTGTAGTACACCCATGTCGGCCTGCCCGCCAGAGCGCCGCTGAGAAGCTGAGGAAGCAGGTAGTCCTGAAAACGGAATATGGTGCCGCCCTGAGAAAGCCCGTTTTGCAGGGCGGCGGAAGCCTGAAACCATGCGTGATTCGCGTCGTACAGGTTGGTAAAGGGCGAAGAAACGCCGCAGACGACCCCCGCGCTGCCCAGCTTTTCCAGCACCGGAAGCAGCGCGTCCAGCGTCTCCTTCTTCGCCTGATCGATGGAAAGAAACGCGGCGACGGAATCCACAAACTCAAAGGCAATGGCTCCGGGATGCCGTTCCTCCAGCGCGGCGGAGAGATACGCCCCCGGAAGATAGGTGCTGCCGGACTTGGGGATCAGCTTCACGCAGACCCAATCGTGCTTCCCGCTTTCCACGCTCAGGGCGCGGCGGTACTCAAAATCAATGCTCTGCCCGGAAATGACACTGCGCAGCGCCCGGCGTACAGCGGTACGGGTACTGGCCAGAACGGGATTCTGCTGAACCGCCTGCCGCAGAAGCTTGGAAAAGAAGACCGCCAGCGTTTTATCCGAGTCCCGGAACTCCCGGGAGCCTTCAAAGACGGTCAGGCAGCCCAGATATTCCTCCTGATCGAAAATATTGACGGAAAGGGTGCGCTTGCCCTGCAAATCCAAAAGAAGCGGCTCCCGGACGTGGGTGGACATATCATGCAGGGACAGGAAGGTCGCCATTTTCTCCACGTCGAAGGACTGGGTATCCAGCTGCAATCCCAGCTTGTTTCGCAGATAATCTTCCTCCGTAACGCCAAGATACCGGAAATCGGAGCCGATGAGCAGCATGGGGTTTTCAAAAATTCCCCTGCTGGCCTCCAGCATCTGCGGGAGATTCCCGCCGTGGCGCAGGATCGTCCAGAGCTGATCTTCCCAGCTGTCGTACCGGTTGAAAATTTCCTGCACCAGATTGAACACCCGGAAAATATCCCAGTTTCCCTCCACCAGAATGACGCTGCACCGGTCATAATAGGCGCTGAGGTTCCAGTGCTGTCCCAGACAGATCAGGCACACATTTTCCCCCAGCTTCGGACTTTGGGGCAGATGATCGGCAGAGCATACGTACACCCGGTTCTTCTCAAAGGATTGGGAACGATCCAGATAGAATTCCGGCCGGTTCAGGGTAAGCGCGCTGCCCCCTTTGCCCCGCTGGGTGACCGTTGTCAGCTTTTCTTTCAGACGCCAATAGAGAATATCCGCGCACAGTTTCATGCCTTCCGCCCTCCTGAATTCTTTTGAAAATATTATAATTTCTCCTCGTACAGCTGTCAAGGTATCTCCCATACATTTTGTATGGGAGATGCCTGCTTTATAGGAAAAATTCACAAATACTGCACCTATAAATTGTATGGTTTGCAGGAATACAAAATGTATGGCCGTGCCCGCGCAAAATCCGGCCTTTTGTAGAATATCCGGCTGAGCGCTTTTCCATTATAATGAATCCACAGCAATACAGGATAGGAGGAACACCATGCTGAAAGAAAAACTGGATTCCAGAAAATGCTTCGCCACCGCCTGGGGCAAGCTCATCACGGAGGGGGAAGCCTACCGGCAGCTGAATCGTCAGATCGCCGCCATGACGGCTAACCTCTTTCAGGTCATGCGGATTTTCGAGCCAAGCTGGGAAAAACGCACCGCCGCCATCTGCGACATTGCCAATATGATGAATATGGCCGTCGCGGGAACGCCGGAGGAACAGAAGGACTACGTCAACGCTTCGCTCTATGAAGCCTTCAACATCCCGGAGCTATGCGAAAAGTCCAGCTGGCTGGGCGGCATCACCGGCGACTCCGGCGACGAGTGGGAGAACATGGCGGGGCGCGTCGTGCAGTTCACCCGGAACCGGGTGGAAAAGGAGCTGGATACCTGCCCCTGGGACATCGTGGGCAGCGAGCTTTGCAACATGACCACCAGTATGTTCACCGCCAACTTTGACCTTGCGTCCTCCAACGGCACGGAGAATGAAGTAGCTCTGAATATGTGTCAAGCCCGGGGCTGCGGCAATAAGCACTGCCGCGTGGTCGCGGAGCGCCGGGACGTCTACAACCTGCCCAAGCAGGACTGGCTGGAGCATATGCAGCAGCCAGTGGACCCCATTCACGACACGCCCCGGGAACGCATGGTCAAGGAAGGTCAGTGCCTGCGCAACGGTCAGTACACCCAGAATTTCGGCGAGGAAACGTCGCTGGAAAAGGCATATCACTGGGTCGCGCAGATGGGCTGGGTCTGGTCGATCCAATTCCCCATGATGGCCATTAAGGACATGGCTCCCGACGAGGACGAGTTCCTGCGGGTATTCTGCATCGTTTTCGCCACAGCTGGCAAGAACCAGTTCATCGACCCCTTCGCCAAAGAAGGACTGCGCAGCTTCCTTGGCGTCCCTCACGAAATGGACGAAAATGACGGGCGCATTCTGGGCGGCTACATCCGCTATATGCTGGACGTGCAGCAGGTGCCCTATGAGATGGTGCGCTGGACGAAGGACGAAACATGGATCAGGGTCAAGTCGGAAGATTTCACCGCACGCTATGAAATGGCGCCGCTGGACGAGCTGGTGGACGCCTACGAGGCGCAGTGGAACGGCGCGGCAAAGACGCTGGTCAGCCCGGAATGGTCCTGCGTAATTGAAGACCGGGACGAGGAAGATATGTACATTAAGGTCATCCGCAAGGAAGACCTGCGGATGCTGTAAGGAGGTGCCGGAATATGCTGTTTAAGGAAGATACCGTTGCCCGCGCCGACGCCATGGCCATCCGCAAGGGCGTAGGATTCTACCGCTGGACCCACGATCTGGTGGAGGTCACGGGCAAGGACGCGCTGGACGTTCTGCAAAAAATCTACATCAGCGACATTTCCAAGGTCGCCGTCGGGCGCTCGAAGTACACCGCTTCCCTGGATGAAAACGGCGAGATCATCGACGACGTGATCGTCATGCACATGGCCGAGGGCTTATATTGGGTCTCCGACCTCTATGGCCCCCGGTTGCTCCCCTGGATTGAAAAGCACAAGGGCGACGCGGACATTCAGGCAAAGATCATCACCTACGACTGGGACATGTACGCCGTGCAGGGCCCCGACAGCCTCAAGGCAATGAACGCCATGCTTGATAAGCCGGTGGACGATCTCAAACGGTTCGGCATCTGTGAACGCACTCTGGGAGACATTCCCGTCTACATCCACCGTTCCGGCT
>OIED01001053.1_pt1 | contig 12242 bp, 9 predicted proteins | sample 1581771 | NCBI WGS metagenome assembly OIED01 (sample SAMEA3882546, study PRJEB24775) | human gut metagenome | biome: human-associated habitat; feature: intestine environment; material: feces | place: Netherlands | collected 2009/2010 | reverse complement strand
GGATGAGGGGCGAGCTTGCCGAGGTATCCCGTTTATGGGAAATCGCCGCGAAGCCGCCCCTCATCAGTCGGCGGGCGGAGCCGCCGACAGCTTCCCCCTTGGGGGAAGCCACTCTGACGAAAAACTCCCACGTATGCCGGAACGGCACCGCAACCGGGCTGTATCCGGCGGGAAAGGAACAACTATGTCCGAAATCATTCGTGTAGAAAACCTGAGCTACATCTATAACCAGGGTATGCCCGACGCGACGAAGGCGCTGGATGACGTGTCCTTCACCGTCGAGGAGGGCGACTTTGTCGGTATCATCGGCTCGACGGGCAGCGGAAAATCCACGCTTATCAGCCATTTCAACGGCCTGAACCGCCCGACGTCGGGCCGCGTCCTTGTGGACGGCAGGGACCTGTGGGAGCAGGGCGCAGACCTGCGCAGCTTCCGCTTTCTCGTCGGCCTTGTCATGCAGTACCCCGAGTACCAGCTGTTTGAGGAGACCTGCGCCCGCGACATCGCCTACGGCCCGCGCAACATGGGCCTGGACGAGGCCGAGGTCCAGCGCCGCGTCAGGGAGGCCGCCGCGTTCGTCGGCCTGTCCGATGAGCTGTTGGAAAAAAGCCCGTTTGAGCTTTCGGGCGGGCAGAAGCGCCGCGTTGCGATTGCGGGCGTCATGGCCATGCACCCCCGCGTGCTGGTGCTGGACGAACCCGCTGCCGGTCTGGACCCCGAGGGCCGCGACACGATCCTGAGCCAGATCAGGGACTACCATGAGAAAACCGGCATCACGGTGCTGCTGGTCAGCCACTCGATGGAGGATATTGCCAAGTACGCCAACCGCGTGCTGGTCATGCACCGCGCCAAAATTGCCATGTATGACACGGTGGAAAACGTCTTTGCCCGCGCGCAGGAGCTGCTGGAGCTAGGGCTTTCGGTGCCGCAGGTCACGCAGATCTTTTTAAAGCTGCGCCAGATGGGGCTGGACATCCCCGCGGACGTCTACACGATCCCCTATGCGGTCAAAACGATTCAAAAGGCGCTGGCCGCCAAACAGGGAGGTGGGGCAAATGCTTAAAGATATTACGATAGGTCAGCATTTTCCCGGGCATTCCATCCTGCACCGCTGCGACCCGCGGCTCAAGCTGGTCGCGACGATTGCCTATATCGTCGTGCTGTTTGTGGCCCCGAACCCGCTGGGGCTGGCACTGTCCATCCTGCTGCTGGCCGCGCTGTACAAGGTAGCACAGATTCCCGGCAAGATGATTTTGAAAAGCCTCAAGCCCATCGTGCCCATCGTGATTTTTACGGCGGTGCTGAACCTTTTCTTCGTCACGGGGCAGGGGGAGCCGCTTGTACACTTCTGGGTTTTGAACATTTACGTCGAAGGTGTCAAGTATGCCATCCTGCTGGCGGTGCGCGTCTGCGCACTGATTGCAGGCACGAGCCTGCTGACCTACACGACCAGTCCCATCGTGCTGACCGACGCCATTGAGAGCCTGCTGCGCCCGCTGGCGAAGCTGCACTTTCCCGTGCATGAGCTGGCCATGATGATGACGATTGCGCTGCGGTTCATCCCGACCCTGATCGAGGAGACGGAAAAGATCATGAACGCCCAGAAGGCCCGCGGCGCGATGCTGGACAGCGGCACATTTACCCAGCGCATCAAGGCGCTTGTGCCGATCCTGATTCCGCTGTTCATCTCGGCGTTCCGCCGCGCCGACGAGCTGGCCATGGCGATGGAATGCCGCTGCTATCACGGCGGCGAGGGCCGCACCCGGCTCAAGCAGCTGAAATTCACCGGCGAGGACTTCAAATGCCTGGCGGTCATTGCCGTGGCGCTGGTAGCCATTGCCTGCACACGATTCTTTGTGCCGGGGCTGGCGTAAGAATCAGCCGCCTTGTAGGGGCCGGGCATGCCCGGCCCGCAGCCTTCCCGCAAGCATCTGCTTGCCTTACACAACCGGGCCGGGCATGCCCGGCCCCTACCTGGTTCTGACATGAATTATTTACTTTGGATTTCCTACAAGGGCACCCGCTATGCCGGGTTTCAGGTCCAGCCAAATGCGCCCACGGTCTGCGCGGTTTTGCAGGACGCGATGCAGGCGGTGTTCGGCTGCCGCCCCGACGTCAAGGGCTGCTCCCGCACCGATGCCGGCGTCCATGCGCGGCGTTTCGCGCTCAGCTTCTGCTATACTGGCAAAGTGCCGATGCAGAAAATCGTGCCCGCGCTCAACGCCCACCTGCCGCCGGACATCCGCGCGGTGGACATCCGCTCCGTGCCGGACGGCTTCCACGCGCGTTACGCCGCCCACGCCAAGACCTACCGCTACTACATTTTGAACGCGCGGGTGGATGATCCGTTCACCTACGACACCTGCCACAGGGTAGGGGCAGCGCTCAATCTGGCCGCCATGCAGGCCGCTGCGGCGCAGTTCATAGGCACGCACGATTTTTCCGCCCTCTGCGCGTCCGGGTCCAGCGCCGCCGCACACGGGGATACCGTGCGGACGATTACGGATTGTACTGTTGTACAGAACGGCGATTTGTTTACAATTTCCGTGACCGCCGACGGTTACCTCTATAATATGGTGCGCATTCTGGCGGGCACGCTCGCGGACGCGGGTCTTGGCAAGCGGACGCCGGAGAGCATCCCTGCCCTGCTGGAAAGCGGAGACCGACGCCGGGCCGGGCCGACGCTGCCCGCAAAGGGGCTGTTTTTGGAGAAAGTAGACTATCCCGGGTTGGATGACGTTTAATGGCGTACCGTAGGGAGGGGTCTTGACCCCTCCGCGGAGCCTGACCACCGCCGCTAACGGCCCGGAGGCGTCAAGACGCCTCCCTACAAACCAACCCATACGCACAAATTTTTTCCGGAAAGGAGGGGGCCCACCTATGAGTAAGGCGGACAGAGATCGGCAGGCATTGCTGCAGCGGCTGGCGCGTGAGCAGAGGCGGGCCCTGAGCGCCGCCGCCCGCGACGCAGACCGCGCCCGCACGCCGCGCACCGCTCCCACACCGCGGCGCGATGACAGCCCGCCGTCCCGGACGTCCGAGCAGCCGTCCGCGCAGAGCGCCGCGCGGCTCAAATCCCTGACGCCGCTCTACAAGCAGCGCCAGCAGCGGCGGCTCACCGTCCTGATCGTCATTATCATTGCGCTGGCGCTGGCGCTCACCGTTGTGACCGGCACACTGTCGGCCTCTCTGGCGCTGCTGGGTGATGCCGTGGACAGCGCGTCGCTCTACCTGAACCGCGCCAACGGCGACTGGCCGGCCACCACCGGCATCACCGAGCCGCTGCAAATCGAACCGCTGGCGGACGGCTTCGTCGAGCTGGGCAATGAGGATGTGCTCGTCTACTCGGCCTACGGCTCCAAAATTCTGAGCCTGCAGCCGTCCTACGCGCGGCCCGTGCTGGCTGTGGGCGGCACCCACTTTGTGGTCTACAACCGCGCGGGCAGTGAGCTGACCGTATGCAGCCGCACCCGCACGCTTTACACACAGCGCTTTGACGAGGACATTCTGCTCTGCACCATGTCAAACAACAACTCGCTTGCCGTCGTGACTGACGCGGACCGTTTTGCCGGCTGGGTACACATCTATGACCCTTCGATGCGGGAGCTGTACAGCTGGCGGATGCCCCAGTCGATGGGCACACCGATCGCGCTGGACTTTGCCCCCGACAACCGCAGGTTTGCCTCGGGCATGATTGCCGCGCGGGACGGGCAGCTGAACTGCTCGGTCTATTTTATGAACATCGACTCCGACACCGAGGGGCTGCTCTACACCGCCGACGCGGGCAGCATGCTGCTGCGGCTGGACTGGCAGAGCGAGAACCGCGTCATGGCCGTGTTTGACACCTACATTGCGGTCATCGACCCCCGCACCGCCGCCGAGGTCGCACGCTACGACTACGGCGGGGCCGCGCTGCAAAGCGTTGCGCCCGGACGCCGCCAGACCGCGCTGCTTCTGAACGTACACGGCGGCAACAGCCTGGTCACCCTGTCCGAAAGCCTCACCGTTATGTCCGAGATTCCCGCACGGCAGGCGTTTGCGGTATCGGCCACCGACACCGACATTTATCTGCTCTGCCCCGATGCCGTCGAGTGCTACGGCTACGACGGCGTGCAGAACTGGGTGCAGACCGGCCTGCCGTCCCGCCCGCTGGCGGTCCTGCACGGCAAGCAGACGCTGGTCTTTACCGGCAGTCAGGCGGACGTTTTGGCGAAGCCAGCCGAGTAGCTCCGAAGCCTTCCCACTCGGGGGAAGGTGGCCCCGCCCGCTGACAGCTTCCCCCGAGGGGGAAGCCCAGACTTCTAAAAAACTCTTGTAGGGGCGAGCATTGCTCGCCCGTGCCCGGTTGCCTTGTAAGAAAACTGTCCCGGAAAATGCGTTGCTGCGGTAAGTTGACGGGCGACCAATGGTCGCCCCTACACACGCAGTAAGGTAAGAATGCAATTTTTTGACGATCAGAGCTTCCCCCTCGGGGGAAGCCTTTCGACCCGCAAGTAATCCAACAGAAAGAAGTACCCATCTATGTCTTTTTCTCCCGCACTTGTCTATGATTTTATTTTTCTGGCCGTATTTTCCTTTGCCGCTGTCAAAAGCTGGCAGAAGGGCTTTCTCGCCGGGCTGACCGAGCTGATCGGCGCGGTGCTGGGCGTTGGCATTGCCTCCTGGGGCAGCCGCACGCTGGCCCCGGAAGTCTACCTTAGCTTTTTCAGCGACTCCGTCTCCACCCGGGTCGAGCAGGCCGTCGCACAGTCGGGCGGCGATATTGCCGCTGCGGTGCAGGGGCTGGACTTTTTGCCGGAATCCATCCGTGCCGCGCTGGCCGCGGGTCTGCAGACTGCCGGGGACCAGCTGCCCGAAAAGATCAACGCCCTGCTGGAGCCGCTTTTCCTGCCGCTGGTGCAGGCGGTGCTGTTTGTGCTGCTCTGCATGATCGTGCGCTGGGTGTTCGCCCTGCTGGTGCGGCTGCTGCGCGGCGTCAATCTTATCCCGCTGGTGGGCGGCGCCAACCGGCTGCTGGGTCTGGTGCTGGGCCTTGTGACCGGCGCGTTCGACTGCTGGCTGCTGGCGCTGCTGCTCTGGTTCGCCGCCAGCATCACCACCGGCCAGATCGACTGGCTGACCACCGGCGTTTTGCAGCGCAGCGTCGGGTACAGCCTTTTTGGTGCGTTCAACCCGTTTTTGCTCCATTATTAAACAAATTCTGAACAAGCCCCGCCAAAACTTGCAATTTGGCAGGGTTTGTTTAATAATAGTAGTGTAGCTGCGGTGCGGCGGGCAGGGGACTGCCCGCCCTACGTAGGGCGGATTTCCTATCCGCCCGCCGGGCGTCGGGAACGCCGCCCCCTACAACAATTTATCGCAATCCCACGTGCCTCTTATCGGGCACTTTTCATAGAGGTGAAGTAAATGCTTTGTGTTAAATGCCAAAAACGTCCCGCTGTCGTGTTTGTGCAGCGGCTTGAAAACGGCAAGACCGTGCAGGAGGGCTACTGCCTGACCTGCGCCCGTGCCATGCACATCCAGCCTGTGGATGATCTGATGAAACAGTTCGGCATGTCCGACCAGGATCTGGAAAACATGGAGGAGCGGATGTCCAGCTTTTTGCAGGAGGCCTCCGACTCCGGCATGCTGGCCCCCATGATGAACGGCGACGACACCGACGCCGGTGACGAGCCCGCCCCGCAGGACGATTTTGTCCCGGGCGGCAGCCCCGTGTTCCCGTTTGGCTTTGGTGCGCGCCAGAATAAGGACGACGCCAAGCCCAAAAACGGCAAGAAGGAAAAGGCTCCCCGCCGCAAGTTCCTTGAGACCTACTGCGAGAACCTGACCCAGAAGGCCCGCGACGGCAAGACGGACCGCATCATTGGCCGTGACCGCGAAATTTACCGCACGATCCAGATTTTGTGCCGCCGCCAGAAGAACAACCCCTGCCTGATCGGCGAGGCCGGTGTCGGCAAGACTGCGATTGCCGAGGGTATCGCCCAGCGCATTGCCGAGGGCAAGGTCCCCGCGCGTCTGCAGGACAAGGAAATTTACCTGCTCGACATGACGTCCCTCGTCGCAGGCACCCAGTTCCGCGGCCAGTTTGAGCAGCGTGTCAAGGGCCTCATCAGCGAGGTCAAGGCTGCGGGCAACATCATCCTGTTTATTGATGAGATCCACTCCATCGTCGGCGCGGGCGACTCCGACGGCTCTATGAACGCCGCCAACATCATGAAGCCCGCGCTGTCCCGCGGGCAGATGCAGGTCATCGGCGCAACGACGTTTGCCGAGTATCGCAAGTATATCGAGAAGGATTCCGCGTTGGAGCGCCGTTTCCAGCCCGTCAAGGTCGAGGAGCCGTCGCTGCTGGACACCATCGAGGTCATCAAGGGCATCCGCGTCTACTATGAAAAGCACCACTTCGTCCGTGTGTCCGACCCCATCGTGACGAGCATCGTCAAGCTGTCGGAACGCTACATCACGGACCGTTTCCTGCCGGACAAGGCCATTGACCTGCTGGATGAATCCTGCGCCTGCTGCAACCTGCGCCATCCTGAAATTACAGAGCTCATGGAGACCCAGCGCACCGTGGCCGATTTGGAGACCCGCGAGCACGAACTGGAGAACCCCGAGCCGCAGAACGGCCAGGACGCTGCCATCGACTACGAGGCACTGGCCGCGGTCAAGACCGATCTGGCGAAGCAGCGCGAAAAGCTGCCCGCCCTGCAGCTGAAGGTCGCGGAAATTGAAGTGACCATGGACGACGTCGCACAGGTCATTGAGCTTTGGACCGGTGTGCCTGCTGTGAAGATCAAAGAGACCGAGTATGGCCGCCTGCAGGGGCTGGAGGATGCCCTCAAGGCGCACATCATCGGCCAGGACGAGGCTGTCCACGCCGTGGCCGGGGCCATCAAGCGCGCCCGCGCCGACCTGTCTGGCCGTCACCGCCCGGCCAGCTTTATCTTCGTCGGCCCCACCGGCGTCGGCAAGACCGAGCTGGTCAAGCAGCTGGCCAGCCAGCTGTTCGACACCGTTGACCCGCTCATCTCCATCGACATGAGCGAGTACATGGAAAAGTACGCGGTGTCCCGCCTTATCGGCTCGCCCCCGGGCTATGTCGGCTACGACGAGGCCGGGCAGCTGACCGAGAAGGTCCGCCGCCATCCCTACAGCGTCGTGCTGTTTGACGAGATCGAAAAAGCACATCCTGACGTTATGAATATCCTGCTGCAGATTTTGGACGAGGGCAAGATCAACGACGCGCAGGGCCGCACGGTGGACTTTTCGAACACGGTCATCTGCATGACCTCCAACGCGGGCTCCACCGACCAGAGCGGCGCGACGGGCTTCGGCAAAAAGGCCGAGGTCGCCAGCGCGGACCGCAGCATGAAGGCGCTGCAGGAGTTCCTGCGCCCCGAGTTCATCGGCCGTGTGGATGAGATCATTACGTTCAAGCCGCTGAGCGAGGAAGACCTTGAGAAGATCGCCGCGCTCATGCTCGACGAGTACAAGCCCGGTCTGGCCGCGCACGGCATCACGCTGCACTACACGCAGCCCGCGCTTGCGGACATCGTAGCTGAAAGCTCCACCAAATACGGTGCGCGTGAGCTGCGCCGCACGATCCGCAAGACCATTGAGGATCCCGTCTCCGACGCGCTCGTCGATGGCCGCCTGGATGGCCGCGAGGTCACGCTGGAGCTGGCCGACCACGACGGCAGGGCCGTGCTGGAAATTTAAGGGGCGCACCATGTACAGAAAACTGGCTGCTCTGGTGCTGGCCGCGGCGCTGCTGTGCAGCTGCTCGGCCCGCGTCACGGTGCATCGTTATCCCGCAGAGCTGCCCCGGGCCGAAAGCCCCGCCGCCACCCCGACGCCGGAGCCGGTGCCCACCTTTACCGAGGAGCAGAAGGCCTACGGCAGCGCCGCACTGCTGACCGATGCCACCGTGCTCGTCAACGTGTTTTTGAACGACGCCGCCCACGGGCAGACCTGGGATGCCGAGAGCCGCGCTGCCGCCGTGCAGCGCACCCAGCTGGCCGTGGACTGGATCACCGAGCAGGCCGCGGGCTACGAGGCCGCGGTGAATCTGATCTGTGATCGCAGCGCGGACGGCAGCGATTCAACGCTGACACGCAGTTATCTTGTGCAGTCTGCCATGCAGGGCGGCGAAAATTCCGAGGAAAGCTCCGCTTTTCTCGACGAGATGGATACGCTGTGCGCGTCGCTGGCCGCCGACAGCCGTCTGGCTGCCTACGGGGCCCGGCACATCGCGTTTTTGTTCTTCCTGCCCATCAGCGGGACATCCTTCACGATGGCTCACTACGCCGACGACGGCGACAGCTTTTATTATGAATACAGCTGCCTGTACAAAACCGACGCCTACACCGACGGCGAGGCGGAATCCCCGGCGACCTACGCCCACGAAATCCTGCATCTGTTCGGCGCGCCCGACCTGTATGAGGGCAGCAGCGACCCCTACGTCGACGAGGCACTTGTCAGCTATGTGGCCGACACCTACCCCGGCGATATTATGCTGAGCACCTACGAGGACGACGGCTCAAGCCGGTTTGACGCCATCACAAAGGAGATCAGTCCGCTGACGGCTTACTGTCTGGGGCTGACCGACACCTGCCCCGAGCTTGCGCAGTTCCCCCTGCTGGCCGACATGACCCCCGGCGTTTTCTCTTACGGAGCCGACGGGGAAGCGGGGAGCGCGGAGGCCGGCGAGAGCTGGCCGGGCGCGGTAGCGGTGTAAATTGTTGTAGGGGAGGGATTTATCCCTCCCGGGAGCTTTGCGCCAGCCGCCCAGTGCACGGGAGGCATAAATGCCTCCCCTACAAGCTACAGCAAGTTTGCGCCAGGTTTTGTAGGGGGCGGCGTCCTCGACGCCCCGCGGAGGGGTCAAGACCCCTCCCTACACGCCTTCGGGCACTCGCCCCAGAAGGGAGGTCACACCCATGCTGAACGATACCTTTCCGCTGCGGGTCGAAGCGATCCCGGCGGCACATGCGTCGGAGTGGCGCGCGGACGACTCATTCCCGCCCAGCGAGACGCAGGCCTGGCAGCTGGTCTTTGTGCGCAGCGGCACCATTGAGGAACGCTGCGATGCCCGCCACGTGCTGCTGCGGGCGGGCGGACTGCTGTTCCACCAGCCGGGGGAGGTCTTTGCTATGACCACCGTCGGCGAGGTCCCGCCCGAGACGCTGCGCATCGACTTTTACTGCACCGGCGCGGCCATGGACCGTTTCCGCGGCGCGATGCTGCACACGGAGCCTGCCGAGCAGCATGACCTGAACTGGCTGGCAAATGCCGCCAACGAGCTGTTCGACGCCGCCCCCGTGCCGGGCGGACGGCCTGTCTTAAAGGAGGAGCTGCCCTTCGGCGCGATGCAGCAGTTCATCATCCATCTGGAAAATCTGCTGATTTTGCTGGCCCGCCGCTGCCGCCGCACCAAGCGCCCCGTGGCCCGCGTCCGGCGGGAGCGCCGCCAGAACGCGCTGGTCGAGGACGCCCGCGCCTATTTTGCCGAAAATCTTGCGCATGAACTGAAGATCGACGACATCTGCACGGCGCTGGGCTGCACGCGGCCCCAGCTGCAGCAGGCGTTCCGCGCGCGGCTCCACCGCACGGCCATGGAGGAATTTTCCGCCATGCGCATCGAGTACGCGGCCCAGCTGCTGGCCCGCGGGGCATCCCCCGGCGAGGTCGCCGCGCAGATGGGTTACTGCTCCGGCGCGTATTTCAGCCAGAAATTCCGCGCTGCCACGGGGCACACGCCGTCCGCCTACCGCCGCATTCAGCAGGGCCTGCCCGCACGGCGGCAAAACAGGCAACAAAAAGGCAAATCAGAATCAAAAACTCCTATTGCAGAAACTCCGCAGAAAGAGTAGAATACAAGCAAAGAGAGGCGAGCCGCCCGGTTCGCACGCAACAATATCATATAACATAAGGAGACGACTGTTATGGCAATTCTGGTTAGCGGTGGCGCCGGCTACATCGGCAGCCACACCTGTGTGGAACTTCTGGCCGCAGGGTACGACATCGTTGTAGCCGATAACTACTACAACTCCTGCCCCGAGGCCCTGGCCCGCGTCAAGAAGATCGCCGGCAAGGACTTCCGTTTTGTCGAGGCCGACATGACCGACAAGGACGCCGTGGAGAAGATCTTTGCCGAGAACGAGGACATTGACTGTGTCATCCAGTTCGCCGCCTACAAGGCCGTCGGCGAGAGCGTTTCCAAGCCCATCGAGTACTACTCCAACAATCTGGCCTGCACGCTGAACATTCTGGATGTCATGCGCCGCCACAACTGCCACAACATCATCTTCTCCTCCTCCGCCACCGTCTACGGCGACCCCGCCAGCGTGCCCATCCGCGAGGATTTCCCCGTCGGCGGCACCACGAACCCCTACGGTACCACGAAGGTGTTCACCGAGCGCATCCTGACCGACTGCTGCCACGCCGACCCCGAGCTGAACGTTGCGCTGCTGCGTTACTTCAACCCCATCGGTGCGCATCCGTCCGGCCTGATCGGCGAGGACCCCAACGGCATCCCCAACAACCTCGTGCCCTACATCGCCAAGGTCGCTGTCGGCAAGCTGGAGAAGGTCCACGTCTTTGGCAATGACTACCCGACCCCCGACGGTACCGGCGTGCGCGACTACATCCATGTTGTCGACTTAGCCCGCGGCCATGTTGCTGCCATCAAAAAGCTGGAGCAGAAGCCCGGCCTGTTCATCTGCAATCTGGGCACCGGCCACGGCTACAGCGTGCTGGACGTCATCAACGCCTTCAGCAAGGCCTGCGGCAAGGAGATTCCCTATGTCATCGACCCGCGCCGCCCCGGCGACATCGCCGAGTGCTGGTGCGATCCCTCCAAGGCCAAGCGCGAGCTCGGCTGGGAGGCCCAGTACGGCATTGAGGAAATGTGCGCCCACAGCTGGAACTGGCAGAGCCACAACCCGGACGGGTATAAGACTGCGGAATAAAGCTGCATAAAGTTAAGAATGCCCGATGCGGTGACGAGCCGTATCGGGCATTTGTTTTGTATGCCTTCCCCCTCGGGGGAAGCTGGCCGAGGCCCCGACCGAGGCCGGATGAGGGACGGGTCTGCCACAGCTGCCCGTAAACGGGTTGCAATGGCAAGGTTGCCCCTCATCAGTCAGCGGGCGGAGCCGCTGACAGCTTCCCCCAAGGGGGAAGCCTCCCTCCTTTATACATACATCTCCTGACTTCTCGGCGGGAGCTTGGGTACGGCGGGCAGGGGTGCGGCGGCGGTGCGCCAGGCCGCGGGGGAGAGGCCCACCTCCCGCTTAAAGACGCGGCACAGATAATTGGCCCCGGAAAACCCCGTCAGGCCCGCGATCATGTCCAGATTGTACTCATCGGTCAGCAGCAGCGTCTTGACTGCCTCGATGCGCACATTCGTCATGTACTTGCCCGGCGGCACCCCCATCTCCTGCTTAAAGACGCGCACCAGATGGCTTTTTGTCACGCCGAGCTGCTCGCTCAGCTCCTCGACGCCGTAGAGCGCCATATAATTCTGGCGGATGGCCGCCACGGCCTCGGCCACAAGCGGCGGCAGGGGACGGGCGGTCTCGTCGGCCTTGGCTGCGGCGCAGAGCAGCGCGTAGGCCATGGGGGCCGTCTGCGCGCCGCACAGCTGTGCGATCAGCTCCGCCGCGCCGGGGCAGGCAGCGCCGTCCGCCCAGCGCGCCGCCCCCAGTTGCAACAGGTAGGCGTCCGTGCAGTGGCCGGTCAGCCGCACGGCCAGCAGGTGGCAGTCGCTCTGCGGCGTCAGCACCAGGGGGGCAGGGCCCAGCAGAATATCGCCGCTTTGGCCCGGGCGGTCAACGCCGTCCAGCAGGCACGCCCCGCGGGAAAGCACCCCCACCCACAGGCCGTCTCCGGCCAGAGCCAGCGGCGCTGTGCCGTCCAATTCCGCTGTTTCGGCAGCGGTGCAGTAAATTTCCGGGTCAAATATCAATTTCGACACCTCTATATCAATAAAATGCTATTTTCAAATAGATTATAACCTGTTATTATAATCATGTCAACAGAAACAGCCCCCTCTACACGGGCTGAAACCACTGAATACATTTGGAGGATGAGCATTATGGCTTCCATTAGCTGCCGTCACGTTAAGAAAGTTTACCCCGGCAATGTTACTGCCGTTCCCGATTTCAACCTGGAAATCGCGGATAAAGAATTTATCGTTTTCGTCGGTCCTTCCGGCTGCGGTAAGTCCACCACCCTGCGTA
>OIED01001052.1_pt1 | contig 12243 bp, 10 predicted proteins | sample 1581771 | NCBI WGS metagenome assembly OIED01 (sample SAMEA3882546, study PRJEB24775) | human gut metagenome | biome: human-associated habitat; feature: intestine environment; material: feces | place: Netherlands | collected 2009/2010 | reverse complement strand
CTCTGTGCTCGTTTCTTCCTTTCCAAACCGCAAACTGAATTTGCGGTTTGGGTTTCATGGCAAATTTGCAACAACCTCTCAGTCTCGGCTGCGCCGAGCCAGCTCCCCTGGGAGGGGAGCCTTTTGGATAGAAGACTTCTTGGAAAGAGGACCATATATGAAAGTGATCATTCTTGGCGGCGGCGCCAGCGGGCTGATGGCGGCGCTTTCGGCCGCGCGGGACGCGCGGAATACCGTCACCATTCTTGAGCGGCAGTCCCGCGTCGGCCGCAAGCTGCTCGCCACCGGCAACGGCCGGTGCAACCTGACCAACCTGCAGCTCTCCCCCGCCCGCTACCACGGGCAGAACCCCGCCTTCGCCCAGGCCGCCCTGACGCGCTTCGGCGTGCAGGACACGCTGGAATTTTTCCGCGGGCTCGGGCTTCTGACCGTGGCAGAGGACTCCGGTCGGGTCTATCCCCTGTCCGACCAGGCCAACAGCGTGCTCGACGTGCTGCGCTTCGCCGCGGAGCAGGCGGGCGTGCAGACGGTCTGCGGCTTTGACGCGCAGAGCGTCCGGAAAAAGGCCCGCGGCTACCAGCTGACCGCCGCAGACGGCACAGGATTCTTTGCCGACAGGCTCATCATCGCCTGCGGCGGCTGCGCGGGCAAGGCGCTGGGCGGGACGATGGCAGGCTATGACCTGCTCGGCCAGCTCGGCCACAGCCGCACGCCGCTGCACCCCAGCCTCACGCAGATCCGCACGGACCCGGCCCCCATCCGCGGGCTCAAGGGCGTGCGGGCCGACTGCCATATCCGCCTGCGCGCGGGCGGCAGGACCGTGCAGGAGGACGCGGGCGAGGCGCAGTTTACGGAGACGGGCGTCTCCGGTCCGGCTGCGTTCACCCTCTCGCGGCAGGCGGGACAGGCGCAGGAGGCGGAGCTGCTGCTCGACCTGCTGCGGGCCTACCCCGAGCCGCAGGTCCGGGAGCTGCTCGCCGCGCGGAAGATTGCCCTCCCGCAGCTGGCGGCTGAGGACGCGCTGGCCGGGATGCTCCATCCGCGGCTGGGAAAGACGCTCTGCCGCGCCTGCAGGCTCGGGCAGCAGCCGCTGGCCGGGGTCCCGGACGAAGCGCTGGCGGCGCTGGCGAAGAAGATCAAGAATTTTGCCCTGCCGGTCACCGGCGTCTCCGGATTTGAGAGCGCGCAGGTGACGGCGGGCGGTGTCCGGACCGCGGAGTTCCGCGCCGACACGCTGGAAAGCCGGCTCGCGCCGGGCGTGTTCGCGTGCGGCGAGGTGCTGGATATCGACGGCGACTGCGGCGGGTACAACCTGCAGTGGGCGTGGTCGTCCGGCTATGTGGCCGGTATGCTTGGAAAACAGGAGGAACCCCGATGATCCGCATCCGTGATATCTCTCTGCCGCCGGACGGCGATATGGCCCGGCTCGTCCAGGACGCGGCGCGGCAGCTGCGCATCTCCCCGAATGAGATCAAGCAGCTGGATCTGAAGCGGCGGTCCGTCGACGCGCGCAAGAAAAACGACGTGCGCATCATCTATACCGTCGATGTGGCGGTCAAGGGCCGGGAGGACAAGATCCTCAAGATGGCCCACTGCGCCAGGGCTTCCCTCGCGCAGGACCCGGTCTATCACGTTCCGCAGCCGCGGTCCATTCCGGCACAGCGGCCCGTGATCGTCGGGTTCGGCCCGGCGGGGATGTTCGCCGCGCTGGTGCTCAGCATGGCGGGGCTGCGCCCGCTCGTGCTTGAGCGCGGGCAGGACGCCAAGGCGCGGCACGCGGCCGTGCTGGAATTCTGGAAGACCGGGACGCTCGACCCGGAGTGCAACGTGCAGTTCGGCGAGGGCGGCGCGGGGACGTTCTCCGACGGGAAGCTGAACACCGGCGTCAAAAACGAGCGCATCGGCTGGATCCTCGAGCAATTTGCCGGGGCGGGTGCGAGCGCCGATATCCTCTACGACGCCAAGCCGCACATCGGCACGGACGAGCTGGTGACGGTCGTGCAGAATCTGCGCGAGACGATCATCCACTACGGCGGCGAGGTCCGCTTCGGCGTGAAGGTCACGGGACTCGTGACCGAGGACGGCCGCGTCACCGGCGTGCGCGCGGCGCAGGGCGGCGAAGAGGCCGTCATCCCCGCCTCCTGCGTGCTGCTCGCCATCGGACACAGCGCCCGCGACACCTTTGAGGCGCTGCGCGCGCAGGGCGTGCCGATGGAGCCGAAGCCGTTTTCCATGGGCGTGCGCATCGAGCATCCGCAGCGGCTGGTGAATGAGAGCCAATACGGCCCGTTCGCAGACGCGCCGGGGCTCGGCGCGGCGGATTACAAGCTGAACGTGCGGCTGCCGGACGGATCCTCGGCCTATACGTTCTGCATGTGCCCGGGCGGGTACGTCGTCGCGGCGGCCTCGGAGGAAGGCGGCGTGGTGACGAACGGCATGTCCGACCACGCGCGAGACGGCGAGAACGCGAACGCGGCCCTGCTCGTGACGCTGAACCCGGCGGATTTCCCGGACCGATCGCCGCTTGGCGGCATGTACTGGCAGCGGCAGCTGGAGCAGACGGCCTTCCGCGCGGGCGGGAGCAATTACCGCGCCCCGGCGCAGCTCGTCGGCGATTTTCTGGCGAAGCGGCCGTCGCAGACGCTCGGCGCCGTGCAGCCGACGTACCGCCCCGGCGTGACGCTCTGCGAGCTGCATACCATCCTGCCGGAGCGGATCACCTCCGTTCTGGAGCAGGCACTGCCGGAGCTGGACCGGAAGCTGCACGGCTTTGCCGCGCCCGACGCCGTCCTGACCGCGCCGGAGACGCGCAGCTCCTCGCCCGTGCGCATCCTCCGCGACGAGACCCGGCAGTCGCAGCTGCGGGGGCTCTACCCCTGCGGCGAGGGCGCGGGCTATGCGGGGGGCATCACCTCCGCCGCGCTGGACGGCATTCTGACGGCCGAGGCCGTGATCGAAGCACAGAAAGGATGAAGATGCGATGACAGACCTGATCCCCTTCCCGGCCATGCCAGAGGAAGAAGACCCGCAGACGCTCTCCCGCGAAACGCTGCTGGCGCAGGCGCAGGAGCTGCGGGAGAGAATCGCGGACCTCGACGCGCGCGAGCCCGCGGACATGATGAGCGCGCAGTACGAGCGCTGGGCTGCGCGCCACGAGGCGCTGGAGGACGCGCTCGACGATATCCTCGATCTTCTGGACGAATAAAGAAAAAACGGTGCAGCCCGTCCGGGCTGCACCGTTTTTCTTTTTATTGCTCGCCGAATTCCAGCCGGACGATCTGCATGCGCATTCGGTTGTCGCCCACGCGCGCGAGGAAGCGGAAAAAGCCGGAGACCGACGGATCCTTGAGGTCGTGGTAGCCGAGCATATAGCCCCGGCTCGAGACCCGCAGCGCGGCGCGATCCGCGTCGGCGGGCACGATCTGCGCGAGTTCACCTGCGACAGTCTGCTCTGCAACATCTCCATGGTGTTCCAGAACGTGTATCTGTTCCACGATACCATCCGCGCGAACATCCTCTTCGGCAAGCCGGACGCCACGGAGGAGGAGATGATCAAAGCGGCGAAGAAGGCCCGCTGCCATGACTTCATTATGGCATTGCCGGACGGCTATGACACCGTCGTCGGCGAGGGCGGCGGCACGCTCTCCGGCGGCGAAAAGCAGCGCATCTCCATCGCCCGCGCCATTCTCAAAAACGCGCCCATCATCATTCTCGACGAGGCCACCGCGAGCATCGACCCGGAGAACGAGCACCTCATCCAGCAGGCCATCTCCGAGCTGACGCGCGGCAAGACGATCATCACCATCGCCCATCGCCTCGCGACTATCCAGAACGCCGACCAGATCCTCGTCGTGGCAGACGGCCGGATCGCCGAGCACGGCACGCACGCCGAGCTCGTGCAGCAGGACGGCCTGTACCGGCGCTTCACCGCCATCCGCGAGCAGGCTGAAGGCTGGCGCATCGCTGCCGAATAACTTTAGATCCAGACTAAAACAGGGAGATCTCCGTCCACGGAGATCTCCCTGTTTCCTTTTCCGATTGACTCCGATTTCCCCGCCGTTTATAATGGTAGATACATAATTTTTCCTGCCCGCGACGCATGTGACGAAAAGCTGGTCTGTTTGCCGGTAAGCTGGCATTTACCAGCTGCGCCCACGTTCTTATCTTTTTATTGAGGGAGGTGGCTTTGTGCAGATAGAGAAAAACATTGCAGCCACACTGCGGCACAGGATGGAAGCGGAGAAGAAAAGCAAGCTGGAATTTTCCAAAGAGCTCGGCATTCCGCGCTCGACATTTCAGGGCTATCTGAAAGGAGAAAACTGCCTGCGGTCGGATTCCATTGAAGAGATCGCCAAAGGCCTCAATATCACCCCGGCACAGCTCATCTCCGGCCCGGAGGACGCCGCTGCGGACTCCCTCCGGCTCGAGACGCTCCTGCCGCAGATCCCGGCGCTGCACCCGCAGGCGCAGCGGCTGGCGAAGGACGCGATCGCGCTTTTGCAGACCGCCTTCCGCGTCTCGCAGGAGCTGATGTGCATCGATGCGCACGCCTCCGAGCAGGACGCTCCGGAGGGCACTTACCGGTATTTTCTGCAGGAGACCTGGCAGCCGGCGCGCATGCGCTGCTCCTACGGTCTTCTTGGCCAGCAGCGGCAAAGCGGCTGCTGGACGACGCTTGCGGTCATCTCTCCCTTTTCCGACGACCGCGCCGCCGTCGAGCGCCTGGCCCGTCTCTGCACCACCCAGCAGCTCGACCCCGTCCACCTGTTCGACGTCATCCACGACTTCCTCGACCAGAAAGCCGCATCGGTGTAAACGCTCCGCCGCCGAATCTCCGCTCCATCTTCCCCCACCCGCGCCGCAGCACCAAAAAAGCCCATCCATCCGGATGGGCTTTTTTGGTGAACATCGCGGCCGGTCCCGGCCGCAAAAACAAAATCGTGACCCAGCAAAGCGGTCACGATTTTGAAGCGAGGAGCAGCGGAGCAGGTAAGAGATGACTTTTTCATGCGCAGCATAAAAAAGTCGTCGCGAACCTGCGTAGTTCGCGACGAGCTGGCGGAGCGGGTGGGATCCCTTTTCTGCGGAAAAGCCACGGCGGTTGCGGCATGCCACCGGCATGCCGCCAAGAGCCGCCTTTCGAATCCCACCCGCGCCAGGGTCATAATGCCAGAAAAAAGCCCATCCGGGTGGATGGGCTTTTTTCTGGCGGAGCGGGTGGGATTCGAACCCACGGTACCGTTGCCGGTACACCTGATTTCGAGTCAGGGCCGTTATAACCACTTCGATACCGCTCCGTATGTTTGCTGCAGCCTGAGTATTATAGCAGGCACAGGCAGCAAAATCAAGGAAATTTTCCGCCGATTTACGTGCGTTTGATAAACTGGCGGCTGCACTTCGGGCAGCGGATGTTGATCTTGCCCTTACCGCGCGGCACACGGACGACCTGGCGGCAGCCGGGGCAGCGGAAATAGCGGTACTGCTTATCCGTCAGGCGGCTGAAAAACCGCAGGAAGGCGGTGTTTTCGCGGCGGCGGGCCTCAATATTGCGCGAATACATCCGGTAGATCGACCAGATGAGCGGGATGTACGCCAGCAGGCTCAATACCGACATCCACTGCACCCACCGGCCGCCGATGGCGCTGATGAGGATCAGCACGAGCGCCGCACCGAGCAGACACTGGTTCAGCCGGTCCGAGCCATAGCGCCCGGCCATAAATCTGCGAAGCCCATCTCCGATTTTCCGAAACATTTCCGTCACTCCGTCCATATGGTTTCATTCAATAAGCCCCATTATAGAAACCTGCGGGCAAAATACAAGCGGGCGGGGCGATTGTTTATAAAAAGTTTAAATCTGGCCGGTCTTTTCCCGCTTTTTCCCCGGCAGACGCACGCTCAGTACCGCGATCCCGCCCAAAACCAGAACGATCCCGCAGACCGCCGCCAGGCTGAGCGGCTCATGGAAGACGATCGTGCCGATGACGGCCGACGTGACCGGCTCGACCGAGGCGAGGATAGAAGCCCGGCTCGACGGCATGCCCTCGAGGCCCTTCGTGTAGAGGATATAGGCCAGAAAGCCTGTCAGCAGCGCCATGGCCAGCGCCCACGCGATCAGCCGCGGCTGCGCGGCGAGCGTCCCGGCGATCAGGCGCCAGCCGGTCAGCGGCGCGCAGCCGAGCGAGCAGAAGACGAAGGTGTAGAACGTGATCGTCCACGAGCTGTAGCCGCGGTCGATCGCACAGCGGCCGAAGATCGAATACAGCGCGTACCCGAAGCCCGCGCCGAGGCCGAGCAGCAGCCCCCGCAGCCCGAGCTGACGGCGCTGGTTTTGTGCCCGAGCCGCTCCGACGAGCCCACGCCCGACACCAGCACGCAGCCCGCCAGGCACAAAACCAGCGCCGTCAGCTTCGCCCCCGTCAGCTTTTCCCGGAAGAACACGATGCTCATCAGCATGACGAACACCGGCGCGGTATAGAGAAGCACAGCCATGACCGCGAGGCTCGCAGCCTGCATCCCCGTAAAATAGCACCAGGAAAACAGCATCAGGCTGCAGATCCCACTGCCCGCGAAGCACCAGATATCGCGCGGGCGGAGCCGCAGCTTCTGCCGGTCGAACAGCAGCAGATACAGCCCGACGAAGATCGCGCTCGCCAGCACCCGCAGCTGCATCACATCGATGGCGTAGAGCCCGGCGGCGTTCAGCTGCCGGACAAACAGGCCCATGCTGCCCCAGAAGATCCCCGCCAGCAGCACACATCCAGTCGCTTTCCAGGTTTTCATATCGTTCTCTCTTTCTCTTTTTGATACGCTCAGTTCTCCGTCCGCAAAACGACGGTCACGACCTCCGGGCGGTTGCCGATGCGCAGGGGCAGCTTGCGGCTGCCGCCGAGCCCGCGGCTGACGACCATGGCCGTCCCGTCCTTCTCGTACAGGCCCGCGGTATAGTCCGGGAACAGATCCATATGTGTGCCGAAGACCGCGCCGATGCCGGGCAGGCGCACGATGCCGCCGTGGCCGTGGCCGCACAGGACCGTCTGCACGCCCATGTGCGCCCAGAGGGGCAGCTCGTCGTTGCGGTGCGAGAGCATGAGGATATACGCGTCCTTGCCGTACTGCTGCCGGATCTCGCGCACGAGCTGCGCCGGGCGCTTCTGGTCATACGGGCCGTTCGGGTCGTCCACGCCTGCGAGGACGATGGACGCGCCGCCCTTCTCCAGCAGCCGGCATTCATTCGGCAGGCGGATAACGCCCGCCGCGTCCAGCAGGTCAAACAGCGCCTGCCGCTTTTCGCGGGAGAGCACCCACTCGTGGTTGCCCGTCACGTAAAATGTCGGCGCGAGCGCCGTTAAGCCCTCGAGCAGGGGCGGGAGCATGGAAACGTCGGTGAATTCATCGGCCAGATCGCCGGTCAGGGCGATGATGTCCGGGCTTTGCAGCCGCACGAGCGCGAGCAGATACCGGCTGCCCGCGTCAAAGCGTCTGCCGTGCAGGTCGGAGATCTGCACCACGCGCAGCCCGGAAAACGCCGCGGGCAGCGCCGCGCTGCGGACCTCAACCGTGCTCGAAGACAGTGTGAAATTTTCAAACCACGCCGCGCCGGCCAGCACCAGCGCCGCCGGCAGCAGCCAGCGGCGGCAGCTTTTTCGCCCGTTTTTCCCCATGCCTGCGCCTCCTTTTTCCATAGTCTATCATACCCGTCCCGCAAAGAAAAGCAGAACTGTGGCGCCGGCGGGGCATTTTTGCGCCGTCATGGGCGAAAAAACCGCCTCCGGCGGGGCTGTATCCCACATTTTGTATTGTGATATTCCATCCATGATGCTATAATATGCGAAAAAGAAAATAATAATGGATGTGCATTGGAATTGAAGTACGGAACCTGGACGGTATCGTCCTATGAGCCTGCCGACGCAAGGGCCCTGTGCGCGGCGGGCTTCTCGCCGATCACCGCGGCGCTGCTGTGCAGCCGCGGCTACCGGGACGCTGACGCGGCCCGCGAATTTTTATCCTGCAGCTACCCCCTCTCCTCCCCGTTCGACCTGCTCGACATGGACAAGGCCGCCGCGCGCGTACGGCTTGCCCTGCAGCGCCGCGAGCATATCGCCGTCTTCGGCGATTATGACGTTGACGGCATCACGGCCACCTGCCTGCTGACGGAATATCTGCGCAGCAGGGGCGGCCACGTGACCAGCTATATCCCCGCGCGGCTCGAGGAGGGCTACGGGCTCAACCCGCTCGCCATCGACACGCTCAAAAAACAGGGCGTGGAGCTGATCGTGACGGTCGACTGCGGCATCACGGCCAATCAGGAGGCGCAGCTGTGCAAAGAGCTCGGCATCGATCTTGTCATCACTGACCACCACGAGTGCAAATCCGAGCTGCCGCAGGCCGCGGCGCTCGTCGACCCGCACCGCAAGGACCAGCCCCAGCCCGTCACGGAGATGGCGGGCGTCGGCGTCGCGTTCAAGCTGGCCGCCGCCATCGAGGGCGACCAGGAGAAGCTGCTGGACCAATACTGTGATTTTCTGTGCCTCGGCACCGTCGCGGACGTCATGCCGCTGACGGGCGAGAACCGCACGATGGTCGCCCGCGGCCTGCGGGCGCTGGCCAACCCGAAGCGCGTCGGCATCGCCGCGCTGATGGCCGAATGCGCCGTGCAGAAGGGCCCCGTCACCGCGGGGACGATCGGCTATACGCTCGCGCCGCGCATCAACGCCGCCGGGCGCATGGGCGAGGTGCACGTGGCGACCGAGCTGTTTCTGACCCACGACGCCGCCCGCGCCGTGGAGCTGGCCGGGACGCTCTGCCGCCTCAACCGCAAGCGGCAGGAGATCGAGGGCAGCATCTACCAGAGCGCCGTCGCCATGCTGCCGCCCTGCGGGCCGCCGCAGGCCATCGTGCTGGCCGACGAGAGCTGGCACCAGGGCGTGGTCGGGATCGTCGCGTCGCGCATGGCGGAGGAATACAGCTGCCCGACCTTCCTCATCTGCCTCGACGGCGACAAGGGCAAGGCCTCCTCGCGCTCGTACGGCGGATTCAACCTCTTCCGCTCGCTCGAGCAGCTGTCCGGGCTGCTCGAGAGCTACGGCGGGCACGAGCTTGCCGCCGGGTTCACCATCCGGCGCGCGTGCATTGAGCCCTTCCGCGAGAAAATGCTGCAGCTTTGCAGCAGCTTCCGGCAGTCGGACGCCTGCAGCACGGCGCTCGCGATCGACTGCGAGATCCCGCCGGAGCTGCTGACCATCGAAAATATCCAGGCGCTCGACGAGCTCGAGCCCTGCGGCGCGGGCTGCCCGCGGCCGATCCTGTGCATGCGCGGGCTGCAGGTCACGGAGCTGACCGAGGTCGGCGGCGGCAAGCATCTGCGGCTGCGGCTGAGCAAGGGCCCGTTCACCTGGGGCGCGATCTTCTTTTCCACCAACGCGCAGCGGGCCGCCGTGGCCCAGGGCGACGTGGTCGATATCGCCTTTACCCCGCAGATCAACGAATACCGCTCCATGCGCTCGGTGCAGCTCAATCTGGTCGATATCCGGCCGGACAAGGCCTTCCGCGAGGCGCAGGGGCATGACCGCGCGGTCTACCGCAAGCATCTTTCCGGCGGCGAGCTCAGCTGCGACGAGGCAGACTCCCTGCTGCCGGCGCGGCAGGACTTCGTCGCGGTCTGGCGGTATCTGGCCGCATTCTCGCAGGACGGGACGCTCTGTGAGGAGCTCGGCTGCCTGAGCCGCAAGATCTCACGCTGCGCAAAGCTCCCGCTGAGCGCCGGAAAAACGCGCATCTGCCTGGACGTTCTGGCAGAGCAGGGGCTCGTGCAGCTCGAGCAGCGGCCGAAGACGCTCTTGATCCGCCTGTGCGCCGACGGGCGCAAGGTCGATCTGGAAAAGAGCCCGATCCTCATCCACCTCAAAAAGCAGAAGGCAGGAACCTGAATGGAAACCAGAGAAGAACATTACGCCTCCATGATGCAGGCGATCACCCGCTACGCGCCCTCCGCCGATCTGGAGGTCATCCAGCGGGCCTACGAATACGCCGACGAAAAGCACAAGAACCAGCTGCGCAAATCCGGCGAGCCCTATATCATCCACCCGCTGGCCGTGGCGGAGATCGTGGCGGAGATCGGTCTGGACACCGACGCGATCACAGCCGCGCTGCTGCACGACTGTCTGGAAGACACCGACGCGAGCTTCGAGGAGATCTCCCGCATGTTCGGCGAGACCGTAGCCAATCTCGTCGAGGGCGTCACGAAGCTCACGCGCGTGCAGTATTCCACGATGGAAGAGCAGCAGATGGAAAATCTGCGCAAGATGTTCATGGCCATGTCGAAGGACATCCGGGTCATCCTCATCAAGATCGCCGACCGGCTGCACAACACCCGCACCCTGCAGTACCAGACGCCCGCCAAGCAGATCTCCAAATCCATGGAGACGATGGAGGTCTATGCGCCTCTGGCCCACCGGCTCGGCATGCAGAAGATCAAGTGGGAGCTGGAGGATACGTCGCTGCAGTACCTCGATCCCGAGGGCTATCAGGAGATCATCGACTATCTCAAAAAGAACGAGGACAGCGCCAACAGCTTCATGAACGCCATCCAGTCGAAGATCACCAATCGCCTGGCCTCCGTCGGCATCCACGGGTCGATCTACGGGCGGATCAAGCATACCTACTCCATCTACCGCAAGATGCGCGCGCAGAACAAGACGATCGACGAGCTGTACGACCTCTACGCGTTCCGCGTGATCGTCGACAACATCGCCGACTGCTATAACGTCCTCGGCCATATCCATGACCTTTTCAACCCCATCCCCGGCCGCTTCAAGGACTATATCTCCACGCCGAAGCCCAACATGTACCAGTCGCTGCACACGACGGTCATCGGCTCGCAGGGCATCCCCTTCGAGGTGCAGATCCGCACGTGGGAGATGCACCAGACCGCGGAATACGGCGTCGCGGCGCACTGGAAATACAAGCAGCACGCGGGCGAGGGCTCGGAAAAGGAATTCGAGTGGGTCCGGCGTCTGCTCGAGAACCAGCAGGACGTCGAGGCCGACGACTATATCCACTCGCTCAAGGTCGACATGTTCGACGACGAGGTCTTCGTCTTCACGCCCAAGGGCAAGGTCATCTCCCTGCCCGCCGGCTCCACGCCCATCGACTTTGCCTACGCCATCCATTCCGCCGTCGGCAACTCCATGATCGGCGCGAAGGTCAATAACCGCATCGCCAGCTACGACGCGCCGCTGCACAACGGCGATATCGTCGAGATCCTGACCTCCAAATCGGCCAAGGGCCCGAGCCGCGACTGGCTGAACATCTGCCAGTCGAACCAGGCCCGCATCAAGATCAAGCAGTGGTTCAAGCGCGAGAAGCGCGACGAGAACATCGTCCGCGGCAAGACGAGCTTCGACGCGGAGCTGCGCCACATCGGCGTCGACCCCGACCTCATCCAGAACGACGACGTTCTGCCGCTCGTGCTCAAGAAGGTCAGCTTCGAATGCCTCGACGACATGTACGCCGCCATCGGCTACGGCGGACTCACCGCGGCGAAAGCCGTCGGCCGCATCCGCGACGATCTGACCAAGGCCAGCCGCTCGCTCGCGCCCAAGCCCCTCATGCGGCAGGAGACGCCCGCCGTCAATGCCTCCGGCGTCATCGTGGAGGATATCGGCTCGTGCATGATCAAATTCAGCCGCTGCTGCACGCCGGTCCCCGGCGACGAGATCATCGGCTTCATCACCAAGGGCTACGGCGTGTCCGTCCACCGCAAGGACTGCCCGAACGCCAAAAGCGCGCAGGACCCGGCGCAGAAGGGCCGCTGGGTCAAGGTCACCTGGGCCGAAGCGCCGGACGCGCTCTTCTCCACCTCGCTGGAGATCGAGGCCGACGACCGCGACGGGCTGATGCTCGACGTGGCGACGATCCTCACCTCCCTGCGCCTGCGCACGAGCGAGATGAGCGCCCGCTCCGTCGGCGGCGGCACCGCCATCGTCTGCCTGCGCTTCGGCGTGCACAACCTCACCGAGCTCGAAAACGTCCGCACCCGCCTGCGCGGCATCTCCGGGGTGCACAACGTCGAGAGAGGGACGGAGTAAACCGCCTTGCCGCAGCTATAAAGAATGAACGCCCCTACAACCCGCCCCGCAAAAAGGTAACATCCATCCGGATTTCCACCGTTCCTTCTATTGATGGCAGATATTCTACGGAAACTAGCTGCAAATTTGGAGCCCCCGTATCAGGCGGCGCGTACCA